>VYLL01000069.1_pt1 | contig 42580 bp, 32 predicted proteins | sample 5114301 | NCBI WGS metagenome assembly VYLL01 (sample SAMN12291809, study PRJNA351875) | freshwater metagenome | isolation source: freshwater lake | place: USA: Michigan, MSU2 Lake | collected 2011-08-16 | reverse complement strand
AGACTTAATAGAAGGGATTGAATTGGCTATGTTAGAAGTTACTCAAAAAGATATTCGCAATTGGTTTACTCACTGTTGCTACTGTACCTCATAAGTCAGAGAATTGCTATAATTGGTTAAGCTAAAAGCTTTGATGTACTTAGTTTATAAACTTCTTTTTAGGTAGGAGAATTGCCAGATTCTTTCTTTTGCCTATTGCCTATTGCCTTTAGAAGCTGATTACTGATTACTGATAATTGCTATGTTAAGGCAATTGAAATAAAACCGAGAGATTATTAGCTGGCATAGGAATTACTTCTAACAATTGTAAACCTCGATCGCTCGCTGCTTGCACCACATCTTCTAAATTCCTCACTCCCCAAGTAGAGTTTTGAGAACGGAGAGAAAAATCAAAGCTTTCGTTACTAGGAGAAGTATGTTTTCCTTGTCGTTTATAGGGACCATAAAGATAGAGAATTCCCCCCGAACCGAGAATGCGACTCGCTCCTGCCATTAACGCTAAACAAGCGGACCAAGGGGCGATATGAATCATGTTAATATTAACAATCGCATTAATAACGATATTTTCCGTCTCTACCGCCCAAACTGACTGATGAACATCGATAAATAGGGGGCGATCGAGATTAGAACTAGGACAATAATCGCACCAACTGCGAATACTATCTAGAGCCAGAGGGTTACAATCCGAGGGAATCCAACGACAAGGAGCAAGACGAGGAGCAAAAAAAACAGCGTGTTCACCCGTGCCGCTAGATATTTCTAGGATATTCCCAGTCTTCGGTAAAAATTGGCTGAGAACTTCTAAAATCGGCTGACGATTGCGTTCTGTTGCCGGAGCATATTGACGTAAATCAGACATAACTAGGGTTTGCGGCAAAAAGTTGGTTGGTGGGGTTAGGCGTCGGTCGTCAGGCGTCAGTCCTGATGAAAAAATTTTCACCACCACAGATGAAAGAGGTTTCCTTCCCTACACCCCACACCCCACACCCTACACCCTCTTTCCAGTCAGGAGGATTATTTTTATTTATTCTCCCTTCTCCCCATCCTACTCTGCAATAACTACTGGCAGCCAGAAATACGTTGGGTGCATATCATACTTTGTGCTTTTTGTCAAAAAAACTTTTTTTTTGCAATAAAACTACACACAAAAAAGATCATCGTTGTTGGTGAAATTGACTAATTTACCCGTCCTAATTAGGATAACCTTCTAGGTTTGGTGAGGGTTTCAACCATTGCTGCCTAAAAAAGCACAGAATATCCCATTATGAAATTCAGTAAAATCGCTGTAACCATTGTAACATCGTTGTTAAATAAAAATCTTTCTCAATTAATTTTTAAGAATTTATAAATATTGCGGAATGTTAATTTAAATATTCTCAAGTTTTTGGCATCAATCAATAAATTTTGCTTATCTTTGGCGAATATGGGGTTAGGAGTCAGTCATCAGTCATCAGTTATCAGTTATCAGTCATCAGTGTCAGCTTTTTTCTCCCTTCTCCCTGCTCCCATCTCCCCCCGCAACGCGCACGAATTGGTCTCCCCTCTCCCCTTCTCCCCACTCCCTGCTCCCATCTCCCTGCTTCAGAAAAATATTAAGTTTTATTAAGAAGTTAGTGACAAAACACCAGCTTTAATCTCTATTATCGTAGTAAGTGGCTTTTGACCCGAATCAAGCCGGTCAAGATAAATAGTAACTTTTGCCCATCATCAAACAAAGATGGTCAGTCTAACTAAAACAGTCGCTGTGGCCATGCCCTCGTGATCAATTCCTATGTCAACCCTGGTTATTGTCGAATCCCCCACCAAAGCTCGGACGATCAGCAATTATCTGCCTAGCGGCTATCGAGTCCAAGCCTCCATGGGCCACATCCGCGATCTGCCCGCCTCTGCCGAAGAAATTCCCCCCGCCCACAAAGACAAATCCTGGGCCAACTTAGGCGTAGATGTGGAGAACGATTTCGACCCCCTCTACGTCGTCCCCAAAACCAAAAGTAAAGTCGTCAAAGAATTAAAAGAAGCCCTCAAAGGGGCCAGCGAACTGATCCTCGCCACCGACGAAGATCGGGAAGGCGAAAGCATCAGTTGGCATCTCTTGCAGGTACTCAACCCGAAAATACCCACCAAAAGGATGGTATTTCACGAGATCACCAAAGAGGCAATCCAAGCCGCCCTCAAAAATTGTCGCTCCATCGACGAAAATTTAGTTCACGCCCAAGAAACCCGCCGCATACTCGATCGCCTCTACGGTTATACCCTCTCCCCCCTACTCTGGAAAAAAATCTCCAAAGGCTTATCCGCCGGCCGCGTGCAATCCGTCGCGGTACGTCTGCTCGTGCAGCGCGAACGAGAACGACGAGCCTTTAAAACCGCCAATTATTGGGACCTGAAAGCCACCCTCGAAAAGGACAAAAATCAATTCGAGTCGAAATTAGTCACCTTAAACGGTCAAAAAGTGGCAAATGGCAGCGATTTCGATGCCGACACCGGCAGACTGCTCCCCGGTCGCCAGGTGACACTTTTGGATCAAGCCACCGCCGCCGCCTTAAAAGAACGCATCGAAGACAAAATCTGGCGCGTTAGCCACACCGAAGAAAAACCCACCACTCGCAAACCTTCCCCCCCCTTCACCACCTCCACCCTACAGCAAGAGGCTAACCGGAAACTGGGCATATCCGCCCGCGACACCATGCGAATCGCCCAAAATCTCTACGAACAGGGCTACATCACCTATATGCGGACCGATTCCGTCCATCTTTCCGATCAGGCCATCACCGCCGCCCGCAATTGTGTAGAACAAATGTACGGAAAAAATTACCTCAGTCCCCAACCCCGGCAGTACACCACCAAAAGCAAAGGCGCACAGGAGGCCCACGAAGCCATCCGGCCCGCCGGTAGTAGCTTTCGCCTGCCCCGGGAAACCGGACTGAGCGGACTAGAATTCGCCCTCTACGACCTAATCTGGAAACGTACCGTCGCCTCACAGATGGCCGATGCCCGCATTACCCAGATCGCCGTTAATATTCAGGTAGAAAATGCCGGATTTCGCTCCTCCGGCAAAAGAATCGACTTCCCCGGCTTTTTCCGCGCCTATGTGGAAGGTTCCGACGATCCCGAAGCCGCCATCGACGACCAAGAAATAATCTTACCCGCCCTCAGCGTCGGTGATACCCCCAATTGTCGCCAACTAGAAGCCATTAGCCACGATACCCAACCCCCCGCCCGTTATAGCGAAGCCTCCCTCGTAAAAACCCTCGAAAGTGAAGGAATCGGGCGACCCAGCACCTACGCCACCATTCTCGGCACAATTATCGATCGCGGTTATGCCCAAATGCGGAATAAAACCTTGATTCCCACCTTCACCGCTTTTGCCGTGGTTAGTTTGTTAGAAAATCATTTCCCCGACCTGGTAGATCCCAAATTTACCTCGAAAATGGAGGAAACTCTCGACGATATCGCCACTGGTTCCGCTCAATGGTTGCCCTATCTCGATCGCTTCTATCGCGGCGAAAAAGGGCTAGAAAGCCAAGTAAAAGAGCGCGAGAGTCAAATTAACTCTAGCACCGCCAAATCGGTGATTTTAGAGGATTTACAGGCAACTATCAAGATCGGCAAATACGGTCCCTATCTGGAAGTCTCCCGAGGCGATCAAATCCTCACCGCTTCCATCCCCGCCGATTTAACCCCCGCCGACCTCAACCCCGAACAGGTAGAAACCCTGCTGCGACAGAAAACCGAGGGTCCCGATAAATTAGGTCTTCATCCCGACAGCGGAGAGCCAATTTATCTGCTCGTGGGTAGTTACGGCCCCTACGTCCAGTTAGGAGATGTCAGCGATGACAACCCCAAACCGAAACGCGCCTCCCTACCCAAAGGAGTCAAACCAGAGGATGTCACCCTCGAACAAGCGGTGGGTTTATTGGCACTGCCGCGACTACTGGGAACCCATCCCCTCACCGGAGGCAAAATTAAAGCCAGCTTAGGTCGTTTTGGCCCCTATATAGTTCAGGAACAGGGTAAGGAAAAAGAATATCGTTCCCTGAAAGCCGGCGATGATGTCTTAACCATAACCCTCGATCGAGCTTTGGCCCTATTAGCCGAACCGAAAAAAACTCGCAGCGCCCGCGGTTCCACCAAACCACCTCTAAAAGAATTGGGTAAGCATCCCGACGACGACGAATCCGTGGGATTGTACGAAGGTCCCTACGGAGTTTATATCAAACACGGTAAGACCAACGCCAAGATTCCCGAAGGAGAAACCGCCGAAACCCTGACTCTAGAACAAGCTTTAGTCGCCCTAGCGGCCAAGACAACCACTGCCAAGAAAACCACTACTAAGAAAACTACTTCTAGCACGACCAAAAAAACTACTTCCCCAGGCAGTAAAACCAGCAAAAGTAAGACGGTTTAGCGGTTAGTGGTGGGGCGATTTTCTCCATGGTTAATTCCTGGCCCTGATGCGAGGACAAATCTGGCTGGCTTTTTTGTCTTTTGCACCACTTTGAACGGGCTGCTCCCATACCCCAAATTCCCTACTGTAAAGCAATCGCCATCGCTTCTTGGGGAATTTGCCGGTAAATTGGTTTTAAAAATTGTTCTATGGCATCTGATTCGGGGGCAGCGAGGGGAAAATTGCCTAAAATGTCGAGAATGGTTTGATTTTCATTCCCCGGCGTAATCACAACTAGGGAGGGATCTAGCTCCTCATCGTACTGCCAAAAGCGATCGATAGTGCTGTCGGGGGCAGTTTTTTCGACTACTGTGGGGGGTTCACTGACTGCTAAAGGTTGATTATCAGAGGAATAGGAGCGTTTTTCTCGTAAAGCTTCCAGAATTTGGCTTTTGGTTCGGCCGCGCAGTTGCAAAAGCAGGAAGGGATCGACGCTAAAACGATCGCCCAATTGATAATATACTGCTCCTATATGTTTGCAGGGGTTGGCTTGATCGGGACAGGTACAACGAGAGCGAATATCAGCTAGGGAAAAGGGAAATAAATTCACCCCACTATCGATAAAAACACGCTCGATATGATCGGGCATTTGTCCCGTGAGCAATTGAGCGGAATAAATGGCCTTTTTGGAGAGAAGCTTAATAATATAATCCCATTCTTCATCACTAAAAGCGACTAGGGATAAGTCCACTATATAAGGCTCTGGTTCACTGCCTTGTACTCTGGCAATAACTTGCGAGTCTTCAAAGTCAATACTTAAAACATTGCCTTCTCTGGCGTAAAGTCTAGCTCGTTCCAAGCGTTTTTTAAAGCGATAGGAATCGAGTAGTTCTAGCCATTTTTGTACCCACCAAGCTTGTTCTGTCATTTTTTATTTCGTCCTCGCAAATGCCTTGACTATCGTACCCCAAATCAGGTATTCTAGGAAGATAGCTCAAAAAGTGATACAATTCAGACTTGAATTGGCGTATTATAGATGTCGAATTGGCTACGCCTAAAAGTCCTTATTGAAGAAGCTTTCACAAGATGTACACAAAACAGAGGATTTTAGGTATGGGGACAGAACACAAAAATCCAAAATTAAATTGTCAGAAATTAGCAGAAGTATTTTTATCAAATCCCTTAATTGAAGATTGCTATTTTATGATACGGGAGGGTGAATTAGTCGCCTATATCGTTTGCTCTGGAGCTTGGAATTATGAACAATTGTCCTCCGATTTAGAGTCTCAGTTACCGGATAATCTTCTACCTAATATCTATGTGCAAATTTCCAGTTTACCCTTAACCGATAGCGGTGATGTCGATGAAGTTGCCTTAAAAAATATCGAAATTATCGACGATAACCAAGTTCAGGAAACAGAAGAAAAACTACGCTCTTTGCCAGATATCGAGCAAGTTGCCGCCGTCATGACTTCTAAAAAAATCAAAATTTTACCCCTACATCTATCCGACTTATTGCCCTTAAAACCAGAGAAAAAAAATGATCATCAAAAATCTGAAACCCTGATTCATCTGGGGATTCACACTTCTAACACTCAAGCTGGAATCAGTCACGGACAGCTTTTAGAAGAATCTGAACTGCAGCCTAAAACTTTGGCAGAAATCCTCCAAAAAGCGGCTGAAAATCATTCAAATAAAGGGATTATTTATATTCAATCTAATGGCTTAGAAGTTTTTCAATCCTATCAACAATTATGGGAAGACGCTCAACAAATACAAGCCGGATTACAAAAGCAGGGTTTACAAGCTCAAGATAAAGTGATTCTTCAGCTATCGGAAAACTATGATATTATTTCCGCATTTTGGGGGTGTATTTTAGGGGGATTTATTCCCGTTATTATTTCAGTGCCACCCAGCTATAAAGATTTTAATAATGAAATTCATAAAATATGTCAAGTTTGGCAGTTATTAGATGAACCGATTATTATCACAAATCAATCCTGTCAGCAAGAGATAAAATATTTAGAGCAATGGTTGCCTAATCAAACCTTAAGCTTGAGTTTTATTGAAGAATTAAAAATTTATTCTCCCCATCAACCTCCTATTAGTCAACCAGATGATATCGCGTTCTTTAATCTAACATCAGGCAGTACAGGAATACCGAAATGTATTGCATTAACCCATAAAAATGTGATCTCTCGTGCGCGAGGAACAAACATCATTTGTGAACATCAAAACGACGATATTATTCTTAATTGGCTTCCTTTTGATCATATTGGCAGTATTTCAGACTGGAATATTCGCTGTGTCGAGTTAGGATGCCAAATGGTTTATGTTCAAACTGAATATATATTAGGTCGTCCTTTGAATTGGTTAGATTTAATTGATCAATATCGAATTACCCATAGTTGGGCTCCTAATTTTGCCTATAATTTGATCAATGAAGCTTTAAAAAAAGAACCGGATCAAAATTGGAATTTAGATTGTGTCAAATTCTTTTTGGCAGCGGGTGAAGCCGTTTCTGGTCAAGCAGTTGGAGAATTTATTAACACCCTTCATCTTCAATATAATCTGAAAAAAACGGCGATGCGTCCTGCTTTCGGGATGGCAGAAATGGGGTCAGGAATTACCTATTATCAACCTACAGAACAACAGCCATTACTCTTTCATACGGTTGATAAATCCTCCTTGAATTCTTCCTTAAAACGAGTTCATCCTGAACACCCCAATGGTGCAACTTTTACGGATTTAGGATTACCCATTCCGGGGATATCCATTAGAATTGTTAATACTGATAATTCCCTATTACCAGAAGAAACCATTGGTCATTTACAAGTTAAAGGAGAACCGGTTTCACCGGGGTATTATAAAAACCCAGAAGCGAATCAAGACGCTTTCTTAAAAGATGGCTGGTTTAAGACAGGAGATTTAGCATTTATTAGTAACGGTCATTTAGTTATTACCGGAAGAAGTAAAGAAACCATTATTATTAATGGAGTGAATTATTATAGCCATGAAATTGAAACTGTGGTTGAAACCATTGACGAAGTAGAAGCTTCTTATACTGCTGCTTGTGGGGTTCATGATCCTAGTAATAGTACCGATAAATTAGCGTTATTTTTCAGTGCAGAAACCTTTGACCACCAGCATCTAGCAGAACTTCTGAAAAAGATTAGACGAAAAGTAATTAACAGTTTTGGGGTTAATCCTGAATATTTAATCCCCTTAAATAAAACGGAGATTCCTAAAACTTCTATTGGTAAAATTCAGCGATCGCAATTAACAAAACGGTTTGGAAATGGAGAATTTAATTCTATTTTAAAAGAAATAGATATTTTATTAGAAAACGCTCAAACCATTCCTGATTGGTTTTACCAGAAAGTTTGGAAACCTCGATCTCCAGTTAACTTAAAACCCGAACTTTCCAAGTGTTGTAGTTTAATTTTTCTGGATTCCTTAGGTTTAGGAGCATCTTTAGCAGAAAAAATTCAAGGGCAAAACTTACCCTGTATCACGGTTTTAGCAGCGGAAGAATTTTCTCAAATCAGTCAAAATTGCTATACCCTAAGACCCGGGACAGCCAATCATTATCAACAGTTAATGGCATCTTTATCCGAGCGAAAAATTATTCTTGGCAATATTATTCATCTGGGGAATTATCAAGACTATCAGGGAGAAATTTCAACAATTGAACAGTTAGAAAAAGCACAAGAAAAAGGAACATATGATTTATTATTCCTAGTTCAATCTCTGGCTAAAATTCATGATTTTAACTCAAAAATTCAATTGCTATTTGTTTCTAGTTATAGTCAATTTGTCATAGAAACCGATGAAATTGCCTATGAAAAATCTCCAGTTTTAGGACTGATCAAAACCCTAGCTAAAGAACTTCCTTGGTTAAATACTCGTCATGTTGATTTACCCCTAGATAACCCTGAAATTAATGTCAGTTATCTGCTGCAAGAACTATCTGTTTTATCCAAGGAAAGAGAAATTGCCTATCGCAACGGGAAACGTTTAATTGCAGGTTTAGAAAAAGTCAATTTACTGCAACACAACCAACAGGAATTACCCTTTAAATCAGGGGGTATTTATCTGATTACCGGAGGACTAGGAGGGATTGGCAGACAAATTGCTCAGTATTTGCTCAAAAATTATCAAGCTCGTTTACTATTAATTGGAAAAACACCTTTACCAGAAAAACACCTCTGGAGTGAGTACCTCAAAACCGAAGATCAATTATCCTTAAAAATAAAAAGTCTCCAAGCTTTAGAAAACCTTGGGGGAGAAGTAATTTATCAAGCGGTAGATGTGGCTAATTTCCCTCAAGTTAAACAGACTGTAGAACAGGTAAAAAGACAATGGCAAGGAGAACTTAATGGGGTGATTCATCTGGCTGGAATTTACAAAGATTGTTTACTTCTGGACGAAAATCAAGAGGGTTTATCGACAATTCTTCGTCCTAAAGTAATAGGAACTTGGGTTTTACATCAACTCCTCAAAGAATCTCAGGGAGTTTTTATTAGTTTTTCTTCCTTGGCTAGTTTTTTTGGAGGAGCGGCTTTGGGTTCCTATGCGGCGGCTAATAGTTTCCTTGAGTCTTTGAACAGCTATCAAAAATCTAAGAATTTGTTCCCCAGTTATTGTTACAGTTGGACAACTTGGCAAGAAACCGGGATTAGCCAAGGTTATCAGATGCAATACATAACTCGATCTCAAGGGTATTATGATATGACAGTACGGCAAGGTTTAGACTCATTTCTAACGAGTTTATATCACAACCAAAGACAATTAATGATCGGTTTAGATGGGAGTAATAGCAAGATTAACCGTTTCACATCTAGGTCGGAAGGATGCCAAAAGTTAACGGCTTATTACACCCGTAAATCTACAGTTCAATCGGTCAATCTACCTAATCATGTTAGTCTAAAAGATCGATTTGGAACGTCCTATCAATGTCCCCTGGTGCTGCGGCAATCCCTCCCTATCAAGGATAATGGAGATATTGATAAGCGGCAATTACTCAAGGAACTCCAAGGCAAAGAAAATAACGAATTGATAGCACCCAGAACGGAAGCTGAACGTCAAGTTGCTAACATTTGGCAAAATGTGTTAAATCTATCTCAAATTGGAATTCATGACAATTTCTTTGAACTAGGAGGACATTCCTTACTGGCAAGTCAAGTCATCTCTCGTTTACGCGATGTTTTCTCGGTAGAATTGTCGTTGCACAGCTTATTAGAATACCCAACCGTTGCCAGTTTAGCTCAAACGATTGAGGTGCTTAATGTAGCCAAAAATACCAAAAGTGCATCCAAAAGTGGTACAGTCATGACAACAGCCTCAGAAGATTATGAAGAAGGAGAATTATGAAAATAGCTTAACTAAAATTTAAGCTTTTCAGAACCCTTTTGGGAAAAAATGTAAAAAATTGTGGCCATCACTAAAATTTATCATCCAGAATATGATATAAATAGCTTCGGTTTAAAATAGTCTTTTTATGGAGTATGTAAGCGGTTGCTCCCATGGCAACTGATTTTAACAATAACCACCGACTCCCCGCCATTGATAATTGTTGTTTGGTCTATAGTGTTTATTCTTTGAGGATACTTAAATTTATGAGAACCGTTGAATTTTTATCGCATCTGAATCATTTAGGCATCACAATTTGGATGGAAGGGGATAAGCTGCGCTATCGTTCTCCCCAAGGCGTTATGACTCCCGATTTACTCGAACAATTGAAAGATCATAAAGAAGAACTCATCGTCTTATTGCGTGAACAAGCTGACAATTTTAGTTCGGAAACAGACTATGATGTGGCAATTTGTGGCGGTGGATTAGCAGGTTTAACCTTAGCGAGACAGTTAAAACTTAAACAACCTAATCTTTCCGTTGTTGTCCTTGATAAAATGGCTCGTCCTTTACCAGAAGCTGGTTTTAAAGTGGGAGAATCAACCGTTGAAGTTGGGGCTTTTTATTTAGCAAATACGCTTCAGTTAACCGATTATTTTGATAATCAACATTTATCTAAACTGGGATTACGTTATTTTTTCAAACCTCAAGAAACTGAATTTCATAAAAGACCTGAACTGGGATTATCAGAGTTTCATGCTCCTAAATCCTATCAAATTGATCGGGGTAAATTAGAAAATGATTTACGCCAGTTTAATATTGAATCGGGAATTGACCTTAAAGAAAATTGTTCGGTTAAAGACATCGAGTTAGCTGAAGGACTACAGCAACATCATAAAATTATTTACACTCAAGGCAGTGGAGCGAATCAAAAAACTCATTGTGTTAAATCTCGATGGGTCGTGGATGCCATGGGTCGTCGTCGATTTATCCAGAAAAAACTAGGTTTAGCGAAACCCAATCATAATAATTACAGTGCGGTTTGGTTCCGAGTTGAGGGTCGTATTGATGTCAGCAATTTTGTTCCAGCCAGTGAAGAAAAATGGCATCAGCGTGTTCCTAATAATAACCGTTATTATTCTACAAATCATTTATGTGGTGACGGATACTGGGTTTGGTTAATTCCTTTATCCACAGGTTATACCAGTATTGGCATTGTGACTCGTCAAGATATTCACCCGTTAAAAAATTATCATAACTATGAATTAGCCTTGCAGTGGTTAAAGGGAAATGAACCCGTTTTAGCGGCTCATTTAGAAAATAAATCCCCTGAAGACTTTAGAAAGATGCCGAAATATAGTTACTCCTCTAAACAAGTCTTTTCCTTGAATCGTTGGGCTTGTGTTGGTGAAGCAGGTTTATTTCCCGATCCTTTTTATTCTCCTGGTTCAGATAGTATTGGTTTTGGCAATTCTTTAACCAGCCAAATGATTGAACTTGACCTTAAAGGTCAACTAACTCCCGAAAGAGTTGACGATGCCAATCATTTTTATTTAACCTATCACGATGGGTTAACCTTTAATATTCAAAATTCCTACAACTGTATGGGAAATGGGATAGTGCTGTCAACAAAATTCATCTGGGATACTTTAGCTGGATGGACATTCGGGTGCTTAATGATGTTTAATTCCATCTTCCTTGACCCGGAACTTAAGATGAAAGTTCAACAGATTAATGCAGAATTTTTCCCCCTTTCCTATCGAATGCAACAACTATTCCGAGATTGGGCAAATCAATCCCTGGGTCGGGTTAGCTTTGAATTTATAGATTATTTAGCAATCCCCTTTGTGAATGAACTGCGAACCCGGAATTTACAATCTAATAAAACCGAAGCTGAAATTATTGCAGCTTATCGAGCCAGCTTAAAATTATTAGAAGAATTTGCTCAAGTCATTTTTCAAATTGCCTTAGAGGATACCAGACCCGAACTGTTACCTAAAATTAACGAACACCCCTGGTTAAATGCTTGGGCAATTAGTTTGGATGCCAGTAAATGGGAGACTGATGGGCTGTTTTCGCCTAAGAGCGAACCTCGTAATTTACACATCATTAAAAAACAATATTTAGAGGCAATAAACCGATAAAAATAGACGAATCAAGTTGATTGGATTTCTAACAGTAGCTCAAGTTAGGGCTACTGAACCCAGCCAAACATCAACCCTCATCCCATAAATACCAGAACATTAATTAGGAAAAGGATACTATTAATGAAAGTCGCAGAATTTTTATCTTACTTAAATAGTTTAGAAATCAAGCTTTGGCTTGAGGAAGAAAAGTTAAAATATCAAGCTCCCCAGGGAGCGATGACACCGGAAATCAAGCAAGAAATCGGCACAAGAAAACCAGAAATTCTTGCCTTTTTAAGAAGTGCAATAACTCCGTCTAAGACGTTTGAATCTGTTATATCTCCCGTTGCCAGAAGTGAAGATTTACCCCTATCTTTTGCTCAACAGAGAATGTGGTTTATCTATCAGATGGATCAGCAAAATTCTGCTTATAATGAAGCTCTAACCATCCGTTTAACGGGACGCTTAAACATTGATATTTTAGAGCAAACGATTAATGCTATTATTCAACGCCATGAGAGCTTACGGACAACCTTTCCAATGGTTGAAGGAAAACCCATTCAAAAAATTGCTCCATTTCTGAAGATTAAATTATTAGTTGTTAATTTAAAAGATATACCCCAAGAGCAAATTGACAAACGGATTATTGAAGAACTACAAAAACCCTTTGATTTAACTCAAGCTCCCCTATTACGATGTACTCTTTTTGATTTGGGATATGAAAATTATATTTTAGTCAACGTTTTCCATCATATTATTATCGATGGTTGGTCAAAAGGCATTTTATTTAAAGAATTATCTGAATTTTATCAAGCATTTTTATCCAATTCAACCGTAGATTTACCCGAATTAACCATACAATATGCCGATTTTGCCGTATGGCAAAGACAATGGTTGCAAGGTGAAATCTTAGAAAACCAATTAAATTATTGGAAAAAACAATTAACGGCTGCTCCTCTTTTATTAGAACTTCCCACTGATAAACCCCGTCCAGCTAATCCCAATTTTCGAGGTCATAGTATCTCGTTTCAAATTAACTCAGAACTCACCGAAAAACTAAAACTTCTGAGTCAAAAGTCAGGGGCGACTTTATTTATGACCTTACTGGCTGCTTTAAACACTTTACTGTTTCGTTATAGTGGTCAGGATGATATTTTAATCGGAACACCCACGGCCAACCGAAATCGACAAGAAATTGAACCTTTGATTGGTTTTTTCGTCAATACTTTAGTGTTGCGTAATTCCCTAGAAGGAAATCCAGCTTTTTCAGGATTATTACAGCAAGCTCGCAATGTTGTTTTAGAAGCTTATGCTAATCAAGATGTACCCTTTGAGCAGGTGGTTGATGGGTTAGAAATCGAACGAAGTTTAAGTTATAATCCCTTATTTCAGGTCATGTTTGCGCTGCAAAATGCCCCCCTCAATTCTTTAGAATTACCCCATTTAAAAGCTCAATATCTAGCCGTTAAACACCAGAGAATTAAATTTGATCTCAGCTTAATTTTAGAGGAAATAGAGACGGAACAAGGCTCTTATTTAGAAGGTTTTTGGGAATATGATAGCCACCTATTTACTGTCGAAAGAATTACTCGCATGGTGGGTCATTTCCAAACCTTATTAAAGGGAATTGTAGCCAATCCTCAACAAACTGTCAGGGAATTACCCTTACTGACTGAATCGGAAAAACAGCAATTATTAGAAGACTGGAATCAAACTCAACAAGACTATCCTCAAAATCTATGTATTCATCAACTATTTGAAGCGTGGGTAGAACAAACACCAGATGCCATAGCACTAATTTTTAAAGGTGAACAGCTAACCTACCGAGAACTAAACAGCAAGGCGAACCAATTAGCAAACTATTTACAAACCTTGGGGGTAAAACCAGAAACACTGGTGGGCATCTGTATCGAACCTTCCCTTGAAATGATAGTAGGGATTTTAGGTATCCTGAAAGCAGCTGGTGCTTATGTTCCCATAGACCCTACTTATCCATCTGAGCGGATCGCTTATATGCTCGATGATTCGCAACTAGCAGTTCTATTGACTCAGGAAAAACTGGTCACCTCGTTACCACAGCATCAAGCACAAGTAATTTGCTTAGATTCCGATTGGAAAGAAATCTCTACCGAAAGTAAAAGTTCCCCTATCACTAGCCTAACACCAGAGAACTTAGCTTATGTCATTTACACTTCTGGCTCAACCGGAAAGCCGAAAGGAGTTCTCGTTGCTCATCGAGGATTGTGTAATCTATCCCAAGCACAAATCAAGCTATTTGACGTGCAGCCGGATAGTTGTGTCCTTCAGTTTGCATCCATTAGCTTTGATGCTTCTATTTGGGAAATTGTCATGGCTCTTTGTGCGGGGGCAAGGCTTTATCTGGGAACGCGGGAAGAACTACAACCGGGACAACCTTTACTGCAACTATTACAAGAGCAGGAGATTACCCATTTGACTCTTGTGCCATCAGCACTCACCGCTCTGTCCAGTGAGAACTTGCCAGCATTGCAGAATATCATTGTTGCAGGAGAACCCTGCCCTCCTTCTTTGGTTATTCAATGGGCTAGTGGACGGCGTTTTTTTAATGCTTACGGGCCAACGGAATCCACTGTCTGTGCTACAGTTGCACAGTGCTTTGAAGACATGGATGTGCTGCCCATTGGTCGTCCGATCGCAAACACCAAAATCTATATTCTTGATCGCTATCTCCAACCCGTTCCTATTGGTGTTCCTGGGGAATTACATCTTGCCAGCGTTGGATTAGCTAAAGGATATCTCAACCGTCCAGAGTTAACCGATTCTAAATTTATTGCTAATCCTTTTAGTCAAAAACTCAGTGATCGCCTTTATAAAACCGGTGATTTAGTTCGTTATGGAAACGATGGACAAATTGAATTTGTGGGTCGCATTGATGATCAAGTTAAGATTAGAGGTTTTAGAATTGAATTAGGGGAAATTGAAAGCGTTCTCAATCAACATCCCCAAGTTAAAGATGCTATTGTAATTGTCAAAGAAGATGAGTTAAAAACCAAGCGTTTATATGGTTATTTTATTCCTAAAACGGAAGCCTTAACGTTCCAAGAATTACGACAATTTATACAAGATAGACTGCCAGATTATATGATTCCAGCATTTTTAATTCCCTTGGAATCTTTTCCCCTGACTCCTAATGGAAAAGTAGATCGCCGCGCTTTACCTCTACCCAAAATTAACCCAAATGAATTAGAAAATTATGCAACTCCTAGTACAAAAAATGAACAAATTCTCGCTCAAATTTGGCAAGAGGTTTTAGGACTTAAAACTATTAGTATTAACGATAACTTTTTTGAATTGGGAGGAGATTCTATCTTAGCCATTCAAATCATTGCTAAAGCGAATCAAGAGGGATTAGAAATTACTCCTAAACAACTATTTGGCTATCAGACAATCGCTCAATTAGCCATCCTAGCGGAGACGACTGCTGCCACTGAAATTGACCAAGGATTAGTCACAGGTGAAGTTCCCTTAACTCCGATTCAACAGTGGTTTTTTGAACAAAACTGGCCCGAACGTCATCATTTTAATCAATCTATCTTGTTAGAAGTTCCCAATAATCTACAACCAGATTTATTGAAACAAACTATTTCTAAATTACTCTATCACCATGATGCTTTGCGGTTACGCTTCATTCAAAAAGGGGAAAAATGGCAACAAAATCACAGCGACGATTGCAATAGTTTTGCCTTTGAATTGGTGGATTTATCTCATCTGTATTGCGATGAACAAGTAACCACCCTAGCTGAAATTTCAGAAGTTCAACAACGGACACTCAAGATAGATCAAGGCCCCTTAATGGCGGTGGTTTTCTTCAAATTGGGTGATAGTGGACGATTGTTAATTGTGATTCATCATTTAGCAGTAGATGGAGTTTCTTGGCGGATTATTCTGGAAGATTTAGCCACGATTTACCAACAATTAGAAAGCCAAGATTCTCAGGAACTTCCCCCCAAAACCAGTTCCTTTAAAACTTGGGCTGAAGAATTGCAAAACTATGCGAAAACCCCAGAGTTTTACGCTCAATTCAAGTATTGGCTAAACCGTGATTTACCCGCGGTTTTCCCCCTTCCTTTGGACTATCAAGGTGAAGCTAAGTCCAACATTGTTGCCCATGCCAAAACTATCTCTTTCACCTTAAACGAAGAACAAACCCGCTTACTGTTACAGGAGGTTCCCCAAGCTTATAACACCCAAATTAATGATATTTTATTGACCGCTTTAGTCCAAGCTTTTAGCCATTGGACAGGGAGTTATAAGCTTTTGCTTGACATGGAAGGTCATGGAAGAGAGAATGTAATCGAATCCTTGAATTTATCTCGAACTGTAGGTTGGTTTACCAGTATTTATCCCGTCTTTTTGACCTTAGAAAATCTTGATCATCCGGGAGAATGTCTCAAGTCCATTAAAGAGCAATTGCGACAAATTCCGAATCGGGGATTTGATTATGGAATTGGATATTATCTCAACTCGGATTTAACGATTCAATCCCAGTTAAAAAATTATCCAAAAGCTCAAGTTAGCTTTAATTATTTAGGTCAATTTACAAGTCATCAAATCGGCGATATCGGCTGGAAATTATCTCAAGAGTCCAGTGGTTCCATTCATAGTCCTTTGGGACAACGTTCCCATTTAATTGCGATTCATGGAATTGTGGTTGATGGGCAACTTGATATGGAATGGCAGTATAGTGAAAATTTTCATCATCAAACAACGATCAAAAATTTAGCCGCTGCTTATCGAGATTCTTTAGAAAGCCTGATTAACCATTGTTTATCAGCAGAAGGAGGCTATACTCCATCGGATTTTCCCGATGCAGATCTTAATCAGGCAGAACTAGATGAACTGCTTTCAGAACTCGATTTTTAACCTCAACTTAATGTTTAACCCTCATACTTGATAACAACTATGTCACAGCCTAATCTTCCCAGTGAAATTGAAAATCGTAAAAGCGAACATCTACGAGTTTGTATCGAAGAGGATGTGGAATTTCAACAACTTACAAGCGGTTTAGAAAAATATCGTTTTACCCATTGTTGTCTTCCTGAACTTGACCGCAGCGATATTGAATTGGGGACAACCTTTTTGGGGAAATCTCTAAAAGCTCCAATTCTAATCTCTTCCATGACTGGAGGAACAGAATTAGCCCATTTAGTCAATACTCGATTGGCAATGGTCGCTCAACGCTATGGTTTAGCGATGGGAGTGGGTTCTCAACGCATTGCACTCGAACAACCGGAATTAGCGCCGACCTTTGCAGTCCGTTCTCTGGCGCCAGATATTCTCCTGTTAGCGAATTTAGGGGCTGTACAGTTAAATTACGGCTGCGGTTTAGAAGACTGTTTAAAATTGGTGGAATTATTAGAAGCTGATGCCTTAATTCTGCATCTCAATCCTTTACAAGAATGGGTGCAATCGGGAGGCGATTCTAATTTTAAAGGGTTACTCGCTAAAATTCAGCAAATTTGCGCTCAATTACCCGTTCCTGTCATCGCCAAAGAAGTCGGCAATGGCATCTCATCGATGATGGCACAGCGATTAATTGAGGCCGGAGTCGCTGCCATTGACGTAGCCGGAGCCGGGGGGACTTCTTGGGCAAAAGTGGAAAGTCAAAGGGCAAAAGACCCTAAACAGCGTCATCTCGGACAAGTTTTTGCCGATTGGGGTTTACCTACGGCTGAATGTATTACCGCCATTCGTACTCTGAATTCAACCATTCCCTTAATTGCTTCTGGGGGCTTAAAAAATGGCTTAGATCTTGCCAAATCCATCGCTTTAGGAGCCGATTTAGGAGGGTTGGCTCGTCCGTTTCTCGTGGCAGCGATTGAATCAGAAGCCGCCGTTGATGAGTTGGTAAAATTTTTAATTGCTGAACTTGAAATTGTTTTATTTTGTACCGGAAATCCTAATTTATCCGCCCTTAAACATTCAGGAGCCTTAAAACTATGTTAAAGTTTTCAATGGAATTGTGTTATCCCCAGCTTGATGTCAAAACTTTAAGCGTTGGCACTTTGGGTCCCAAAGAAACCAGTAGTGAACAAACCTTAAATTATCTAATTTCTCAATGGAAATTACAACAGATTTCGGTTAATAGTTATTTATTTGATAGCTTTACAGATTTAAAAGAATCTTTACTCGAAAATCAGATAGATTTGGCGTTAGTCCCCCATGCCTATGAAAAAATTAATGATTTCTATATGGAACCGAGGTTTAAACTAGGTTTTATCTTCACCTATCCCACACCCGTTTACGGATTAGCCAAGCGAAAAAATGAAGAAATCGTTTTAGAAAATTGTACCCTGGTTACTCATCCCGCTCCTCTTCCTTTACTTCCCTATTTATTACCTGGCGACCTGAATCAAAATAAGATTAAAATCAAATTTGTCAATTCTACCAGTGTGGCCGCTATTCAAGTTAAACAAGGGTTGGCAGATTTAGCCATTACCAATGAAAATGCCCTCCGAGAATATGATTTAGAATTTATTTCACAATATGGTAAAATTGAGATGAGTTGGTCTTTATTTCACAAAAAGGAAAACACCATGATTCAAAGTATTTATTTACCAGTGCATACCTAAAAAAGCTACCTATCCGCTCAAAATAGTTGCCTTCATCACATAAAAATAATTGAGATTTAACCTCTCAATTTCATTTTGAACCTGTACCCTAAAATCATGTCTGAATTTTTCCCAATTCCCGATCCTCTTAAACTCAATCCTCATGTAGAATTAGAGGTTTTTCAATGCCAAGATACCATTTTTCAATTATACGTTATAGCTCCTAATGCTAAACTTGAATCCCACCAACATCCTGAAAGTCAAATTGGCATGGTATTCTCAGCAGAACTAGAACTGTATATTAAAGATTTGATTAAACCCTTAAGACCTTTGCAAGATGTTTATATAGCTGATGGCAATATTCCTCATGGTGCTTTTAATCCTTTATCAGAACCGATGATTGGATTTGATCTTAAACGGATTACCTCTGCTTTACCGTCAGAAGATGTTTTATTAACACTATCCAACAACCAAGATAAAATCACTCATTTACCTTGTCAATCTGTTAAGGGTTCTTGGTTTGAAATTGTCATGATGAAAATCCCTTCTGGTTATTCCATTCCCCCACATCAAGGTGAGCAAGAAGAAATCGGATTTATTTTGAATGGAAAATTAGAAATCTCCATAGAAAATGAAGGACAGTTTTTAGAATATGGTCAAATTTATTATGCTCCTTCAAAAGTTTTAAAAAAGGGATATAATTCATCGAAACAAGATATTAATTTGATTAAAATTTTAATTTAGTTCGTTTTATGATTTTAAGTTTAACCTCAAAATGCTAGGACAAAGTTTATGGATTTAGGATTAAAAGATAAAGTGGCTTTGATTACGGGAAGTAGTGCGGGAATTGGGTTTACCATTGCTGAAAAATTAGCAGAAGAAGGCTGTCACTTAATTATTTGTGGTCGCAATTCCCAACGCTTAGAACAAGCTTATCAATCTCTGGCTCAAGCTTATCCTGTCCAAGAAATTCTGCGTTTAGTGGCTGATGTCCATCAAGCTCAAGATTCTGAACAATTAATACAGGACTCTTTAAATCAATATGGCAAAATTGACATTTTAGTCAATAATTCTGAAGGAGCTAACTTTGCTGATAATTTAATTGAAAACCTTTCCGATGAAGATTGGTTAAACGTTTTTCAAGGAAAATTAATGGGTTATATTCGCTTAACCAATTTAGTGTTACCGATTATGAAAAAACAACATTGGGGAAGAATTGTTAATATCATTGGGACATCGGGAAAAGAGCCATCTCCTCGTTTAGTTAAATCGGGTGTTGTCAATGCAGCTTTAATGAATTTTACCAAATCAGTAGCTAGACAAACCGCCCCCTATAATGTTTTAATTAATAGTGTTAACCCCGGCGTTATTGACACCCCTAGACATCGAGAATATTTAGAAATTTATGCCAAAAAGGAGGGAACGACCCCAGATTTAATCCGAGAAAGAATTCTAAAAACAATTCCCATGAATCGAATTGGTATGACTGAAGAATTTGCTAATCTCGTTGTATTTTTAGCTTCAGAATGTGCGAGTTATATAACGGGAATTACGATTCCGATAGATGGGGGTTTATCCTCGTCAGCATTTTAAATTGATCTGTCAAGCCAAAATCAACAACCACAAGTGTTATGAATAGCGAATCTAAATCTCAAATGTTAGACAAATTTGTTCCCTATTATCCGACTAAAGATACTCGTAACTTTCCCATTTTTTCCTATCTTATCAATAATTTTAATATTTGGAGGCTGAAACACAAATTTAAACAAGAGCTTGAACAACCTTCGGTGATCCTGGTTTATCAAATGGGTAAAGTTGGTTCTGCTAATCTTTATCTGGCTATTAAAAGAACCTTTCCAGAAAAAGCGGTGTATCATGTTCATAATTTAAACCCAGAAATTGTTGCCAAAATTTGGGATAAAATTCATCTTACTCAACCTTATTATTTGAGTACGATAGAACATTCTTTGACCACCAAATATTTAAGTGATCATCTCGAAACAATTAAGGATAAGGATAAGATCAGAATTATTGCGGGAGTAAGAGATCCCATCGCTCGTAATATTTCTTGGTTTTTCCAAATTATCGATTGTGAGTCTGCTTTTCCCCAATTTTTCCGAAAATTTAAGGAAGGATTAATTACAATTGACGATATGGTAAATTGTTTTTGGTCACAAAAATTTGTTTTTAGCAAACAGTTTGATTGGTTTGAATTAGAGTTAAAATCTGTTTTTGGAATTGATATCAGTGAGATTGATTTTTCCAAAGAAAAAGGTTATACAATTGTTGAATTTCCTGACAAAAAAATTGAGTTATTATTATTCAAATTAGAAAAACTTGACTCTTGTTTACAAGAAATGACACAAGCTTTCTTTGGAATTGAGAAATTAGATTACCAAAAATTGAAATTGATTGACGTAGATTTGGAGTATCATCGTATCTATGAAAATTTTAAAAATAGTCTCACCTTTAGTGATGAATATTTAGAAGAAATTTATGATCAACCATTAGTGAGTCATTTTTACACCGATGAAGAAATTAACAAATTTAAACTCAAGTGGTCTAGTCAACGTTAAAGGTAATTCGTTCTAAGTTTATCGTATTTATTGAATAAAATTTGATTCAATAAACTCACGCACATTTTTATTTAATCTATTGGGAAAAATAATGGTAACACCTCAACAATCTAGGGTTAGTAAAAAAGATATTGAATCCATTTATCCCCTTTCTCCCATGCAGCAGGGGATGCTGTTTCATTCTTTATATAATCCAGAATCAAAGACGTATTTATCACAAATTCAAATCACCTTGCAAGGCAATTTAGATATTAATGCGTTCCAACAAGCTTGGCAAAAAGTAGTAGATAGACATAGTATTTTACGGACTTGTTTTGCTTGGAAAAAAACCAAACAGCCTTTACAAGTGGTTAGAAAAAATGTCACCTTGCCTTGGTTTAATCAGGATTGGCGATCCCATTCTCCCGCCGAACAAGAAACTAAATTTCAGGAATTATTAACCTCTGATAAAGAGCAATATTTTGAATTAGATAAAGTCCCCTTACTTCGATGTCATTTAATTCAAGTCGAAGATAATAAATATGAATTCATCCATACCGGACATCATATTTTATTAGATGGTTGGGCAACAGCAATTCTGTTGAAAGAAGTTTTCAAGTTTTACGCTGGACTTATCAACCATCGACCCGTTAATTTACCCACACCTCGCCCTTATCAAGATTATATCAATTGGGTACAACAGCAAGATCAAACCCAAGCCGAACGCTTTTGGCGGCAAAATCTTCAAGGTTTTACCTCTCCAACTCCATTAGTCGTTGATAAACCGTTAAATTCTCTGGTTACTCAAAGTAAAAATTATCTTCATCAAAAATCAAAACTTTCTCCAGAAATTACCAGTCGTCTGAAATTACTCGCCCAAGAATATCGCCTTACTCTTTCTACCCTAATTCAAGGAGCTTGGGCTTTATTATTACATCATTATAGTAGTGAATCTGATATTGTATTTGGGGCAACCGTTTCGGGACGACCGCCCAATTTTACCAGGATTGAATCGATGGTAGGGATGTTTTTAAATACCTTACCCGTTCGCATCCAAATTGAGCCTCAACTTGAATTATTAACTTGGTTTCAACAATTACAACAAGAGCATTTAGAACGAGAGCAATATAGTTATAGTTCTTTAATTGATATTCAAAAATGGAGTGAAATTCCGTCCCCTCATTCAGTTTTTGAAAGTTTTGTTGTCTTTGAAAATTTACCCTTTAGCGAAAATGATAGTGAGAATTTAGGGGGTTTACAAGTCGGGGAAATGCAAGATTATGGCAATGCTGATTATCCCTTAACGGTTATTGTCACCCCTGGAGAAGCCTTAAGTATTAAAATTATTTATCCTCAAGAACGATTTGAAAATGACACCATTGAAAGGATATTAGGTCATTTTAAAACCTTATTAGCAGGAATCGCTATTAATCCCCATCGTCGGATTCAAGACTTACCTGTATTAACGGAAGCTGAACGTCAATTATTATTAATTGAATGGAATCAAACTGCACCCGAAAAACTCCTAAAACAGTGCGTTCATCAATTATTTGAGCAACAAACTCTCAAAACTACTTCAGCCATTGCCGTTGTTTTTCAAGAGCAACAATTAACCTACCAAGAACTGAATGAATCTGCTAATCAATTGGCTCATTATTTACAAAAAATTGGGGTGAGTTTTCAATCTTTAGTCGGGATTTGTTTAGAACGGTCTGTTAATATGGTAATTGCCGTTTTAGCAGTGTTAAAAGTAGGCGGTGTCTGTGTTCCCCTAGACCCAACCTATCCTCAAGAAAGACTTTCTTACATCCTGCAAGACACCCAAATCAAAACCTTATTAACCCAAAAAGATTGTCAATCTCTTTTAAACAGTGCAACCATTTCTCAACGGATTTTATTGGATGAACAAGGGTCAGAAATTGCCTTAGAAACCAAGACTAATCTTGACAACCCCGTGAGTTTAAAGGATTTGGCTTATATTATTTATAGTTCAGGCTCTACGGGTGTACCCAAAGGTATTATGATCCTACATCAATCCTTAACGAATATTATTGAGCATCATCAAGTAAAAATGTCACCAGAGAGAAATTTTTTGCAATTTGCTCCCTTTAATTTTGATGTCAGCTATCACGAAATCTTTGCGGCCTTGTGTTTAGGAGGAAGCTTATTTATTGTTCCAGAAGATTCTCGTTTAGATATTGCTAAATTAAGTCAATTGTTGGCAAATAACCCCATTCATAAAGCGATTTTGCCCGTCACTTTATTACAACAATTAATCGAAACCTATAGCGAAGAAACCCATTTATTTGCTAACTTGCGTGAAATTATTTCAGCCGGAGAGCAATTACAAATTACCCCAGCGATGATTTCTGCATTCAAGAAACTCGAACATTGTACGCTATACAATTTTTATGGCCCCACAGAAGCGGATATCGTTACCAGTTATACCTTTGACCCTAATCCTGAGCTTTGGCCGAAGTATATTCCCATTGGTAAACCCGCTATTAATGTGCAAGTTTATATTTTAAATTCCTATCTTCAACCCGTACCCATCGGAGTTACTGGGGAGTTATATGTTGCGGGTGGCGGTTTAGCGCGGGGTTATTTCAATAATCCCCAATTAACCCAAGAAAAATTTATTCCTAATCCCTTTAGCGATAATTCATTGCTGTATAAAACTGGAGATTTAGCTCGTTACTTACCCAATGGAGACATCGAGTATTTAGGAAGAATTGATGATGGGGTGAAAGTTAGAGGTTACAGAATTGAATTAGGGGAAGTAGAAACTATTTTAAATCAACATCCTCAAATTGCTCAAGCTGTTGCTACAGTTCAGGGAGAAACAGCCAGAGAAAAATATTTAGCTGCTTATTTTATTCCCCGTCCAGGTGAAACCATAAACCCAGTTGAATTACGTCATTTCCTTGAAAACTGGCTACCCGATTATATGATTCCCTCTGCTTTTGTTGTGATGGAATCTTTTCAACTCAGTCCTAATGGTAAAGTTGATCGAAAAGTCTTGCCAATACCCGATAAAAACTCCTTATCGTTAACTCAAAATTATGTCGCTCCTCGAACTGCAATTGAAGAAGTTTTAGCAGAAATTTGGGCAAAAATTTTAGAAGTTGAACGAGTTGGGATTGAAGACGATTTCTTTGTGTTAGGCGGGCATTCTTTAAAAGCGATTCAACTGATTAGTAAAATTCGTCAAACCTTAGAAATTGAAGTTTCTGTGCGTCAACTTTTTAATCACTCAACCATCAGCCAATTAACTCAAGTCATGATTGAATTAGTGGGGAATGAAGAGTTACTGAATGAAATTGCCGTAACAGTTCAAGAAATTTTCAAACTTTCACCAGAAGAAGTTCAAGCTTTACTATCTCAAAACTAAAAAAATAAGTCAACCAATCCTGAATTATTAATTACAAATGAAAAACAACTCTCAAGATCAACAAAAATTACTCAAGCTCCTGCTTCAAAAAAAAGGTATTAGTTTTAAAAAAGTAAATACTATACCTAAACGCCAATCATCCAACTATGAATTAATTCCTATCTCTTTGACTCAGTTAGAACTTTGGTTTTTTGCTCAATTTTATCCAGAAAATTGTATTTATAACTTGCCTTGTATTTATCGCATTGAAGGCTTGCTTAATGTTCCTGCACTAGAGGAAAGCTTAAGAGAAATTGTCAAACGTCATGAAAGTTTGCGGACAACTTTTACTTGTATAGATGGGAAAGTGTTCCAAAAAATTACAGATGATCCAGTTTTTGATTTTTCAATTCTTGACCTACAAAGACTTAGTGAACTGGAGCAAGAAAAAGAAACCAAAAGATTATTTTCAGCAGAAATTAACCGACCTTTTGACTTAGAACAAGGTTCATTATTTCGCAGTAAAGTTATAAAATTTGCTGAAGATAACTATCTGTTAATCATGATAATCCATCATATTATTGCTGATGGTTGGTCTTTGAATATTTTAACTAAAGAGTTAGGCATTCTTTATGAAGCTTTTTGTCTGAATAAACCTTCACCTTTGCCTGAATTACCGATTCAATATGGTGACTTTTCTCTGTGGCAATGGCAATCAATAAAAGATAATTCATGGCAATCTCATCTGGATTTTTGGAAGAAACATATAGGGATTAACCCACCCATTTTAAAACTTCCTACTGATTACCCGCGCACAACGGCTCAACCTGTTGAAGCAGCTATTCATCATTTCCTCATTTCCCAAAACTTAACAGACGCATTAAAATCATTAAGTCATCAAGAAAAAGCGACTTTGTATATGACTTTATTAGCCGCCTTAAAAATATTACTCTTTTACTATACACAACAGACAGAAATTATTATTGGTGGAGTTGCGGCTAATCGTAACCAACCCGAAACACAAGATTTAATTGGACTTATGGTTCAGTTTCTCCCCTTATATACCCATGTAGAAGGTCAAGCCAATTTTCGAGACTTGCTGCAGCAAGTAAAAGAGATGAGTTTAGAGTTTGATGCTTATCAAGAAATTCCTTTTATCACGTTAGTGGAAAAATTAAAACCGATTAGAGATTCTCAATATGCTTTGTTTCATCAAGTTATTTTCCTTTTCCAGAATGCTCCTAAACAAGATTTAAAATTGATCAATCTGACAGTCACGGACGAGTTATCAAAAATGGATATAGATGCCCATAGTGCTGAAAATGATTTAACTATATCCCTTGAAGAAACTGAGCAAGGTATAAAAGGTGCTTTCGTATATAAAGCTGATTTATTCACGACTGAAACTATTACTCAAATGGAACAATATTTTCAGCAGTTATTGAAGAATATTGTCACTGATCCTGATAAAACCATTTCTGATCTATGTCCTTTATCTGAATCCGTCTCCTTCTCCGGCAATACTTCTCCCTTGTCTTTATCAATCAATGAAATTAAATCTAATGACTTACCCCATAATCTAACTAGAGAAACCGTGATCAATATCTGGCAAGAAGTTTTAGAATTAGAAGAAATTAGTGTTAATGATAACTTTTTTGACCTTGGGGGGGATTCTCAAAAAGTTATTCAGGTAATTGATAAAATCGGTAAGATTATTAAAATTAATTGTACTTTGCGTGATTTTTTTGAAAATCCCACTGTAGCCCGTCTAATCACAACCTTTAAAAATAAATGAATTTAAGCGTATTTCCCTAGCTTTAAAAATGGTATGATTACAAAAAAAATACAGAAAAAAATGACAAATCATCTCTTTGATTTAACAGGTAAAGTTGCAATTATCACGGGCGCTGCCCGAGGAATTGGTCGGGTATTAGCGCAAGGGTTAGCACAAGCTGGAGCTAAGGTGGTAATTGGTGATATTAATCAAGTTGGTGCTGAACAAACGGTTCAACTCATTCAAGAAGCAGGCGGCGAAGCCATGGCAATTCACACCGATGTTCGTCAACGTCCAGCTTGTCAGAATTTAATTGAACAGGCCGTTGCTCATTATGGTCAACTCGATATTATGGTTTGTAATGCAGGGGTTGAAATTCTCAACAACACTCACGAATTAGAGGAATTGGAATGGGATGAGGTCATTAATGTTGACTTAAAAGGTTATTTTAATTGCGCTCAACTCGCAACCAAACAAATGCTGCAACAAGGTACAGGAGGTTCAATTATTATGAATTCTTCTATCTGTGCTTTCGTTGCTGTTCCCAAATCTTCAGGAGCATATAGCGCCGCAAAAGGCGGTGTCAATCAATTGGTAAAATCCCTAGCGGTCGAATTAGCTAGTAACAAAATTCGAGTCAATGCTTTTGCACCAGGGTATATGAATAATATGATGGAAGGAACAGAAGGTTTACGTTCAACTGGGGATGAAATGGACGAATTATATACTAGAATTCCCATGAAACGAACCGGAGATTTACAAGAGTTAATTGGTCCCGTCGTATTTTTAGCCTCCGAAGCTTCCTCTTATGTAACCGGAGCAATTTTAATGGTAGATGGAGGTTATACCGCTATTTAGCATCAATAATTAAACAATTTTTAGGTTGATTTGTATCCATCAAACCAACCTAAAATCACTAGATTAAAACCTATTTAACCCAGGGTAAAAATGAATCATAACTCTCAAGACAAACAAAAATTACTCAAGCTGTTACTACAAAAAAAAGGAATCGGTGTCAAAACAAATACGATACCGCCTAGAGATAAATCTCAACTTGTACCGCTTTCTTTTTCTCAAGAAAGACTTTGGTTTTTGTACCAATTGGAAGCTCAAGGCTATACCTATAATATGCCGTTTCGCTTTCAAATTGATGGCAATTTAGATATTGATATCTTTAGGAAAGCTTTGGAAACTATTATGCAACGTCATGAATTGTTGCGAACTTGTTTTCAAGAAGTTGACGAAATTTGCCGACAAATTATTAACCCGAAAATTCAGTTAAATTTGCCTTTATTGGATTTACTACAAGAACTTTCTCATCTATATGAAGCTTTTTTACAAAAACAATCTAATCCTTTACCAAATTTCCCTATTCAATACGGTGATTTTGCCGTTAGGCAAAGACAACAGTTATTTTGAATATTTTATAAAAGTGGGTTTTTAACACAATAAATGTCGATTTTATTACACCCCTAAATTCAAAAAATCCAGATCATTAATTCCACGAGGTCAATCTTATGTTTAATCTAAGACATCAATTATATTTATTGATTTCAAAATTTTTAGAAGAACAAGAACGGATCGAAAAACATAAAAAACTTTCCGACAATGCTACATTTCACAGTTCCGTCAAATTTATCGGAAACTGTGAAAATTATAGGGAAGATAAAAGTTTAATTCAAATTGGAGAAAATACAGTAATTATCGGAGAATTAGTTATATTTCCTTATGGTGGAAAAATAGAAATTGGTAAAAATTGTTATATTGGTGAGAAAACTCGAATTAGATCAGCCAATTCTATCAAAATTGGCAACGAAGTTATAATTTCTGATGATGTCAATATTTATGATACCGATGCTCATTCATTAAATTATGTTTTAAGACATAAAGAATTTGTGGAAGTCGTGATTTTAAATAATCTGATTAAGGATGCTAAGGATGTTGATATACAATCTGCACCCGTGGTGATATAAGATCATGTTTGGATTGGATTTAATCTGGCAATTCTTAAAGGAGTTACGATGGGGAAAGGAGCAATTATTGGAGCAGGTTCGGTAGTGACAAAAGATGTAGAACCTTTTACTGTAGTTGCTGGGAATCCTGCCAAAATTATCAAACGATTATGAATCTGATCCAATTCGCTTAATATTCATTCCTGATCTGTAGAAAATCCAGAAAATAGTCGTAATAAAATTTGTGATAATAATGGAGATTTTTATGGTATGCTGAATGAATGTCTATCTCTTAAGTTAGACATTCAAAGTTCTAATGTCCCCATTTTAGCGCAAGGAGAATCCTATGAGTGTTGCCGAAAAAACCTCAGATAGTATAAATCTCAAAGAAGATGTTCAAACTTTCAATCAATCTCTTCAAGAATTTTTAAGATTTATTCAAGCTTATTGGTATCCTAAAGAACACCATGATAGAGCTTTTTCACAGATTATTCGTTCCTGGGGAATGCTAGTTTTATTGTTTTTGTTATTAGTGGGAGTAGTCGGACTTAATGCGTTTAATAGTTTTGTTTTTAGAGACTTAATTACCTTCACGGAAGCTAAGGATGCAGAAAAATTAACCTATTTTGTCATCATTTATGGGATTACCCTAGGCAGTATGACGTTTTTCGGAGGATTGTCTAAGTTTCTTAAAAAACTAATTGCGCTGGATTGGTATCAATGGATCAATAGTAGTATCTTGCAAAAATATTTTGAAAATCGGGCTTATTATCGAATCAATTTTAAAGGAGATATTGAAAATCCAGATCAACGTTTATCCCAAGAAATTCAACCCATCACCAGAACAACGATGGACTTTTTAACAACCTGCGTCGAAAAACTCATGGAGATGCTGGTTTTTATTGTCATCCTTTGGTCAATTTCTAGAACCATTTCTATAGTGCTTCTGGTTTATACGATTGTTGGAAATATTCTTGCTGCCTATATTATTCAACAATTAAATAAAATCAATAAACAACAATTAGACGTGGAAGGAACCTATAAATACGCCATTACTCATGTTCGTACTCACGCTGAATCAATTGCATTTTTTAGAGGGGAAGAAAAAGAGTTAAATATTATTCAAAGGAAGTTCAATCAGGTGATTAAAATCATTATTGAAAGAATTAATTGGGAAAGAACCCAGGAATTTTTTAACCGTGGCTATGAATCCATTGTTCAAATCTTCCCCTTCTTAATTGTTTCCCCATTATATATTAGTGGTAGAATTGAGTTTGGACAAGTTAATCAAGCCAGCTATTGTTGCTATTTCTTTTCCACAGCTTTATCCGTGTTAGTGGATGAATTTGGACGCTCCGGTCAGTTTATTAATTATATTGAACGTTTAGAAGATTTTTCCCAAGCTTTAGATACTGTAAGCGAACAAACCAACCAGGTTAATACCATTAAAGTCATTGAAGATAACAATCTAACTTTTGAGGATGTCACCTTACAAACTCCCGATGCTGCTAAAGTGATTGTCGAACATTTATCCCTGTCCGTTGAACCAGGGGAAGGTTTATTAATTGTTGGTCCAAGTGGTCGAGGAAAAAGTTCTCTTTTACGCGCTATTTCTGGGTTATGGAATACAGGTACAGGTCATTTGGTGCGACCTCCCCTCGACGATTTATTATTTTTACCCCAACGTCCTTATATCATTTTAGGAAACTTGCGTGAACAGCTAATTTATCCTCAAACGACAACGGAGATGAGTGAATCCCAATTAAAAGAAATATTACAAGAAGTTAACCTGCAAGATGTTCTTAATCGCATCAAAAATTTTGATGAGGAAGTGGATTGGGAAAATATTTTATCTTTAGGAGAACAACAACGTCTAGCCTTTGCGCGACTGTTCGTTAATCAGCCAGATTTTGTGATTTTAGATGAAGCCACCAGTGCTTTAGATTTAAAAAATGAAGATCATTTATATAAACAGTTACAACAAACTGGAAAGACCTTTATTAGTGTCGGACATCGAGAAAGTTTGTTTAACTACCATCAAAAGGTTTTGGAACTTTCCGAGGATTCTACTTGGCGATTAATGAGAATGGAAGACTATCATCCATCAGCAGCGATTGCCACTCATTCTAACAATGCCAAAACCGTTGATGAAACCATAGAAATTGTCTCTGAAATTAACAATCAAGACAATTTTACCCATCAAGAAATGCAAAAACTGACCAACTATAGCTTAAGTACCATCAAAAATAAAGCCAGTCGAGGTCAAACGATTATTGCCAATGATGGCATGAGCTATCGTTATGACAAAACCCTTGATATTGCCAAATGGGTGAGAGTTTAGCTTCTCAGGGAGCTTCGATCGAACTTAAAAAGGCATCTTGCCGCAGTTCGGGAACCTTCAAAGAAGATTCTCGACCCATTACATTGTTCGCCAATTCCGAGTTAAATTGGCGGATTAAAAGCCGCCAGGGCTTAAATAACTGGGATTTTCCTGTAGGGAAGTATCGAAGGGATTGAGTAAATCTTGGGTGCGAATTAAAGGGCCAGACTGTTGCTGTTGCATGACATCATAGTATAAAGTTTCGGTTAATTTGGCATCCCGGGTAATCATATTATCGAAATAGGAACCTTGCATAAAAGTACGCCAACCAAAAAGAGAGTTGAACTGTCCTAAAATGCTGGTGTAGTCGTAGAAACGACCCGTATTGTTATTAACAGCGCGGTTAAACAAACCGGGGATATTATTAAATCCTACTGCCGTATCGGGAGAGGGGACAAGTTGCAATTGTTGGGTTTTTACCGGTGCCGGAGTGGTGGCGGGGGAACGTTGGGCGATCGCAATAGGCGAACTCAACCAGACTAAACCGGTTAAACAAAACAGGGAAGGAAGTAAAAATTGAGCGCGCATGGCTAAAAATCTCCTCACAGGGATAGGGTTAATTAAAAAATCGCGTCAATGGGATGAGAAAGAAATCAATACTAGAGATCGAGTCAATATATAATGACTTTTGGCTTAATTGTAACCGAAATTTTGGAGTCAGTCAGGCTCCCAATCCTGAAAATATGGCTAATTCCTCGGTAGCGAATCTCGATACTGCTTCCCTGCGTCAATTTCTCCTCGATGCTCTTGTCCGTCTTGCCTATGGAGAGGGGGATTTCACCCTGTCTTCAGGACAAAAAAGCAGCTACTATATCAACGGCAAACAAGTTACCCTCACTGCTGAGGGAGCTTTAGCCGTGGGGCGTTTATTGCTGTCGCTACTGCCTCCAGATACCCAAGCGGTGGCAGGATTAACCCTAGGGGCGGATCCGATTGTCAGTGCCGTTATTGTGGTATCTGCCTACGAAAATCGCCCGATTCCAGCTTTAATCGTCCGCAAAGAGGCAAAAGGTCACGGTACTATGGCTTATATCGAGGGGCCGACTTTAAACCCGGGTGCCGCGGTGGTTGTCCTCGAAGACGTGGTGACAACGGGCAAAAGTGCCATGGTAGCGGTAGAAAGATTACGCGATGCCGGTTATCAAGTAGATTTAATCATTGCTTTGGTGGATAGAGAGCAAGGAGGGGCGGAATTTTACCAATCTCAGGGAATAAAGTTTCAAGCTTTGTTTTCGATTCGGGATCTACAGGCGGCTTATCATAATAAATAGGGTTTGCGGCAAAAAGTTTTTCCTGGTGGCAGGGTGTGGGGTGTGGGGTGTGGGGTGTGGGGTTTTACCAGTTTTGAGGTGGCCAATTACCTAATTTTCAGGGAAAAAGTCCCGGAATTTTCCCCCTGATCACTCCCATGCCTAGTACTTTTTGATTGACAAAAAGTCTAAAAGTCTTACCCAACAAGGTTTTTAGATTTTTTCAGCCTACCCTAAATAGCAGGGAGTGGCCAGAAACGCTCGATAACTGGGTTTTAACAGTCGGTAAAACTTATCGCACAAGGGACTGGAGAGCTGCTTTAACTGCCTAAACGGTAAGTTATCTCCATTTTTTTCCTGTGAATAATTGGTCACTAGCCGAGGTTTTCGGCGCTAAGAAACAGCTGGGAACATTGATAGATTCAGAGTCTAACTATTGACTAATACCTATTCTCGGCGGGGGACTCAAGATGCCTTGACTCTCTTTGGCTCTAAGAATTGAAGCCTTTATCACTTTCTGATAACCCTCAGACCGACTAACTGTATACTAGGCTATAAGATTTGCTTAAAAATCTTCAGACCATGCCGAACTATCGACAGTACAGCGATCGCCAAATATGAATCAAGGCATAGATTTACAAGAAAGTTTCATTAAATCCCTAACAGACCTGGGATTAAGTGGAGGACTGGCTAAAGCGATTTGGATGCCTTTACCCATGTTCCTGATGATTATAGCCGCCACGGTGGGGGTTTTAGTCTGCGTCTGGTTAGAAAGAAAAATTTCCGCCGCCGTCCAACAGCGTATCGGGCCGGAATACGCAGGCCCCTTGGGCGTTTTACAACCGGTCGCCGACGGTCTGAAATTAGTCTTTAAAGAAGATGTCGTCCCCGCTAAGGCTGACCCTTGGTTATTCCTCTTCGGGCCGATTTTGGTGGTGATGCCGGTGTTTGTCTCCTACCTCATCGTCCCCTTCGGTCAAAATCTGGTGATTACTGACCTAAACGTAGGGATCTTTTTATGGATTTCCTTGTCCAGTATTGCCCCCATTGGTTTATTAATGGCGGGTTATGCCTCGAATAATAAGTATTCCTTGCTGGGAGGCCTGCGGGCGGCGGCGCAATCGATTAGTTATGAAATTCCCTTGGCTTTATCGGTATTAGCGATCGCGATGATGTCTAATAGTCTCAGTACCATTGATATTGTCGAACAACAATCCGGTTATGGCATTTTAGGCTGGAATATCTGGCGCCAACCGGTGGGTTTTCTGATTTTCTGGATTGCCGCTTTAGCTGAGTGTGAACGTCTGCCTTTCGATTTACCAGAAGCGGAGGAGGAATTAGTCGCTGGTTATCAAACCGAATACGCAGGGATGAAATTCGCTCTCTTTTATGTGGGTTCCTACGTTAACCTCGTGCTGTCGGCCCTAGTTTTCGCGGTCCTCTATCTTGGCGGTTGGGAATTTCCTATCCCCGTCAATGCTTTAGCCGGCTGGTTGGGAGTGAGTGAAACCAATCCCTGGCTACAAATTATCACCGCTTCCCTAGGGATTACGATGACAGTATTAAAGGCCTATTTCCTCATCTTCATCGCTATTCTCTTGCGTTGGACTGTACCCCGGGTTCGCATTGACCAATTACTCGATTTAGGCTGGAAATTCCTCCTACCGGTATCTTTAGTTAACCTACTACTTACCGCCGCCCTAAAACTAGCTTTTCCCTTTGCTTTTGGCGGTTAATTTCCTTTTTTGCCCTGTTAACCTACTATCCCCCTGACCATCATGTTTAACATCCTCAAACAAGTCAGCGATTACGCCAAAGGTAGCATTCAAGCGGCGAAATACATCGGCGAAGGTTTATCCGTTACCTTTGATCATATGCGTCGTCGTCCAGTTACCGTCCAGTATCCCTACGAAAAGTTAATTCCCTCGGAACGTTATCGGGGTAGAATTCACTTTGAGTTCGATAAATGTATCGCTTGTGAAGTTTGTGTGCGAGTTTGTCCGATTAATTTACCTGTAGTGGATTGGACTTTTAACAAGGAAATTAAAAAGAAAGAACTCAAACACTACAGTATCGATTTTGGGGTCTGTATTTTCTGTGGCAATTGTGTGGAATACTGTCCGACTAATTGCCTATCGATGACCGAAGAATACGAACTAGCGACCTATGATCGTCATGAATTAAACTATGATAACGTCGCCCTAGGCCGTTTACCCTACAAAGTCACCCAAGACCCGATGGTGACACCTCTGAGGGAATTAGGTTATCTGCCTAAAGGTGTCATCGAACCCCACGATTTACCCGCCGGTAGTCAACGCGCCGGTAAACGTCCGGAAGAAATTACCGATTAATTAGCAGTTAGGAGACTCCGAGACAGCTTTTTCTCCCCAATCCCCCCCGCAACGCGCACGCAGTGACCACCCCATCACCTAATCCCTGACTGATAACTAATAATTAATAACTCTCAAACATAAAAGGAGATGAAACTACTGTGAATTTAGCCGAGGGCGTTCAAATAGTATCTTTTGGCATTTTAGCAGCCCTAGTAATCGGGACAGCTTTAGGCGTGGTACTATTATCTAATATCGTTTATTCCGCCTTTTTATTGGGCGGTGTTTTTATCAGCATTTCCGGTTTATATCTCTTACTAAATGCTGATTTTGTAGCGGCGGCACAAATTCTAATTTATGTGGGCGCAATTAACGTTTTAATTCTCTTTGCCATTATGCTTGTTAACAAGCAAGAGGACTTTTCTGATATTCCTAAACGTTGGATTCGTCGGGCATCTACTGCTTTAGTTTGTGTGGGTTTATTTGTCCTGTTATCGACCATGGTTTTAATCACGCCTTGGTCAATTTCTAGCACTTCTCCCGCAGTAGTGACTAATACTTTAGTAGAAATCGGTAAGCATTTCTTTAGTGATTTCTTGCTACCCTTTGAATTAGCTTCCGTGCTATTATTAATGGCCATGGTCGGAGCAATTATTTTAGCTCGTCGCGACCTTATCCCTACCCTGAAAGCTGAAGAACCTACGGCCACAGCCTTAACATTGCCCGAACGACCTAGAGAATTAACCGCCCCTAAATAAGACCAAAAAAAGAGGTATCATGCAGATTCAGTTAGAGTATTATTTGTTATTAGCGGCGGCTTTATTTTGTATCGGAATTTACGGTTTAGTCACCAGTCGCAATGCCGTCCGGGTTTTAATGTCGATCGAATTGATGCTCAATTCTGTTAACATTAACTTAATGGGTTTTTCCAACTATCTTGACCCCGCTAATATCAGAGGCCAAATTTTTACTATTTTCGTGATTACCGTAGCGGCAGCCGAGGCAGCCGTGGGTTTAGCGATTATCCTGACTATCTATCGTAACCGCGACACGATCGATATGGAACAGTTTAATCTGCTCAAATGGTAAGCTTTTAAATAGGGTTTGCTGAATAAATCTAAAAACCTTGTTGGATAAGGTTTTTAAACTTTTTTTCCCTCAAAAAGTGCCGACCATTGGGGTGAACCCCACACCCCACACCCCACACCCCACACCCTGTCCCCACGAAAAACTTTTTCAGCAAACCCTAAATATTTACCCCCCCCTCTCCCTTTTTTGGGGAGAGTTTTTTTTGGCTAATTTTCCCTGTTAACGAGGATAAATCTCAGTGACAACTCGATCGGGGGAGCTACTACTAACAACAATGTTATTATCTTCTAAAGTGCCGATCGCTTTATCGCCAGTGAGATTAAATTTTGGTTCCTGTTGTTCATAGATAATATTCCCCTCGGCCTCGACAATTTTTTCCGACATTTTCCAAGTTAAGATCTGACTATACAATTGCGCCCCAGTTTTCTGATTAATTCCCTTAACCCCATCCTTGAGATAAGCGATACGATTGCCTAATTCCACCACCACACGATTACCAGTAATAGTGATTTGATCTTGATATTGAAAAATTTCCGTGGGGCGATCGGAAGTTAAGGTACGATTTTGATAGTTCCAAATTGCCTGAGAACCAGAAATCTGTAAAGGTGGTTCTAAAGAGCGATATTCGAGGTTTTCTTGCAGGATAACCTGATTATTTTTTCTTTCCCAACGACCGCCGATAGCAGTAAGGCGATCGATAATAGTTTTATTAATATAGCGATCAAAAGCGACTTTTTGATCGGTACTAATGACTTGTTGAGGAATTTCCCAGTACAGGCGCTCGGTTTGCAGGACGACACGAGATTCCTTGGCGGTAGCCACCACTTGACCTTGTAATTCTAGTTTTTCTTGGCGCGTGTCGTAGCGTCCTTGGCGGGCCTTGGCTTCTAGTTGTAGATGACTACCTTTGATCCCTTTGGGGGAGATTAAAATACCTTCCTTGGGTAGCCAACGCAATTCCGGCGCGTTAATAATGGCTTTATTGCGGGGATCTACAGCCACAATATTATCTTTGAGGAGAATTTCCTGGCCTTCCTTGTAAACTTCACCTCGGTCAGCACTAACCTGTAAAACTACTTTCCCATCTTGATAGATATTACCCTTGATATTTTCCAGACGGGCAATTTTTTGGTCTTGGGTGTAGGTAGCTTTTTTGACTTGAATTTTCCAAAGGGGTTGTCCCGAGGGGTTAGCCTGTTCTAAGGTGGCATTATTGAGAATTAAGCGGCCAGTTTCTTCAATTTTAGGCGATTCTGTCGGCGAAATTTTCGGCGGATCGGGGGGTTGACAGGCCGTTAACCCCAGCAAACCGATTAGGAGGGCAGCCCCGCGCCCAATTGATAGTTTTAATTGTAACCGCTGCCTCAATTTCGATCGCTCCGCTGCTATTTTCTCTCCTCCCAGTGTAGGGTAAGGGGTCGCCCCTTGACCGAGCGGTATTGTTAATCGCTAGTTTTGCTGGGAAAAACCCCCGGTTGAACGGTGAGAGTTTGTTGTTTACCCCTGCGGTTAATCTCGATTTCCAGATTACCACCGATCGCACTGGTTTCCACACCTTGCTGCACATCCGAAGCGGTTTTAACGGGGTTTCCTGCCACAGTTTCGATGATATCACCCGCTTGCATTCCGGCTTTTTGGGCGGGGGAATTTTCCACCACTCGCAGGACGATTACCCCTTCATTTTGGTCAATATTAAAGTTTAATTCTTTAGTTTCGTTCAATTGCTGCCGTAATTCTGGGTTTAGCGTCACCATGTGGATACCGATGTAGGGATGTTCCGCTTTACCCTTGCTAGATAGCTGTCCCGCCACTTTTTGGGCGGTTTCGATGGGAATGGCAAACCCTAAACCCTGAGCATCGGCCCGAATTGCCGTATTAATGCCGATAACTTCCCCCTTGGCGTTTAGCAACGGGCCGCCGGAATTGCCGGGGTTAATAGCGGCATCGGTTTGAATAAAACGAACCCGTTTATCGGGAACCCCCACTTCGCTGCTAGTCCGGCCCAAGGCACTAATAATGCCCACCGTAACAGTATTATCTAAGCCTAGGGGATTGCCAATAGCGATCGCCCACTCCCCGGGGATTAAAGTTTCGGCCTTGCCAAAAGTCACCGTCGGTAAATTTTTCGCCTCGATTTTCACCAGGGCCACATCGGTCATATTGTCAACCCCCAGGACTTTACCTTGATGAGTTTGACCGTTTTTCAAAGTCACTTTTACTTGGGTTGTCCCTTCCACCACATGGGCATTAGTTAAAAGTAGTCCGTCTGTACTGACAATAAACCCAGAACCGGTTCCCCGTTCCAAATGCTCCCTGGGAATCGGCACTTCATTACCAAAAAAGCGCCGAAAAAAGGGCTGTTTAAATTCTTCGGGAATTTGGTCGGCCACTTCCCGGGCCGAGTCAATCCGCACCACCGCCGGCCCGACTTTCTGCACGGCCTGGGCGATAAAATTAACATTGCCGTCGGTTTGGGGAATAACAGGGAGAGAGAGGGAAGCGGGGAGGATTGCCGGCGGTTTATTTACCTCTAGGGGTGCTTTTCTGCTTAAATACTGATTTCCTAGCACACCCACAGTACCGCCTAGGGCGAGTAATCCCAGTGAAATCCCCAATCTTGTCAATAAACCCATAAGCTCTAGCCCTAAAATGTCGTGTGCGGTAGAATCGGCCCCAAACTTACCTATATTATAGGCTGTCTTTTTTGTCGGTAGGAAAGAATCAATGGGAACTTACCCCGTTTACGGGTCTTCTTTTAGGGGTAAAATCACGAAACAGCTATGAGAATCTCAGTTCATGCAATTGTTTGATCGCATCCGTTTAGGGATAGCCGTAGCGGTGGCTAAAACCGTTACTGCTGTGGTTAAAGGACTCCGTTTAGGGGCTGCCAGCGTCCTGCCGGGGGAAATTGCCCGTCGTCTCCATCCCCGTTTGTTACCGCTACTCTGTGGGCAAGTCCGACGGGGGGTAATCTTGGTGGTTGGCACGAATGGAAAAACTACCACTTCCCTACTCCTAAGAACTATTCTAGAGCGTCAGGGGGCAAAAGTCACCCATAATACCACTGGGGCGAATTTAATTAATGGTTTAATCACTGCTTTATTAGCCGATGCCAATTTATTCGGCACTTTAAAGGCTGATTATGCCATTTTAGAAGTGGATGAAAATATTCTACCTTTGGTTTTAAAAGATTGTCGTCCTCGCGCTATTTTAGCTCTAAATTTGTTTCGCGATCAACTCGATCGCTATGGGGAAGTGGATACGATTAGTCGCCGTTGGCAAGAGGCCATATCTCCCCTACCCACCGATACTTTAGTGATTCTCAATGCTGATGATCCGACCCTTTCCCATTTGGGTCAACAACTGCCCCAAAGAGTTGTATATTTTGGCTTAAGTGAGCCGGAATTATATCTAGAAGAAATTCCCCACGCTGTGGATTCTATTTACTGTCCTAAATGTGGCGCTTCTTTGGATTATCGCGGGGTTTATCTCTCCCATTTAGGGGATTTTAGTTGTCCTAGTTGCGGCTTTAAAAAGAGTAGTCCTGCTTTTCATAGTCACGATTGGCCGCAGATTTTAATCGGTGTTTATAATAAATATAATACTTTAGCGGCGGGTTTAGTAGCCCAGGAATTAGGGATTAAAGATCGAGAAATTTTTGAGACAGTTCAGGGTTTTAAAGCGGCTTTTGGTCGAGCGGAAGAATTAGAAATTGAGGGTAAAAAAGTTAGGATTTTACTGTCTAAAAATCCCGTGGGTATGAATGAAACAATTCGCGCAGTGGCTGATATTTTACAGAAAGAAAAGTCTTCTACTACTCTCTTAGTTCTCAATGATCGCATCCCCGATGGTACGGATGTTTCTTGGATTTGGGATGTGGATACGGAAAAATTAACCCGTTTGGGAACAACTTTAGTAGTAACGGGCGATCGACTTTATGACATGGCTTTACGCTTACAATATAGTCAGGATAGTCTCGCTTCTCCCGTTAATTTAATTGTTGAATCCGATCTAAAAAAAGCGATCCAAATTGCGATTAATAACACAAAAAATGAGGAAACTTTACATATTTTACCCACCTATTCTGCTATGTTAGAAGTACGAGAGATTCTCACAGGTCGAAAGATTTTGTAGAAGTTAGAAAAGAGTGAATATTGGTGTTAGGTGTTGGGGTGTTGGGGTATTAGTTGAATTTCCCCCATCCCCTATCCCCCATCCCCTATCCCCCATTTCCTAATCCCCTAATCCCCGAAAAAATTATGCAAGAACTAGAACTAAAAATCGGCTGGTTATATCCGACCTTAATGAGTACCTACGGCGATCGAGGTAATGTTATTACTATTCAAAGAAGATGTCAATGGCGTGATATTCCTGTGACAATTATTCCCCTAGATGCTCAAACAGAAGCCGAGACATTTTATCAAGTAGATATAATTGTTGGGGGTGGGGCGCAGGATCGGCAACAGGAGATCGTTATGCGGGATTTACAGGGTAAAAAAGCGGCGGCGATGAAAGAACAATTATCGGCAGGAATACCGGGGGTTTTTACCTGTGGTTCCCCACAATTATTAGGACATTATTACGAACCAGCTTTCGGTCAAAGAATCGAGGGATTAGGATTATTAGACCTAGTAAGTAAACATCCCGGTCCCAATGCAAAACGCTGTATCGGTAACGTGGTTTTTGAAATTACGGCCTCCCCCTTAGCGGAGGAAATTAAAGCTATGACCGGGGAAAAACCGCTAGTAATCGGCTTTGAAAATCACGGGGGTCGTACCTATTTACAGACCGTTTCTCCTTTAGGAAAGGTGATTACCGGTTACGGAAATAACGGAGAGGACGGTTATGAAGGGGCATTTTACCACAATGCGATCGCCACCTATGCCCACGGTCCCTTACTACCCAAAAATCCCTTTTTAGCCGATTGGTTAATCGAAAAAGCTTTAGAACAAAAGTATCAACAAGCCATTTTTTTAACAAAACTTGATGATTCTCTGGCCCTGAAAGCAAGATTTGCCATGTTTGAACGACTAGAACTAACCGGCGTGACCAATAAAGCCTAAACTGGTCATATAGACTTATGGCAGGAGATAGTCAAACTAGCCATTAAGAATTTTAATTGTGGCAGCTCATGAAATTATGACTGGAAAAATTATCGATCGTCAAACGGCGGGGTTTCTCGTCCTCATCATCCCCCTAGCGGTGCTAATCATCCTTGTTTTTACCGCTTGGCCATTGATCCTACTTGTCTTCTTCTTAACTCTTGCAGTCAAGGTGTGGCAAGACTATCGCTGGTCAAAATTATCGACGGTGATTAACCCCTATTTCAATCAACTTTTACAGGACAATCAAGGTTGTCTCACCCCGATTGACCTATCGGCAAAAGCCAATCTCACGGCCAAATTAGCTAGACAATTTTTAGACAAAAAAGCTGAGGAATTTGGGGCGCAAAAAAAAGCTGTAGGCGATAAGGGTATGGCCTATTACTTTATCACCGCCAGTACCTTGGGTAGTATTTTTGATGAGAGTGACCCCTCTTTAGAAGAAATAGGGGAAAAACAAATTCCTGCGATTACTGCATCGAGATTCCCTCTGACCAATTTAGAGCAATCCCAGGAGGCTAAATCCCCCCTGATTGTCGCCGAGAAGAGGGAAAATTCCGTCCCGGAGGTTCCTGTTATTTCCTCCTCCCAACCTCTGACTAATTTAGGTAAATTATTTGAGGAAAAAGAGGAAGAAAATACCGCAGCGATCGCTGTTCAAGAAACGGTAATTCAAGAACCGGAGGAGATAATTAATCCTAGTTTGAACAGTCCTGATAGTTCTTTATCCCAATCAGAATCAGAAGTTAAGGAAGAATCTCTAACCTCTGATTCTGAAACTATCTCATCAATGAGTTTGGCGGATTTGGCTAAACGTTTAGGAGTTACCCCAGCCGTTTTGGGTAGAAACAAGAAAAATAAATCCGAAACAGAATTTGCCGATTGGAGTCGCATCAGAGATCCCGATGGTATTGCTTGGAAATTTGACCCAAAAAACTCCCTATTTGTGGCCAACTGATAGATAAATTTGTTTGGTTTTCTAGACAGGCTCCCTGCCTGTCTTTTTTGGCTCTACGTCCTACCCTCAATCCCATAGATGGTTGCTTCAGGCTCTTGGAAATCATCACCCACCACAAATCTGGCGGTTGTATCAGTAACAGGATAGGTTTTAACGTAAATGAGACAACCTGTTGTTGAGGAAGGACTGTAGGGGCAATTGGGGGGGTATCTTAGCCAACTGCCTACTGGATAACTACCTAACTCATCACTCCAGGTACCTTCAATGACAAAGATTTCTTTAATCTCAGTTTCGACAACATTCACCAACTGAGTGTTGGGCAGCCAACGCTCAATCCAGACTTTTTCTGAGAAATCTGCTTGCTCGTAGAGGTGTTGAACCTTAATTTCAGGCACTATACCTGCTTGCCAGGAGCCATTAAAAATGTTGGTTCTCACTTGTTGGCGAGTTTTACCACCATGTTGCCGCAATTTAACAAAAGTCAGGCATCCTTCCTCACTATAGGGGCGATGGATAAAGCCTTCGGGGTTAAGCATATAAGTACCCGGTGGATGCACCCCTGTTTCATCTGCAAAATTGCCTTCAAGCACCAAAATCTCTTCACCACCGGGATGTCCATGCAGCGGAAAAAAACCACCAGGATAGAATCGAGTCAGCATTGTTACTGGATGATCCTGGATTTCATGGTCAGACTCGAAACAGCCAAACCAAATTCCAGTAAAGTTTGTCTGAAACCAAGTTAATGATGTGGGAAGCACAGATACGCGGCTTAGTAGGTTTACGTGAACTTTTTGGGGTTTCCACAGAGATTGAGCAGTCATCTTTCCTGAATTTAATTTTTTTAGGTTGAAAAATTATTTAGCATTATTCTTCTACCTAAGAATACTATGTAAGCAGTTATACCTTCAAGTTTCCGAGTTCATCTACTCTCATTAAGAACTTCGGAACAGGAAATACGCAGAACTCGAGCGCCATGGCTTTTTAGTCCAGCTAACGGCTAAGTTATGCCGTGCTTCTCATCGACAAGAAGGTGATCGTCTTAATTCTTAAGCATAGCCGACAATCTCATGGAATGAACACTAGGGTCGTTTCATTCTCTCAAATCCTTATCTAATAACGTTTTTAGTCGATTTATCGGAATAAGTAGGTAGGCGTTAAAAATTATCAGAAACCCCCCTTATCAAGGGTAGGGCTGTTTCATTCTCCCATCAGAATATCAAAAGTAAAAGCGATCACTATCAGGTAAAATGAGGCTCTTCGGGAATTGTTATGCAAATAATTAACTTAAAATAAAATTCGATGAGAGCGCCTACGCTCAAAAGTAGCTGAAATCCATACAGGGAAGGACTTAAGGCACAAACAGGT
>VYLL01000213.1_pt1 | contig 43201 bp, 46 predicted proteins | sample 5114301 | NCBI WGS metagenome assembly VYLL01 (sample SAMN12291809, study PRJNA351875) | freshwater metagenome | isolation source: freshwater lake | place: USA: Michigan, MSU2 Lake | collected 2011-08-16 | reverse complement strand
CAGAACAGAGTAAATCTGTTAAGGCAGGTGCGAAAAATCCTTCGGGAAAGAAGCAGAAACCTAAATCGTGAGGTTTGGGAATCACCGTCCGTTTACGGCGGTGAGGATGTCAACAAGAGATAATTGCTGCCGTGTAATTGACCTTGACAAGAAATGCTATAATTTCCTAGCAAGAGGGGAATTTAATCCCTCTCAGGGTTGCCATCGCACAATTTTGTCGGTTGCTGGTTCTCGTCAGCTTGTTTGTCAAATATACCAATTCTAGTTTGAATCGGTGCTGTTATGTCAAGATTCAGGGTTTCTGGCTGCAACGGAACTGGAAAATCAAACAATCTATTTCTTCAAATCTTCTTACCTTAGACAAAAATAATGAAATTCGAGGAAATCCAAGAGATTCTTAATGGGCAACTGCTCAAGCTTGAGAATCGCTGTCTCAATGACACAGAACAATTATTGTTGCGAGGACTTTGGCAGAAAAAGAACTATCAAGAAATTGCCCAAGAAAACGGTTATAGTAGCAGCTATCTTGCCAATATAGTTGCCCCAGAACTCTATCATAGAGTCTCGCAACTGATCGGTTCTCCGATCAATAAGAAAAATTTTTTATCTAGACTACAATCTCATTGTACCAACTCCACATTGCTTCAGTATTGCGGTAATGAATATCCCCAGAATGAGCGTCCAGAATACCCCGATGCTCCTGTTCCCTATAATTCTTATTATTATCTAAAACGAACAAAACTTGAAGCAAAAATTATCGAGGAAATCGGACAATCTGGGGCGTTAGTACGCATTAAAGCGCCCAAAAAATGGGGAAAAACGTCTTTATTATTAACAATTTTAGAGGCTTGTCAACAACAATTCGGTTATCGAGTTGTTAGGTTAGATTTACAACAAGCAGACCAAGACATTATAGCAAATTTTAACAAGTTCTTACGCTGGATTTGCCGTAATTGCGCTCGGCAGTTGAATTTAGAAGCCAAATTAGATGATTATTGGGATGAAGATATAGGAATTAAAATGAGTTGGACAATTTATTTTGAAGAGTATATTTTACGAGAAATAAAACAGCCACTGGTATTGGCTTTAGATGGAGTGCATCGAGTCTTTGAACATCCAAAAGTAGCGGAAGATTTTTTACCTTTAATCCGAGCTTGTTATGAAGAATCTAAGCGATCTCCCCTGTGGCAGAAATTACGTTTAATTATTGTTCAATCCACAGAATCTTATGTTTCTTTGCGATTAGAACAGTCTCCTTTTAATGTGGGATTACCCATAGAGTTACAGGGTTTTGATCAAGAACAAGTGGCAGAATTGGCAAAAAAATATCAATTAAATGAATTAGCAACCAACGAAATTCAACAGTTGATCGACTTAGTGGGGGGACATCCTGCCTTGATTCATTTAGCGATTTATCATCTTAGCCAAGAGCAAATCACGATGCCAGATTTAATCAAATCAGCAACTACATCAACGGGAATTTATTCCTCTCATTTACAGCTTCACTGGGTCACTTTACAAAAACAACCCGAACTTGCCGGTATTTTTCAACAGATTTGTCAAGGGAATCAACCAATAATAGTCGATCCAATTATTGCTTATAAACTTAATAGTATGGGTTTAATTAAACTCAGAGAAAATAAAGCAATTGTCAGTTGTCAGTTGTATCAAAAGTACTTTATAAGCCAATATACTGGTTCAGTATAAATAAATTTTTGAACCATGGTATTAAGACAGCGATCGCTCAAGCCAATCATTATTAAATATCGTCTGATAAATGCGATTATGAACGTCCATTTTCCCGTGACGCTTTACCACTAATCCAGATAAAAATAACTCAGGTAAATAGGGATTGTTATCAATCTGTATTGGTTCTTGATGGAGGATTTGTCGATACAAGGTTAATAACTGGGGTCGGTTTGGACTTTGAAGAAGGCGATCTTGAATGGTTTTTAAATGTTCGGGTTGATCCTGCATCTCCCAATCTTGAATAATTTTTTCTGCTACTAAGTTGGCCAACCATTGTTCTTCTTGATTAGAGGGGATTGGTTGCTCACTATCCCGCATCAGTTGACAGAGTTTTTGAGTTAAGAAAGGTTGCCCTCCCGTCCAGCTTAAGACTTGTTTGAGCATTGTCTGAAGATTACTGACTTTTTCTGTTAACCCATATAATAAAGGTTGAGCTTCGTGTTCTTTAAAACTTGCTAATTCAATAGCGTTACCAATATTAAAAGGTGTTTTCTGGGGGTCAGTAATTAAAGCTGAAGGTGTGGTAGCACCAAAAAAGGCAAAAGTTAGCTCTTGAAATTGAGGTTGAATCGCTCTCTGGTTATAAAAAGAACGAATTAAAGCAAAAAAGTCAGAGACATCAAATTTTAACCCTAAAATGCTATCAATTTCATCAATAAATATAACAGTCGATTTTCCAGATTGCCGCTGATTAAAATCGTCATTAACTAGAAGAAAATTTTCTATAAATTGTCCTAATCGTTGTACAGGAGGCAGGTCTAATTGTTCACTCCACCAAGCTTTAAAAGTTTTCAATTCTTTGATTAATCCAAAACTGCGGAGCAGATCAACGGCTAATCCTTTATACCATTGTTCAGGGTTAATATTGTCTGTTCCTAACCGAGTTAAGTCAATTACTGCACATCTAATTCCCTCCTTTTGTAATTGGCTCATCATCCGTACCATTAAGCTAGATTTTCCCATTTGACGTGCATTTAAAACATAGCAAAATAGACCTTGTTTGAGAGCTTTATAAAGATTGCGATCGGCTTGTCGAACCACATAATTCGGCGCATCCATCGGTAAACTTCCCCCCACTTGATAGACAAATTTGGGAGGTTGTTCAGCACTTTTAAGCAGGTCATTTTCAAAGATAAGTTCTGCTTGAGTTGCTTTCAGTACCTCTAAAGTATTTGTGAGTTCTTTTGTCCGTTCTTCTACTCTTTGTTCTAAGGTTTGATAGAGTCTTGAGTTATCAATAGAGATAGCAGCTTGAGCTGCTAGAATATTTAATAGTTCAACTCTTTCTGAGGTAAATGCGCTGGTTGTTAAATTATTTTCTAAATAAACAATTCCTTTTAATTGACCTTGATTGAGTAAAGGAGTACAAAGAATGGATTTAGTTTTTTTAGCCACAATATAATAATCATTGGTAAATTGACCTGATGAAGTGGCATCATTTAAAACGATAGTTTCTTTTGTCCGAGCGACATAATTAATAATGCTAGTGGGTAAAATGGGAATTGAGTTATTATGGTCGATAGATTCTATGGGAATTGACTCTAGGATATTAACCGTTACCTTATCAATTGTTCCTTGAGCTTCAATGACCCAATTTCCTTGCTGTTCTAAAATCAAATAACCTTTCTGCGCTCCTGCATTTTCAATAACAATTTTCATTAAGTTTTGCAGAAGATTTTCTAGCTTGATTTCTCCAGAAATCGCTTGCGAGGCTTTGAGAATAGTGGTTAAATCAAGAACTTCTCCATCATTTCCAGTGGTAGAGATAGTGGTACTTAATCCTTTAGATTTGTTTTGATTGCTGATGCCTAATAAATATTTAGGGTATTCTTCTTCTAATTGTTTAACTTTGGCCTTTGCACCCCAACGCGTATAACAATGATAAGCATTTCTGAGATATAGTTTACCGATTTCTTCTCTACCTAAAGTAAAATAAAATTCAGAGGCACGTTCGTAAGCTAAAGCCTCTTCATGGATAAATTCATATTTTTTTGCTCCCTGAATTGCTTTTTCATAAAATTCTTGAGCTTTCCAGTTTTGACCTAAGACTCGGGCTTTTTCTGCTTCAACTAGATCATATTTATGTTGAAAATTAGCTTGACAATGACTTGCCCATTTTGCCATCTTCTGTTGATTGTTATCTACTTGTTGTAGTAATTTTCTTTGATCATTTTGCTCTGTGTCATGATAATAAGCTAGAAAACTCAACGATGAATAGAAATTATGTTGTGCTTTAAATAGGGCTGCACCGCTTGTTACCGCTACATATTTTTCTGTATGTTGACTGTTTTCTAAGGAGGCAACAAAATCATTAAAAATATAATAATCAATCATTCTTCCGAAATAATAAATAAATAGTAACCATTGATTATTTTGGTCAAGATATTCTTGGAGATGTTTATCTTCTTCCTCTTGGGAAGTTCCTAGCAATAAAAAATCTTGATGGTGATTAATATCTCGTACATTTTTAGCAGTATTTGTCAAAATAACTAAGAATTTATGAGAATACTCTTGATTAAGTTTTTCCACAAAATGAATGTATTTTTCACAATCTCGTTCTACTTCTTCTAACTGGCATCCTCCTAAAAACTTGATAGCGCAATAGGCCTGTGCGAGAAACCCAACATATTCATTGTGTCCTGTATTAAGTCCTTGTTGCAAGCCATAAAGTAATTTTTCTTGAATGACTTGCTCATTTAGTGGATTTTTCCAACACCATATATAAGCATAATATAAAAAAAATATTTCGGCTTGAAATTTTTGATTATCATCTTTTTCTAATAAGTTAATTGCTAGTTTTCCAAACTTATAACCATAATCAATTTCTGCTGTCATTCCCGACATGAGCATTCCATAAAAAGCATAAATCGTAGAAGCTTGTGGAGGATTGCCGTATTTGATACAGAGATAAGTTAAAGTTAATACTAATTCCGTAAATAGAAGAAAATTAGTTGTATTTGAAGCAGAGCGAATTTGCAGTATTATTTTAATAGCTGCTAGTTTTTTATTGTCAGTCATTATCAAATTATCGGCCAAGTCTTCAATCGATTTATTTTTTAAAAGCAACTTTATGGATCTCTGGCGATTACTAATTCTTTTTTTGATTTCATTTTCTTGAAGAGAAATTTTGATACCTAGTTCTGGTAAAACATTGAGGGCAATATCTATCGCTTTTTGAGGTTGAAAAATTGTAAAGTAGTAGATGATTTGTATTTCATATACCTTGAGTTTATCAAATATGTCTCTAGCTTCTTTTAAGATAGTGTCAGATATTTTTTCAATTTGAGAAAATTTAGTATTTAAGTAAAGAGATTCTAAGGTTTCAACATAAAGTTCTAGAGTTAATTGATAATCAGTTTTCCAGCTATTTAATGTCAACAATTCCAATCCTTTTTCTAAATATCTTAAAGCCGAATCATAAGCTGTTGATGCTTTTGCCTTTTTTCCTGCTTTTAGATTTAACTTAGCCAGTTGATTTTTTTCTAACTGATCGGTAATTAATATTGCTCCCTGATTAAGTTGATTAACAGTATCAAATATTTTATCTTCTAATTGATGCTCTGCTTGATATTTTTCTAATAAAATACGTCCTATTTGCTGATGAAAACATTCTTTTTCTTCTTCAGAAATAAGAGAATAAGCTGCTTGTTGTACTCGGTCATGTAAAAATCGATAATAAATATCAGCAGAATAGTTAAAAGCATCTTGTAGCTTATTATTTGACAAATCTTCTCCATTCCATAATAGAGGAATTTTATAATTTTTGTCTAGGGGAATCACCAAGCCTTCATCTAGAGCTAACTGTAGTTCTTGAGCGGTAATAGTTTCAGATTTATTATTAATAATCCTAAGGATTTCTAAATTAAATTGATTGCCAATACAAGCTGCTAACTTGAGAACCTGTTGCGTATTTTGAGATAATTTTTTAATTTTATTCACCATTAAATCAACTACATTATCAGTAATAGATAAACTTTCAATTTGTTGTATATTCCATTGCCAATAAAATTGTTTTGTGTACTTCGCTCTCTTTAAATCTAAATTTTCCCTAATAAACAGGAATTTTCTATCGTAGAGAGAATAAAACAATTGGGTTAAGAAAAAAGGATTACCCTCGGTTTTTCTGCTGAGTAATTCCCCTAAGGGTTTAGCTAATTCTCTAGAACAATTTAGAGTATCGGCAATTAATTGATTAATCTCTCTGCTTTTTAAAGGTGAAAGAGAGAGCGTATTAATTGTTTTTTGGGCTTGATTAATTTTGCCTAAAGTGTGCATTAGTGGATGAGTTGTTTCCACTTCATTATCTCGATAAGCACCAATTAGGAGAAAATAGTTAATATCTGGCTCTAAAATTAATTGCTCAATTAAATTTAGAGAAGATAAATCTGCCCACTGTAAATCATCAATAAAAATCACTAAGGGATGTTCTGGTTGACAAAAAATCGTGAGAAAACGCTTAAAAAATAAGTTAAAGCGATTTTGACTTTCCGTTTTACCCAGTGGTTCTACAGGAGGTTGCTTACCAATAATTTTTTCGAGTTCAGGGATAACCTCAACAATAATTTGACCATTATTTCCTAAAGTTTCTAGAATCTTGTCTTTATAGGTTTCAAGATGTCTTTCTGGTTCACTTAACAACTGTTTTACTAAATCTTGAAAAGCTTGAGTAATTGCTGAATAGGGAATATATCGTTGTAGTTGGTCAAATTTGCCCTTAATAACTCGTCCTCGTTGGCGTGTAATTGGTTTGTAAATTTCATTGACTAAAGCTGTTTTACCAATCCCAGAATAACCCGAAATCAGGATCAATTCAGATGAGCCTTGATTGATTTTTTCAAAAATGTTTAGGAGTTTTTCAACTTCCCGTTCTCGACCATAGAGTTTTTGCGGAATCTGAAATTTTTCTGGAAGCTCCCGACTTCCTAAAGAAAATAGCTGAATCTGTTCCCCTCTTTTGAGTTGATTGAGACAAATTTCTAAATCATTTTTAATTCCCCAAGCACTCTGATATCTTTCTTCTGGGGTTTTTGCTAATAGTTTTTTGATAATATTAGACACAGCCAAGGAAAGGTCTGGAATCAGTTCGTGTAGGGGTAAAGGGTCTTGAGCAATATGACAATGAACTAACTCCATTGGGTCTGTAGTTTCAAAAGGAAGTCTGTTGGTTAAAAGTTCATAAAAAGTGACTCCAAGGGCATAAAAATCACTACGATAGTCAAGTCCACGATTCATTCTTCCTGTTTGTTCAGGGGCAATATAAGCTAACGTTCCTTCTAATTGATAGGGAGAAATAACGCTGATAAATTCTTGAGCTAACTGGCTAGAAATACCAAAATCAATAACTTTAAGTTGTTCGGTTTTGGGGTTATAGACAATATTAGAAGGGTTAATGTCTTTGTGAATAATATTAGCTTTATGAATAACACCCAAAGCTTCAGTAATCTTAAGGGCAATTTTTAAAAATTCTTCTAGGTTGAATTGACTTTGCTCTAGTAATGATTTTAAAGATTGACCACCAAAGTCTTCTAAAAGCATAACTAAACTGTTTTCATATCGCTGTAAATCATAAGCTTTAATAATATTATCAACATTAAAAGAGCGAGTGATCTGGTATTCTTGTTGATAGCGAGTGAGTTCCGATGGCGTTGGGTAATTTTCTTTGAGAATTTTAAGGATAACTGCTTGATTATTGGCACGAAGAAAACCTCGATAAACTAAGGAGTTAGCACTTTCGTAGAGTTTTTCGCTGATTTGATATTTTTTTTCCATTGGCTTATCAGTTCAGTCAGAAAATCAAGCTGATCAATTTGCGTCATCTCTTGATTCTCTGACCAATTTTCATAATTAAAATTGAAGATAATTACAAACAACTCAGGGGAATATAAGGTGAAGGTGGATAAACGTGCTTCAATTGGTGATTCTTCCAGTCATCACTATTTTTGATAGGATAAAATGGATAGGGACCATCATGCTCATTTGCCTTTGCCCAAGTTTCAATGTCAGATTGGCTAACATTGAATTCACCAGGTCTGGGTGGATAGGGGACTGTTATTTTACTAGCTGGAAAATCTTTCCCTGTATGAACAAGTTCAGTCATAACACCATGAAAAAGCTCCCAAGTAACATCAAGGCCGTATTCAAAGATTAGCTGATAGATACTGCCAATTGGCTCCCAAATCTGGGCAAAATGTTCATGTTTATCGGGATAATAAAAGTTAACTTTATCTTTATAGAAAGCTTGCCCACACAGCAAAAGAGCCAAAGCAATAAAGTCATAACTTATATTGTCTGGTTGAATCAACCAACTACATTTGGGGTTGGGTTTTTCACTATCTCCTAATAGTTTTCTGGATAAATCGATCTCACTTATAGGTTTTTCAGCTTCTTGGGGGTTATCAAGCCAATAAGTACACACTTTTTGGTGAGGAAATCTCAAAATTTTTCTAACCAAATTCACTTTTGCTTTCATTTCATCTGGTATATTTTCTGGCTCAAGCCATGTGTAAGCAATCATCTGAGATAGCTTTCGTGTTTGTAATAAGAAATAAACGGTACTCAATTCTGCTTGAGCTAAAGGATACTTATCTGGGTCTTGACCTGATGGGGAAAATTCGCTGTCAACCTTAGCTCCTGAGCTAGGAAAACTTGAGGGAGCTAAATTATATTTTGTTTGTAAAGCTTCCTTAGTTCCATAGACTAATTTAGGGGTGTCTTCATTTTCAAAAATAAGTAGCTGAAAATAGTATTGATTGTATTGATCGCCATTGATCGATTTTGGTTCTTGTCCAATCTTTATAGACAAATTTGATTGTAAATTTTGAACATAACTGCGAGTAAAGACCTGTGCCATTGGTGAATTCCTCCTGGGAGTTAGTTAATAAATTTGATTTTACTGTAAAAACTCAGACTGAGCCATAAAAACGGGTAGGATTGTACGCAAGTATCTTTTCCACTGTTTCTTTAGCTAAATCTTTCTCAAGCTGAACTATTTGACTAACAATATCGGGCTTATGATCCATGTGTGGATAATCTGAGCCAAAGATAATATTATCACTGCCAATATAGTCTATAAGCTGAGATAGATAGGGTTCAGAGGGGTCAACGGCAATAAAGCATTGACGGCGAAAATACTCTGATGGCATTAATCTTACCCGATCTTTGACCTCCCAAGGTGTAACTTGATACTCTTCGTCAAGTCTCCATAACCAATAGGGTAGCCAACCGCAGCCCGACTCTAAAAATCCGATTCTTAGCTTAGGATGACGTTCTAACACCCCTCCTTCTATTAAGGCTAACAGTGCCATCATCTGCTCCATGGGGTGAGAACAAGCATGAAGGGCAAAACGGGTGTGAAATCGATCGGCGCCGGTGGTGGGTAAACGACTCCAATGTCCCTCATGAATTCCTACAGCCATGTCCAAATCCTCGCAGGCCGCCCAAAAGGGTTCGTATGCCGGATCGCTCAAAATTCTGCCTTTAACGGGGTTAGGGCGCAAAAAAACCGCCTTCCAGCCCAAGTTTGCGCTGCGGTGTAGCTCTTTGACCATATCTTCGGGATCATGTTGATTGACTGCTCCAACTCCTTTCAGTCTAGCGGGGTCATAGCTACAAAATTCTTCATATAACCATGTATTGTAAGCACGGACAAAAGCCCCCATCACTTCAGCAGGTAGGCTATCAATGGCAAATAACCACAGTCCATAATTAGGATAAATAAAAGCCACATCTACCCCCATTTGTACCATTGCTTGAACATGGGACTCTGGGTTATAGCGATTGAGATAAGCGTGGGGATGAGCTTGCATCATCTGCTTATTCCCTTCTGCTTGGACTTGTGGGGAGATTTTTTGACTAATCGGTTCTCCTTTGATTTTCATGTCAGCAGAAGGAGCAAATTCCCTAAATTTAGGTTCTAGGTATTGGCCCCACATTGCGGGGGGTTCAATGACATGGGAATCAGCATCAATAATTTTGTACCCGTTGAGCATAGCGATTTTTCGGCAATTTTCTACCTAAATTATATTTGATTGGGAAAAAGCGATCGCTTTTTTGAGGTTAATAGCCATTACCACAACCTTCTGAAGGGGTTTTGAGCTTGACTCAACCTTCTAAGATACATATAATGTATGTATGACATTTGAATATGATCCCAGAAAAGCAAAAACCAACTGGCAAAAGCACCGTGTTTCCTTTGCAGAAGCTGAAATGGTGTTTTTTGATCCCCTCGCTATTCATGATCTTGATCCCGGTTGTATAACAGAAGAACGTTTTATTGCAGTGGGGATGGGAAACATGGGATCACTATTAGTGGTTATTTATACTTTGCGGGGTGAAGTCATTCGCTTGATTTCTGCTCGTCGTGCTACAAAACAAGAGAGAAAAACTTATGAGAAAGGAATATGATTTTTCTAAAGGAAAACGAGGGGCGCTCATTTCCTCTCAGGGAAAAACACGCATTACCATTTATCTAGATGATGAGATTCTAGCTTATTTTCGAGAACAGGCTGAAACCGCAGGAATGGGTTATCAAACCCTAATTAATGAGGTTTTAAAACAATATATCCAATCTCCTGATGAGCGATCGCTCACTCAGTCCGATTTACGCCGTATTCTTCGGGAAGAATTATCAGCCCTCCAATAATGTTGCTTGTGATAGTTAAAAGTTAGGCGATCGCTGTCTGTTTTCAAGAATTGCGATCGCTTTTTTGCTGCCTTCTTTTCATCCTCTAAAAACGCTACCAATCAATTGATTGGGTTAAACTTGATATGACACTTTATAAAGCTTAACGAATGGAAGCGATTGAATTTAAGACGATTCTCCATCATGGTACAGTTGTCATTCCCCCTGAATATTCCTCTGAGTGGGAAGGTAAGTATATTTGTGTAGAAGATGCTAATGTCCGATAGGATTTTTCTCAATACGAATATCTTAATCCATGAATATTCTCAGGATGAGCCAGATAACCCAATCAACAAACCTCTTTATTAATTTTAGGTTAAGGAATAACTTCAAAAGATAGCTTGCCTTGAAATCGGTAGATATAGAAATCTGTATCTAAAGTAAAAATCAGCCTTTGATTAAGAGCTTCTGCTGCCGCTACTAAGGAAGCATCTGCTAAATCCATTGGTACATCTCGATATTGTTCCATCAAGAAACGCATTCTTTGAATGTCTGATGATTCAAAAGAATATAATGATAAATCTTGATTTTCTAAATAACTCCATAAAGCCTTTTGTCCGGTTCTGATTTTTGCCAATTGTTTTCAATCTAGAACGAGCTAATCAATTAAGTCCCTTGCCAGATAAGGATTTAGCCGATTTCTGCCCCCTGCTCGAACCATACCAAGTAACGAAGAACCTTTTGTCCGAGCCAACCCACATCCCTTCCCAGTAAATACATCCCTTCGACAAAACATGGCCATGTGGTCATCAGAGGAGGTTGTAAAAAGGGTAAAACAGCAACACAGCGTTGATGGTTATTGTCGCTTCGACTTAGTAAGGCAATAAGCGCAGAAGCATCACACAAAATCAAGACAAGTCCCCTCTTTTTAGCTGTTTTTCCTGCATTAAATCGGCAAATTTTTCTCCTGTGTGGGTAGAAAGGTCTGGGGAAACCCCTTCAATGATACCCACTTTTCCCTTAAGGACTTCAGCGAGGGAGTTACTAGAGGGTATCTTTTCTTCGTCTGATACAGAATCAAGTACAGTTAGCCTAACTCTTCGCCCTTTTAGTTCAGAAGCATAGGCGGCAATTTCTTCCCAAGTTCCTTCGTAAATTGATTGTGCCATGAGAATGATACTTGTTTAAACAGTAATACTCATCATCTAATCATAGCATCTCTTTATTCAAGGAAGAAGGCGATCGCTGTCTGTTTTCAAGAATTGCGATCGCTTTTTTGCTGCCTTCTTTTCATCCCCTGAAACCGCTACAAGTCAGAGGGTAAAAGGGTTTTGATGATTTTAGTCGCCCGATTAATTCATTAGTTCTGCTTTCAGGGATGAGGTAGTCATACCATAAAGTGACCCTTTCAATCTAATATAAATCTAATATAAATCTAATATAAAAGTTAATATTCTGCTCAAAAAAACCTATTAGAAAAGTATTAGTTTTAGAGATTGCCATTACCCCAAATAAAACTTATTCTGGTATCAAAGGTGATTGAAGAAATCACTTTTAACTCAAAAGACAAGACATCTTTCTTTAGAGAATTATGGCTAATCTAAAAAATTCAGAAATGGATTTTTGAGAGTGTTTTAGCGGTGTAGAGACAAAAGACGGAAGTTGATTGATCATTAATTCAACTTAGAAGTCTAAAATTGTTTCTAAAAAATCAAATTAACTCAAATCCAAAATAAGGAGAAAACCATGCCTAACTATACACTTGATCTTGCGATTGATTCTGATAGCTTAAAGATTCTCAAGGCCGCACAACTAAAAATCACGATAGCAAAACCTGTGGGTGGATCAAGTCCTAATGTAACTTGGCTAGTCTTCGATCCCTTTCAAGGAAATAAAGTTGAATGGGAAGAGCAATATAGCATTTATGCCTCCCCCAACCAAGTCATACAAAATGGTGCAGTGATTACGCGGTTAAGTGAAACAGATTTTCCTGCTAATGATGCCGCTTATTATTCTTTTGACTCTACTGCAACATTTCAAGGACCATTTACAGGTTCAGGTGCGCCTCCGAGTGGGTCATATAAAGTTGTCAACAATATGCCAAATACTCAGTATCCAGCCTTAACTTTTGGCTTACAACAAAAAGCATCTATTAATGGCAGCGGGATTAACCCATCACCGCTTAATGCGGCAGTCGTTCCCGCAGCATTAAATGCTACTTTTACACCCCTAACGACTGTTTATGTTTGGCTACAAGCCTCCTATACATCTGGAACTGTTATTACACAAGTAAATGGAAATGCAACAATCGTGACGTTTGGAGGCTCTGTCACTGAAAAATCCCTCGTATATAATCCAGCCACAGGAACCTTTATTCCATCCTCTGGGGGAAATGTGACGGCTTTAGCTAGTTTTGCGGCTTTAGCTAGTTTTGATGATCCCGATGTCAAAATATTAAAACAAGCAGGCGTTTACTAATGCCAGAAAAGGCATAAAAGCCGTGTAATAAATTATTGCCAAACCTATGAAGTTATAAATACTTCTACTCTTTCTCTTCTAGGTTTGGTTTACTGTCCCAATTTACCCAGTTTCTTGAACCATACATTCTAGCTTCTCAATAGAAGTTAAAAAGCAAGAAGCCGAATCTAAAAGCTAAGACCATAGACTATCAATCATTTTGAACTGTAAATTAGGAGTAATTATGCGTGTCGTCACTTGGAATATGCAAGGAGCAACGGGAGGCGGTGAAAGTAAATGGAATGCAGATGTTAAACGACTCTTTCTGCAAGCAGGAGTTAACGTAGCTTGCTTACAAGAGTCTGGCAATCCTCCACCATCGGCTGTACCAGCAGCAGCACCAGGTTGGTTGCCCGGTTTTGCGCCCCCAGTCGGTTTGAACGGAGCTTATCTTTTGTGGAATCTTGGCACTTCTAGCCGACCTTTTAATGTCTATATTATCTGGATTGAAACAGATCCTACAGGACATCGAAATAATGTAGCTGTTGCCTCTGTATTGCCCCCTTTGAATTTAATCTATATTCCCAATCCACTGGGAGGTAGACCAGCCATTGGGATGCGCCTTTTGTATGGTCCAGCAGGAAACGCAGACATTTTTAGTCTTCACGCCTTTTCAGGTAATGGCAATGATGGACCTGGACTACTTGCTAATATAAATCTTACAGGTGGCTCTTGGTTTGCGGCTGGAGATTATAATTGTGACCCAACCCAATGGGGTCTGCCTGGAAGTGGCTCTCCTAAAATTGTTCCTCCTGGAACAGCTTATTGTCCTCATAATCCAGTTCCTACTCATCCTGGTAGCGGAACAAACTTAGACTATGCTTTTAAAAATCCGGGACCAGGAGTTATTGGTACGGTACTTGACAATTTTATTGTGTCAGATCACTATCCTGTTATCTACGATTTCTAAAAAGCGAAAAGTTAATGGTAGATTTTTCTTTAACTAATGGTCGATTTTTCTTTAACGCTCTCAATTAATTCTGATGATCTAAAAATTATTAAAGCGGCAACGTTAAGAATTACGTTAGCAAAACTCGTTAATTTTGAGATTAATGTTGGAGAATCTATGGCAATATCAAGTTTTACTGCCTCCTTGATTTGGCTAGTTTTTGAGCCATTTCCATATAATAATATTACCTGGAATGAAGAGTATTCAATTTATTGCTCATCTCAGTTTGAATTAACCAAAGGAACTGTTATCTCAAAAATTAGTCAGACTGATTATCCTGCTATTGATGCTAGTTATTATTCATTCACATCCAATGGGTTATTTGACGGACCCTTTACTGATTCTAACTCTCCTCCTTCTGGAGCTTATAAAGTTAATAACAATATGCCAAATACTCAGTATCCAGCCTTAACTTTTGGGTTACAGCAAAAAGCATCTATTAATGGTCAAAATATTCCACAGTCTCCACTAAATGCCTCAGTTGTTCCCTCTACTTATCCTATAACTTTTGCTCCATCTAATATTGTCTATGTTTGGTTACAAACTCCTCTAAGCTCTGGAACTGTTATTTCAAAGCTACCTGAAAAATTTACAGAAGTTACATTTCAAGATAATCCTATTAAGCAACTTCAATATGATTCATCAACAGGGAGTTTTATTTAAGTGCGATCGCCCCTTCTTCTAGATTAGGTTGAAACAACGAAACCCAACAATAATAAAGGTGTGTTACTGCGGTGACATACCTTTTACTATCAGCAGCGATCGCTTATATATCTCTCTATTAATCAAACTTTGGGAAGACGCAATCGCACAGGAAAAATTGTTATTAGTCCCTCAGGATATGCTACAATGCGGGATATTTCAGTTGGCAAAGTGGCAATGATTTGGAACTAGCATTTGAATGGGATAAACAGAAAGCAAAAATAAATCAAAGAAAACGTAACATTTCTTTTGAAGAAGCATCCACCGTATTTGATGATCCCTTAGCTGTAAATTTCGATGATCCTGACCATTCTACAGGGGAGAATCGCTATCTTATAATAGGTTTATCAGATCAAGGTAAATTTCTATTTGTTTCTTATACGGATCGTGATCATAAAATTCGTTTAATTAGTGCAAGATTAGTTACCCCCAAAGAAAGGAGATATTATGAACGAGAAAATCCAAGATGAATTAGAAGATGACTTGCGAGAAGAATATGATTTAAGTCAACTTAAAAATCCTGTTCGCGGAAAATATTACCAACAGTATCGGGAAGGTCATAGCGTTACTATTCATCATGAAGATGGAACAAAAACGGTTGAACATTTTCCAGCGCAAAATGATGTAATTATTCTTGATCCTGATGTTAAAAAATATTTTCCTAATTCGGAATCCGTTAATGCGACCTTAAGAAGTTTAATTAAATTAATTCCTCAATAATAGTGCGATGCCTACGGCACTGCATAGCAGCACGCCCCTTCTTCTCGATTAGTTTGAAACAACGAAACCCAAGACTATTTAAGGTGTGTTACTGCGGTGACATACCTTTTACCTATCAGTTATAATGGAAAGGTTTGAAGCCTAGACTTTCATCAAATGATGCTCATCTCTCTGAAAAATCCTGGTATCGTATCGTACATAGTGTAATGTCGTTGTCACTACATTATGTTAAAATAATTAAGTTTGGAATTACACACCCATCTTATGAGTAGTAAAACAAAAAGTAAGACTCCGCGTAATACCCTAAATTTGCGAATTAAGCCAGAAGAACGCAATTTGATCGATATGGCAGCCAAAGTGCAAGGTAAGAATAGAACTGATTTTATTTTGGAAGCCGCGCGGAATGCTGCGGAGGAAACTTTGCTCGAACGTACTATTTTTTTGGCTAGTCCAGAGGCTTATGCAGAATTTATCGCACTTCTAGATGCACCACCTCAACCTAATGAACGTTTACGCAAAACCATGCAGACGCTCGCACCTTGGGAGAAGGAATGAATTTGACACCACCTGAACCTCTGGCTAGTTATCACTCAATCACTGATTTTTCCTGCGGAATTACTTCTCTTGATGATTGGTTGAAGCGTCGAGCTTATGCTAATCAAGCCAGTGGTGCAACTAGAACTTTTGTTACCTGCGTTGACAATAGGGTAGTTGGGTATTACGCCTTTGCTTCCGGGGCGATTAGTATACAATCAGCTAATGGTAAATTTCGGCGGAATATGCCTAACCCAATTCCAGTGGTAATTTTGGCACGATTGGCAGTAGATACTTCTTACCAAGGTCAAGGTTTAGGATGCGGTTTATTTCGTGATGGTGCGCTACGGGTTGTTAAAGCGGCTGATACCATTGGTATTCGGGGAATTATTGTTCATGCTATTTCAGAAGAAGCTAAGAATTTTTATTTGGCTTTAGGTTTTGATGTGTCTCCTCTTGAACCGATGACGTTGATGATTACTCTTAATGATTTACGCGCTTGTATTGCTTAGTGCGCTACAGGGGTAACACGGGGTCAACCACAGGGGGTTTGCCCCTACAGGTACGTTTAAGTCCAGAATAACTTTGCTTATGGCCTCATGAACAAGATGTTTGCCCTGATACACTTTACTTAGATTCAGTGCGATTACCAGTTATCTTTAATTAAGTTTTTCCCTTACTTAAATTATTACAAAACAATTGAATTTCATTGATTATGGTTTGATAAGAATTAACAATTTCATGGGGGATGATTAAAACCTTTTCCTCATCTAATTGGCAAGAATAAGCACTTCTCACCAGATGACGAAACCGCCTTAATTCATCCAAAATGAGCCTTGTTTCTTCTGTAATAACTGCTTTTCTCACCCTAGGTATATCAACAGACATTTGCTCTAATAAATCTCGATGCCATTTATCCCCCGTTGGGAATCTTTGATCAATTTTTTTAGCAATCACTTCAAATATACGCTCAATTCCAGTATAAACTCCATGCAAATTAAGCGCAATATAATTAATGCGTTTTAATACATGACATTCGATTGATGAGATAATTCTCTTAAAAATATCTCTAACTGTTGTAGGGCTTGAAAAATTTTATTGAGTTCTTGATTAATTCTATCTTGAATTGATAAATTAGTCATAATTCAACCCCCTGAGCAATTGCTGCTAAAATATAAGGATGAGCCTTTTGAACTTCTACTAAATCCACCTCAAAATCCTGTCCATTATCTAACTCTGCTATCGCTTTAAAATAATCTTTCTCTGGTAAATCCCAAACCGCTAAATCAAGATCAGAATGGGGAGTTATTTCTTCATAATTTAACAATGAACCAAATAAAACAACTTTCGTGACTCCATACTTCTCTTTAAGGAGACTAGCACATTTTTGAGCAATCTTTAACCCTGCTTGTTGCCGTTGTTTCATCTCTAATAGAAATTGTTCACGGTTTGCTCTCGCTGCTAAAACTTCAGCAATAATCTCTTGTTTTCGTTCTTCAGTTAACTGTGTCATTATGATTACCCCTAAATCATTGAATATCAATAGTTTCTATGATAGCAATTTTTGTGATCAGCGATCGCTTCTTCTTCTCGATTGGGTTGAGGCAACGAAACCCAACAATATTTTATTTAAGGTGTGTTACTTCGGTGACATACCTTTTATCTATCAGTCATCAGGAGAGCTTATTTATTTTCTGCTTAGATCAGTTAAAATTGAGGAATGATCGGCCTAGAAATTGGGTTTATCTTCGTACTTAACCTTAACATGAGAGTGTAGGCTGGGTTGAACGATAGTGAAACCCAACCGTATTTTATCTATTCCTTGCTGAGATTCAGTTAAAATTGTAGCGTTATCACCATGAGTTAGATAGAACCCAACATCCATGATCATCTCTCTCAAAGAAGCCCAGGCTAAACTCCCCGAACTGATTGACAATCTCAAACTGGGGGAAGAATTGTTAATCACCGACAATAATCGTCCAATTGCCCAATTAATCGGGCAAATACCCATACCGTCCCAACGCCTAGTCCCCGGACTATGTCAAGGAATGATTACCATCGTAGCTGATGACGAAGAACATTGGCAAGATTTTTTGAAAACTTAAATAGAGATTTAACACTATGACTAAATTAGATATAGCTCAAGCTAAATCCGATCTCTCAAAACTTCTCGATTTGGCAATTAACGGAGAAGAAATTGTTATTATGCAAGGCGACGAGCCAGTAGCCAAAATTTCCCCCATCAAACGACCCTTAAAACGAGGAAGTGCTAAGGGAAAAGTATGGATGAGCGATGACTTTGATGAACCTCTTGAAGACTTTCACAATTACAGGGAATGACTTTTTTATTGGACACACATATTTTTCTTTGGTTTGTTAATGACGATCCTAGATTAAGCAATGCTCTCAAAGATTTAATTGAAGATGAGAACAATTTTAGTTATCTTAGTATCGCCAGTCTTTGGGAAATGTCTATTAAATATAATTTAGGAAAGTTAAGGTTAGTTCCTTCCTATGAAGAGTTTATTGAGAAAGAAGTGAACGAAAGTAGGATTGTTTTACTAAATCTTGAACTAGAGCATCTAAAAATTAATGCTTCTCTACCTTTTCACCACAGAGATCCTTTTGATCGCATTATTATTGCTCAATCTATGGCTGAAAATCTCCCTATCATTACAAGTGATTCAATTTTCAGTCAATATTCGATTGCGCTTATTTAGTGTAACTCAACAAATGAAAATATTATTGATCTTAGATCAATATGAAGGAATAGCTCCCAATGATCCAGCCGCTCTTCTAGATTAGATTGAAGCAACGAAAACCAACACTAATAAAGGTGTGTTACTTCGCTGACATACCTTTTACCTATCAGGAATCAGTTTGCTTATGGCCTCATGAACGAGATATTTGCCCTGATACACTTTACTTAGATTCAGTTAAACTAAAATGATCATCATCTTGCTTGTCAACTAACGAACAATTGACAAACTGATGATCCTGTTATACTAAATTAGGTATCAACCTTAATCATTAACCCCAACATGGGAGATAAACCCATTTACTGGATTGGGACGTCAAGGGAAGATATTAGAGATTTTCCTGAAGACGCAAAGCGTAAAGCAGGTTTTCAACTGAGAGCTATTCAACAAGGAGAGAAACCCAATGATTTTAAACCCATTCCCATTATTGGTCAAGGAACAGAAGAAATTAGAATTTGGACAGGAGAAACCTACAGAATCTTTTATGTAGCAAGGTTTAAAGAAGCGATTTATGTCCTTCATGCTTTTGGTAAAAAAACACAGAAAACCTCGAAAAAAGAAATTGAATTTGGACAACAATGTTATCAACAAATGATTCAATTTAGACAACAATTACAGGAGGGATAACCATGACACAATCTAACCCTATTGAGATCACTTTTGGTAGCGATAACATCTTTGAAGATTTAGGATTTAACAGTGAAGAAGCAACTAACTTAAAAATTAGAGCCGATTTGATGTTAACCTTGCGGTCTTTTATCCAAGAAAAAAGATGGACACAGCAAGAAGCCGCCACTTTTTTCGAGGAAACACAACCGAAAATTAGTGATTTAATGAATGGAGAAATTAGCCGTTTTACTGTTGATAAATTACTCAGTCTTTTAGATAAAACGGGAATGAAAGTTAAACTCGAAATCTTCACCAAGTAACTTAAAATCATCAACAATTGACCATGAACAAGGGTTACATCCACATGGGAAAAGGATTTAATTCATCTTCCGTCAAAGCTTCTTTTAACCATCCCATGCTAACAGGAACATCATACAATCTTCCTGCCCCTAAACGCTTCCACATATGACGCATTCCGGGGACAATGACTTTAGCTACTCTTAAACCAATATCAGGACGAGTCTGATCTAATACTAACATTTCCATCCCCTTTGACTCAATCTCTATAATTTGATTGATTAATTCATTTGTTCTACTTAAGAGATTACGCAATTATACCATAAAGTGACCCTTTGAATCTAATATAAATCTAATATAAATCTCATAAAAAGTTAATATTCTGCTCGAAAAAACCTATTAGAAAAGTATTAATTTTAGAGATTGCCATTACCAAAAATAAAACTTATTCTGGTATCAAAGGTGATTGAACCAATCACTTTTAACCCAAAAGACAAGACATTTTGCTTAAGGCATTATGGCTAACTCAAAAAATTCAGAAAAGGATTTTTGATATCGTCTTGAGGATACAAAATCAACAAAAGTCTCAAAGGACATTATCTATTATGGCAAGTTACAAAGTTAATATCCCTGCTGGCCCCCTCTGGAGTAACGCTGAAGCACAACAAGTAGGTCCGAAAATTGCAGCTGCTCATCAAGGAAACTTTACTGGTCAGTGGACAACCGTAGTTGAAAGTGCAATGAGTGTAGTAGAAGTAGAACTACAGGTGGAAAATACTGGAATTCATGAATTTAAAACTGATGTTTTAGCTGGACCTCTCTGGAGCAACGATGAAGCACAAAAATTAGGTCCGCAAATTGCAGCATCTTATGGTGCAGAATTTACTGGACAGTGGCGAACCATTGTTGAAGGTGTCATGAGTGTTATTCAAATCAAGTACACTTTCTAAGTGCGATCGCCTCTCTTATCGGTTAGATTGAGGTACGGAACCCAACACTATTTAAGGTGTGTTACTTCGGTGATGCACCTTTTACTGATCAGTGATAAGCTCCCCTATTCCAAAGCATTACATCCACATGGGAAAAGGATTTAATTCATCTTCCGTCAAAGTCTCTTTTAACCATCCCATGCTAACAGGAACATCATATAATCTTCCTGCCCCTAAACGCTTCCACATATGACGCATTCCGGGGACAATGACTTTAGCTACCCTTAAACCAATATCAGGACGAGTCTGATCTAATACTAACATTTCCATCCCCTTTGACTCAACAATTCGCTGACACAATTTAACATCCTCTAATAAATCATCACTAGCTAATTGTAAATAATCATAACTTTTTTTCGGTATTATTTTACTATCGGGAACTAAATAAGATTGATTGCTTAACCTTGCCGTTTGCCACCATTTAACCGACAAAGGATCAGCATAAGAATTATAAATCGTTGTCCCATCTTCCTTAAAAGATAACACATTCGGCAAGATTTGATTAACCTCAGTTAACGCCCGACTAATAGCAATTTTCGGGTCAAAATGCGCCCCATACCCTAACAAAATGTCCTCCACTTCCCGCTCCTTTCTCGGACTAATAGCGGCAAAACAAGGGATATTCAAATCACTGGTAATATCTAACACCCATAGCTCCCGATTTAACCCCTCATAATATTGCTTTAATTGCTCAAAATATGGCTCATTAAAGCTCTCTAAATTAACGGAAAGTTTAACTAATTGATTATACCACCATAAAGCCACACAATCTCGTTCCACTAACTCCATAAATCCTTGTAAAATCGCTTCCTCTATCGTATTTCCTGCGGCGCAGCCATTAGAATCAGCCCAACAATCTAAGGGTTCAGATTGAGAATAACCATAATAACAATATCCCGTCGGTAAATACTTAAAATCTTGAGCAGTTAAAGACCATACAGGAGTCCAATCAATGATTCTAGTTTCATCAAAAGGTTCAGGGACTTTTTGAAACCATCCTTGATTCTTCCCATTCCATTCTTCTCGATGTTGATATTGTTTTTGACTAAAATTCATACATTTGTTAGGATGAATAGCTTTATCTCCTAACTCTTGATAACTCGCTTCTTCTTTGATTTCATTCCCTTGAAAAACTCCCGAATACCGCTCAATAGCTTCACAAAATCCACTGGCTTTTGCTTGACTATCTGTACGGCCTTTTCCCGCACTTCTACCTCCAATATTTTGCCGTAAACTGTCTAAATCATCAAAGACACTGCGAAAATGATGTTTCGCTACATAAGTATGAACTAAAGCATTCCCTTGTATCTTATTTAATTCTCGCACAATTCCCGTAATGGGACTGATAAGATGTTGATAGGTTCTTAAGGTTTCTTCAGGAGAACAAAAACGATGTCCCCCATCACTGGTAAAAGCCTTTTTACGATGTCCCAAAACCACGGGTAAAGGTGTTTTATTTAGAGAATATCCACAACTAGGACAGTTCGGACGTTTAACTAAAATATGCTCTTGAAATTGTAAATTTAAAGTATCATAAGTCATTAGCATTCCTTCTAAACGTTGATTTTTACCTTGAATAATCCACTTAAAAACCTCCATAGCCGTCAGATTTAAAACCGTCTGTATTGTCGCTGAAGAAAACCCTAAAGGAGAAATTAAAGAAATCTTATTGTCTCTCTGTCTAATGATAAATTCCTCCACGGGACGATTATCTCGTAACCGTTGAGCCAAACAATGCCAACAACCAGTTTTATCGGGATCAAATAAGGGACCAATCCATGCTAGGTTTCCCAGGGGATTAACTAATAACCAAGGCTTGTGCGAGGCTAAAGCTTGTTGATTAATACTCTCTAAATCAGGATGAAGATAATTATCGGTTAAAATAATTGTTAAATCCCCTTCATCTGCGACTTGAACTTGCAAGGAATTTAAAATATTGATCAAATCTTGCTGGGGAATTAAGCCTAGGGTTTTAACTGTAACCTTCAGAGATTGTAATCGTTCAAAAGCTTGGGATTGAGAAACCTGAAGATGATGGCATAAAATTGCTAAATTAGACGGTAATAATTCTTTTTTTTCTAACAAAAACCCTTGTTTATATAACTGAAAAATCGCTTTTTGAATTGCCAGACTATAGTTAATAATAACTGCAAACGAATTAGGATTATTGGGATTAATTTCTTGATTTTGTAAAAATTCTAACTGAAGAATATCAATAATTTCATCAAGATTACGTTGACCATCGATTAATCTGACTAAACGATAATAAAGCGGCTCTTGAAAACAGATTGATTCTCGCTCAGATAGAAAAAATACCGTATTTGGTTCTAGGGTTTCAATTGAATAGGCAGGATTCCAATCAAGCTGGTTGAACACAATTTTTACTCTCTTTTTAAGGTATAGTTAAGGTTGATTATATACCTATAATATAAGGTTGATAGCAGTTATCTTAATGGTGAGGTGCGAAGTTTTCGTTTTCGGGAACAGGGAACGGCGAGGGAGCAGCCCATTTATGCCAAAATATAAAAGCGATCGCTAAAAGTGATTAAATTTATGCAATATGATACCAAATCCGCTTTTAATAGCATGATTAACTCCCAATCCAACTTTAAAAACCCAGTTATGGATTGTTTCCCCCTACTCCGCAGCTCCGGCACTCCCCAATCTCCTCTACCTTTTAAACAGGATTTGCTATCAGACCCCTAATTTCTTCCCTGCCTGAAATTTCTCAATTTCTCGGAATAAATTTGAGTACCAAAATCAGGGTAAATAGCCCAAATATAAACTTAATAAAGTTTTAATAGACATTTAAGCCCTAATAGATTAATCTTGCTTTTTTTAAAGCCGATATGCTGCCTCGCTAATCCTTTTCAGGCTTGAAAACTGGCTATTCTGTTGGGGCTTGCCCGTGAGAGAGGTCAATTTTCAAGGATAATTTGTAACAGAGTGTTGAAAATTCCTTTAATCTTAGTTATGAGCGATCGCCCACCAGAACTAACCCTAGCCGACCAGGCCCCTGCCAACTACGAATGTCGCTCCTGCGGCTACGTTTACGACCCCAGCAAGGGAGATAGTAAAACCAACACTCCCGCTGGAACCCCCTTCGAGGAATTGCCAGAAACGTGGCGCTGTCCCGTGTGTGGTGTGCGTCGTTCCCAATTTATCAACATCGGAGCCAAAGATGCTCCTTCGGGATTCCAAGAAAATCTTAGCTATGGTTTTGGAGTCAACCGTCTGACTCCGGCACAAAAAAATATTTTGATTTTCGGGGCTTTAGCGCTAGGATTTGTTTTCTTTATTAGTTTATATGGTTTAAACTAACTCAAGCACTCATTATCTTTAATCCAACGGCTCTTATGAGTCTGTTACCCATCGGGTACAAACCTTAATCCCTCCCGATTCCTTGACCAATACCTCTGAACCATTGATGAGAAAACTGAAACAATTCGTAATAGTTCTAGCTGTAGCCTTTTTCTGCTTTAGCTGTAGTAATGTGCCATCCCTGAGCAGTAGTCCTTGGCAAATCCTCACCCTCGACACTGACTCCACTTTTGCCGATATCGCCTTTACCGACGACCCGCAGCACGGTTGGTTAGTGGGGACCAAATCTACCCTCTTTGAAACCACCAATGGAGGGGACAGCTGGCAGCAAAAAGTCCTCAACCTTGGCGACGAAAAAGTTAGCTTTAGCGCCGTCAGTTTCCACGACCAAGAGGGTTGGATTGTCGGTAAACCCTCGATTCTTCTCCATAGCGAAGACGGGGGCAGCAGCTGGTCTCGTATCCCCTTAAGTGAAAAATTACCCGGTTCTCCCTACGGAATTATCGCTCTGAACGACAAAACCGCCGAAATGGTCACGGATTTAGGTGCTATCTACCGCACCAAAGACGGGGGCAAAACTTGGCAAGCTTTAGTGGAAGGTGCTGTGGGTGTGGCCCGGACAATTGTTCGTTCCCATGATGGTAAATATGTGGCCGTTTCCGCACGCGGGAACTTTTATTCCACTTGGGAACCGGGGTCAACAGAATGGCAACCCCACAATCGTCTTTCTTCCCGCCGCTTACAAAAAGTCGGTTATGGTGAAAAAGGAGAACTGTGGGCCCTGGCCCGGGGTGGTCAACTACAATTTACTAGCCCGAATGATCTCGATACATGGGAAGATAAGGTATTCCCAGAGTTTTCCACCAGTTGGGGACTTTTGGACCTCAACTACCGCAGTCCCGAAGAAATTTGGGTCGCTGGTGGTAGCGGCAATCTCTTGGTCAGTCATGACAGCGGCCAATCTTGGCAAAAAGATCGCGCGGTGGAAAGTGTCCCCTCCAATCTCTATCGAATTGTTTTTATCAATTCCGACAAGGGTTTTGTCTTGGGACAAAATGGGGTTTTACTGAAATATAATCCCCCTAGCGAACCGGCCTAAAACTTGTCTCAGGGTCAAGAAAGTCTCTATTATAGAGATTGAATTTTTCAAGTCCTATCATTCCGAGGAGAACCGTCCATGTCAGGTAGTACCGGCGAACGTCCTTTTGGCGATATCGTTACCAGTATTCGTTACTGGATTATCCATAGCATCACCATCCCCATGCTGTTTATCGCAGGTTGGTTATTCGTGAGTACTGGTTTAGCTTACGATGTTTTTGGCACTCCCCGTCCCGATGAGTATTACACTCAAGAGCGTCAAGAATTACCGATCATTAATGATCGCTTTGAGGCCAAAAATCAAATCGAGCAGTTTAATCAGTAGTTTACTTTAATTAAGGATAAAAACAATGGCTAGTGGTAATCCCAATCAACCCATTTCTTACCCCATTTTCACCGTTCGCTGGTTGGCAGTTCATACCTTAGCGGTCCCCACTGTCTTCTTTATCGGTGCGATTGCGGCAATGCAGTTTATTCAACGCTAGGAGAACAATTATGGAAAGAACACCTAATCCCAATCGGCAAGCTGTCGAGTTAAATCGTACTTCTCTTTACCTAGGTTTACTCCTAGTTGCTGTCTTGGGAATTTTATTTTCCAGCTATTTCTTTAACTAATTAGTCCCGATTCATTGTCATCGCAATTAGGAGGTGTTATTCATGTTCGCAGAAGGTCGTATTCCTTTGTGGTTAGTCGCCACCATCGCCGGTCTAGGCGTTATCGCTGTGCTTGGTCTTTTCTTCTACGGAGCTTACGCCGGTTTAGGTTCCTCTATGTAATTCCATTACGGGTAATTTCCCCCAGCAAAAAGCCGTTAGTTATAGAAATAACTAGCGGTTTTTTCAGTATTCGGTTAAAGGTAAAGCTCGATCGAACTTTAATACCAAATCCGTTTTTAATAGTGTGATTAACTCTCAAGTTATCAATTGTTTCTCCCTGCTCCCCACTCCCTGCTCCCCACACCCCACACCCCACACCCTGCCCCCACGAAAAACTTTTTCAGCAGACCCTAATTAAAAAAAGGAGTCAAAGACTTGACTCCTTTAGTTATAGGGATGATTTAGCTAAAACTAAACTTCTTGTTTACGAGTGCTAAGATCACCCAATTTTTGGAATAAACCGAATTCCACTTGTTCTTCCAGATCCGGATCGACCCCGGCGAATACGTCGCGGTAGATGGTACGAGAACCGTGCCAGATGTGACCGAAGAAGAATAGTAAAGCAAAGACAGCATGACCGAAAGTAAACCAACCTCTCGGAGAAGTGCGGAATACCCCGTCAGACTTCAGGGTTTCGGTGTCAAACTCGAAAGCTTCACCGAGTTGCGCTCTACGGGCAAATTTCTTCACATCAGCAGGATCGCTGAACACCTGACCATCGAGAGAGCCACCGTAGAAAGAAACGGTAACACCACTTTGTTCGATACTCAGTTTCGATTCCGCACGACGGAAAGGAATATCCGCGCGAACGATACCTTCCGAGTCAGTCAGGACAACGGGGAAGGTTTCAAAGAAGTTAGGCATCCGACGCACGCTCAGGACGCGACCTTCGCCATCTTTGAACACGGGGTGTCCTAACCAAGATTTAGCGATACCGTCACCGCTATCCATGGCACCAGTACGGAATAAACCACCTTTAGCGGGGCTATTACCGACATAATCATAGAAAGCCAGTTTTTCGGGGATTGCTTGGTAAGCTTCGGCGATGGTGGCTCCGTTGGCAATGCTGGCCTCGACGCGACGCTCAATTTCTTCTTGGAAATAGCCCTTATCCCATTGGTAACGGGTCGGGCCAAAGAGTTCGATCGGGGTGGTAGCATTACCGTACCACATGGTTCCAGCCACTACGAAAGCGGCAAAGAAAACGGCGGCGATACTGCTAGAAAGCACCGTTTCGATATTACCCATTCTCAGGGCTTTATAGAGTCTTTCGGGGGGACGAACGGTTAAATGGAATAAACCGGCGATAATCCCGACGATACCCGCAGCAATGTGGTGAGCTACCACACCCCCGGGGTTAAAGGGGTTAAAACCAGCAGGTCCCCATTCGGGAGCTACGGGCTGCACATGACCGGTTAAACCGTAGGCATCGGAAACCCACATCCCGGGACCCCAAAGGCCTGTTTGATGGAAAGCACCGAAACCGAAGCAAAGTAAACCGGATAAGAACAGGTGAATACCGAACATTTTCGGTAAATCGAGGGCTGATTCGCCCGTGCGGGGATCGATGAATAATTCTAAATCCCAGAAAACCCAGTGCCAAACCGCCGCTAGGAATAGCAGACCGGATAAGACGATATGAGCGGCGGCAACGCCTTCAAAAGACCAGAAACCGGGGTCAACACCAGTTTCGCCGGTGACGCTCCAGCCACCCCAAGAACCGGTGACACCTAAACGGGCCATGAAGGGCAGCACGAACATTCCTTGCCGCCACATCGGGTTTAATACGGGGTCACTGGGGTCGAAAATAGCCAGCTCATAGAGGGCCATGGAGCCAGCCCAACCCGCTACCAGTGCGGTGTGCATCAGGTGAACGGAAATTAAACGGCCCGGGTCGTTGAGAACGACTGTGTGTACTCGATACCAAGGTAGTCCCATTGACTACGCTCCTCCTATTGACAATTTAGTGTCCACTTAGACGCTTTTTATATTCAGGGTGAAAATATAAGCCCAACAATCTCGACTGTTAAGTGCAAGAGTTAGCCGACCTACATTATCCCTTGAAAAGTGTATCTATTCTAAAGAAGTGTAACTATTGTTAGAACAGATTTCAAGTCTTTGCGATCGGTCTTCGGCCAGAATATTCCAGATCAGGGAGTGGGGTGTGGGGTGTGGGGTGTGGGGTGTGGGGTGTAGGGTGTAGGGTGTGGGGTGTGGGGTGTAGGGTGTAGGGTGTAGGCTGTGGGCTGTGGGCTGTGGGCTGTGGGCTGTGGGGAGATGGGGAATTATGACTGATAACTGATAACTGATAACTGATAACTGATTACTTCCTCAGCAATTCTTCGGCATTTTGCAGGATTTCGAGGACTTGTTCGGCACTAATCAAGCGTTTTAGCACCACTTGCCCGATGGTGGGGACAGTATCGGCAATTTCGGCACTCTTGGGGGCAACTTCTACCATAATCACGGCTTCTTCCACCTTATAAAGCCATAAAACCTGTTCTCCCTCTAAAATACCGATATTTAATCGCTCTATCTGCGGTGGTCGTCGCCAACTACTCGCGTGATCCCACAAACCGCCAAATTCCCACACCCGTCCTATTGTCCAACCTGCCGTTAAGAAAAAATATTTCACTTTGTTACTCAATCTAGAATCAATCTCTAGCTTTCTGGCTTAATTAGTTTTCAGCCGTCAAATTCTATCAAAAAACTGCTAACGTCCCGTTAATTTCACCACCCCAATGCCCCCAAAGTATAGACCCAAGACCGCCCCTGCTAACAGGGATTGGGTGAGAGGATCTGTGGAAGGGGTTAAAATCGCGCCTAAAATCACCGCACCCAAAACCACGAAACGCCACCCCGATAACATCGTTTGCGAGGAAATAATGCCTAAAAAGCTCAAAATCAATTGAATAACGGGAATTTGAAAGGCGATGCCGGTACTAAAAAGTAAAAGTAAGACAAATTCAAAATAGCGCTCGATCGACCAAGCTTGTTCGACCACTTCCGCCCCATAATTGACAAAAAAGTTTAAAGCGGCGGGAATCAGGGCAATATAGGCAAAAAATAAACCGGCAAAAAATAAGACACTCGATCCTAACACTACCGGGACAATTAAACGCCGTTCGCGACGGGTTAACCCCGGCAGCACAAAGAGGATAATTTGCAAGAGAATGACGGGACTAGCCACCAGTATGCCGCTATATCCAGCTACTTTTAGGGAGACGAAAAAAAATTCTCCTGGGGCCAACTGCAAAAATTTTACCCCTTGGGCAGGGACTTCCAGCACTTGTACTAGGGGTTTAACGAAGATAAAACATCCCACCGCACCCACAGCCACGGCAATTAAACTATAAAAAATCCGGCGCCGCAATTCCTCCAAGTGGTCAAATAAGGACATTTCCACTTCTCCGGGCAATTCGTCGAGAAATTCGGTACTGTCTGGGGGCGGGGTTTTTACTTCTGTCGATGACATGGCTTTCGCTCGATCGTTCTCTACTCAAGCCTTTATCCTAGCATTGATAGGGGATGGGGGTTCGGGGTTCGGGGTTCGGAGTTCGGAGACAGAATTCAGGATAATAAATCAAAGTTGCCCCCCACTTCCCCACTTCCCCACTCCCCCACTCCCCTTAAAAAAAATTTGCTATGATCTAGGGACTTGTTTAGTATTTGGTAAAAATAACCATAAATGCCGCCGTGTTCACAACTGTTCAACCCACAAATCGATCGAGCTTACCTGATGACCTATTTACGGCAATTAAAGAGCTTAAACGGGAATTAAACGCCGTTATTCTGGCTCACTACTATCAAAATTCTGACATACAGGATATAGCTGATTATATTGGTGATTCTCTCGGTTTATCCCAACAGGCTGCCCGAACGCCAGCAGATGTGATCGTATTTGCGGGGGTTCACTTCATGGCAGAAACAGCTAAAATCTTAAACCCAGATAAGTTGGTATTGCTGCCGGATTTAGATGCAGGATGTTCTTTAGCTGATAGTTGTCATCCTGAAGATTTTGCTCGTTTTAAAGCCCAATATCCCGATCATATCGTGATTTCCTATATCAATTGCAGTGCAGAAATTAAGGCCATGAGTGATATTATCTGCACCAGTTCCAACGCAGTCAAAATAGTTAATCAAATCCCTGCCCATCAACCGATTATCTTCGCTCCCGATCGCAATTTAGGCCGTTACGTCAGTCAGCAAACTGGTAGAGATTTAGTTCTCTGGCAGGGTAGTTGTATTGTCCATGAAACTTTTTCCGAACGCAAGATAATAGAATTAAAAGTCGCCCATCCAGAAGCAAAAATTATCGCCCATCCTGAGTGTGAAGCATCGGTTTTACGCCATGCCGATTATATTGGTTCCACGACGGCACTATTAAATTATTCCCTGAAAAGTTCCGAAAAAACCTTTATTGTCGCCACAGAACCGGGGATTATTCACCAGATGCAAAAATCCGCCCCAGAGAAACTATTTATCCCCGCACCAGCTTTAAATAACTGTGCTTGTAATGAGTGTCCCTACATGAGACTGAACACTCTCGAAAAATTGTATCTCTGTATGCGAGATAAAACTCCAGAAATTACTATTTCTGAAGATTTAAGAGTTAAGGCACTGTTGCCGATTCTTATCAGTTATCAGTTATCAGTTATCAGTTATCAGTTATCAGTTATCAGTTATCAGTTATCAGTTATCAGTTATCAGTTATCAGTTATCAGTTATCAGTTATCAGTTATCAGATTTGAGTTTTAAGTGTGCAGTATGGATTAAGTGAGCCTCATCAAATGCCAGTTTCCTACTGTCTTTTCACTGATTACTGTTTACTAGACCTCTTGCAAAAGTCTTAAGTCGATCCTTGTACAGCAACATTTTTGAAGATTATCAACTACTAATAAATAATTAACTGAAAGTCCCTCCCATTATTGTTTCTGTCGTTTGTTTTCGGATTTATGCAAGAGGTCTACTGATTACTGATTACTGTTCACTGAAATGCTGAAGATAAATTTTTTCGTTGTGTTTGATCGATCGAAAAAAATCGACAATGGGACGAGGATAATTAACCCCTAAAATCACACCGTAAAGCCTTTGTTCCTCTGGAGATAATTTATAAGGTTCGTGAATTTTATCGCCTTTTATTAGGGCTAATTCGGGCAACCAGTGACGTAAATAATCACCTTTGGGATCATAATCTTTCGACTGTTTAGGGATATTAAAATAACGAAATCCTCGCGCGTCATTACCGACACCAGCAGTGTAATTCCAATTACCCCAATTACTACAGACATCGTAATCAACTAATAATGACTCGAACCATTCTGCTCCCATACACCAATCAATACCGAGATTTTTGGTCAGAAAACTAGCGACATTTTGCCGGCCACGATTTGACATAAATCCTGTAGCGGCTAATTCTCTCATATTAGCATCTACAAGGGGATAACCGGTTTTTCCCTCACACCAGAGATTAAATCTTTCCCAATCTTCTAGCCAAGGTAAATTAAGTTCTTGCAAACCAGATTTATAGAAGATTTTATTACCGTGTTTACTGCAAATAAATCGGAAAAAATCTCGCCATAATAATTCAAAAATCAGCCAATAGGTAGAGTCATTTTTTACTCTTGTTTGCTCATACTTTTGTACTTCCTCGTAGATATAACGGGGGGAAAGACAGCCAAAACTTAACCAAGCTGAGAATTTTGAGGAATAATTATTCCCTAACATTTCATTGCGGGTTTCCTTATAGGTTTTTAAGGAATCACTATCCCAAATATATTCTTTAACCCTTGATTTTCCTGCCATTTCACCCCCTTGAAACGACAAAACACCTCCCCGGTCTAGAATTGATTCTGTTAAGCCTAAATCGTTTAAACTGGGAAGGTTTCCCAACTCTATTTTAGGCAATTTTGTCAACTTTTTCGGCGTGGGATAAGTTGCTCTTATTTGCCAATGACGTTCTACTTGTTTACGAAAATTAGTAAATAATTCTGGTAATTGATTAAGGGTAAAAGGTAAGTCATCAGGATGGTATAAAGTGGCTGTCCAAAAAGTTTTTATCTGCACAGGAACCCCGGATAAAGCCTTATTTACCGCTTTTTCTACCGCTAATTCCTCTGCTGTTACCTCTTGATGATAATAAACCTTGGCTATCTGCAATTCTTGAACTAATTGTGGGATAATGTCTTCTGGTTTTCCCCGTCGGATAATTAAATTACCGCCTAAACTTTCCAGAGATTGTCGCAAATCTGCTACGCTTTCTAATAAAAATTTAGCCCGGAACTTGCCAGTTTTTGGAAACCCGTAGGAAGTAAAACCAAATTGACGCTCATCAAAACAATAGAAGGGAATTATCTCGAATTGTTCTTGAACAGCTTGATAAATTGCCTCGTGATCGTGAACCCGCAGATCATTGCGATACCAAATTAAAACCCGCATTTAACATCAATTAAAAGTTGATAAGTAAGTGGTTATAATTAAATAGAAGATAGATTTTGCCTCTGATCCCCCCTTAATCCCCCCTTGATAAGGGGGGTGCCTGAAAATTTTTAACACCTACCTACTTAACCGATAAATAGTAAGCAAGATGGGATTTAATTATCTTTTGCCGTAGTAATGGCCATAGTAACGATAATTGTGGTCTTTCCGACTAACATTATTAGCCACTAAACCTAACACGGAAATGTGGGATAATCTCAGGTCTTCGAGCAGATTTTTCAGCGCAAAGCGATCGGTTTTGCCCAGTTTGGTGACGAGAATCAGTCCGGTGGCCATGGCGGCGAGAATTTTGGCATCGGCAAAAGCGGCGATCGGTGGTAGATCGTAGATAATTAGATCGAAGGCGTGGTCTTGCTGTAATTGCGAGATCATCTCCTGCATTCTCTGGGAAGAAAGCAAGCGGGTTGGATCTGGGGGAATTGAACCGGCGGTAAGAATCGATAAATTCTCGTGGCGGGGTAGGGATTGAATCGCCTCGTTCCAATCGAGACCCTCGGCGAGGACATTACTAAGGCCGTGGCCGTTATCGAGATTAAGTCGCAGGTGAATCTGGGGTCGTCGCAGGTCGGCATCCACCAGTAAGACTTTTTGTCCCATACGAGCGGCAGCCTTAGCGATATTTATTGCCGTAGTAGTTTTACCATCTCCTGGTGATACAGAACTAATCACGAGGGACTTGAGGGGGGAATCGGAACCGAGGAGGCGAATATTGGTGTTAAGAGTGTGGAAAGCCTCCGAGAAGGGGGAGAAATTATAGTAGTAGGGGTTTTCGTTGGCTGATTTCGCAGTGGTATTAGGGATAGTAAGTTGTTGACCAGCGACTGTTAACTGGGGTAGGGCGGCGGTGATCACTTTTTCGATCTTATCGAGGTCTTTTTGCCAGGGAATTGCGCCTAAAAGGGGCAGTTTGGTATCTTCTTTTAGTTCATCTGCACTATGATGAACGGGATCTAATCTTTCAGCTAAAAAGGCTGCCCCTAGGCCTAGTAACAGGCCACCAATAACCCCTAAAGCGAGATTTCGCACGGGTTTAGGAGAAACGAAATCTTCCTCTACTTCTGGAGGGGAAATTAGTTGCCAAGGCACCACTTGTTGTGCCACCTTGAGTTGGAGTTTTTGTTGTTCCTCCAGAAAACGGCCGAGACTGGTGGTGGCAATTTCCAATTCTCGTTGCAAATCCGTATAGCGACGGGCTAAAACCGCCAGATTTTTGACCGAGGCTTTCTGTTGTTCGAGGGCTTGGGCAAGGGATTTTACCTTAATTTCTAGGGTTTGGCGACTGTTAGCGGCTTCTACCAATTGCTGGGTTAATTCTACCCGCAAAGCGCTTCGTGATACCAAAGCCGGGGAATTACCCACTGTCTGGGGCAGTTTTTCCCCTAGGGTTCTCTGTGCCTCGTTTTGCAGTAGGGGCAGTAAATTAGCCCGTTTTTCCTCTAGGGTGGCGATTATCGGGCTATCCTTGGCAAAAACTGCCGATTGTTTCGCCAATTCCACTTCCACTTCTTGCAACTGCTTGAGCAAATCTTGATAACCGGGAGATTCACTGAGATAAGTGGCGATAATTGCTTGATTAGGGGCCAATCCCACCTGTTGCTGTAAAGCCTGATAGCGAGAGTTAATTTCGTTAAGGGCAACTTGGGCGACTCTGTACTCCTGCTCGATGCTGGTTAACTGTTGCGATAAACGAGTGGCTTCCTTGTCGGGATCCAGGAAATTGTATTGCTGCCGGAATTGCTGCATTTGTTTTTGTAGAGAATTAACTCGTTCCTGCAGCACGGGCAATTGAGCGTTAACAAAATCCAAGCCTTGATTAATTTCGGTCTTGCGTTCCTGGGAACTATAGTTTAGGTAATGACGGGCTAAATTATCTAAAACCAGCTTAATTTTTTCTGGTTCTGCATTTTCGTAAACGATCTCTAAAACTTTCGTATCTTCTAATTGACTAATTTTGAGATCAGATTTGCCAGTTTTACTAATTAAATCACTGTAGGTAAAGTCGGGATATTGAGGAGTTATTTTACTAAGGATGGGGTTAAGGAGTTGAGGACTTTTCAGGACAGCGATTTGGGTTTCATAATCGATGTTCTCTCCACCCAACTGAGGCAGGATATCTTGGGCTGCCAGTTTGAGAGAATTTTTATTTTCCTCAATCGGTTGACCGATGAGCAGCAGGAATCTACCTTGATAGATAGGGGTTTTTAAGAAAGTCCAAGCAGCGATCGCACCTGTTACTCCTAGGGTGATGCCAGCGATTATCCACCAGCGATGCTTGACGACAGAAAGGACTTGACGCAGGTTGAGTTCCTCTTCTTCCTGCGTCAGGGAGGGGATAAAAGCTGGTTGGGCAAAAACTGGTAGATTTCCTTGGCTTTGGGTTTTCAAAGCCCCGTTTTGTTGGTTGTTCATCATTAATCAAATAGTCAAGGGATAACTCTATTAAACCGCATCTAGTATGCCAGTATAGCTTGAGAATAATTTGGGAATTTGTCCAAACATGGTATCTATTTAAAATAGCCTCAAACCCTTATAGAGTAAGGAATATGACATCTAAAGCTGAGATTGACTTCGGGACACTTTTAAGGATATAAACCGCAATCAGCTAGAGAACTGGAATTTCACTGGCAGGTCATTAACCCTTAAAAGTATTGCTATGCAAAGATCATAGCCGAAAAAGCCAAACTACGGTTTTCCCTGTGGATGCGGGTTAAAAGATTTTGCGGTAGCAATCTGGCTCGATTAATTACCGCTTCATCATAACACCATGCTACAATGGCAACTATAGTTTTTCCAGAACTGCTAACTTTTGTCCTGCTGCGTCTTATAGTCAAGCTTGCTGATAATCCCCCCGACCAATCAGAACATCCATAGGTAGCCATTCTACACTCAGGAATAGATAATTAAGCGGTTAGTTGACCAAGAGTTTTTTCGGGGCAAAGGGGGAAAATTGGGACAAGGAGAGAGAATTAACGGATAAAGCCGAAAAAATAGTTTATTAATGGCTAAAAACAGCTTTAAAATCAGTAAAAGCTGTTTGTTTGCTTAGTGTCCTCAATGTAAGTGAGATAGTTGAGCAACTATCTTGAGAATTACCAAAATTACCACCCTGGGTTGACAAGGATGCTGAAATAGATTATCTTCATTGAGAACTCAGCATCTGTATCGCTGGTGTAGAGTAAAAAAATTAAACTACAGGCAAAAACCAAATGTCTAAATTGCTTGATAAACTGACTTATCTGCTGAAGATTATTCTAAAAGATATAGAGTTACGACTCAAACTTTATGCAACGAATCAAACACCTATTATAATCTATCAAATGGGCAAAGTTGGTTCTAGCTCGGTGATGAAATCCTTAGAAAAAAAAGCAATTTTGCCATTGTTTAGTGTTCATTTTTTACTCAAAAATGCTGACAATAGAAGCTTTTACAATCCTAAGGTTTACGAAATTTTAGAAGTAAAGCTGAGCAGAGAAAAGCAAGTCAGATGGGGTGAGTTTTTATATAACAAGATAATCGTTCCGAAAAAACAGGTAAAAATTATTTCTTTAACTAGGGAACCAATAGGTAGAAATGTTGCAGCTTTTTTTCAGAACTTTGAAAGAGAAACAGGGAAAAAGTATGAACAATCCAATTTTACTCCCCAAGAGCTAGGGGATATATTTATCAACTTTTTCCCTCATTCGATTCCCCTAAACTGGTTCGATAATAACTTCAAGCCATTTTTAGGGATAGATGTTTATGAATATCCTTTTCCGAAAGAGCAGGGATATTTAAGAATTAACAAAGATAATGTGGATTTATTGATCCTCAAACTAGAAACCTCTGACAGTGTAAAGGAAAAAGCAATCGCCGAATTTCTGGGTTTAAAAGAATTTAAGTTAGTAAGGACGAACGTGGGAGAAGATAAAAATTATCGAGATATGTATAAAGAATTTAAGCAAAATCTCAAATTACCACTATCTTATGTAGAGGAGATGTGCAGTTCTAAATACTTTAATCATTTTTACACGGAGGAAGAAATCAGAAAAGTTTATTCACGATGGACTTAGTAGCATCTCTGGAGCAAAGAAAAAGATGAAGAAAACTCCCTTAAAACTAAAAGAACGTTTAATTCGAGATGCGACGGGTTCTCTTGGTTTAAGAGTTGCTTTCATAACCCTTAGTTTTCTGACCAGTATTATTCTAGCTCGCTGGCTCGGCAAAAATGGTTTTGGTGTTTATACTTATGCAATGACTTGGCCGGCTTTGCTGGGCATTCCTGCGACTCTAGGCTTTAATAACTTATTAGTCAGAGAAGTGGCTATCTATAGTAGTCAGTCAGCTTGGGGATTAATGCGTGGTCTATTACAATGGGCAAATGCAATTGTCTTCATAGTTTCTAGCCTAATGGCATTAGTTGCTATTGCGATTATTCTGAACTGGGGACAAGTCAGGGAGCCGGACTTATTACCATCTCTGTGTGTAGCGATGATTTCCTTACCAATTGTCTCTTTAACTAGCTTGAGACTAGCGACGATGAAGGGTTTACACAGGGTGGTTTTAGGGCAAATGCCAGAAAATCTACTAGCTCCCTTAGTTTTTATTATCCTGACGATTTCTAGCTACTGGTTTCTTAGAAATCAAGAAAATATCACTGTCTGGGTGATGGGCTTAAAATTGATATCTCTTGGCATTACTTTTGTCGTTGGTGTGGTACTATTAGCCAGAGTGCTTCCCCAAGAGGTTAAACAGGCTAAACCTGAATACAAAATTCTGACTTGGCTGAAGGACGGCTTACCGTTTATTTTGCTAGGAGGACTAGCGGTGATTAACTCTCGTATCGATATATTGATGCTCGGTGCCTTCAAGGGTGCGGGTGCTGTGGGAGTTTACGCAGTAGTCAGTCGAGTCACTTCTCTGATTGTTTTTGCCCTGGGAATCTTGAATAATGTCCTTTCGCCAACTTTTGCCACACTTTATGCAGAGGGGAAACGGGAACAATTGCAAAGGCTGGTTACTCATAGCACTCGTTTAATCAGCTTGTTTGCTCTAGTCATGACTTTGGGGTTGATTGCATTGAGATACTCGATCTTACAGCTTTTTGGTGCTGAGTTTATACAGGGACAAACAGCTTTGATAATTTTGAGTATTGGCTATCTGGTTAACGCTCTGACTGGTTCCGTGGGTCTATTGCTAAATATGACCCGCCATGCTAAATTTAGTGCAGCAACTGTGGCATTTGCCGCTTTGTTAAATGTCTGTCTTAATTGGCTACTAATACCGAAGTGGGGGGTGAATGGTGCAGCCACTGCCACCGCAATCTCGATGATTGTGGGCAATGTTATCAGTGCTATCTGGGTACGCCAAAAATTGGGCATCAAATCTACGGCAATTTAAATGGGTGGGTGGAATTAAATATAAGATGAACGTAGGTTGGGTTGAAGCATGAAACCCAACGCCTGCTCATGTTACGCTACCGCTAACCCATCCTACAAATAATTGCGCCTCCCTACTTAAGTATTTGCGTTTCGATGTTATCAGAGAAAACTTACTAAGGAGATATGATGAGCGAAAATGATATTAATTTGGTTAAGATAATAACCTTTGCCTGGCTTTTATTTTGGGCTTTTTTGTCCGGCAAGAATATAATATTTAAGCGCTATTACTCTGCCTACTTAGTAATTATCATTAATTTTTTATTTTTTGGTGTGCCGTTATTATTAGATTTAGTAATTGGTGAACCTAAGTACGACTTTTTTCGTGGACTTGATAATCTAAGAGTGGCTGTTAGGGATGAAACAACCTTTTTGGTTTACTGTCTATACATTGCTATCGTGCCAGTAGTATTGTGGTACAATGGAATCCCCAAAGACAAGGAGGGTCATGGAAGATTATTAATCAATAATCAAACATTTTTAGTTAACTTAATTGGTTTCAGAAATAGGTATAAGCTCGGTAAACAATTTAAGTTATTAATGATACTTATTGGTTACTTTCTTTTATTCTTACCTGTCATTCTTTGGTCATTTAGTCCTAATCCCGGTCTCTACATTACTTACGGAGCAAAAGGTGCTGGTCTCTTGTCGGAAGAAGAGTACAACTTTCATCAACTTATACATCTTTCCTCTTTACTCAGTTTGGGTGGACTAATAACAGTGATTTTATTGCAAAAAAATAAAAATTTGTCATTAATGAATTTGTACTTTTGGGCAAGTGTTATAATACCAACATCCATAACAATATGGCTTAACGGCAAGCGACATATTGTTGCTTTTATTATTTTCGCTTTGATTATCACTTTTCTATTAAAAAAAGCTTTTAATAGAGTAAAACTTTTAGCATTTTTATTGGGTTTATTATTAGTTTTTGGTCTTTTTTCCTATTCTTATCAAACTTCCTTAGTCAGGAGTATAGATACAAAGCAAATGTATGAAATATCTCGTTTCGATTATGGTAGAGACCATCTGCTTAAACTGTCTATTTACTCAGAATTAAATCCTCATAAATTTAAGATACTGGATCATCGACTTCAGACAGTTTATCATGCTTTAGTTTTATATATTCCTCGCTTTTTGTGGCCAGGTAAACCCATTCCTTATAATTACCAAAAATATGTGGCAGCGGCCTCTTTTAACATATCTCCCAAAGATGTTCTCTTCGGTATAACAGGGACTTGGTTGGGGGAATCCTTATCTAATTTTGGTTGGGTAGGAGCTTTTATCGGTCCAATTACAATTGCCTTAATTTGTAGATTTGGAGATTCTACAAAAAATAATTTCTTGATTATTTTTACTTCTTTTATTGCCCTGTATTTGCTATTGTTAAGTCTAGGCTCTGTCTTTCGTTTTTTGATTATTTGGTTAATACTTTTAATCAGAGAATACTACAAAAAAAAATACAAGAAATATAAAGGATATAAAATATGAATTCAATTCTATAAACGGAGTTATAATTATGGAATAACTAAATAGTTACTTGATAAGTACTTTTTGCGATCTAGGAAAGACCTATATTATGTAAAACTGTGTGTTATGATGGCTGGTGAGAAACTGATGAATATATAAGGACGAAACCTTGTGAAAAACAAACCATCCTTTCCCTTGAATTCTTTAAAAATATTGACCTTGCCTAGTCGAATAGCAAAAAAAATCAAGTATGGGCGTTCTCTGCATAAAAATCATGTGGTAGAGGATGTTTTCCTCGTTTCCTATCCCAAGTCGGGCAATACGTGGTTAAGATTTTTAATTGCTAATGCTATCAAAGTCCATTATCGAATAGATCAAGATGTCAATTTTTTTACTATCTTGGGTATCATACCTTCTCCGCGAGGCAAGATAAACCTACAGCCAACTGGGCCTTTTGGAAGAACAGACTTACCTAGAATTATTAAAAGTCACTCTGCCTATAACCCGTACTACTACAGAGTCATTCTCCTAGTCAGAGATCCCAGAGATGTAATGGTTTCCTATTATCATTATCTCAAGGGACTAAAGCAAATTTCTGAGGCAACTACCATATCAGAGCTAATCAGAGATGATAAGTACGGTATTATGAGTTGGGTAAAACACAGCAAGTCTTGGTATTTTGATCACAACCCAGCCAGTCAGAGAATCAAAATATTTAGATATGAAGATTTTCTGGAAGATACTAAATTACAACTCTTTCTTTTAATGGAGTCTTTAGGTATAATAATGGATAATGATTCTCTGGAAGAAGCGATCGCATTGAGTTCAAAAGAACGAATGAAGGAATCAGAATTAAAGCACGCATCTTTAAATTTAGTTAATGAAAAAATGTCATTTGTTCGTCAAGGTGTAGCCAATCGTGGACGAGAATTATCTGAGTCAGATAAAAAGTTTATAGAAGATTCGAGTCGGGATATTGCTAGTTTATTGGGTTATAATTTCTAATTAATTACTGTTATTAGTGGAGAGCTAAATTATATGACTATGCCTAACTTCCTAATTATCGGTGCGCCCAAGTCTGGCACCACATCCCTAGCTCAATACTTGGGGCAACACCCAGAAGTTTACATAAGTCCTAAGAAAGAACCCTATTTTTTCGCTTTTGAAAATGAGCAGGTAGATTTTCTTGGTCCTGGAATTCAAGGAAAAGACCACATAATTAACAGTGCTGTGGTTGTTGACCTAGAGGAATATCGCCGTCTTTTTCAAGGCGTTTCTGGTGAGGTAGCAATTGGAGAAGCATCAACTCTATATCTTGCTTTCCCTAAAGCAGCCGAGAGAATAAAATACCATATACCTGATGTTAAACTAATAGCAATTCTTAGGGATCCTGCAGATCGTGCCTATTCGGGTTTTATGCACTCTCTCAGAGATAATTGTGAACCCATTGCAGATTTTGCTCAGGCATTAGCGGCAGAAGAAGAGAGGATAAAACTTAACTGGGGTCCCCTTTGGCGTTATCAAAAATTAGGATTCTATTATCGGCAACTAAAAGGTTATTTTGAGCTTTTTGATAGCCATCAAATTAAAGTTTATTTATACGAAGATTTGGTGAACGACCGCTCTGGCTTACTTAGAGATGTCTTTGATTTCATTGGTGTCGGTCAAGATTTTATCCCAGATACCTCGGCTAAATATAATGTTACTGGTATCCCTAAAAATAAATTATTGCATAAATTTTTTTCAAAGCCAAATCTAATCACAACCTCTGTTAAGTATCTTATTCCACGTCCCCTTCGCCAGAAACTAATTAATGATATAAGAAATTCTAATCTAGTCAAACCTCAACTAACACAACCCCTAAGACAACAACTAATAAGCATTTATCGAGAGGATATATTAAATCTTCAAGAATTGATTCAAAGGGATCTGTCTGAATGGTTAAAGTAAATAATGAATTTTGGGTTCTTCATTACTTGGTATGGTTCGGTAGGGTGTCATAAATCGACTAAATCCTTATCTGGCAAGAGATTTAATTGATTAGTTCGCTCTAGATCGAAAACAATTGACAAAAATCGCCAAGTGTCTTTCTCTATAAGAGTTTCATTCCTTATAATCCTGTCCGTTGCATAAGACAAACCGAAGAACCGAATTTTGTAAAAAAAATCAAGAGTTAATACTATTAAGTAATAGTTGACATCAGATACACTTTTTTGCTATCTTGTGTTTGTCAACTTTAATGAGTGTCAAAGAATATGCACATAGTCTGTCCTTTAAGCGGTAGTGCTAATCTTGTTTTACGAGAAACTATAGAAGTTAAGGCACTCATTAAACTGTATAGCAGATGGGGGGGGGTTGATATCAGTTCGGAATTTCTTGATTTAGAGACGATTAATTTTTATCATTGTCTAGATTCAGATTTGAAATTTTTTCATCCTCTGGTTACAGGTTCAGAATCATTTTATCAAGAATTACAGAAGTTTAACTGGTATTACATGGATGATAAAGAGGAATATGATTATGCTTGTCGTTACATCAAAGACAATGATATAATCCTTGAAGTAGGCTGTGGAAAGGGAGCCTTTTCTCGAAAAATCCAAACTTCTAGTTATACTGGACTGGAATTTAGTAAGGATGCCATAGAAATAGCGAGTAAAGCTAGTATAAAAATTATAAATCAATCAGTAGAAATTCACAGTAACAGTCATTTAGAAAGTTACGATGTTGTTTGTTCATTCCAAGTGTTAGAGCATGTGTCTAACCCTAAATCCTTTATAGAATCTTGTTTAAAATGCCTTAAAAAAGGCGGTCTATTGATTATCTCTGTACCTAGTGATGATTCATTTATTGGCTCTCTCAAAAATAATGTTTTAAATATGCCCCCTCATCATGTTACACGTTGGTCTGACAAAGCTTTACAATATGTAGCTGACCGTTTTTGTCTCAAGCTAATTGATATTCATCATGAAAAATTAGCAGATATTCATAGAAGGCTATATGCTCGTGAGCTTGTAATAAAGTCGCTGGACAACTTATGGAAAAATAATCAAAGCTATTCTTTAGTAGATAGTTCAACCAATTATCAAGTCAAATCAAAAATATCTAAAGTGATAGCTGCCTTTATTTCTGCTGGACTCACAGATGATAGAATTAAGCCAATTGGTCATTCAGTAACAGTTGTTTACCAGAAATAAATAAATTTACTTCCGAAGGGTTAAATTGGTATAAATTACTTACTGTTTACAATTGTTATGTTCTGAATATGAGGATAATATGCTTAAAAAATTTCTGAAAAACCTATTCAGAAAACTAGGATTTGAAGTCAAGAGATATAATCTTAATACTTCACAAGTAGCTCTGATGGAGACGTTATTAAAACATCACCATATAGACCTAATTTTCGATGTGGGTGCTAACTGTGGACAGTATGCTAGTTTTCTGCAAGACTGTGGTTATGAGGGCAAAATAGTATCCTTTGAACCTTTATCCAGTGCCTACTCCCAATTACTTACTCTCAGCAAGAAAGATAACTTGTGGGAAATTGCTCCTCGCTCTGCTTTAGGAGATCAAGAAGGTGAAATTACCATTAATATTGCTGGGAATAGTCAAAGTAGCTCCGTATTATCGATGTTAGATGCTCATGTCCAAGCTGCTCCTGAATCAGTTTATTGTGGTTCCGAAATAGTACAATTAAGACGGCTAGATACTTTAGCTAAAGACTACATTAGAGAGGGTACTCAATCAATATTTTTGAAGATCGATGTGCAGGGATTTGAAAAGCAAGTTATTGAAGGTTCTTTTCAGATTCTTCCTTTAGTTAAAGGGATACAAATAGAAATGTCTTTAGTGCCACTATATGACCAGCAAATACTCTTTGAAGATATGATAGAGTTTATGAGACAACTTGGCTACGAGCTATATACGATTATTCCGAACTTTGCTGATAAACACACTGGAAGACTATTACAAATAGACGGGATATTTTTTAAGTCATGAAAGTATGTTTACTAAGTAATTCTGATGGTCAAGGAGGGGCTTTTATAGCCGCTCATCGTCTGCATAAAGGGTTACATCGGATCAGTGTAGCAGCGACTATGCTAGTTAATGATAAAACGACTGATGACTATACTGTTTTATCGCCAGCAAGTAAATTAATGAAGGGGTGGACAAAGCTAATACCTGCGGTTGATCACTTGCCCTTGTCATTATATTCTCAAAGAGAGAGAACACCTTATTCTATCCAATGGCTTCCCGATCGCCTTGTTTCTAGAGTAGCCCAAATTAGTCCAGATATTATT
>VYLL01000123.1_pt1 | contig 44617 bp, 31 predicted proteins | sample 5114301 | NCBI WGS metagenome assembly VYLL01 (sample SAMN12291809, study PRJNA351875) | freshwater metagenome | isolation source: freshwater lake | place: USA: Michigan, MSU2 Lake | collected 2011-08-16 | reverse complement strand
ACGACTACGCCTTCGACCTCGCGGGCTTGATTGGTCTCGCCGATCCTGTTCGCGCCGATGTGCCTGCCGCCGTCGCCGAATGCCAGCGGGCAGGCATCCGTGTCGTAATGATCACCGGTGACTACGCGAAAACCGCGCAGTCGATCGCGCTCCAGGCGGGTATCGCCGACGGCGCACTGCTGCTCGGCGACAAGATCGACGGCCTCGACGACGCATGGCTTGGCGACCGCTTGCGATCGGTCGCCGTCGCGGCTCGGATCACCCCGGCGCAGAAACTGCGCATCGTGTCGGCGTTCAAGGCGGCCGGCCATATCGTCGCCATGACGGGTGACGGCGTCAACGACGCGCCGTCGCTCAAGGCCGCGCATATCGGCGTGGCGATGGGCAAACGCGGTACCGACGTCGCCCGCGAGGCGGCGGCGATCGTGCTGCTCGACGACGATTTCGGGGCGATCGTACAGGCCGTGCGCCTGGGCCGCCGCATCTATGACAACATCCGCAAGGCGATGGGTTTCATTTTTGCGGTGCACGTGCCCATTGCGGGCCTGGCGATCCTGCCGCTCGCGCTGGGATTTCCGATCCTGTTCGGCCCAATCCACATCGCCCTGCTCGAATTGATCATCGATCCGGTCTGCGCGCTCGTTTTCGAGGCGGAGCCCGACGAGGACAACCTGATGTCGCGACCGCCCCGCGACCCGCAAGAGCGGCTGTTTTCGGCGCGCATGATCGCGGCGAGCCTGTTCCAGGGCGGCGTGGTCTTCGCGGCATTGACCAGCGTCTTTCTCGTTGCAACGCTGACCGGCACGCCCGAGGCAGAGATCCGCGCGCTGACCTTCTTCGCGCTCGTGGCAGCCATGGTGGTGCTGATCATCGTCAACCTGACCTTCACGCACTCGCTGGCCGACGTGGCGCAACACCGGAACACGGCGCTCAGGATCGTGCTGGTCGCCGTCGCGATCGTCACTTCAGCCCTCATGTTCGTTCCGCCGCTACAGGAATTGATGAAATTTGCGCCGCTTCCCTGGGCCGACATGCTGATCGTCATCGCTGTCGGACTGGTGCTCGGTCTTCTCCTGGGGCGGCAGAACCGCTGGCTTACGACGAGATAGGGGCCTCGAGCGCCTCCAGGAACCGCTCCACCCTATCGGCAACGTCGTCGTCATGACCGACCCAGATATGGCCGCCGCTCGGATAGATCGTGAGCTGGGCGCCGGGAATCCGCGCGGCAATCGCGCGTGAGGTCGCTGCCGTTCCGAAGCGATCGTCCTCGACCGAGATGATCGACACCGGGACTTCGATCTTTCGGAAATCAATCTTCGCCGGACTGCCGGCCAGTCGCGCATCGTTCAGCATGCCACGCGAGCGCTTGTGGATCGGCATCATGTCGTCGAGGATCGCATCAACACGCCGGCGCTCGGCCGGTGCTGCCTGATGCACAAGCATCGGGTCTGTGGCGAGTAAAGTGCCGATCAGCTGATCTGGTGCCATCGCCAGCAGGCTCCAGTACAATGCGTCAGACCTCACGAGCCTGGTGACCAGCGCTTTCTGAAAACCGCTCATTTCGACGGGATCGCGATCATCGACGTTCCCTGCTGGCACGAGCAGGATCAGCGCCGAGCAGCGCTCGGGATGGCGCAGTGCAAACTGGATGGCAGACAGGGCGCCAGCCGATCCTCCCGCAACCGGCAACCGATCGATTTGCAGATGATCGACAAGCGTGGCGAACGCATCCGCCTGGTTTTCGGAGGAAGGGGCGTTCGGGAAGTCGCTGCGCAAGTAACCGAATCGCGATGGCGCGATAATGAGGTGCCCGCGTCGTTCGATGGCGCTTGAAAACCGTAACCCTTGATCGAAACCGCCGCCTGTCCCGTGGATCATCAAGAGCGGAGCGCCTGAACCGGCGATTGCATATTCGAGTTGTCCGAAAGGGGTCGGGACCAGCGCACTCCGCCCGGTCGTCCGCTGCTCCGCCCTTCGCATCGCCGCCGAGAACCTGTCCTGAAGAACGAAGCCCAAGGCGGTCATTGTCAAACCCGCGGCAATCAACAGCACGCGTCGCCGCGGCGACCGGCCTGTCGCGGGCTCAGTCATCGGTCGCTTGGTATTCGGACGCCCGGCAGTCTCTTTCCCCTCGGTCATCAGCGAAATCCAATGACTTGGGCGGGTTCAGAGAGCGCCGGACAGCCGTCCAGACGCAGCCGCGGGCACTTAGTCGGCTTCGATCTCGATCTTGCGCATTCGTGACGATGCGTCGGTATCCTTGCCGATCTCGATCTTGAGAATGCCGCGCTTGAACTTCGCCTTGATGTTTTCCTGATCGGCATCGGTGGGAAGCGGTACCTTGCGCATGAACTTGCCATAGCGGCGCTCGCTGATCATGAAGCCGTCTTCGTTGCGCTTGTGGTCCTGCTTGGTTTCGCCCGAGACGCACAGGACACCATCGGCGACGCTGATCTCGACGTCTTTTTCGTCGATGCCCGGCAGTTCCACCGACAGGCGATAGGCACCGTCCTCCTCGATCATGTCGAGCGCCGGGGAGGGAGTCAGGCCGCGCAGGCCGAAGTTGAATGCGCTGCGTGCTGGCCCTTCGACTTCGTCGAACAACCGGCCGATCTCGTGCCGCAGCCAGGCACCGGGACTTTGGGTCGGTTGCACCTTGCTCGGCGTGGTCGACGAGGCGGTCATCGTTCCGGGGGTCATGTCGTTCATCGTTCGACTCCAGTTTGATTGGGACTACAACGGTACGACCGGGCGAAACTGTGCTCCATCAGGAATGCTACGGATCCGAGCGGTTCGCGCCTGACATGATTTTAGCTGGCCCCTTCGAGCGATTTCAGCTTGTCCACGCCCATCATCTTTAGAACCAGACGCTCGTAGAACGGCTCGCTCTCGCCCCGGCGGATCTTGCGCAGGAAGTATCTTTCAAAGCCGACCTTGGCGAAATGGACCCACTTGCCGCGCGCCGACCAGTTCGCGTTGCGTGGCGGGATTTGTGGCTGCGCGACAAAAGCCACGCCGCCGTCACCGAAATCGGCCAGACAAATGGCGTTCCACGTCGCTTCGGTCGTCGCCGGCTCGCCGTCGATCAGGCTTGCAAGGTTGGCCGTGATCGCCGTCGCCATGCTTTCGATCATGAACCCGGTCTTGGGCACACCGACCGGAACCGGCGTGGGTCCGACCGGCGGGATGGCCACGCAGACGCCCAGCGCAAAGATGTTGGGGAACGCTGGGTTGCGTTGATGCTTGTCGACGACAACGAAGCCGCGCGGGTTGGTCAATCCCTCGATGCCCCTGATCGCCGCGACGCCACGGAACGCGGGCAGCACCATCGCATATCGGAACGGCAGGTCGTGCGTTTTGTTGGCGTTGCCGTCCTCGCCGACTTCCTCGACGTGCATGATTTCGGGCTCGACGCGCGTCACCCGCGCGTTGACGATCCACTTGATATGGCGGTCGCGCATCTCGCTTTCGAGCATCGACTTGGTATCGCCGACGCCGTCGAGGCCGAGGTGGCCGACATAGGGCTCCGGCGTCACGAAGGTGATCGGAACGCGGTCGCGAATTCGGCGCCGGCGCAATTCGGTGTCAAGGATCATCGCGAACTCATATGCTGGTCCGAAGCATGACGCCCCCGGTGCCGCGCCGACGACGATCGGTCCGGGGTTCTCGACAAACCGGTCGAACGCGGCCGCTGCTGCGACGGCATGCGCGGTCTGGCAGACCGACACCGTATGCCCTTCGGGTCCGAGGCCGGGAATCTCGTCGAACGCGAGATCGGGGCCCGTCGCGATGACGAGATAGTCGTAGGTGACTTCGCTGCCATCGTTCAGCTCGACCCGGTTTTCGCCAGCGTGCACGCGCTTCGCGCCGGATATGTTGAGCCCGATGCCCTTGCGCGCAAATACCCCTGCCAAATCGACCATGATCGATTCCGGCTTGCGCCAGCGCACCGCGACCCAAGGGTTCGACGGGACGAACGAGAACGCCGCGCGCTCCGCGAGCATCTCGATCCGCGCGCGACCGCCCAGCGCGTCGGCAATTTCATAAGCGGCAATAGTGCCGCCGAGGCCTCCGCCGAGGATAACCACGCGCGGACCCGCGTCTAGCGACTCATTCATCTGGACCTCTCGCACTGTGCTGCGTCGGACGTGCAGTGTCCGTCCTGCCCAGCGAGGGCACCATACGTAGAGCCCCGAGGGTTGACCTTATTTCATGGTTCACTAATTTAGAGAAATATGAAATATGATGAAATCTCGACCCCACTTGCTGCGTTCGACGATCTCTCCGCAAAGGCGGGCGAGGCGGCGAGGTTGCTCAGGGTGTTGGCGAACGAACAGCGACTCCTGATCCTATGTCATCTGATCTCGGCCCAGGAGACACGCGTCGCCGATCTCGTCGCCCGGCTTGGAATCGGCCAGTCGGCGCTCTCGCAGCATCTGGCGCGATTGCGGCACGACGGGTTGGTCGATTACCGGCGCAGCGCCCAAAGCCTGTTCTATCGCATTGCCGACCGTCGCGTTGGCCAGGTCCTCACAGTGCTTCGCGACATATATTGCCCCGAGCTGGCCCCAGGCGCGAAGAAGGATCTGCCTAAGGGCAAATCCTTATCGCCGCGACCGAGCGCAAGCCCAACAGTCCGATCAAGCATCAGGGACCCATCATGACCAGCGATGTTCATCTCCGACATGCCTGCAGCCAAGTCAGACGCGCGCTCGATGGCGAAATCGCGCGGCCAGTCGTCCGCAGCTTTTTCGACGAGGCCACGTTCACGGCCAGCCACGTCGTCTACGATGCCGACACACGCGCCGCGGCGATCATCGACAGCGTGCTCGACTTCGATCAGGCCTCGGGACGGACATCGGTCGCGTCGGCGACCGCGATCGTCGAATATGTCCGCGAGAACGGTTTGCACGTCGAATGGCTTCTCGAGACGCACGTCCACGCCGACCATCTGTCGGCTGCGCCGTTCCTGAAGGAGGAACTTGGCGGAACTCTGGCGATCGGCGATGAGATCGCGACCGTCCAGGGCGTTTTCGGGGCTGTTTTTAACGAAGGCCCGGAATTCGCGCGTGACGGATCGCAGTTCGACCGTCTGTTCGTCGATGGCGCTGTCTTCGCGGTGGGCGGTATCCCTGCAATCGCCCTGCACGTGCCCGGACATACACCGGCCGACATGGCCTTTGTTATCGGCGACGCGGTCTTTGTCGGCGACACGATGTTCATGCCCGATTACGGGTCGGCACGCGCCGACTTTCCCGGCGGCGACGCGCGCCAGCTGTTTCGGTCGGTGCGCCGCCTGATGGCGCTGCCCGACGAAACGCGCGTCTTTCTCTGCCATGACTACAAGGCGCCCGGTCGTGATCACTATGCCTGGGAAACCACGGTGGGCGCGGAACGCGTCGGCAACGTCCACGTCCACGAAGGTATCGACGAAGACGAGTTCGTGACGATGCGCACGGCGCGCGACGCGACGCTTGGCATGCCACGGCTGATCTTGCCCTCGATCCAAGTCAACATGCGCGGCGGGACCATGCCAGCGCCCGAGGCCAACGGCGTGCGCTACCTGAAACTTCCGCTCAACCAGTTCTGAGGTGATCGCCATGCAACCCTTGCCTCCCCTGATTGCCGTCGCGGGCGGCCTGCTCATCGGTTTGGCGGCGGCGCTTTTCCTGCTCATGACCGGGCGTATCGCCGGCGTCAGCGGCATGGCCGCGATCGCAACGCGGATCGCAACGGGAGGAACCCCCTGGGCTCAGGCGGTGGCGTTCGTCGTCGGACTGCCGCTCGGCGCTCTGCTGGTCGGAGGGCTAGTCCGCCAGCCCGAACTCACCATGACCGCGTCGGCGCCGTTGCTGGTCGCCGCAGGTCTGCTTGTCGGGTTCGGCACCAGGCTCGGCAGTGGCTGCACAAGCGGTCACGGCGTGTGCGGTGTGGCCCGCCTGTCACCGCGCTCGCTCGCGGCGACCGCAACGTTCATGATCTGTGGAGTCGCCACCGTGTTCGTTGTCCGTCATGCGCTCTGAGGCTCACGCCATGCGGGGCTTGGTTCCCGCTATCATTGTCGGCGTGCTGTTCGGCGGCGGCCTTGCGCTGTCGGACATGATCAATCCCGCGCGCGTCCTCGCCTTTCTGGACGTTGCCGGCGCCTGGGATCCGACGCTGGCTTTCGTGATGGCGGGTGCGATCGGTCCCGCGGCCGTCGCGTTTGCGTATGGCAGGCGACTCTCGCGCCCGATCTTCGGCGATCGCTTCGATGTCCCGAAGGGGCGGACGCTCGATTGGCAGCTGATCGTCGGCTCTGCGATCTTCGGGATTGGTTGGGGTCTTGCCGGATTCTGCCCCGGCCCCGCCCTTGCCGGCCTGGTCATTGGGTATTGGCAAAACTGGCTGTTCGTCGCGGCCATGTTCGGGGGCATGGCGGCGCATCGATTGGTCGAAACGGGCGACAGCCAGGCACCGACCGCTCCGATGGGCGCACGCGAATGATGATGCCCCAGGTACTTCCGCCCCGCACCGATCCTGAGTGATGCTCGATACCGCTCAGTACCTTCTCGGCGCCGCGTCGGGCGGACTGGTCGGCTTTACCTTGGGACTCGTTGGCGGAGGCGGATCGATCCTCGCCGTTCCGCTGATGGTCTATCTCGTCGGCGTGACGAATCCGCATGTCGCGATCGGCACGAGCGCGCTGGCGGTCGCGGCAAACGCCGCCGCGAATCTCGTGCCGCACGCCCGGCGCGCATGGTCAAATGGCGGTGCGCGGCTATGTACGCATCGTCAGGTGTCATCGGAGCCTTCGGCGGATCGACGCTCGGCAAGGCGGTTGACGGTCAGGCGCTGTTAGCGCTGTTCGCGCTGTTGATGCTCGTCGTCGGCGCGCTCATGCTGCGCAATCGCGGCACTCCGGGTGATGCCGACGTCCAATGCCGTCGCGAGAACGCGCCCAAGGTCTTCGGCTATGGTGCGGCGACAGGCCTCTTCTCGGGCTTTTTCGGGATCGGCGGCGGCTTTCTGATCGTCCCCGGTCTGGTCGCATCGACCGGCATGCCGATTGCCCATGCCGTCGGATCGTCGCTTGTCGCGGTCGCGGCGTTCGGGCTCACAACATCGCTAAACTATGCATGGTCGGGCCTCGTCGATTGGACGCTGGCGGTGGTGTTCATCGGCGGCGGAGTGATCGGCGGCCTGATCGGGGCGCGTGTTTCGCATATGCTGTCGGCGAGAAAGGGGCTGCTCGATACGGTGTTCGCAATGCTGATTTTCGCGGTTGCGGCGTATATGCTTTGGCGCAACGTGGGCGCGTTCGCGTGATCGGGACCATTTCTTTATCGCCCCGCTCCCTTGCCGACTGCACACATACCTCGTCCTGGCGCTTCCGAAACGAGTCGAACGACGTCTTGGTCGTGTCGATATCGGCGATAAGCCAGGTTGGCTGTTGGCGACTGCAGAATTGGGATGAACGGCGGCGGTCAGGGCGCGAAGCTTACAAAAACCGAGCTTCCGGAACCTACGGCGGATTTACGTCATCGCCTCTCTATCAGCTGAATGTCGGCACAGCCCGACCTTCCCGCTGCTAGACATCGGCCCTCAACCACGCATGTTTCTGGATTGGCGGCTTCACCCGCTCCATTCCCGCCAGCGACGTCGTCGCGCCGCACACCGCTATACCAGCGCTTCGCCCTCGGCTGCCATCACGGCTTCGGCGATATCGTCGAGGTAGCGTTCGGCGTCGAGCGCGGCCTGGCATCCGCTTGCGGCGCTGGTGACGGCCTGGCGGTAGATGTGGTCCTGCACGTCGCCTGCCGCGAACACGCCCGCGATACTCGTCTCGGTCGCCTGGCCGTGGCGACCGCCGCGCGTCACGATATAGCCGTTCTCCATCTCCAGCTGCCCCGTGAACAGGTCGGTGTTCGGCTTGTGCCCGATCGCGATGAATACGCCGCCGACCGGCAGGTCGCTCGTCGTGCCGTCGCTGCCCTTCAGCCGGAGCGCGGTGACCCCGCGCTCGTCGCCGAGCACTTCGTCGAGCACCGTGTTCCAGCGGAACGCGACCTTGCCCTCGTCGGCGCGCTTGAACAGCTTGTCGTGCAGGATTTTTTCGCCGCGCAGCCTGTCGCGGCGATGGATGAGCGTCACTTTCGATGCGATGTTCGATAGATAGAGCGCTTCCTCGACTGCCGTGTTGCCGCCGCCGACGACTGCGACCTCCTGTCCGCGGAAGAAGAACCCGTCGCATGTCGCGCATGCCGACACGCCCTTGCCCAGGAACGCCTCCTCGCTCGGCAGCCCCAGATACTGCGCCGACGCACCCGTCGCGATGATCAGCGCGTCGCAGGTATACGTCCCGTTGTCGCCCTCGAGCACAAACGGGCGCTCGCCCAGCCGCGCGGTGTGGATGTGGTCGTAGATCATCGTCGTGTCGAACCGCGCGGCGTGGCGTTCGAAGCGCTGCATCAGCTCGGGGCCCTGGACGCCGTCTGCATCGGCCGGCCAATTGTCGACGTCGGTGGTCGTGGTCAGCTGCCCGCCCTGCGCGATGCCGGTGACGAGCGCAGGCTTCAGGTTCGCACGCGCGGCATAGACGGCCGCCGTGTAGCCCGCTGGACCGGAACCGAGAATCAGAAGACGATGATGGGGCATGGGCATCGGCTCACAGAAAACGCGATCCAACCAGGCCCGCAAGCCCTGGAGGACGAAGAAATGGTGCCCAGAAGAGCTTTCGGCCGGGCGGCCTAAGCGATTGATTTCGCAGTCAAATCATAGGCTTACGAAGTCGCCAAGGGCATCATTAGCACGATCCGGATTCGTGGAAAAGGGTGGATGTGGATGGACGCCCTGCGCGGGTCGAGCGCTGGCCAATTCGAGACCATGGCGCGAGGAACTTCCACGCATTGAGTGATGGCCTCAATTTTTATGACCCAGATAAGCTCATGGTATATTCATGGCCTAAAATCCAATGTCCTTCGAGCGCTGGACGTAACTCGACGGGCGGATCGTATCCGTCTGGGCGTTGGGCCGGATTGTCCGAAATATGGCTACAAATTTCGGACAAGCGAGGGTTCGTCGCATCCACTAAACACGATAACCTAAAAATCGTGCAGCAGAAAAACCTAATGGCTGCGCATGACAAGTGAACGTGGCGACCACTCTCAAAGGAGGTTCGCTGACGCGCTCTTTGCGCCTCGCACGTTCCAGAGAGCAGCCGCGCGATGTGGGCGATATCGACCAGAGCAATGTCGCGTGATGATCATGCCGCCGGTTCGTTCAACGAGCGCTGGAGCGTTTCGACGGTTGCGAGGACGGCATCGAAGTCGGGTACATCGCCGAAGATCATGCCGGCCATGGCACCATAGTCGCGGCGGAGGTCAGCGATCATCGCATCGGTCGGTATCAGGGAGAAGCTGCCGGGCTCAGCATGAGCGAGATCGAGGTCGCGGCTGTTGAAGAACATCCGGGCGTGTGCGACGCAATCCCTGCCGAGCTCGGGATTGGCCATCGCTGAAGCGCCCGTTCCGGCGACTATCAGTTGATGCACGTCGTAATAGTGGCGTGAGACGCGCTGCCCACCCGCACGCAGAACCTGCCGGGCGTCGAACCAGCGGCGCAGGCCGTGGAGAATGACGACCTTGTCCCAGAAGGTGCGTTCCGCGTCGACGATGGTCACGTTGGTCACCGTCAGATCGAGGGCGGGCAGATCGTCGGCGAGATAGGGAATGACGCTGTGGCGGGCATGAGGGTCGAGAGCGGATTTGGCCCCGGATTCTATTTTGACGGCTTTACGGATGTAGCCGTCGGACTCGGCGGTCACGCTTGGATACCAAAGGAGAAGGCTCTGCGCGCTTTCATCGTCCGGATCGAGTTCGACCTTCGCGCCTGCCATGCCCTCGCCCACTGCACTGGCTAGTGTCTCCGAAAGCCGGGCGAGCAGATCTCCGCCTATGAAGGCTTGGCATGCCGCCTTGATGGCATCGAGCTTGGCCTGTCGCTTCTTGCCGGACATCCCCTCCAGCGCCTCGACGCTTGCATCCTGGCCGATGTCTTCGCGAAACACCGTGATGTCGATGTCCTCGGAGAAACGCTGAATCAGGCCGAAGCCCTTCGACAGCGACGTACCCCCTTTGAACAGGAAGCGCGGGCCATGGGACGCCGGACCGTTGAACAGCGCATCGAGGGTCCAGCAGACCCAGAAATCCTTCTCGATATTCTGGGGCGCTGTGCCGAGCCGCTGGCCGGCGCCGATAAACACATCCCGTCGATCCGTGGAATCGGCCGCTAGAAACTGGGCGTAAGCGGGATTCATTGTCATGCTCGCTTGGTCTTCGGGCGGTCAGTTGACGAGGTAGCCGGCATCGTATCGCGCAGGATATTCTGCATCCAGAGCGGGAGCGTCAGCATATCGGCCTGAAGGTCGTTGACGATGTCGGCGCCGTGATCAGGGTGGGCGAAAATGGTGCGCAGACGCTTGGCAACATCCGGATCGGTATCGCCCCCGGCGTCATGCAACCAATGCAAGGCCTGGACTACACGCATGCCCGGCCGGTCGGCCCAGTGAAGCCGACTTGGCGCGGTGGTTTTGAAATCGATCTTGAGGTTGCCGAGCGTGATGGGCTTCAATCTTGCATCGGTATGGACGACGATGCGAGCCGGGACGGCATCGGAGAATCCTAGATCGTTGGCAGCCGTCACGCCATCGACCAAGATACGGGCTTGGTCCCGGCGAGCCAGTGCATCTACCACGGCGCGCGGGTCGGGGTGCGTGGGCTTGCCCGTGAGGTGGTTGAGTTTCGGCTTGTCATAGAGGCCGCGGGCAATCCTGCGAACGTCGCCATTGCGGGTCAGTCGATGGAGCACCTGATCGACGGCGTCGCGAGAGCCAAGGTCGAGAAAGTCCTGCGGCGTCCAGACGGAAGGCACGCCTCCGGAGACCATTCGGTCCAACATGGCACTTTTGAGATCGAGGCCCGGTCCGCGCATGCCAGCTCCTTTGTCAGAAGCGTGTATATGCAGTTCTGACAAATTGCAAAACGAATTTGTCAGATTCATGATGCATTTTTCTAACAAATTATGAGGAGCAGAATGAGGTGGCAAGATCTGCAGTGGGGAAACCCTCAAGGACCCTCTTGAAAAGCTGGTGACGCCTTCGAGGCCGAACGCATGGATTGCTAGCGCGTGCCGCGCGAGCAAGCTTGAGATTGATCCTCGCTTCTGGAACGCAGCGCCATGCCTAAACCAGCTGAACGACCGTGGACGTCAATAGATGTAGGCGGATTTAGAAGAGCTTTCTGCCAGGCACGCTAAACAGTTGATTTCTCGGTAAAATCATAGGCTTGAGAAGTCGCCATGGGCATCACTAGCATGCTTTCAATTCGTGGAAAGGCTGGACGGCGATAGACGTGCTCGTTTGAGTTCTTCGTCTGCAAAGTCGCGATGGTCTGTTGGATGATACCGTTACTCCCCTTTCAGGCAGGGGACGCATGAGTTGACCTCCGCTCAGCGGGACCCGGCTTCAGCTTCTCCCCCGATGTCGGCAATCTGGATGAGCGCACGCATTCCATTAGCGTGCAATGGCTATTTTCTGTCGGAGGCAAGCCTATCCAGCGACTAATAGGAGACACCTTCAAACCGACGGTCTAGTTGATGGCGAAGCACAAATCGTTCTTCGATGGCCTGTCGCATGTCAGCGACATCTTTATCCTCCAGCGACCTACCTAGAGGCGGTCATTTAGCATCCGATATTAAGATTGTTTGGTTGCGGATAACCTTATTTCATGTTTAACTCGGCTATCGGTCGGGGGGCAGGCAGTGGGCAACAAGACCTTCAGCTTCGGGACTGAGTTCAGCCTCTCGCGCCGCGATCTTCTCAAATATTCGATCATCTCGGCTGGCGTCCCTGCTTTCGCGGTCGCGGCTGACGTAGCCATCGAACGCGCGCAGGGCGGCGGCAGTGAAGGCGACTGGCCCGAATTTCTCATCAAGCGCGAGAGCGATGAAGTCTTTCTGAAGATGCGAGCGGTCGGCTTCCGTCTCAAGCGAGGCGCGCAAAAGCTGCAGCCGCTACGCTGGACAAGCGACCACTTCCTCGAATTCACCCTGCCGCCGCAGCATTATGCCGAAAGCACGATCGGCGCGACGCAAATACCCGATCAGTTCAGGGAAGCGGACCTTCAGGCCATTTCGCTGACGCCGAGTCGGCCGAGCACGCTCGTCTTCCGCGTGCCCGACAAGGCGATCGGTCTTCGCTCCGAGGAATTGCTCGACTGGTCGCGCTTCGAATTGCTGATGCCCGACGCCGCGAAGGCGGGTGAGCTCTACGATCTTGAGATTCCCCGCCTTGAGGGCGAAGCCGTTTCTCGGATCGAAATGCCTTGGGGCATCGAACTTTCGCCGGTGCCCGGGGGACCGCCCCTTGGTCTCAGCAGTTCGGTACGGCCCCGGATTGGCGGCGGGTGGACCGAACTCTGGTCGGCCGCGCTCCAGGCGCAATCACCGGATGCGCGGCTCGAGCCGCTCAAGATGGAAGTCTTCAGCGTGCGGGGCTTCCGGAGAGTAGGACAGAGCGGGTCGACCGAGGCTGGCACGCTGGTCATCCGCTATAGCCAGGACCTTGGCGCCCCCCTGCCGCCCGCCTTTACGCCGCTCGAAACCGTCGACCGCGTCGAGATAGCGGCAAGCCTGTCGCCCCGTTTCCCCTATACGGGCAAGGTCCGGCCGCGGCTGCCGTCGGCGCAACTCCTGTACGATCCCTCGCAAGGGGCGGTGTCCGCCGCCCATCAGCTGCAGCAGACGATCGCGGTCGATCAGTTCCGGCTGAGCTCGCGAGGCGGCACGATCGATCTCCTGGCCCGCTTCAAGCCGCCGCCTGGAAGCGGGCTGTCATCCTGGACACACGCCGCGACGCTCGGCCGCGACACCTTTGTCCGGGTCATTCGCGAAGGGTTTCTCTTCCCCTTCGGCACGCCGTGTCAACTCATCATCGTCTCGCAGCGCGTCTTCGGCAAGGACGAGGGGGGCCATTTCACCGCGCCGCTAATCAAGCAGGCCTTCCTACGTGTCCACCAGCCAAACCGGCTCGAAATCGAACATGGCGAAAGCCCATTCCAGAGCATCACGATCACCACCGAACAGTCGCCCCCGCTCGACCTTCCGGCGAGCGGCAACCCGGGCGAATATGGGCTTTACGATTTCTTCCTGCCGATGGTGAAGGGGGCGCCCTTCGCGTTCGATCATGAGGGTACTGACTGGGCCGGCGAGAAGCATCGCGCATCGATGGCCCATATCTTCGTGAGCAACCGGACGACGATGGGCAACGGCCTCATCTGGGAGCCCGGCTACGACCCGCTTCCCCCCGCGCCACCATCGCCCGTCCCCTTCCCGAAGAACAGTATTCCGAAGACCGGTGAGGGCCTGCGCGTCGTCGATCGCGTCTGGACGACGATACCGGGCCGCTTCGCCGATTATGGCGGCTCGGTCTCCAATCTTGCCCGGGCATCGGCGCGGGGAAGCACCGCGCAGAAGCTCGACTGGGTCGAATGGGTGCGGGGTAATGTCGCCGATCTCGATCCTACTGAGGTCGTCCATCCGCCTTTTCGTCCGCGCGCGCGGACGATGCGTATCCAGGCGCAGGCGGCCGAGCATCTCTCGGGCGAGAAGAGCGCCTTGCTCGCCACCTATCGCGATACAAGGTTTACCTCGCAGCCATTTCTCGATCCCGAGCCGACCACGTCGCCTCCCGCCGACTATTTCGCCAATGTCACCGCCGCGCTCGACGATCCCGAGACGCCCTATCTCTATTTCCTCGAGTCCCGGCCGCTCGTCGGCGAGCAAAGGGCCCCCGCCCCGCGCGGTGTGCAGCAGGCGGCCGCCGAACTGCGTGATCTCTATTATCGCACCAGCGGTGGCACCGCCGCCGTTCCCGCAGCGCTGTTCAACGAGATTACGAACGAAATAGGCTTCGGCCGACAGCAATCGGCCGACGGCATTGGGGGGCTCTCTGTGCCCGACACCCATGCCAGCCTCGCCACGCGGCGGCTCGGCATCGTCGGTGACGCGAGTTTCAACGAGCGGCGCTGGCCGGGCATGACGAACGCGAAGCCGAAACTGGAACGTGCGAATCGGCTAGATTTCGCCGCCTTCGCGAAAAGCGGCCGTCCGCCCTACGATCTCACGCCGTTCGATGCGAGCCGCACTCCGGCCGACCGGGCGCGAACCGCTGCGCAGGCGCGTGCCCTGATGGGCTATGCGCCTGCGGCCGCGCTGCTGGCGAAGCCCACATCGACGAGCCCCTTTGCGCCGGGTCTGAAACTCGGCGACCTGTTCGGGGCTGACGCCGAGTTCATCCCGGGGCTGCGCTTCTCCGACATCTTCAAAGAAATCGGTCTCGCGGGATCGGACGACGAGGCTCTCCCGTTGATCGCGGGCGATCCCGGCTCGCGGCCTGGTCGCCCGCTCGCGTGGGACGTCAAGCTTCTCGGCATCGACTGGCTACGCGACATCCAGGAGGGACGGGGGCCTCCGCTCGCGAGCGTGCTCGCCGACCTCATCAACCAGCCCCCGGCAGGACGGCCCGGTGCGCCGGCCTCGCTCGGGCTTGAAGCGACGCTCGACTGGTCGAACACGGCCTTCAAGCCTGTGACGGTGGGACCCGCCACTTTCGTGCCGAGCGGCGAAACGCGCATCGATATCGAGGCCGCCGCGCGGATCGATCTCGGCGCTCCGCGGATCGAGGGCAATCCGCCGCAGCTTCGCTTCACGCCGGGCAAGCCCCGCATCAAGGCGGCGACGAAAGTCGTGTCCTTCGCGGTCGAGATCTTCGGTGCAATCCGGATCCACTTCGAATCGGTGTCGTTCACGGTCGAGGAGGATGGATCAAAGGCCTTCGCGACCAAGCTCAAGACCGTCGAGCTCCTGCCACCGCTCGACTTCATCAATCAGTTGCAGAGCATGCTCGGCGGGCTTGGCGGCGACAGCGGGATGAAAATCGATATAAGCCCCGAACGGGCGATGATTTCGCAAACGCTCGCCTTTCCGGTCGGCGGCGGCCCTCTGCTCATCGGTCCTGCACAGGTCACCAACCTCGCCTTGTTCTGGGCCGTCACCATTCCGCTCATGGGCCGCGACGTGCTCAGCGTCGCCTTCGGCATTTCATCACGCGAGAAGCCACTCACCGTCTTTGTACCGCCCTGGTACGGAGGCAAGGCTTACGCCTTGATCGAGGCGACCACGCGCGGGTGCCGCCTCGTCGAAATCAGCATGGAATATGGCGCGCTGATTCCCATCAACTGGGGACCGGCGAGGGGTGAAGCCTCGCTCACCGCCGGCATCTTCTATCAGCTGCGCCGTCTCGACGGCAGTGATAGCGGCAGTGTAACGTTGACCGGCTTCGTGAAGGCAGCCTCGAACCTGTCGGTGGCGGGTATCATCCACTTCACCGGCCTCATCTACATCGCGCTGACATACGACCAGAGCAGCGGGGGCGAGGTCGTCATCGGGACCTCGCTCATCAAGGTATCGGTGAAAATCGGCTTCGTGCGCTACTCCTACAGCTTCACCGCAAAGCATGTGCAGCGGCGAAAGTCTGGGGGATCCGATGGTCTCCGCGCCGCGTCCGATGAGATCGACAGCCTTCCGACGCTCCGGAAAGGCCGCGGCGGCGACAGGCCCGAGCGTGCGGTCGCACCCTATGGCGGCGGATTTTCGAGCGATGCCCGCGCGGCGCGCGACCGGCTCCTTGCCGGCTACCGGACAGGGGGACGCGGCCGATGAGCGCCACCTATATTTTCGTGCCCATCGCGCTTGACGCGGCACCTTCCGACTCGCCGGGCTTCGCGCTTCGCCTCCTCTCGACGATCGAGTTTGCCGCGGGCGCCTCGTCGGGCGACGGCATCGCCGCTGCAGTGCGCGGGCATCCGCTGCTCGGCCGCGATGCGGCAGCGCCTCTCCGCGCCCTGACGATGCCATATGCCGCGTGGGCCAGCGCGCGCAAGATCGTCGCCGGGGCTCCCGGAGTCCGCGAGCTGACGCTCACCTACCGGGGCGACGCCTCGTTCAGAGCGCTTCGTTCAACGCTCGGCGATTTTCTTGCGCGTCCGGGCGGGCTGACGGTCGCCAAGCGCGATCCCGACCGAGCCCCCGACAAGCGTCAGCCGTCCGATTTCCTTGATATCGCCGGAATGCACGACGGCATCACCGCGCTTCGCGCCATGTTGCAGCAAAGACTGGCGGCGCGCGCGGGGCTGCGCCGTGGCACCGCGCTCGACAATCTCTCCGACCAAGCGGTGGGCTATGCAAGGACGCGCTGGGCGAGCAGCCAGAGCCAGGCGGTCTTGATCGAGCTTCTGTTCGGCACGGCGCAGGCCAAGGATGTGGGGCTCAGCGACGAAGGAATCGCGATACTCGCGAAAGTACGAGACGATGTCGGCCAACTGCGCAAGCGGCTCGCCGCCTCTCCCGTGCCAGGCCGATCAAGCGAAGCGCTGCGCGCGGTCGGCGATGACGGTGAGATCGACATCGACCCGCGCGACCCGAACGCGGCCGTGCATGCCGCGCTCACCAACAGCCTGATCGCCGAGGCTTGCGGCATCGTTACCGAATGGACGGCCCAAGGCACAGAGCAGATCGTCGGCGACCATGTCATCGCGCTCGACCCGGCCAATTTCGCGGCAGAGGTCACGGTCGCCTGCAAGACCAGCGCGTTCCGGCGGCAGGGCTCGACCCATCCGCTCAGTTTCCGCGACATCGGCAAGATATCGACGTTGAACGGCGGGCTCGCAGCTCTCGCCGACGACAGGGGGGCGCCGCGTTATTCCTGCACCGGCATCAACGCCGAGGTCGCCGTGATCCAGGCCACTATTCTGCAGGCCGGGAACAGCATGGCCGGCGCGCCGGGAGGGTCGACCGCACTTCTCGGCAGCGGCGAGCGGCGGCGCGACGACCGGCCGCCGGTCGAGCTGGCGCAGCAGCAGTTCGGAATGAACGAGCTCGAAGCCAGCGGTCTTACCATATCGGCACCGGTCGAGGACCTCGTGATGCCCGATCCGCTCAAGTCGGCGGCGCGCGAGACGGATCTGCCCTGCCTCTTCCTGGAGGATTTGTGGATCGGCTACCGGCTCGACATCGCGCCCGAAGGCGGACGCCTGCAAAGCGTTCACCGGCAGCGGCAGCGCATCACTTTCGGAGGCGCGCGTAGCATCAGAGGCGAAAGCGAGGATTATTGGCCGCGCGAGGCCCCGAACGGGGATATCGACCAGCTCAGCACCGAGATTCTGCGCTTCAACGGCCTCAGCGCGGCCCAGGTGATCGACTATGCGACCTTTCTTGGCACCTATGAGGCGCCGCCGACTGTCGAGAATGCTCCCTTCACCCTGGAAATCGAGGGATGTTCGGGGATTACGCCGCTCCATTTCGAGCAGAGCTACGACGTCCGGCTGCGCAATGTCTTCCAGGGCGGTATCAGTCTTAGCGAAAATGACTCCGATCTCCCGGGCGCCGGCACGCCCTTCGCCCAGCGCTTCGCTTATGGCCGCGCGCGCTCCTTTCGTGCGGGCGAGGTCGTGATGGGCGAAGCCGGCAAGGGGGATGACGACAATCGCATGTCAGTTTTTCTGACCGATCGCGCCCGAAGCCGCACCATCCTCGTCGCGCCCGCCCCCGTCGACCCCGATATCGCGCGCTACAATCGCCAGTTCCTCGCCGACGCCGGCGAGGCGGACCGCGACGCCGGACGCGCGTTCGTGACCGATCTTCCTGCCTATCTCGCCGCCGAAGGGCCGAACGCCCCCTATTATTGTGACCCGGACGTCGCCGCAATCAACATTGAGCTCTGGATGCGCAACGGCGACCCCCAGTCGACCGAGCGCGGCTACCGCTTCGAAAACGGCGTTTATTGCGAGATGGTCGAGCCGCTCCATGTCGGCCCGGTCACCGCCCGCTTCGGCCGAACGGGGGAGTGGCGCGAGTTCCGACCCGTGGAGATCGTCATCGCGGCAGCCAGCGATCTTCGTCCTCGCATCAAGACCGAGGCGGGAGGGCGCCGGGTCCGCATCTCCGTACCGGTTGCGGCGGATATCGAGCTGGTGCTCACACCCATCGTTTCCGCCGAAACCGTGCGGACGTCGGCATGCTTCGCAACCTCCACCAGCGCTGTGCTGCTGGCCGGCGGAGCGCCCTTGGCGGCAGCGGGCTTGCCAGTGGTCGAGCATCGTATCCGCGTGGTCCATTGCACGCGGACGCCAGTCAGCGCGCCGGTTCTCGTGAGCGAGGTCAATGCCGCCGGGTCCGGCGCGGCACCGATCGCTATCCTGAAGCGCGAGACGCTAACCGACAGGGCTGAGCTTTCGGGCTATGTCGCACTCGATGCCGCATCGAGCGGGGACCTCCAGATGGAGGGTGCCTGGTCCGAAATCGACGACGACCCCGTCCATGCCCGGTTTCTTCTCAAGGAAGGACGAACGATATCGCGGCCCCGCAGCGTACAATTTCGCGATTTCGTCCCGCCGAGCCCCGCCGTGACGGTGCGGGCGCTGATCGAAGGCGGCGCTGTCGCGTCCGCGCTTGCGGGCGCGGAGGCGATGATCGGGCTCCAGTGCGCGGAGAACCGCATCTTCCTTGGCGGATCGAAGCCGGCCAGTGCCACCGGTGACGCGGAGACCGCGCCCTGCGTTCTGGCGCTTGGCAGCAGCCGGCGTGCACGGCTCAAGGTCGGCGCCTCGGCGAAAAGCCGGTACAGCGCCCTGTTTGCGCCCGATCCGAAGCGGAGCAGCAGTCTCGCGTCGCGGCCGATCGATGCGGAGGTTCCGGCATCGATGATGCTGCCGGCACCGGTGATCAGCCATGTGATGCCGCTGGTCCGGCAAGTCGAGGGTCAGGATCGCGGGCGCCGGACGCGTCAGCGCCTCTACGCTTTCCGGATCTATGTCCGGCGGCCCTGGTTCCTGTCGGGCCATGGCGAACGACTGGCGATCGGGTGCCATGCCGGAAACCCTCCGACGGGGCCGCGAGATACGCTGAACAGGATCATCAGCCAATGGGGTGAAGATCCGGTCGCCCGCGCAAGGTCGGAGGCAAGTCGGCGCTTGCCCCGCGCCTCCGATTTCCGGGCCGCGGGCGCGCCGGAGCTGCACCCCGCGCTTTACCCACCGGGCAGCCCCGAGGGAGAGGGCGCGCTGCTTCGCTTCGATGATGTGGTACGCGACCCCGATGCCGCCGGCGACACCGATGCACGGCTTTCGCTCGCGAGCTATGCGCTTCGGTGGGACGACGCACAAAAACTCTGGTTCTGCGACGTCGAGCTCGGCAATGATTTCACCGGCTGGATCGGGCTTGCACTTTATCGGCACCAGCCGCAGGCGCATGAGGGCATGCAGCTCTCGCGTTCCCCGGCTTGGGTCTACAGCCTGATGTTGCAAGGCGAGCGGGTTACCTGGCTTCGCCAGAATGGCATTCTTGCGGTAACGATCGGACCCGTGTTTGACCGGACGGTGAGCTTCGAGGCGGAAGAGCGGCACTATCGGGGCGGGGTCAGCCCGTTCGCCGAAGATCAGGGCAGGCCGAGGCTCAGTTTTGAACGCCATGAAGTCGACGGCAAGATCTATTTCGAGGGACGATTTGCCGCCCCCGGCGACGGCATTGAGGTCATCCGCCGCCGGCTCGGCCATGACATCTCGTCCTTCCGGCTGGACACTCGCGGATCATGAGGATCAATCGCCTTGCCCTGTTCGCCGCAGCAGCCCTCGGTGTCGCCGCGCAAGGCACGGCCTATGCACAGGCTACACCCTGCTTCACCCCGCTTTCCGATCCGGCTGCGCGAAAGCCGTCCGACTACAACAAACTGCTTGCCTTGAAACTTCCAGAAAAGGCGGAAGGTGTTATCGAGTTCCAGCCGCTCAAAACCGGGTGGTTCACTTCTAACATCGACTATTATTATGTCGTTTTCACCGCCCCGAAAAATATCACCCAGAAGCAATTCTTCAAATCGATCCGGCTGAAATATCCCGATTTTGCGCGCGGCATCCTCGGAAAATATGCGTTCGGACCCTATGAGTCGAGCGAAGCGGCAGACGACGCCGTACGCCGGGTGAACATGGAGAAATGGCAAAACGACAACCCGGTCGGCGCGCTCATGACCTTCAACCTCGGGACGCTTTGGCCCTCCACCGACCGACGAGCAGGCAGTGTCTCGTTCCACGAGAAGGCCGGGGACGTTCAGGTGATCTGTGCCTCGGACACCGATTTCGTCTTTTCGACCGTTCGCACCAAAGCGGCCGGCTGGCATCCGGTGTCGGGCTTTCGCGGTTTTGGACTGATGACGGACAAGAACAATCCGGAGCGCTGGATATTCTACTCGATGGCGGCAGACCGAAATTCGCTGGCGATCCAGAACAGCGTGACCTGGGTCCCCTATGTCGACAGTCTATTCTGCAAGGGCCACATCTTCTGGACGGGATTTTTCTCCGAGTTCCGGACATTTCTCTACGAACAGCGCTTGAAGGTGAATTTCTGGAGCCTCAAGAATCACGGCCCCGTCCCGTATCCGCTGACCGACGAGGGCGAACCCTACAAACGGCTCGATTGCGGTACCCAGACCGAACCGACGCCCGAAAAGCCCTTGTAGCCTTGGCTTGGCCCTCTTGAACGAGAGCATCCCCCTGTACGAAATGCCGCTGTTCCAAGCTTAGCAGCCAAACGAAGCTCGAACTGAACGCCGCGCCGTCGTTGAAGTGGGATGAGATGCCAGAAGGTCTTCGTTGGACCCAGTCAAGCCCATCAAATCGTTCGGATATCTGGACGCTGCTGGACCCGCTTGGACGTCAGTGGACGATGGGCAGAAGAGCTTTCTGGGGCGCCGCCTAAGCGGTTGATTTCTCAGTCAAAATCATAGACTTAGAAACCGCCAGAGCCATCAATAGCACAACTTGAATTCGTGGAAAAGGCTGGACGTACATGGACGCGGAGCGTGTCCTTTTGTCAGCGCTCTTCGAGCTCCAACCAAACGGCATTCTTGGCACCGAGATTTTCCAGCATTGCCTTGAGCGCCTGGCGGTCGCCGAATGGTCCTTTCGGCACCCTGCGTTTGTCGCCAATTTCACATGCCAAAACCGCTTCGAAGAACTCGTGCGAAGCGACCACGGGGGTCTCGGCTTTGAGCATATCGACCGCTTGGATCACCTTGATTCCTGACGCGTCATAAAGCCAGACGACCGATCCCTTACGCGTAATCTTCCGCATCCGTCGGCACTGCTCGTCGAGATGGGGCCAATATAATTTATCCTCACGCTTGGCCTGCACCAGGATGCCCTTGGTGGTCTTGTCACCGAATTGGTCCTCTACCGACAAGGCAAAATAGAGGTCGGTGCCGGTTGGCTTCTCCAGGCTGCCCCGCCCGTGAGAGGGCATCGTCTCCGAGATCACGCGAACATGGAAGCCGTGCAGGTCTTGGTGATCGAAGCTATCTTCGAGCCGTTGGCCGATGCGTGACGTAATATCCGGCTCTTCGACGAGCCCCGTCATGCGATCCTGCACAAGCGCGTCGAGAGAAGACGCGAATGATTTCGCGATCAGTTGTCGTGTCCGTTCATCATCGATCATCTCGAATCTCCCCGAACCTTACGTGTATAGCGTCTGGCTCAGGGGGAACACGGCCGCATGACTGCAGACCATCATTCTGTCGGTGTTCTCGCTTACGGGTCGTTGATCGACGATCCGGGGGAAGAGCTCGCTGCAGTGACAACCGAGATCGTCCGGAACGTCCTTTCCCCGATCCCGGTCGAGTTCGGGCGGATGAGCAAGAGTCGCGGCTACGCCCCCACTTTAGTGCCGCATCCGGAAGGTGCATGCGTTCGAGCAGCGATTCGAAAGCTCGATTGTTCTGTGGAAGAAGCGGTCGATATGCTGTGGCGACGCGAAACGAGAACGGCAGACCGGAGCCGCGGCTACCCAGGCGCTCGGCCAGATCAGCTTAACGCCGTCCAAGTCGAAAAGATTGTTGGGCACGAGGTCTGCGAAACTTTGCTTTATACCAAAATCGGCGCAAATGTTGACCCTCTCACAGCCGAGCACCTCGCGGAGCTAGCGATCGGCAGCGTTGGCATTGCGAAGCCCGGACTCGACGCCATTTCCTATCTGATGTCAGCGGTCGCGAACGGGATCGAAACGCGGTTGTCCCGAGCATATGAACTAGAAATTCTGCGGCAAACGGAGGCACCTGACCTCGGGACGGCATTGGACCGTCTTTTGCTTAGGTGAACCCATCAACAACGACGTCGTTCTCAGGCATCCCATTCTCCCGACCAACTGTTGAAAGCGATGACGCGGGGAAACTTGGGCAAGGGATTAGTGGGTGTCTCGCCGTCATTCCCGAAGAAGCGCGAGTAGAGAACGATGCAATCCTCCAGGTCGCGCCGTGATAGCCCGCTATTCTGCGGCGGCTGAAAAAATGCGATGAGCGCATGCTCGGCGAGCTTCAGGTCGGTCTTGCACTTAGTGCCACGGCGTCCACCTATGCCACGCGTGACGATTTCGCCGCAGAAGAACTTCGTGTTATCCGGATGCGCCAGCTTCTCGTGGTTATTCATTCGGCTGTCCGGCCGGCTGGTCAGGCCAACATAGTTCACGATGTTGCCCTTCTTCAAGCCCATGTAGAGACTGCGCGTTCCAGAAGCCCAGCACCGCATCTCGTCGCGCAACGCCGTCTTGCTCATGTACGGTCCATACCAGTCGACGATGACCGCAATTGGCATCGGCGATCCCTTTCTCAAAGCGCCAGAATGATTGAGTGGGTACGGTCGGGGTCGAAACTGCCCGACTGATCGTCGGGATCGGTCCAGTTGCCGTAAATGTCGTCGACCAAGCCGTCAGACGTCATGACTTCGAGCGTCGATACCGTCTTCCACCCACGGACATATTTGTCGAAGCGATAGAGATCATCGAAATCCGGCATCGATGCGTCGGCGAGCTCGTACGCCGAAGCCCATTCATGATCGGGTATCCCAAGGACTGGCAGGTCCAAACGCGCATGTTTGCGTAATGCCGCTTCGAAGCACTCGCTATTCAGTGACGCGAGTTCAGCAATGAGACGGGCAAAAGCGGCCGCTCCTTCATGATCAAGGGCGCTATTCTCGGTCAGCCCGGGACCAGACAGAGGGAAACGGTAGGAGAAGAGCTCGCGGTGCTCGCGCAGGGTCTCCAGCTGAAGCTGCCAGGTTTGACGCCGGGTAGGATCAAGCACGCGCATATAATCTGCCGTGCGGTTGATGATGTTCTGGTGCGTCATTTCGACGGTCTTGCTGCCGTCCCAATCGACATCTGGCGAGGTCATGAGGTAAGCACGGCAGGCGTTGAGCACTGCATAATAATTGAAATAGGGCACCGCCAGCATAAGGTTGTGGTCGTGGGCGTAGGCGGCTGAACCTGCCAGCATGTTCGCTGCCGTCGCGAATTTGATCGCCAGATAGTGGCGCAGCACCCACCGACTGTTCGCTTCAGCATCAAACGCCTTTGCAAGCGGCGCGAACTTCAATCGCTGCACACCGCAATAGGCCTGGATCATTGGAAGATCGGCTTCAAGCGGGAGTGCTTTGTATGCGTAGCAATAGTCAGACCCGGTAGCGGCTCGAATGTCTGACCGGCTCGGGGGTCCTGTCATGGGTGGTTTGGCCCCTCGTCACGATGTGCCACCGACTTGCGTAAGAACACGAAGCTGCGCCAGCGATAGCCACCACGACCGATCGCATCATTGGCCTCGCCCCGATCAACGCACACCAAACCGACTGCTTCTGCCGCTTGCAACACATCTGCGTCGCTATGGTCGAAGAACAATTCGGCTGGTTCGCAAGACAGCGGTGCGCGAAGATTCACTCCCAACCGACCGCCGTCACCAAGCAATTTGGCCATGGTGATGAAGCTAGCCGCTAAATCGGATGGTGCAATGAGCATCAGGACGGCGGAGGAGAGAATGTAATCGAACCGTTCCGCTGTCCGGGTCAGTGACCCCAGACGTGGCAAATGATCGTCGATCCAATGCACCCCACTACTGTTGGCTTGGCCGATCGCGCGCAGCCCTTCCGACGGCTCGACTGCGGTGACTTCAAGGCCGTAAACAGACATCGCGCGAGCATCGCGCCCGCTGCCGGCGCCAATGTCGAGCGCTGAGCCTGTCGAAGGCAAATAGCGCGACAACAGGGGATGGACGGACTCGAAAGACACGGAATCATAGCGCGCAGCGTAACCCGCCGCGTCGAGATCATAGTATTCGGGAGCAGTCAGGCGATCGGTCAAAGCCATCAATTGCCGGCCTTAACGTCTGCAGAAGCGGGCTTGGTGAAGTGGGCGCCCGGGTTGCAGCTCGCGACGAACGAGCCGATTGCAGTCATGAGGAGAAGCAACGAGAAAACGCCGACGATGATATAGTTGCCGCCGACTTTAGTCTTGTCGTCATAGCCGCGTATGTCGGTCAGGACGCTCTGCATCACCCAGCGCAGACGGATGAGCGCACCGATCATCAGCAGATTGGCAAGCCCGGCGAAGACAAGCAGCATCGAACGCGCCGCGTCGCTGAGCGCGAAGCTCGCGACGGCGAACCACAGGCCACCAGTAAGCGACATGATGATCAGCGGTGATTGCCACAGAAATCCGTTGAGCGAGCGAAAGTCTTCGCAGCGCTGCTCGTAAATCACCTTCTGATCGCGCGTCGCAGCGGCTACATCATCACTCATGAATCACGCTCTCCTCGCCTGTCCGCTTAGCATGGCACGTCGCGCCGTGCGCGGGTGCGCGTGAAGATGGTGGCGCCGATTTATCTCGACGGCTTCGCGACGCTGCCGCTCGCCCCAGAAGCGCGCAGCGCAATCCTATCGGTCTGGGACCAGCCAGGCAATGCCGGCTCGCCCAACGTCGCTGGGGAACGCGCCGCGAGCGTGATCGCCGATGGCCGGGCCGAAGTCGCCGCGCTGATCGGCGCGGCGCCCGGAGAGATCATCTTCACCTCCGGTGCGACCGAAGCCAATAATCTGGCGCTGCTGGGCGTGGCACAAATTGCTGCGACGAGGGATCCCGCGCGGAAGCGCATCATCGTTACGGCTGTGGAACATAAGGCAGTGCTGGAGCCGGCGCGGATGCTCGCCGAACGGGGCTTCTCGGTCAGCGTTGCGCCGGTCGACAAAGCCGGTCGGCTCGATCTCGCGGCCTTCGAAGCACTGCTCAGTGACGATGTGCTTATCGCGTCGGTGATGCTGGTCAACAATGAGACCGGGGTCATCCAACCGGTCGCGGAAGCGGCTGCCTTGGTCCATGCCGTGGGTGGGCTGATGCACAGCGACGCCGCGCAGGCGGCCGGCAAGATCGCGATCGACGTGCTCGACCTCGATGTCGACTATCTCAGCCTGTCGGCGCACAAATGTTACGGCCCGATGGGCATCGGTGCGCTTTACGTCGGGGCGCATGCGCCTAAGCCCGCGCCGCTGGTGCATGGCGGTGGCCAACAGGATGCGGTTCGTCCCGGCACCGAGCCGGTAGCGTTGATCGCCGGCTTTGGTGCAGCTGCGAAGGTCGCCCGATCTCGCCTTGAGGGCAATGAAAGCCACGGGCAGATGCTGATCGGCACGCTGCTCGATGGGCTCGCATCGCGGCAATTGCGTTTCCGCCGGATCACCGGAGATGCCGCAGTTGTTCCCGGCAGCGCCGCTCTCCAGCTCGCTGACGTCGATGCCGACCAATTGTGTGCCACGGTTGCCCGCGACGTTTCGCTCTCTACAGGATCGGCATGCACATCGGGTCAGATCAAACAGTCGCATGTGCTTGATGCGATAGGACTTTCTGAAAGTGACGCGCGCCATGTCATCCGCATTTTCTGCCATCGCTATCAGAGCATTGATGAGATAGAGGCGGCGGCTGACCGCATTGTCACCGCCGCGGAGCGATCTCGGCTTGCCGCTGGAGAGGTTCGCCAGTAGCGTTCCCAAATGAGGCGGGGAACGATAAAATTTGATTCGAGAGGGCAGTTTGCGGGCCATGAAACTTTTCCGCTCCGCCTTCTGTGGCTGAAAAAGGCGTTCGACGCGGTCGGCGAACAAACCGATGCGAGAACATTCCACGAACAAGAGGCTATCGCACGCTTCGGCGTCGGTCGCAATATGGCAGCCTCGATGCGCTATTGGGCGCTAGCGACCGGGTTTTTCAACGAGCAGGATCGGGTGATCAGCCCTACCGCGCTCGGCCGCGCCATTCTCGCCGATGACGGCCTAGACCCTTATCTCGAACAGGCCGCAACGATCTGGCTGGCGCATTGGCGGGTAGCGTCCACGCCCGATATGACCACGACGGCTTATTATGCCTTCAATCACCTCAGTGCGATTGAGTTCGACCCAGCGATGCTCATCGAAGAATTGTTCGCGCTGGTCGAAGACAATGGCTGGCGGGCGACGCGCGGAACCCTCAAGCGCGACATTGAAGTCTTTCTGCGCAGCTATGTCCGGCGCGGCGACAGTCTCAATGAGGATGCGGCCGAACCGCTCCTGGCCGAACTCGCGATCATCCGCGAAGCGCGGCTCGGGGGTTGGTATGAATTCGTGCGCGGGCCCAAGCCCAGCCTGCACGACGCAATCTTCGCCTATGCGCTTGGCGATTATTGGGACCGGTCGGGCGGATCGACGACGCTAACCGCCGAACAGATTTGCTACGCGCCGGGCTCGCCTGGCCGCGTGTTCAAGCTCGACGAGGACAGCGTGATCACGCGCCTAATGCGGCTCGATGACCTGACCAACGGCGCGTGGCAGTGGGTCGATACGGCAGGCCTGCGCCAGGTCCAGCGGACGGCCGCGTTCGATGCGATGGCCACGCTCGATCTTGCTTATCCGCGGTCCAACCTGAGGGCTGCGGTATGACCAAGCTCGCTTCGATGGTGACGATCGACCGCCGATTTGCGCGTTCCGCCCGGCTCGATACCGACCTTAATGGCACGCCGCCCCTGGTTGGGTATGTGCTGCAGGCAAGCGTAGCCAAGGCGCTGACGACCCTCGCCGACAGCCAGTGCGACAGTCACCAAGGCGCCTATACATGGACGGGACCTTATGGCGGCGGCAAGTCCAGCGCAGCGCTGCTCGTCGCCAATTTGGTCGCCGGGAACAAGGGCAATCGCAAGATCGCGCGCGACATTGCCGGCGAAGCGCTGACCCGGCTTTATGTCGAGGCTTTTCCAGAGCCCAAAGGTCGCTGGAAGATTGTCGCGGTCACCGGCAGTCGGACCCGCTTGCGCGACGCAATTGTCGAAGCCGCAACTGTCGCGCTCGACTGGAGCTCGGCGCAAGCCGCTGACTATGGTACAAGCGACGACGCACTGATCGCGGCACTGCTTGCTGGCGGCGAAGCCGCGTCGAGCGGCACGCTCCTGATCCTCGACGAGCTCGGCAAGCTGCTCGAGCATGAAGCGCTCGAGGGCGGCGATGTGCATTTGCTGCAGGACCTCGCCGAGCGCGCGACACGCAGCAAGGGCCGGCTGGTCGTCATCGGCATCCTGCACCAGTCTTTCGAGCAATATGCCGCGCGTGCGGCGCGCGATGCCCGTCAGGAATGGGCCAAAGTCCAAGGCCGCTTCCAGGACATTGCCTTCCTCTCGGGCGCCGACGAAACTGTGGCACTGCTGGGCCGTGCGATCGCGGCCGAACATCCAACCAACGCCGTCGAACGCGCCGAGATGGTTGCCGAGGCAGTGGCAAAGCGCCGGCCGACGGAAGTCGGCGTTCTTACCAAGGCGCTTGCCGACACCTGGCCGCTCAATCCGGTCAGTGCGCTGTTGCTCGGCCCGATCTCGCGGGCGCGCTTCGCCCAGAACGAACGCAGCGTCTTCGGCTTCTTGAGCTCTGCCGAGCCATCGGGGTTTCAGGAGTTTCTCGAGCATGCCGATGAGGGCAGCGGCACCTACGATCCTGCGATGCTGTGGGACTATATGGCCGCCAATTTCGGCATGTCGCTCGCAGCCGGTAATGATGGCAGCCGCTTCAGCCTTGCCTATGAGGCGATCGAGCGCGCCAGCGCTAAGGGCCAGGGGCTGCATGTCGTGCTGACCAAGTCGGCTGCGATCATCGAATTCTTCCGCAACGGTTCAGGCCTCGCGCTCGCCGACGATTTTCTCGAGGCAGCGGTGCCTGGCGCGGCGCCCAACGCGGTCAAGGCGGCGATCAAGGATTTGCTCGATTGGGCGATCCTGATCCGCCAGCCTCGGCTCGGCGGCTACGCCCTGTTTGCCGGCAGCGACTTCGATCTTGAGGAAGCGATCGGCCGCGCGGTGGTGCCGGTCGACTCGCTTCAGCTTGAGGGCATTCCGCAACGGGTGGGCTATGGGTTTGCTGCCGCCAAGCGGCATTACTTCATAACCGGGGCGTTGCGGACATTCGAGATCGCGCTGCAGGTGGTGACGCCTGACGACGATGCTGAGAGCCTCGCCGCACGGATCCTAGCGCGCCCGCCGCGGGGCAGCGGGCTAATGCTGTTGCTGCTGGGCGATGGCACGTTGCCGCGCCAGGCGACCGACGCGCTCACCAAAGCGACCGCGAAGGCGCTGAAGGCAAGCGGTCGCGTCATTGCGCTCGGCGGCGCCAGTGAAAGCTTCGCGCTGCGCAACGCGGCGGCCGAGCTGATGGCGGTCGAACGCGTGTTTCGTGAGCATCCGCAGCTCGAAGGCGATCGCATCGCCCGGCGCGAGATCGCAGCGCGGCAGTCGCGCTGTATCGACGAACTGCACCGCAAGCTCGAGGCGGCACTCGAAGGCGCTAAATGGTATCTCTCGCCGGTCCCAGGCAAGTCGCATAGCGAACCGCTCGCAGTCATCGCCAGCATGCTGGCCGATGCTGGCTATGCCATGGCGCCGATCCTCAAAAGCGAGTTGCTCCAGCGCGACAAGCCCTCATCCAATGCCATGGCGGCACTGCGCGACCTGGCCCATGCGATGGTAGGAAAATTTGCCGAGAAGCAGCTTGGTATGACGCAATATCCTGCCGAACTCGGCCTCTACCTGACGGTGCTCAAGCCATTTGGGCTGCATGGCAGGGCCAATCGCTGCGTCCTGCATGGGACGTGCTCGATCAGGCAGGCGACGATCCACTCGATGCGATTTATGCCCGCTGGGCGGCCCCGCCTTATGGCATCAAGGGCGGTGTAATGCCGGCATTGGCCTTGGCCTACATGCTCGCGAACCGCGCCACGGTCGCGGTTTATATCGATGGCATTTACCAGACTGAGATCGACGATGTGCTCGTCGACCGGTTGCTGCAGAAGCCTGGCAGCTTCCGGTTGCGCCACATTGACCGCTCGATACGCGAGATGGCGTTTTTGAGCGGCCTGGCGAAATTGCTGGCGGTTGGGGAGAGCACGGCTTCGCTACCGATCGCAGCGGCGTTGTTCCGTCGTTTCGAAGCTCTTCCCAATTTCGCCAAAAGAACGCTGCGGCTCGATGCAGATGCCGCAGCGATACGCAGCGTGGTCATGAAGGCCGATGATCCCGAACGATTGTTGTTCGACGATCTTCCGGGCGCTTTAGGTGATCGATTGTCACCCGAGACCATATTTGAGGCTATCATCGCAGCCGAGGCGAGCTATCCCGTGCTGCTCGACGAACTGCGCGTGGCGCTCGGGCGCGCGCTCGGAATCGATTACCGAGATTTCGGTGGCATCGCCGAACGCGCGCAGCTGATCCGGGGCATGACCAACGATTATAACTTCGATGCCTTCGCGGATCGCGCTGCGGCGATCGAGCAGGGCACCGGCGATATCGAGAGCCTGGTCAGCGTGCTGCTGCATCGCCCTGCGCGAAACTGGTCGGACCGGGATCGCGAGGAAGCGCTAACTGAGATAGCGCGCTATGGTCGGCGCTTCCGCGAACTTGAGGCTCTGGCAGTGGTGCGTGACCGCCGCACTCACAGCGAGGCGCTCGCACTGGTGGTCGGCCTTGACCCCCTTGCGCCGCCACTCATGCGCAGCTTCATTCTCAACGATCAGGAGAAGGCGGCCGCCGCGGCCATGGCGGACAAGCTCGTAGCGGCGCTGCGCGCGGACAAAAGGGGCAGTCGCCTCCAGTTGGCGGCGCTGGCGCGCGCGGTGGCGACACTCGCCGCCGAAACCGAAGACGAGGCGGAAGCGGCATGACGAACGAGCGCCATATCCTGGGACTATCGGGGGGCCGCGACAGCGCGGCGCTGGCCGTTTACATGCGCCAGAACCGGCCCGAGCTGCCGCTCGAATATTTCTTCACCGATACCGGCAAGGAACTGCCCGAAGTCTATAGCTTCCTCGATAAGCTCGAAGGCTTTCTCGGACGTCCGATCCAGCGGCTCAACCCCGATCGTGACTTCGATTTCTGGCTCGATGAATATGGCAATTTCCTGCCCTCACCGCGCACGCGTTGGTGCACGCGGCAGCTCAAATTGCGGCCGCTCGAGCATTGGCTGCGCGAGGATCTCGAAGCGGGCACGACGATCCACAGCTATGTTGCGATCCGTGCCGACGAGCCAAGCCGCGAAGGCTATCAGGCGACCCATCCCAATATGCTGGTGCATTTTCCGCTGCGCGAGGCCGGCATCGACCGCGCAGGCGTGCTCGAGATCCTCGACCAGAGCGATGTTGGCGAACCAGCTTATTATCAGTGGCGCTCACGTTCGGGCTGCACCTTCTGCTTCTACCAGCAGAAGATCGAATGGGTGCGGCTCTCCGAACATCACCCCAATCGGTTCGCCGAGGCCGTCGACTATGAGAAAACCGCGCTTAGAGACGGCTCGCCCTTTACCTGGAGCCAAGGCGAGAGCCTGACCGAACTTATTTCGCCTGAACGAGTCGAGCAGATCAAGGCGGACTATGAAAAACGCCGCGAGCGCATGCGCCGGAATCGCCGCGTAAACCCGCTGTCGTCAAACACCGCCGAGACGATCGACGATGTTTATGGCATCGATGAAGGCTCAAGCAGCTGTGTGATCTGCCACAAATGAGGACAGCGGGGTGTCAAGACGCCTTGGCACCATTTATCGTAGTGCCGTTTCATGCCGCGTGACTATCATGACTGGAATGATCTGACGCGCTCGATCCACGCAAATCGTGCATCCAACGCTCTCTTCTACAAGCCAGTCTGCGTGGTGGCCGCTATCGATCTCGCCGATGCCGGCGGTCTGATGAGCGACATGCTCTACGCCGATCTCATCATACGAAAATTCGAGCAATACGTGTCGATTGCCTTCCCAAAGCGGGCCTCCAAGGGCTGGTGGCCACTATGGTTTTTAGCAAATGATGGGCTGTGGAGCTTTAGCAAGAAGGGCAAATTGCTGTCCAAAGCCGATCTGGCTATTCGTCCGACTACAAAGAATAAGACGCTGCAGCGTTTCGATCGACAGGCAATTTCACCGCAATATCGTGCACTATGGGACACGGCTGCCCAAAGGAAAATTCTGCGAGACCAAATGCTCGCAATCATGAACCGATATCCAGAAAGTAAGGTACTTGTCCGGGCATTGTTCGATCCTGCGGTCACCGACCAGCCTGATAAATGGCCAGGCGAGGCGTCAGTAGACGCCTACTTCGCTGACCTAAGCGGTCAAGGCGATCTCTTCCAGGAGAGCGAGCCGGCGGTCGAGCAAGCTAAGCCCCGCAGCGCCGCTGCCATTCGCAATGCCCTGACGACATTTGACGTCAACAATCTGCCACCGATCAGTTCGGTTGGACCGAGTTTAGAACTTAGCGGTAGCACGCCAATTGCCATCGCCGCGGAGCCTAGTCGCGAGGTCACGCAAGCACAGATGGTGCTCTACGGAGAGCTTCTACAAAAATGCCGTGAACTCGACAGTTTGGCCACCAGTTCGAATCGAGCCGCGCATCTCCGCCCCTCGCTTGGGAAATTGATCAACGCATTGGAAGGTCCTCCTGCACAGTCCAGCGGATATTTAATCTGGTCGCCCGGGAACACGCTGCGGCGATTGCTCGTAGCTGAACTCCGAGCACGTGACGCAAAGGATCCAGACGACCCACCACTGACAGAGCGCGTCGGCGAACTGCTTAGCGACCTCGTTGAGCAGTTCAACGTATACGCGACCACTGACCATCTGGTCACTTTGCTTGATCGAGCAAGAACTGGACCTGCGGGTCGATCCAGTCTTGCTGGGCCGCTTGATGCAGGCAACGAACTGCTTGGCGCGCTGCGGGAGGCGCCGGAGATCGTAACACCCGAAGCAACTCAGATACTCGAAGTGGCGACACAAAATGCAGAGAACGCCAGAGACACGGCGGGCTTTGACGCTGAGCAGGCGGTGGTAAATGCGGTCGAAATTCAGCGCAATGCCGCCGGAGGCATCCTTCGGAATGCCGTTCTTGAGATCAAGAAGTTTGCCGGTAAGGCAAAGGGCGCTGGCAAACTGCTAGGTGAAGGCGTGGCCAAGCAGCTTGGCGCAGAAGCGGTCAAACTTCTGCCGATAGCCTATTTCGTCAACACGGCCCGTGAGGCGTTCACCGCACTATGGCAAGGAACGACCAGCTCGGAATCGGTCAACCAGTTAATCGGTTTGATTCGGGAGTTCTTCAGTCACTTTCGCGGCTGACGCTATCACTGACGATAATCGCGTCCACGGCAGCATCGATGTCGTCGTCCGACAGGAACGGTGCCTGTGCATAGATGATCGCCGGCTCGCCGCTCAGCCGTGCGGCGAGATGGCCAAGCCCGAGCAATTGTTCCGCCCCCTTCACGCCCAGCGCGATCTCGGACGTGCCGACGCTTGCGACCTTCAGGATTAGCCGGTTGCCTAGATTATCGCGCAGCTGCATCGGCATGACATTGGCGTCGGGCCGCTGGGCTGCGAACACGAGATGCATGCCCGCCGCACGCGCCTTAACACCAAGTCGCGAGACATTGGAGGTGACCGCGCTCTTATACTCGTCAGTCAGCATCCACTCGGCGAACTCGTCATGGACGAGAAACACATAAGGCAGCCGCTCCGACGGCGCGACCTTGGTGTTGAACGCGCGAATGTCACGGGCGCCGTTGGTGCGGAACAGCTCGTAGCGTCGCTCCATTTCGGCAACGAGACCTTCCATCACTTCGACCGCTCGGACCTGGTCGACGATTACACCGCCTTGCAAATGCGGCAGTCGCTCGACCGCAGCGTAATCGACCCCCATTTTCGGGTCGATCAGATAGATATGCGCAAGCTGGCTTGGATTGGTCGCGGCGATGTCGAGTAGCAGCGCCTGGATCAGCACCGATTTGCCCGACCCCGTGGCGCCGGCCACAAGCGTATGGGGTTCATGCTGCTGACCACCGGCGAAGGGCCCGCCGAGGTTCAGATACAGGATTTCGCCGTCGAGCTCTTTCAGACCTAGGACGAATGACGTGTTCACGCCGGCGGGATTGCGGTTGTGTATCCGGCGACCCCAGACGTCCCAGAGCGAGACCAGTTGCCGTTGCGGACGCGCGACGCCAACGACGATCTCACCCGGCAGCGGAGAGACCGAGATTAGACGCAAGCCGTGGGTTGTGAGCAACGCGGATTGGCGCGCCTCGATGTCTTCCACTCGGAGGCGGTCGGATCCCATGAAGCGGATCAGGGCCGCGTTGGGGGTCAGGCGCGCGCTGACGACCTTGCCCTGGAGATTGTAGCCAAGCAGCGCCGAGCGCAGTTTTTGCGCCGTCATTTCAAGCCATGTCTGCGCTTCGGCTGATTCTTCGTGAACAGCCTTGGCCCGCGCCTGGATTAATGCATCGATACCGATGCCGATGGTCGACGCCTCAGTTGGAATGGGCAGGGCCGAGACTGGAGAGGGTGTAGTCGCGGGTTCTGGTGGCGCGGGCGGGGCCGATATTTCCACCGGCCCTACAGCCGTCGTGAATGCTTCAGCGGCAGAGTTCCCGTCCAGTGTGCATGCCGGAATGCCGGGCGCCTGATCCTTTGGCCCGACCTCTGCTTCTGGCAGTGGCGCGCTAGGCTGGTCAGCGCTGTCTTGCGCCGCGGTTCCTGCATCGCTGCCCTCACCATCGGGGGCGGAGTCGGTTGGAGTATCTTCAATGGGCGCCTCCCGCGCCTCTGCCACGCCGGTCAATAATGCTCCGCTCGGCCATGGTGGTGAAGGGATTGGCTCCTCGAGGATGACACCGCCTTCTGGATCGCCATCGTCATCGTCCGCATCATAGTCATGCACGATCGGCTTGACCTCGACAGCCGAGGGCAGACTGTCGTCGATCGCCTTGGTCCAGTCGACGCGGGGAGCCGGGTCACGGTAGCTCGGGTTCTCCCAACTATGATTTTCACCAAGAGCCGCGCGGGTACCGGTCAGCGCCATACCAGACTCATAGGCCTTGATGAGCTGTCGCAGGCCTTCGCGCGTGAAGGTTTCCTGCAGTCCGTTCTGGATCTCGGAAAGGCCGCTTTGGTCACCCAGAGAGGCGCCGTCGCTTGCAGGGCCGGAGATGAAGATATGCGAATAGCCCCGCAAATCGATCGGGACGACGCCGCGCCGGATGCCGTCGCGCACCCGTTCAAGGAGATTGGGCTGACCAAGGGCCGCCGTACCGTCGAGCAGCAGATCGGCAATGCGCGAGAGCCAGAGATCGCGGTCGAGCCGGCCGGGATCGCCGAACAACGCGTCGTCGATGCGGGCGACCGTCTGGCGTAGCTGACTGCGCGACTTGCGACTGGCCTCAGCCGAGCCCGCCTGATCGACATATTTGGCTTCGGTGACGATGGCGCGCAGCTGGGGCTTGCCGTTCGCGTCAGGCGCGAGGCTGAGCCCGAGGATGTCGGCAATGCCTTCCTCTTTCTGGCCGAGCCATTCGGCATAGTCGTCAAGCAGGAACCAGGCGACCGCGGCAGATCCGCCAAACTCTTCGGCAACAAGCGCTCGGCTCAGCACCAGGCCGATGAGCTCGCCAGCCGAGACACCGCGCTTGGCGGCGCGTAGAACGATATCGCCCGAGATCGCGTTGGCATCGTCGATCATTCGCCGCGCCAGCTGCGAAAGCCGGTCGTCATCGAGGCCGAGTGACAGTTCCATCAAACGCCGGCGGACAAGGACATGCAGGATGCGCAATTCCGAGGTCGAAGAGACGACCATGTTGCGACCATGCGTGCGCTGGCGCCGGTAGCGTATGACGTTGATGCCCTGAGCGGCCAGCTGGCGCTTGTCGAGCAGGTCGTCATAGGTCGCGACCCATTCGGAAAGATGATGCACCTCGTCGAACATGGTCTTGAGGCCACTATCCTGAAACGAGATCTGCCGCGCCGGCAGATAATGTTCGTCCGCCCCGTGCGACTGGCGCCGGATCACATTGGCGACGGCATCGATAAACGCCCAGCCTGCGTCGGGCTGACGCGGACACGTAAGATAGCTGGTCGCCTTGAGCTCGTCTTCGGCCGTGACCCGGCGATAGGACCAGCGCGCGGGGACATGGTGCAAGAGGCTGGGATTGTCCGAACCGGCCGGCACCGGAAACCACTGTTCGCGGGCCTGGCGTGACACGACATCGTGCAGGAATGCGACGTCGATCTCGCGCGCGCCGCTACTACCGCTTGGCGAGCCCGTATCCAGCATGACGCCGATGCGCAGTTTCGACATGAAGTTGCGCGACGTCTCGCTGACGACCACAGCGTCAGGATCACCCTCGGATCTTTCGAGAAGTTCGGTATAGACCTGCGACAGCCGCGAGCGGTCGCGGTGACGAACCAGCACGTTACAATGGACTTCGTCCTGGTCCTGCACCGATCCCAGCGCGCTGACCGTGGCGAGCGGTAGGCCCGCCGCATCGCAATTGTAGAGCATGATGCTGAGGTTCGAGCGCTCATGCGGTTGCAGGTCGAGATAGCGCTCGAGCAGTGAACGGATCTGGCGCGCGGCTTCGGAGGGATCGACGTCGGTGGTCGCCTCGGACGGATCGCGGACCGGGCGTTCGAGCAGACTGTAATCATTGGCCGAACTAGTTTCGGCGAGCAGCATCGGATCGTTTGCCTCATACCCCACTGAAATCTCGGGATAGAGCGGATGGGCGAGCTCCTCGCGCAGGTCGTTGAAGAACAGCCGCGAATCCCCGAAATTCACATCGACGTCGGACAGGAGATAGTCGGTGAGCCCCGCGACCGAGCGCATCTTGGCGGCGGTCCCGGCAAGCCTGAGCGGATGCCATGGCGCAACGATCGCCGATGGCGCGCCGCCGACGACCATGATTGTGCCGAGGCTAAGCAACGGCTCCCAGAGATCGCGGCGGTTGAGATCGCCGACCGCGTGCGCGACGAGCGCGCGCAACAACGCGCCATAGGCTTCGGCCTGCGCGATGATCGTCGACGACGCATAGCCCGAGGCCTGAAGCGCGCCGAGGGCATCGGTGTAGAGTTCTGAAAATGTCGTCCAGGCCGCCTCGATCGCTGAAAAGCCCGCGCCATCGATCCGGCCGGCAGTCCGCGCTTGCTTGAGCATCTTAGGGAAGAGCTTGCCGACATCGTCGCCGACCGTCGTGCGTGGCACAAGCGTGCCCGCATCCTGTCCGAAAGCGGGTTGAAGTGTGCCGACGTCGGCGAGCGACACTGACTGCAGCGCGCCCTTGCGGCTCACCGGCAGGCGCGCAACGCTGCTGCGTCCAAACGGGCGCTTAAGCAACCGGCCGACATCTTTGGGAAGCTCGAGCCCGATCGCATTGGGCTGGCCGGTCCACACGAGCTGCACCGTCGCGCGCTCGCTGCCGACCATGAGCGCGATGTCGAACTTGATCTGGATTGCGGCGCGTGCGGTCGACTCGTTACGCCGATATTTCTTCTGTTTCGCCTTGGCCCGGTCGAGCAGCTCCTCATAAGCGAAGAGATGCGGGACCTCCCAGGTCACCGCAGGGCCAATCAGCGCTGGCAGGCCGCGGTACCGCAGGCCAAAGGATAGGCCGACATCGGCATTGAGTTCCAGCCACTGGTTGCGGCTCCGCCGCGACGACTTGATGCTGAGCTTGCGCGCGCCGCGCGCGAGATTGACCTGGCCGAACAGCCGCTCGATCGCGAGCAGCAGCCCTTCCAGAAAATCGGTGCATTCGATCGGGCGGCCGAACACGAACCGCTCCCATTTGACGCGCAGCGCCTTGTCCTGCGCGAGATCGTCGCGATACGCCTCGAAGAATTCGCGGTCGTCGTCGCGGGTCTCCTTGAGGCTGCGCGCCTTCAGGGCGGTCAGATAGGCTTCGTCGGCCGGGCTCAGGCGATCGGGGAACGTGAACTCGAAGAAGTTGATCGTCTCCTGGGGAAGCGACGTCTTCTTGAGCTTGATGCCCGAGAAGAGCTGCAGGACGCTCTGGTTTTCCCATTCGAACGCCGTCAGCCCTTCGGCCTCCGGGCCCCAGCCCGGCGCTGAATCGATGAACGCTTCGATCGTGGCGTGAACCTCGGCGGGAATATCGTCGCGCACTTCGTCGAACTGGCTGCGCAGCTCCTCGCTTTCGATGATCTGCCGGTTAGGTCGCTGCTTGACCATCAGCGGCTTGCGATCTGAGACGAGCTTTTCGTAGAGCTTCTTCCAGCGCCGAGATTGCTCGCGCTCCTTTTCGCCGAGCCCCATGAAATAGCCGCTGTCGCGCGGCAATCTGAGCGCGGGCAAGGCCCAGCCAAGTGCGACCGCGACGGGCACGGCTTCGCTTTCGATCCGGCTGCGCGTCAGCGCGACATAGGCGCCGATCTGGTGAAGCGTCCAATCATCGGCGGTGTTGAGACCGCGCAGTGCGGCCTTCCAAGCTTCGGTTTGGTTCTCGCCCAGACCAAGTCCCGCCGCCGCGGCATCGACCCAGGGGCCGGGTTCCTCGGTCAGCTGCTTGGCGCCAACCAGCGTGACGTCACCGAGCGAAGCGCCCTGATCGTCGTCCGTATTCGCGATCAGCATCGCCGGGCGATCGCACGGCATATTGCGCACACGCACGGTACGCTCGTCGGTGATGACCTCTTCGGGCAGGCCAAAGGGCGCTACGAGCGCGCGCGGCAACGAAATCAGGAGTTTGGCCGCGGTCGGCGCATCGGCAACAAGCGCCGTGGTGATGGCCGCGACCTGCTCGCCGGTCAGTCGATCGAGCAGGAAGCGTGCAACATCGTCCTCGGGGGTGAGGGCGTCGAGGCGCAGACGGATGGAGGTGGCGCCCGCGGCGCCGATCAGGTCAGAGGGTGTCACGCGGCTTTAGCTCGCTGGAAGGGGTTTTCGACATAGGCGCAGCTGTCGGACAGGCGCTTCAAAAGGCCAAGGCTCGCCAACCGCTCTTCGAGCCGGTGCGCATTGTCCGAGAAATCTTCCTGGTCGGCGGTGCCGGCCTCGATAAATGGACGCGCCTGCGCGTCGCCGATGATGAACCCGTACCGGTCGTGCAGCCGCACCAGAAAATCCTTGAATTCGAGGCGCTCGTCGACGCAGGCGACGACCAGGGTCTTGAGCAGGCGATCAGTCGGTGCGTAGCGCACCCGTCGGCTCGAGCGCCGTGATGACAGTCCGATCGCGCGCGACCAGGTCATGTGGATCTTGCCGACATGCTGTTTGTGCCGGACCGTCGCCCGGCCCACCAGCCCGTCGACAAAGGCCTGCGGTTCGTTGACTAACTCCTCGTCATCGCCGTCGGGCCAGCCAAATTCGCGCTGCAGGATGTCGATGGCGTTGAGCGTCGGATCGTCCGAGGCCAGGGCAGTCTGCCAATCATCGGTCTCGGTTACGCGGCGGACGAACCGCTCGATCGCCTGTTGCGGCAGCATGTTGTTGTGCTGGTAGGAATCGGCTGAAAGGTCGCGAACAACCGATTTCTTGGGCGAGACGATCTCGCACACCAGAGTGATCGGAGAGCGGTCGAGGAGCTCGCGCGCCCGGTCCAACTGATAAAGGATGATATTGAGGCCCGCCATCGTCACAAGGTGCGGGATCGCGTCATGCGCCGGGATCGGCAGGTTGAGGATGGCAAGCCAGTCCTCGCTGAGGCGGTCGAAGATAGGATGCGTCGAACAGGGCAGATAGGCGCCCCCGCGTTCGGATTTGGCAAGTTGCTGATCACCCTGAAGCGCCTGCGCCATGCTGTCATAGGGCGCCGGGTTTTCCAGAAACCGCGTGACCAGCTGCCCGCGCAGCGCTTCAGCATGCCGGCTCCGACAGAGCATCAGGTAGAGAAGCTCGCCGGCCCGCGCGAAAAAGCGCCGATCGTTCGACACGCTCCCACCCGGCTTCACATTAACGTCCTCGTAAAGGGCGGCGGGGCCGAACGGGAACACGAACTTCGAGCTCCAGCGCTTGTTGCTGCTGCCCTCGATTGCCGAGCCCTGGAGAAAATTGAGCACCGCGGCAAAATCGTCGAAATTTTCGAACCGATCGCGCAGATAGGCAAAATCAGGCCGGTCGATCCCCCCGGCGGTCTCCGCCATCTTCTGCAACCAGAGGGTCCACGCCGCGTCGTCCGACCGGGTTTCAGCGCGGACGGTCATCACATGCGGGTTATTGAAGACGAGGTTGCGCAAGTGTAGCTGGAGCTGTGGCTTGTAGGACAGGCTGTTCAGACGCTCTTCAACGAGCGCCCTCCCTTCGCGACTTTCGGCGAGCAGTACCGTCAGAAATTCGAGGAAGGTGAGCCAGGGCGACTGCTCGTCATGGAGGCGGTGCCCCCAGATCGCCTCATCGATCCAGAATGCCGGACCATTGCGGTCTTCGAACTCGGGCGGGCGTGCGAGGATTTCCATGGTCATACTCGCACAATCACGCGGCGCGGCTGGGCGCGACCATCGGGGTTCAGTTCGATGAAACGGAGCACGAGCTCACCGGCGATGACCTCGTCGTCGCCATCGAGCGCACGCCGGTTCTCGGTCTCGCGCAGCAGGCGCGCCTTGAAGGCCAAGAGATCCTCATGACATTCGAGGCTGAAACTGCTCGGCAAGGCGCCTTCGGCCACGCGGCCGAGAAACTCGAAACGCGTCGGCGACAGCGACAGCATGACGGGCGCAATCTCGTTGCCGCGCACCAGCTTGACCGAGACACCAAAGGCACCCCCGCCCTTGTCGGCCACGATGCTGACCTCTTCGCCCCCGGACCGGGGCACCGATATCAACTCGTCGAGGAGCGGGCTGCGCTTGGATTGGGAATAGCTGCCTGAGGTGGCGAGGACGAGCTCATCCTGGTTCTGGACGAGCATGCCTGTGAAGATGCGATTGAGCCCACGCACGACCATGTTGAGGGCGGTGCGTGGCGCGGGTTGGTCGGCGGCGATCTTGCTGGCGACCTCGAGATAGAGTCCGGCATAGCGAAACACCGTGAGGTCCCAGAGCGCGTAATTGGCCGCATTGGCCTCGGGCATGGTGAAGAACAGGCGCTGTCGCTGTGCGCGTAGCGCACCCAGAAAGGCTGTGCGATCGGTGCCGTCGGCCCCTTCGAGATAGGTGCGCTGGGCGCCGACATAGGCCGACGTCGCGCCGTAGATTGGGTCTGCGAGCACCAAAGTGGCATAGTCTTCGGCGTAAGCGGGATCGTCCGCGCCGTAGACGAGCAGATTGTCCACGCGATTGCTGGTTTCTGCGCCGATGCCAAAGGCGTTGAGCTTGCGAAACAGCTCGGTCTTCTCGGCTTTGCTCGGCCGCAGATTCTCGCCAAAGATATTGCGGTAGATGCTTGCGCGGTCGCCGGTCCCGCGAGACTGGATGTTGGGAACATCGGCGCAAGTCATCAGGCCGTCGCGGGCGTCGGGATGACCAAGCAGGCTGTTGGCGACAAGCGCGAGTAGCTGGCGCACCGGGAAATGGCTGCCGTTGCGTTCGCTCAATTCGATGAGCGCGGTCAGCCGGCGTTTGAACGGATCATCGACCCCCTCGCCGATCAGACGACGGCGGTTTTCGAAAATCGGGCAGATCGCGCCCTCGCTTTGAGCGCCGCAGCTGTCGCACCCGCTCCATCCCTCATGGCCGGTGATGGCCTCGACGATTTCCATCGCCATTTCGGCGGCAGGGGACCGGCTGAGGTCGCTCAAACGCAGCCCGATCGCCTCGTCCGCGCTGACGCCGGTGACCAGCAGATCCTCGACAACCTTGCTGACCCGCGCGACTTCAGGCGTATCGGGCGCGGATTTGAGTTTCTCAAGCAGCTGACCGTGATTGGCGGCGAGCAGGTAGAATGTGGTTGTGTCGGGGTCGGCGACATCGCGTGCAAAGTCTGAGATCAGCAGCGCGCTCTCGTCGTCGCGCAGTTCGCTCAGGTCCTTGACGATGACCAGCGTCCGGTCTCCGACCGGAAGCCGCTGGATCTTGTCGCCTTGGTTCCAGACGGTGACGTCGCCGCCAAGTTCAGTCCAGACTTCGCGGCAATGATAAGTCTTGCCGTCACCGGCAGTGCCCGTGATGATGTGTGAGCGAGGCGTGTCGCTCCGAAAATCCTCTACCAATTGATCACGCAGCGGCGCTGGAAGCGTGATGGGTCTTATCTTGTGCCGACGCAGCGCGCGCTGGATCGACTCGTCATACATATTATCGTTGGTGGGAATTGGTCCGTAGTTGCGGAGAAACCGTACCCAAATCGCTGTAGAAAGAATCGCCGACAAATGCCTGCCCCCATATTTCCGATATGGTCTAGTCAAAGCGCGATCTGGTCAACGACGATCGGCCAATAAGCCCCGTTGTGGACGTAAAGCATTACGCTCAATGACGCCAATAAGTGGTGATCACCTGGCCATCGTTCGCCACCACGGCCTCGGCCGCGCGTTAGCGCTCGAAGTGGCGCGCTTCGGTGCCGAGATAAGCGGCAAAGCGGCGCCAGCTTCGCTTGGTGAAATAACAGGTCTCCGCTCCTCCGCCGCAGCGCAGGCGGTCGCCAAAATCGATGAGCGCATCGACCACCGAGGCGGGGATCGAGCGATCCTTCATGCGTTCGCGAGCATGGCGGCTGAGCGGAGCATGGCGCGTGTCCAGCACGGCGATCGCGACGGAAGCGCTCACAGGTCGATCTCCAGACCCAGCGACGCGAACAAGGCATCGGCACGCGCGCTCACTTCCGCGCGCTTTTCCTTAGCCCATGCCACCCGCCCGTATTCCTTGCCCGGACCGCGCAGCTCTTTGGGGAGCTCGGTCACGCCATAGCGTCCAGCGAGCAGATCGTCGGCGGCATCCTCATCGCCCCCGAATATGGCGAGCGCCTGTTCGCGGCAGATTTCGTAACGTGCCCCGCCGTGGCGGTACCACCCGTCGAAGCTGTCAGTCTCCGTCGCTGATTTTACAGCCGCGAGCCGTTCCTGGAGATACAGGACGAACGGGCCTTTTTCGTCGCCGTCATAGTCGTGGTCGTGGGGATCCTCGGTGCGGCTATCGGGATCATAGATCGTGTCGCCGCGCACATCCCGCCTGTCGATTGAGCGCTGCTCAAGGGCGTCGATCTCTTCGCCTTGCCAGTCATTGGTCATCCGGGAAGCGAGGTGCCCGAAGAGTTCGCCGAGGTCGCTGACCGCTGCTCGTGCTGCGCTCAGCGCCTGCAGGCGCTCGCTGCGTTCTTTGAGGCTTTCGGCAGCAACCAGGTGGAAGAGGAAGGGCGCGAACTCCACAAGATCGGTCAGGCTCACATCGTAGCGTTGGCCAACCAGGGCGAATGCGTTGCGAGCGTCGATAGAAATCCGGACGTTGAGCTGCTGGCGGGGGAACAGGCCCTCGTCGGCCTCGCCGGGAACCTCGGCATCAGCGGCAGTGAGCTGCGCAACGTCTAGCTTGAGCACCTTGGCAAGCTCGGTAATGATCCGGTCTGGGTTTCGACGTGACCGCCCCTTCTCGATTCGATTGATCGTCCCTTTATCGATGCGGGCGCGGCGGCCGAGTTCGTCCTGGCTCATATCGAGCTTCTGCCGGTAGTGACGAAGCAAAAGTGGATTAATGCGGGGCATAAGCGTCTCCGTTGGCGACGCCATAATCATGCCGATAATGCGCTAGAACTTATTGAGGCATGTTCCGTAAATGTCGTCATAACGCTTATGTCATTGCACTGTTGATGCCACCGAAACCGCCACCTCTAAGCTTGTTGGCGGGCCAGCGGATTGTGGGCGGGCTTTGCCGCGCCTGTAAACGCGCCAGCGCAGTCCAGTGCGATCGGATACGCCGTGTCGTCTTCGCGCGAGTCGCTCGGGCACGAGGGCGGCGAGCCAACTCGTTCCAGCAAAGGGCGTGTTGGCTACCGAGCTCGGTCAGGAGATGGCAGGCCCTGATCGGTCGCGTCCGAACTGCCAGTTGATCCCATCGGCGCGCATGATCCCGGACGCTGCCTTGCCGATGTTGCGTTCGAGCACATCGCGCCACGGTACGAGCGTGAAGTCCCGCGAGCGTTCGACCATGGCGTAGCTGCCGCTTTCCAGATCGACGCGGCGCGCGACCCACCCGATCGGGCAAGGGTGTTGGCCTGGTCGTTCCGACACTCCTGACCTGGACGGGCTCGACCGTCGTTCACGACATTAAGGGCGAGAACTGGCAGCTGACCGCCGGCTGGCGTGCGCGTTTTTCGCACTGCCTGCTGTTCAATCCGACCGATGCCCGCTCCGCGCGCTACAACCCGCTGCTCGAAGTGCGGCGGGGCGTGAACGAGGTCCGCGACGTGCAGAACATCGCCGACATCCTCGTAGATCCCGAAGGCGCGCTCGAACGTCGCAATCACTGGGAGAAAACCAGCCATTCGCTGCTGGTCGGGGCGATCCTCCACGTCCTCTATGCGGAGGAAGAGAAGACACTCGCCCGCGTCGCAACCTTCCTGTCCGATCCGCAACGCTCGTTCGCCGCGACCCTGCGCCGGATGATGGCGACCAACCACCTCGGCACCGAGGATGCCCCACTGGTGCATCCGGTCGTCGCCTCGGCCGCGCGTGAGCTGCTCAACAAGAGCGAGAACGAACGCTCGGGCGTGCTGTCGACGGCGATGTCGTTCCTCGGTCTCTATCGCGACCCAACCGTAGCTGCGGTCACGGCAGCTTCCGACTGGCGGATCGCCGATTTGGTCGAAGCAGCGCACCCGGTCTCGCTCTACCTCGTCGTGCCGCCATCGGACATCAGCCGCACCAAGCCGCTCGTTCGCCTGATCCTGAACCAGATCGGTCGCCGCCTGACCGAGGAGCTGCGCGGCGTCGGCAAAGACGGCGAGGCGGCACCGGGCCGCCACCGCCTGCTGATGATGCTCGACGAGTTCCCGGCGCTCGGGCGGCTCGATTTCTTCGAAACGAGCCTCGCCTTCCTCGCGGGCTACGGCGTGCGGGCCTTCCTGATCGCGCAGAGCCTCAACCAGATCGAGAAGGCATATGGCGAGCACAACGCCATCCTCGACAATTGTCATGTTCGCATCGCCTTCGCGACCAATGACGAGCGCACCGCCAAGCGGATTTCGGACGCGCTCGGCACCGCGACCGAGCAACGCGCGATGCGCAACTATGCCGGCCATCGTCTCGCGCCCTGGCTCGCGCATGTCATGGTCAGCCGCCAGGAGACCGCGCGTGCGCTGCTGACGCCCGGCGAGGTGATGCAACTCGCGTCCACCGACGAACTTGTGCTCATTTCCGGGCATCCGCCGATCCGGGCGAAGAAGCTGCGCTACTATGAGGATCGGCGCTTCACCGCGCGCGTGCTGCCCGCACCGTCGCTGGACAATGATCGCTACCACGACCTCCCTGCCGCTC
>VYLL01000067.1_pt1 | contig 44620 bp, 38 predicted proteins | sample 5114301 | NCBI WGS metagenome assembly VYLL01 (sample SAMN12291809, study PRJNA351875) | freshwater metagenome | isolation source: freshwater lake | place: USA: Michigan, MSU2 Lake | collected 2011-08-16 | reverse complement strand
AATAATTGAATTGTCGGTATCATCTGCATCAAAAACGGTGCGAACGTATCGCTTTTCATAATGATCGCCTCCTCGCCCTGTGAGTTGATGTGCCCATCCAGCCCCGTTATAAAGGGGCTTAACTGGGTGAGGCTCTGCAAGATTTCATAACGCCTATCATCAAATTTTTTCTGGGTCAATATATCCTTTAGCGAAACACCCACCGCTACGGTAGTAGGTTTGTTGTCTTGTATATTGATAGTGATTTTAAAATCACTATTCGGTAGCTCTTCTACCACAATCTGTGGCTTGTGATTGCCCTGCGTGATAAAATATTTTTGCGTCCAGGCCATTATGCCACCGCTCAACGCTTCTTCACCCGGTTTTTTAAATGCGTAGTTTCCTTTTCTAAAAAATAAATCCAGAAACATATCGGGGAGGGGTAGTTCTTCCATGATATGAATCATCTCTGTGAGAAACAACGACAGTAAATTAAACGCCTGATTCTTATTGATGGCGCGGTCCTTTTTCTTCTCTTCCCAAAGAAAAATCTTAGGAGGTAGAATGCTCTCCAATTTATTTACCAAGTGGCGCACCTCTTTGCTGAGCATGGCCGGCAGCCAGCGAATAGTGAAATCTTTATTTGGCAACTGCACTATTTGTGGCACCACGGCACCCTTGCTTAATAGGTGAATGGAAAAATGCAAGACCGTGTGCAACGAAGCTGTAGAGGGTTGGTAATCTGCAATCTTTGACGAATGAATTTGCGCCATTTGTTTAGCGAAATCCAAAAACGAAAAATCGGTTTCATCTACCCACACCTTGGATCGGTACTGCTCGTCTATGCTGATTTTGTTATTGGTGCGATGTTCAATGTTTTGGCCTTGCTGTGTGGCCTTGATAAAAAGGTTTTCGAGAGATACTTTTCCCTGCACTACCTTTTGGGCGTTCTTCACTACACGTGCTATTTTGCCGGCATATTTTTCTTTGAAGTTTCCAGCGCCCTGGTAAAAGGCAGGAAAATCAGAGAGCAACGCTGTAAGCGGTTCATGTAGTGGCGAGAGTTTGGCGAAAGACAGTTTTTGATACGCATCGTCAGGATTAAATGGTGTCAACTTCTTTTTTGCATCAAAATACAAATCGGCCAGTTTGGGGATTTCCACCGTAGAGGTGTGTACCACTACACCCAATTGACTGAGTTCATCCACCAGGTTTACGTTGTGCAAACTAAAGATCAAGAATGGGTTGTTGTCAATTTCGGCACTTACCTTATACACCACTGCCGCGAGATGCTTGCAAGGCACCGCCCAGTCGGGGCAAGAGCACTGCATCTTAAAGTCTGTCCATTGTTTGGGGAATACCTTCAGCCCCATTCCTTCGGCAATGGTCAACACTTCGGGGTCCAGCTCGCGGTTTAATAATTTGGAGATGATGGTCGGCCTTTTTGCCAATGCCTGTATGAACTCACTTAGCTCAGGATCGAAAAACGGTGGCAGTACAATATCCACATTGTAAGGTTTTGGCCGGCTGCCCGCTACTTTTGCTTTAATCTGGTTCTGTTTGATATCAATTTTTGTGACCGCACCATTGCGGGCATAGCGGCTGCCCCGCGCCAACCTATTTTCGTAGTCAATGTTGCTCAACGAATTGAGCCATTGCTGGCCCCACCAAGTTTTACCAAAGTTTTCGCTCATGAATGTGATTGGTTAGAATAGTCGGCAAATTAAAATAAAATATCCAATGGTGATTTTTAGCCGTTTAAACTAGGGCAGATAAATTCCCTTCAATGTTAGACTGAAAAAAATTGTTAGCTAAATTGGGGGAATGAATTCAAAAAAATTGAAGCCTCCCCGTGCTTAGCTGCTTCGCAGCAGAAGTGTATTCTACCATTGGAAACGGCAATATATTTCGCGTTCACAGTCATGTTATAAACAGCTACTTGATTAAATGCGTTTTGGCTCAACCGGATATCAGCCGATTTACATTCGACCAACATCCACGGTTTTCCGTCTCTGTCAAAAATCAGAATATCGGATCGCTTTTGAAGCTTGTTGTAAGTAAGGCTGCTCTCTATTCGGAAAAGAGATTTAGGATATTTTAATTCATGGATCAGAAAGTGAATAAAATGTTGCCGCACCCATTCTTCTGGTGTCAAAACCACATACTTTTTCCGAATAATGTCAAAAATCCATACTTTGCCTTCCTCTTTTTTGAGCTTCGCATCAATTTCCGGAAGATTTAATTTTTGCATGACCAAAAAGAAAACAACGCTACAACTTTAATTTGTCAAAGATGAAAAACAAAAAGGACATAGTTGATAATTGGCTTCCCCGATACACCGGCCTAACGTTAGAAGATTTCGGCCATTATATTCTGCTTACCAACTTTGATAATTACGTGAAAAAATTTGCCGAATGGCATAACGTGGAAGTACACGGTGCCGACAGAGCGATGCGCAGTGCTACAGCAGAAGGTATCACCATTATCAATTTTGGAATGGGCAGTCCTAACGCTGCTACGATCATGGATTGCCTCACAGCAATTATGCCAAAAGCCGTACTCTTTTTAGGAAAGTGTGGTGGCTTGAAATCCAAGAACGAAATTGGAGACTTAATTTTGCCTATCGCTGCGATTCGCGGAGAGGGTACTTCTAATGATTATTTCCCACCAGAGGTGCCATCGCTGCCAGCGTTTGCCTTGCAAAAAGCAATTTCTACAACCATACGAGATTACAACCAAGATTATTGGAGTGGAACCGTTTATACCACCAATCGAAGAGTATGGGAATGGGATGAGGATTTTAAAAACTACCTGGTTAAAATTCGGGCGATGGCAATTGATATGGAAACAGCCACTATTTTTTCAACCGCTTTTTATAATGAAATTCCCGCAGGTGCTTTGCTATTAGTTTCTGATTCGCCCATGACACCCGATGGTGTGAAAACCGAAGCCAGCGACAAAGTTGTCACGACCAGCTATGTTGACCTTCACCTAAAAATTGGAATCGACTCGCTGAAGCAAATGATCAACAAGGGATTGACGGTGAAGCACCTGCAATACTAACAAGTTAATTGTCAGAAGATCGCAGACGCAAGGTATAGCCCAATAACAAACCGTAGGAAAAGAAGTCGACTGTCGTCTGTGCCTTTTGTCCGAGCAAAAACGTGTTCTCGGTGGGTTGTTCAAAATTGGCAAATTGTCTGATGTTCCCCTTGTCGGCCCAACTGAAATTGATTCCAATACTTAAGTCTCTGCGTTCCTGTTTAAAAGTGCCTCCAAGCACTACGTGATAAATATTCCAAGTTGAAATATCAAGATTGAGAGAATTATTGTTAACGTTTCTTCTATTTCGATCAACGACCCGATCGTCAAAAGCTTTGTCATAAAAAGAATTATTGGTTCGAAACCCCGCACTTAGATTTAGCTTTTCATTGATCGCCCGATCGATTCCGATAGCTACATTCGTGACTGATTTATTAGAGGCATTTAACTCCAAAAATTTCTTGCCGTCCAATGCCAAATTAGTGGGACGTTTGAACAGATTATCCTCGGGCGACATAATATTATAGAGGTCAATCGCTCCAAACCATTCTGCTGAGGCCGCTATAAGCGTTCGGTCTCCTTTGTAAACCAAACCCGCTGATATGGCGAGAGGGCTTTTATAGGTTGTGGCAAGTTGTGTCTGGCGGTCATTCGCAGCAAAGTTGCTACGTACAAATATAGGAGGCTTTGTAGGGTTGGATTCGATGTTTACCAGAAGATTATTTGCAACAATGTCGCGTGCAATGGTGCCACTACCTGTAATGTTGATGGTTGGCAATACGACCGCAACTCCTGCTGACCATTTTCCTAAAGCAAAAGCAAAACCGATTTTTGGCGCATAGCGCAAGTTGGTGTATTCGATGTTTTGCGCCTCACTGGTACTCACCAAGCTGCCCACTGCATTATTCAAAATCATCCGACTAAGTTCGAACTTGGTGTACGTATGAGAGCGGTACACGAATTGGTTAGAAAGTCCGATCGAGAACTGATCGGTGATTTTATAGGCAATGGCAAAAGAAAGTTGGTTTTCGGAAAGCCTTGTGTTGACCGTAAATTGTCCTACGTAGTCCTCCGCTCCCGGGCTTTCCGTGTCCGACACAATATTCTTAAAATCATTTTCTCGAACATTAGCTTTAAAAACAAACTCGGTTGGAACGATCACGGCATAGCCGAACGTCCAGTTAGACGGTCTTTTCTTTTTTATCAGACCCGAAAGCGTAATGGGTACTGCAGAAAATTGACTACTCGTTACGTTTTGGCCTGGGCCTGCGCCATCCTTGGCGGTAATACTTACAACTTGATAAACGTTGGCGTTGAGAGATATGGATGTTTTCTTTACGAGGCTAAGCAACGCAGGATTGTAAATGACAGAGCTATTGTCTTCAAGCCCGCCCACCGCTGGGCCTCCTAATAATACGGCTCGCGTTCCATACCGATATGTCCAATAATGTGTGTCTTGCGAAAAAGATTGTACAAAAATGAACATTATTGCTAATGTTGGCAGGAATCTCATGACTGTAAAAAATTAATTCAACCCTTTAATGTACCCCAAATTCAAGGTTTTTAAAATATTTTTAGATTTTTATGGGGGTACTTGGCCATACCCAGTACTTGTGGCGTATAAGTTGCCTAGTAGATGAAAAAAGTGCTGTATGAACTTAGAGAACACACAAATTCAAATGCGCAAAGGGATATTGGAGTTCTGTATCCTCCACATTATTTCGCGGGGTGAAGTATATGCTTCCAATATGTTGGATGAGCTAACTTCGGCAAAAATGATTGTCGTGGAGGGTACTCTTTATCCGCTGTTAACGCGATTAAAAAATGCAGGTCTGTTAGAATACAAATGGGTTGAATCAAATGAGGGTCCACCACGCAAGTATTACAGACTTACGGCTGATGGAACACTATTTTTAGACGGGCTAACGGCTACTTGGGACGATTTGGTGCGTTCGACAGAAGCCGTTCGAAATCGACAAGAAGCAGTTGGAAATTGATGATAGCTAAAAGACGTAAAATAAAACCCAAATACACTCAGACACTCGATCCTCAAATCAATCAGTATGAAAAAGAACATTAGCATCAACATCAGCGGCATCATCTTTCACATTGAAGAAGATGGGTATGAATCGCTTCGAAAATACTTGGACTCCATCAACCGCTACTTTGGCTCGTTTGAAGACAGCAGCGAAATTTTGTCGGACATAGAAAGCCGTATTGCTGAAATTTTCCTTTCGCGTCTCAATGAAGGAAAGCAGGTTATTACACTCGAAGATGTAAACGGCCTGATCGCAACGATGGGTAATGTAAACGATTTTAAGGCCGCTGAAGAACAGGAGATCGGGAACGAGCCACTCAGAGCCGACCATAGCCACCAGGAATCCAACGCACGCCAGTCTACCACAGACTCCGCTCACAAGAAACTATTTCGAGATGAGAAAAGAAAAATACTGGGTGGGGTGTGTGCCGGTCTGGGCCACTATTTCAGTATTGACCCTGTGTGGCCACGTGTTCTCTTTGCCCTGTTGGTGCTAGGCAGTTATGGTGGTTTGTTTTTGGCCTATATCATTTTATGGATTGTCATCCCGAATTCAACCGAGCTTCCCGATGATGCAAGCATTAAAAAAATGTATCGAGACCCGGAGAAAAAAGTGTTGGGAGGAGTCGCAAGCGGAGTCGCAGCTTTTTTTGGAGTTGACGTGACTGTAATTCGTGTGCTATTTATCGTGTTTGTCTTTTTGGGAGGGCTCGGTTTACTTCTTTATATTATTCTTTGGATAGCGCTACCGGAGGCAAAAAGCATTACGGAAAAAATGGAAATGCAAGGGGAACCCGTGACGTTATCCAATATTGAATCAACTGTTAAGAAAAGTTTAAACGAAAAAGAGGAGGAAGAAAGCACCCTTGCAAAGATCGTTCTGTTTCCCTTCCGGTTGATGGCTACGTTCATCACTGCGTTGGGCAAGATTTTAGGGCCGCTTGTAAAAGTACTAGTAGAATTTATTCGTGTCGTCTTCGGACTAGCCATCTTTTTCGTAGGGCTAGCGCTGCTGATCATCATCGTAATAACAGGTGGAATTTTGTTTGGTTTTTTCACAACTTCCATCCTGCCCGATTATTGGGGTGGCGATGTTCAAGGATTAAGCTTGCCCACTGAAGCCATAAGAAACACGTTTCCGGTTTGGAGCATGGTGGCTGCGTTTACAGTTGTCTTGATACCAAGCTTAGCCATATTATTTTCAGGAAGTTCCATTTTGGCCAAACGTTCAATTGTGAATCAGCCAGTGAGTTGGATCATGCTGGGTCTTTTTGTTACGAGTGTTCTCGTATTGAGCTTTACTGTTCCAAAAATAGTTTATTCGTTTAAAGAGGAAGGCGAGTTTAAAGTAGAAAAAACCCTTGCACTTAATGGAAGAACGCCCATTCTCAAACTCAAGGAAGTTGGAATGGACAACTACAATGTCACCGAATTAAATTTGAAGGGCTATGAAGGTTCCGAATTAAAGTTAGTGCAGCGATTTAAGTCACAAGGTTTCTCCCGAAAAAATGGTGCGGAGAATGCACAAATGGTCACTTACTCGGTGTTAGAACAAGATAGTTCGTTAGTGTTCGACTCAAATATTGCTTTCAAGAAGGATGCGAAGTTTCGTGCGCAGCGTTTGGAGATGGATTTATTTATTCCCTACGGCCAAACATTTTTGATTGAAGAAGATCTGTGGCGGATTATTGAAAATGATTACCACGACTACGATGGCTACCGAGATTCAAACATGAATAAGATTTGGAAAATGACAGACCATGGCTTTGAATGCACCAACTGTAGTGAACCCACCGAAACCAAACAACTTCAACTCAACGATCAGTATGGATTTAAAGATTTTAACGAAATCGAGATGACCGGGATTTTTGACCTTGTCATCGCTCGTGGGGACGCCTTCTCTGTACAACTGGATGGACCGCAAAAGGAGAAAAGAAAGTACGAGGTTGACGCTACGGGAGAAACGCTGGACATTCGGTATAGGTCGCGCAGTAATACTTTTTGGGAGAAGGGTTTTGATCTGGAGGATCGCGTTAAAATCAATATCACGTTACCCCATTTAACCAAACTCAAAATCAAAGGAGCAGGTCAATTCAGAGTTCGTGGATTTGATGAAGAAGAAATGGATATCACCTTACTTGGCGCTATGACTGGCGATGCGGATCTTCGCGTGCGTAATCTTACTCTAGACTTAGCTGGACCAATGGTGCTTCAACTAGATGGAGAGGGTCATTTTTTAAATGCCGAAGTCAAGAAGCTCTCCCAACTTAAGGCGGGGCAATATCAAGTGGAGGATGCGGTAATCGAAGCGAGGGGGATGGGCCGGGCGCGGGTCAATGCCTCTCGGACGGTTGATATTGATACCGATGCCGTCAGTTCCGTCAAGTATACTGGCGAACCGAGAGTAACCAGAAGAGATTAGACAATCAAAGCGATAAGTTGAATCGGTTATAAGCTTGATTTAGAGTAAACACCTACTCTAAATCAAGCTTTTTCTTTACATTTCAGAAACCAATCTGTATGGATGTAAAGATCAAATTTTTGGGTGCAGCCCGCAGCGTGACAGGTTCAAAGTATTTTCTTGAAATCGGACGCCAAAAAATATTGGTCGACTGCGGAATGTTCCAAGGGAAAAAAGAATTGCGACTTCGCAACTGGGATCCATTGCCGATCAATCCCGCTGACATCGAGATAGTGGTGATTACACATGCCCATATTGATCATATCGGCTACCTGCCGCGGCTTGTTAAGGATGGCTTTAATGGTAAAATAATTTGCACACCTGCCACCGAAGATTTGATGAAAATCATGTTGTTGGACGCAGCCAAATTACAGGAGGAAGAAGCGCTCTTTGCGTTGAAAAAAGGCTATTCAAAACATGAAAAACCACAACCCCTTTTTTCGACAGAAGATGTTAAGTTAGTACTGATGTTGATTGACAGCCATCCACTACACCAAGAAATTTCACTTAGCCCAACAACTTCTATCCAGTTTTTTAATGCGGGGCACATTCTTGGTTCTGCGTTTGTAGCCATGACGCTAAAAGGCGAACGCGAAACCAAAAAAATGTTATTCTCCGGAGATCTGGGACGTTACGAAGATCCAGTTATGTACGCTCCAGAACCTGCAGTTGATGCCGATGTAGTATTCATCGAATCCACCTATGGGAATCGGGTTAATCCTCAGGTAGATGTAGAAGAACAGCTCACGGCCATCGTTCAAGAAGCATGCGATGCCAATGGTGCACTGGTTGTTCCGGCATTTGCGTTGGGGCGCACACAAACGTTAATTTACTATTTCCATCTATTGATGGAACAAGGAAGCATCCCCACCCTACCCATTTATATCGATAGCCCGATGGCGATCAACGTAACTGATTTGTATGAGCGCCACGGGGACTTACATAAAATAAAAATCACAAAACAAGGATCACAATTATTGAGCATTTTTGATTCGCCACAAATTCATTTTTGCCACACGCGAGAAAGTTCACAAGCATTGAACGATATTAAGAAACCAATGATCATCATTTCTGCCAGTGGCATGGCAACAGGCGGGCGGATTTTGCATCATTTGACGCATCGCCTTCCTCGGCAGTCTGATACAGTTTTACTAGCAGGCTACCAGGCGGAGGGCTCGCGTGGTCGCAGACTTTTGGAAGGAGAAAAAACGCTACGCATTTTTGGAGAGGAGATTCCAGTCAACTGCCGCGTTAGAGAGGTACATGGGCTGTCGGCACATGCAGACCAGACTGAATTGATCCGGTGGCTCAGTACAATCAAAAAAAGTCCCAAGTTTACATTTGTTACACATGGCGAATTAGAAAGTGCTACAGCATTTTCTTCCCTTATCGAAACCCAGCTTAAATGGAAAACAATGATACCTGATTACCTTCAATCAATGACACTCTTTGAAGGCATATAGGACTAAGAACAAAAACTATGACAAACAGATTGTATTCGCTTGATGTTTTTCGGGGGATCACTGTTGCCGCGATGATCCTCGTCAACAACCCTGGTAGTTGGAATAGTGTTTACCCTCCTCTGCTTCATGCCAAATGGCATGGCTGCACACCTACAGATTTAATATTTCCATTCTTTCTTTTCATTGTTGGCGTCTCTATTCACTTTGCCTATCAACCCAAGTTGAACGAAGGGCTTACAAAAAAGAATGTTTCCAAAATTCTTCGTAGAACAGTAATCATTTTCTTGTTGGGCATGATGTTGGCATTAGTGCCAACATTCAATTTCTCTTCGGTAAGGATTCCAGGAGTGTTGCAGCGCATTAGTTTAGTTTTTTTGTTTTGCTCACTGATCTATTTCAAAACCAATTGGCTTTCGCAGATTCGCGTGGCCTTAGTTTTATTGGTAGGTTATTTTGTGTTGATGACCATGGTACCGGTGCCGGGCGTTGGTGAGGCTAACCTCGAACCCGAAACAAACATTGGTGCGTGGTTGGATCGGTTGCTGCTGGAAGGCCACCTATGGTCGCAAAGTAAAACGTGGGACCCCGAAGGGATTGTAAGTACGATCCCCGCAATAGCCACAGGATTAATTGGAATGTTAACGGGTCAACTTTTTTCAAGGTTTGAGCAACCTGCTGAGAAAGTAACCTGGCTGCTTTTTACAGGAGCTCTTTTAATTGTGGCGGGGTTAGCCTGGGGACTTATCTTCCCAATTAATAAAGCCTTGTGGACAAGCAGTTATGTGCTTTACACGGGCGGAATCGCCATGCAATTCTTGGCTGCTTGTTACTGGCTCATTGATGTGCAGGGGGTTAAAAAATGGTCTACACCTTTTATCTACTACGGCATGAACGCGATTTTCGTTTTTGTAGCATCGGGCTTTTTGGTGAAGCTGTTAACGCGTATTAAAATGGGAGAAGGTGAGAGCGAACCATCCTTGTGGTCCTACTTATACGAAAATCTATATGCCAGTTGGCTCACTCCGATGAATGCCTCTTTGGGCTTTGCATTCACCCTTATTCTCTTCTTTCTGGTCATCCTTTGGCAAATGTATCAACGGAAGATTTTTGTGAAAGTCTGACAACCTTTGATCACAAAAAATCGCTGTTCCGAATGATTAAGGCAGAATTTTCAGAAGTCAATTTCAGCCAATTGCGCATTTATTTATAAATCCATGCAACCCCTTTGCGCGTATAAGCATCTTGTTATTGAATTTGCTTAAATGACTTTACAGATTTACCGAGCGAAAGAAAAAGATTGGATAGAAGGCTGCAAACGGCAAAACCGGGACGCACAGCATGCCCTCTACTCCTTTTTCTCCGGTAAAATGTATGCCCTTTGCTGCCGATACATTAAAGACAAAATGGAAGCGGAGGATGTATTGGTTATGGCCTTTACCAAAATTTTTGAACGGATCGATCAGTACAAAAATGTGGGAAGCTTTGAAGGCTGGATCAGAAGGGTTATGGTAAATGAATCGTTGAGTTATTTGCGCAAGACTAAAAACATGTATTTGGAAATGGACATTGCCGCTGCAGATCGTGAACCTGACTATAGCAGAGCAGAAAGCGATTTAGAGGCTGCGGATTTACTGAAGATGATTGGCGATTTGCCCACCGGTTATCGAGTAGTGTTTAACCTGTATGCAGTAGATGGATTTTCGCATCAGGAGATTGCAGAACAACTAGGCATTAGTGAAAATACCTCCAAATCACAATTGAGCCGAGCGAGGGCACTTCTGCAAAAAAGACTTGTACAAGCCGACCAACGGCTAGAACAAAAAATGAGCTAATATGGAAAACAGGGTAGACGAACTTTTCAAAAATAAGCTGGAGCACTACGCTTCTTCTCCACCTTTAGGCGCTTGGGCGCGAATTGAGGCCAGCTTGGTAAAAAAAAATAATCCTTTGGTGGTTTGGCGTGTAGCTGCTGCGTTGTTGTTGATGGGCAGCTTGCTTACTGCACTTTATTGGACGCAAAGCGACAATGATTTGAGGAGTAACTCAAGTATAGTTGAAAAAATGGAACCTGTACTAGCACCCAAAGAAATTGCTATACCAGCAGCAAAAACGGAACAGCAAACCGCCACTATTGAAAAACAGCCAAACATCCGACCCCAAACAAAGCGAATTGCCAAAATGGTCGCCCAAGTAGACAGGGAGGTGACTGTCCTGGAAGATCAGTCACCGGTGAAAGTGTTGCCTGTTGCTAGCGAACTGACGGTCTCTCCAACAACGACTCCAGTGGTGGTTGCTCAAACAGAAAAACCGATTGTTTTAGAAATTACGCTTGCAGCAATAGAAACTGTGGTAACCGCTCAGGTAGAAGAAAAAAATAGCGGCCTAAAGAAATTCTTCATCAAAGCTAAAGAGCTAAAAAATGGAGAAAGCGGAATCAACTTAGCCGACTTTGCAAACCGGCTTTTTGCTTCCAATCATAAACAAGATCAAGACAAAAATAATCTCAATTAAAAAAAGACTTTCATGAGAAAAATACTAATAATAAATGCCTTAATCGTGTCATGTAGTGTCATGGCAACAGCACAAAAAAAGGCCGATACGGTGGTGATCAAAGTAGGTGAAGCCAGCAAAGTGATTTTTGCCATTCAAGACAAGAAAGACCTGGAGACATTGAAACACTACAACTTTCAATCATTGATGAACGATATGATTGCCAAACTTGAGAAGAGAGACTCAACGCAATTGGCACAACCTTCTTCGGCTTACCTTAAAGACACAGTTGCAGAAACAACTACTTCAGGAAGTCAAATTGAATCGGTAGAGGAATGGCCTTCCGAAGAAGATAGAAGACGTTATCGTGAAAGCAGCAGAGGCCGTTCCTACAACGATCGTGATCGCAGCAACAACTACGTAAGTTTCCGTTCGAGTAACAGATCGGGACGAAGAACCTACAGTTCTTTCAACATCGACCTGGGCACCAACAATTTTTTGGAAGGCGGAAAATTCCCTGCCGATGCAAATGCAGTGTACACGGTACGTCCTTGGGGTAGTTGGTATGTGGGGCTAAACTCCATCCAACGTACGCGCATGGCCAATAAACTTTTCTTAGAATGGGGAGGTGGGGTCAGTTGGTATAATTTCAAGTTTCAAAACGACAGGACGCTTTTGACAAAAGATGATACGCAGGCCTATTTTAGTTTCGATACCCGCACCGATCTCGATTTTAAAAAGAGCAAGCTGACTGTGGTCTATGTGAATTTCTCAATGGTACCCGTCATCGATTTTGGGGGCAATAGCAAAAAACCAGGTATCTTCAGTGGTCAAATGTCAAGGGGCTTTCGGATGGGACTAGGGCCTTATGTCGGCTACCGAATTGACAGCTACACCAAACAAGTATATGTACAAAACGGTGATGATAAGGTGGAACGTCATCATGACCCTTACTATCTCAACAACATACGGTATGGTGCACGACTGCAGTTTGGATTTAGAGGAACCGATCTCTTCTTCAACTACGACCTCAACGATCTTTTTGTAAAAGATAAAGCGCCTCAGTTGAATGCATTTACCTTTGGAATTACGTTGTAATTAATTTCTTACAAATAGAGATCCATCATTGAGGTCTTACGCGGATTAGATCAGAGCCACGAATGCACAAATAAACACGAATAAACCCAAGAACGCATTCGTGTAGTTTAGTGTCATTCGTGGCAAATTGAATCGTGTCGTATAAGTCCTATTCCTACCTTTTTACTTAAACGCCTCCCCTTTCGTCAATATCATTTGCTCTTCATCACCGCGCAACTTTAAGTCTTTGCTCACCCTCCGCGGACTTGGCCATTGAAATGCCAGCCAGACAACCAATCCTAAAAAGTAGATAGCAAACCATTCGCTGCCAGTCAAAAACAAACCGGCCGCCATAAACAGCGAAGTCGCCACGATAGCAGAAAGTCGGATCACAGCTACTGAAAAATATTTTTCCAGTCGCACTCCCAAACTGATTTCTTTGTTGAGCAACGAAAATTTCTTGCGCACCACCAAGTGAACAATCGTTAGGTCTAGTACAGCCAGGATAGGGAATGCGATCAAAATAATCCGCTCAACCAGTTCACTTTGAATCGAGGGGGAAATCTGGTTTGTCAAAAGCAAGTAATAGATCACCAAGAACGTACCGATGGGGATGAACATCATCAGCAAGCAAATATTATACAGCTTGTAGAAGAATTCGCGAAGTGAGCTATAATTCATTTTGGGCGACTTTGTAGAATCAAAGCTAATTATAAATTACCTTTGTAACACCTATACTAAGTATCTCATGGAGACGGTAGCTAACTTAACTAGAAAGGAACAAGTCATTCGCAGTGCAGCTCAGCTGTTCAGAGAGAAAGGGTATGCGGCTTCATCCATGCGCGATCTGGCTCAGAAATTAGGCATTGAAGCGGCCAGTCTTTATTCGCACATCAAATCAAAAGAAGAAATCCTGCAGAGCTTATGCTTTGATATGGCCACTGAGTTTCGAAAATCACTGGAGGAAGTAGAAAAGCAAAAACTGTCACCGTCAGAGAGGCTTCGCAAAGGCATCATTGGACACATTCAAGTGATGGCAAAAGATCTTACCGCTTCAGCCGTTTTTATGAATGAGCACCGCCACCTCAGCCAGCCCTTTCTCCGTGATTTTTTACTACTTCGCATCAACTACATCAACCGCTTCAAATCGATGATAGAAGATGGAATCCGTACGGGCCAGTTTAAGGAATCAATTGATAAGAAGTTAGCGGTGATGACACTTTTCTCGTCATTGAACTGGATGCCTATGTGGTATGACCCGAAAAGCGACATAGACCCGACTGAACTTGGACAGCAATTGTCAGACATGCTCGTCAACGGGCTCAAAAAAAACTAAAACCTACCAGTTAACCCGAGCTTGAACTGTAAAAAAAGGAATAACCTATTCTCCTTTTTCTTGCTACCTTGAGCCGAAACCTACCACCTATGATCAAATTTATCATCCAAATCTTCAAACGATTTGCCTGGTTTAAGCGCTTCAATGCGAAAGTGACCTATGAACTTCTGGCCAAAAATATTCCTGCCGAAGACTGGCATTTTATGAATTATGGCTACACGCCTACCAGCAGCGAACCCAGTTTAGAAGTAGCCGATGATCCCAAAATTCAAAAATACTCTCTTCAAATGTATCACTACCTCGCTGCAAAAACCGATCTGGCAGGCAAGCAAGTATTGGAAATTGGCAGCGGACGTGGTGGTGGTGCGAAGCATGTCGCATCGCACTTCAAGCCTGCCAGCTACACTGGTTTAGATATTGCCGCCAGCGCGGTGGATCTGGCCAATAAAATTCATAAAGTGCCGGGGCTAAAATTCATTCAAGGAAGTGCCGAAAAAATTCCGTTGGCGAGTAACAGCATCGATGTCGTCCTCAACGTGGAGTCTTCTCACGGGTATGGAAATGTTGATACCTTTTTGAGTGAAGTAAAGCGTGTACTAAAGCCGGGTGGAAAATTGTTGATGGTTGACTTTAGAAATAGCCCAGAGAACATGGCCATCTTCCAAAACCAAATAAAAAACTCAGGGCTACAACAATTGTCGCAAGAAGACATAACGCCCAATGTCGTTGAGTCCATCGAAGCAGAGGACGATTCAAAAAAAGAGCGCATCAAAAAATTGATTCCGGCACGTTGGCAAAAACTATTCAATGAATTTGCCGGGGTGGTTGGGTCAAGGTTTTATGAAACGTTAAAAAATGGTACAAGGCCGTATTATCGGTTTGTGCTAACTAAAACCTGATAGTTAACCTTACTCTGCCCTCTCATATTTTAGTTAAAAGAACCTCGGCTAATACTGGCGGTACTATCCCCTTTGCTCCAAACGGATAACTTCAAAAAAGTTAACATCTTCCCTACTTCTTTGTTAAATTGCAAACGATTGTTAGGAGTGTCTCTAAATCAGGTAAAATCACTTAAATTCTCATATTATGTACGGTGGAGGAAATACGTTTGAGGGCATTAAAACAGATGAAGTAGCGCAAGAAGATCCCATTTTATTGGCTGTCTTTGAAGCACGTATTGCGCGGGGTGAAAAGATAGAACCGACCGATTGGATGCCTCAACTCTATCGCAAGCAGCTGATTCGAATGATTGAGCAGCACGGGCACAGCGAAATTATTGGGGCCTTGCCTGAAGGAACGTGGATTACCCGTGCTCCTGGCTTCAAAAGAAAAATGGCATTGATGGCCAAGGTGCAAGATGAAGTTGGCCACGCGCAGTTACTCTACAGCGCTGCCGAAACATTGGGCAAATCGCGCGAGCAAATGATTGACGATTTGATTACCGGCAAATCGAAATACTCTAACATTTTCAACTATCCTACTTTCACCTGGGCAGATTGTTGTTTCATCTCCTGGTTAGTTGATGCCGGAGCCATTGTGAACCAGTTGGCGAATGCCAAAGGAAGCTATGGCCCTTATTGCCGCGCACTCGATCGGATTTGTGCAGAAGAATCTTTCCATTTAAAATACGGACATCATTGTGTCATCTATTTAGCGAGCGGCACACAAAAACAACGCGACATGTTTCAGGCAGCTTTGAACCGCTGGTGGCCTCCAATGATGCACTTCTTCGGGCCTTCCGATAAAATTTCTGTTCACACAGAAATGCTGATGAAATGGAAAGTGAAGATGGGAACCAACGATGACATGCGCAATCAATTTTTGGATATGTACGTACCGAAGATTTGGGAACTGGGCTTTGTGATTCCTGATGCTAACCTAAAGAAAAACGAAGAAACCGGAAGGTGGGATTACACAGAACCAGACTGGGAAGAATTTAAACGCGTGATCAATGGCGGTGGCCCTTGTAATAAAGAAAGACTCGAAGTGAGACGCATTGCAGAAGAGCGTGGTAAATGGGTGCGTGAGGCTTTGAAAACACCCAGGACCAAGTATGTAATGCCGTTGGCTTAATCTAAAGTTACAGGTTACCGGTTTCTAGTTACCAGTAACCAGCAACTTGAAACCGGAAACAATAAATTAATAAATACATTGAACTCCTTAGACCCCCGCGTAACCCGGCTGCCTCACATTGGTGAAGTAGGAAAAATTGTTCCGAAGGCTTCGCTGGATCAGTTTGGTACGTACGAGGTGTTTGTGCAGCCCAAGGAAGGGAAACCATTTCAGCATGAAGGCATTGTGCATGCACCTAATTTAGAGTTAGCATATGTACTCGCTAAGGAAACCTTTACACGGAGATTTACCTGTACATCATTGTATGTGACAGACACACGCGATGTATTCGTGTCACCCCTAACAGAGGGAGACAAAAATGCCTACGATCAGATTACGCCTTCGGTAGCAACTGCCGGAATAAAAAAACAATTTGAAATTTACCATTTATCCAAGCGAGGCAAACAGCACGTCCATGCAGGCAGTGTGGAAGCTAGTTCACCGGAAGAAGCAATGAGCGCGGCCAAACAAAAATTTAATCAGGGAAAAATAGTTTTTAATATCTGGGCGATTGAAACCAACAACATCAGATTCACCTCACCTGACGAACAAGAGTTGTGGCTCACACTACCCGATAAAAAGTTCAGGGATGCTGCGGAATACAAGGGTGGAGATAAGCTGAAGAATTTTTTGGAAGCACAAAGTAAGGCATAGGTAGTAAGATGTAAGTAGTAAGATGTAAGACACAAGATGCAGTTAAAATATAAACTTGGATTCTTCATTTCATTTTTCATTGTTGCCATTGGCTTAATGTTGTTACTAGCTGGCAAGGATAAAGAAGGTGTGATCATTTATTTAGGGCTTGCGCTCTTTGGTTGTTCCGGTGTATTCTATATTATAAAAGACAAGGTGAATAAAAACATCCAACCAAACTGGTTAAAACTTATTGGTTACGTTCTGATCATCATAGGCGTTGCCGCTCATTTCCTCTATCAAGTAGATACCAAATTATTGGTTATCGGACTAAGTGCGTTACTCAATCCTTTTCAAAAAATAATTCAACCATATCATACTGGTGGAGTACGGTAAATTGTTTATTTCAATTAAATAAAGAACGAGTAATATTTTGAAAAAGAGTAACTTTATGAAAAAGTAAGGCAGTGGCTACGAAAGAAGAGATAAAAAAAGAAGTGGATAAATTGCCTGCTAACCTTTTGGATGAAGTGTACTCCTATTTGAAAAGCGTAAGAGATAAAAATAGCCTTTCAGAAGAAGAAGCCAGAAGAAAATGGAAAGAATGGTGGGACGATCCTGAAACAACATTTTCACCTGATTTTATGAACGAGCGTATTCAACCTCCTTTGGAGAATCGAGTAAAAATGTTTGATTGATGGCTTATCTACTCGATACTGACACCTGTATTTTCATCATGAAAAAAGTGCGGGCAATCCAGCAAAAGTTTGGTTCAATAAATCCAAGTCATCTTTTCGTTTCATCAATAACTGTTGCCGAATTGGAGTATGGTGTTTCAAAAAGTAAGCTCGCTGAACACAACACCAAAAGACTTGGCGACTTTCTTTCTCGATTAACCATTTTAGACTTTACAAAACAATCGGCTAAACAAAATGGTCTGATCCGTGCTTCCCTTGAACAAAGAGGTATGCCCATTGGAGCAAACGACATGCTAATTGCGGCCATTGCAAAAAGCCATGACCTTACTCTCGTCACGAACAATGAAAAAGAATTTTCACGAGTCGAGAGTTTAAAAATCGAAAACTGGCTTAAAGAATAGTTAGATGGAAAAACTCCCCCTCAAAGAACTTCTTTACAAAATGGCCGATGACCAATTGATCATCGGGCATCGTAATTCTGAATGGACGGGCTTTGGCCCATTGCTGGAAGAAGACATTGCCTTCTCCTCCATGGCGCAAGATAAAATTGGTCATAGCTTAGCGCTCTATACCATTCTTCATGAGTTAGGGGAAAGTGATCCTGATACGGTAGCCTTCACCCGCAACGCCAACCAGTTTCACAACAGCATTTTTACAGAGCTGCCCAATCAGGAATATGACTTTAGTCTTGTGCGTCATTTCCTATACGACACAGCCGAGGCATTGCGTTTTGAGTTATTGACTAACTCTACCTGCGAGCCATTGGCACAGGTGGCACACAAGGTACGAGGCGAACTTCGCTACCATACGCTACATGCTAAAACATGGATGAAACAACTGGGCTCCGCGACTGAAGAAAGTGTGAGTCGTTTGCAAAAATCACTAGAACAAGCCATGCCCTATGCGTTAGGCATGTTTGAAGAATCGCCTTACGAAAATGAGATAATTGAAGCAGGTATTTTTGAAGGAGAGCAGAAGTTGAAAGAGCTTTGGATGGCGAAAGTAGAAGAGACCATCAGTCAAACGAGTTTGCATTTACCGGATTGGAAAATTGTTCAACCTATCACAGGGGGAAGAATTGGAAAACATACAGAACACCTTCAGCCTTTGCTGGATGAAATGAGTGAAGTATTTAGAATTGATCCGGGGGCGGAATGGTAATTATTAGTCCGGAAGACCGAAAGACGGGAAGTCGGTAAGTTAGAAAGTTGATTTGAGCTTATTATCCATGACTACCATTAGTGCATCGGTGAAGAAAATCTATGAGTGGCTCGAGGATGTCAAAGATCCGGAGATACCTGTTTTGTCATTGGTAGACCTGGGCGTGATCTCTAATGTAGAAATTGACGGAGACAAAGTGAGTATCGAGCTCACCCCTACTTTTGCGGGTTGTCCGGCAATGGAGTATATGAAAAACGAAGTCATCGAAAAGTTAAAGAGCAAGGGAATACCTAAAGTAGAGGCAACCATCTCTTTCCGGGTGCCGTGGTCATCGGAATTTATTTCGGAAAAAGGAAAAAAAGCACTCAAGCAATATGGATTTGCACCCCCTCCTTCCAACAAGCTTTTTACAGAGCTGGAAATACTGGAAAACGCAATATGCCCTCGGTGCGATGGCACTAATACTGAAATGAAAAGCCCATTCGGCCCTACCCTTTGCAGGTCACTCTACTACTGCCATGATTGCAAAGAGGCCTTCGAACAGTTCAAACCGTTGTGAAGAGTAGATGCACATCTTAGTTTGGCATAAAACCTTTAAACTTGTGGTTCGTTTAGCGAACCACATGAGATTATTGAAAAGACCAATTGCCGCAATACCCTTTCTTTTTGGAGGGATGTTATTGATGAGTTGTGGCCGATCTGCCACGATCAACGAAGCGACCACCTTTACTCATCTTGATTCGGTGACTGATACCTATTTATCATTACAAGATACTTTGCTGTATTCCTGGAATGTACTGGTAAAGGACGAGCAGGAAAAAGTAGACGCAATGGAAAAAGCGTTGCATCAATTGATTCAATTGCCGGTCCCGGAAAAATCTCAGTTAGTCACTTTACAAAGTCGCCTGCAGCAACTAAAGCAATTGCGCATCACACAAAAAACATTGACCAACCCGTATGTGGTAGAAGAGTATGATTTCGCAACCAGCTCATTGGTGGCCGAAATAGTTGCTCTTTCTGAATCTAACTCTGTGTTGATGCAGAACAAAAACCTCTCGGTACTGATTGAGAAAATAAAAATTGCCGAACAACATACGCCTCTATTCCGATCTAGCTATGACAGCATTGCCTTACTGTTTAATGCCTTTCTCGAGAAGAATGAATCTTCGCTGAAGGAGATTGATAAAAGTGGTCCCCTTGAAAAGAGGCCACTGTTTAGCGGGGTAGCTGGCAAATAAATATTCGAGACTTTTTGATACCCCCCTGTCACGTTTAGTCTCAGCCTGAGACGGTGTGACAACGCCAAAAAAAAATCGAGGCCGCAAGCTTTCACCTTCAACCTCGATTTGTTAAGTAACAATTACCAATCAACCAACAACGATCAACGAATAACCATCAACGATTTCAAATTACCATCTCTTCTTCCGCTCTCCCCCACTGGCGCCACCGCTGCTGCGGCCACCGCCTCCACCGTACGAACGGCCACCGCCTCCACCATAGGAGCGCTTACCTTCGCTGCCTACTTTTCCTTCTCCACTGCCGCCATCAAACGAACGTCTTTTGCGTTGGTAGCCCACGCCACCTTCGCCACCACCACTTCTCTCACCACCGCCACTGCGCTCGCGTCTCTCGCCACCACCTTCTCTGCGTTCGCCTGTCATTTCTAATCTTACTTTACGACCGCGAACTTCTACGCCTTCAAAGCCTTTCATCACCTGCTCGGTCACATCCTTTTCTAATTCAAAGAAAGAGAATGCACCTTTCAAGTCAATCTTGCCAATCTTTCCTTTGTCAATTTCACCGTAGTCACAGATTAAGCCAAGCAAATCGCCCGTCTCCAATCCATCCATTCTGCCGATGTTGATAAACACACGGTCACCACTCGGGCGACTGTCTCTATCACGGTCATCGCGACCGTACCGATCATCACTTACAAATGATTTGGTGCGATCTGATTTATTCAAGTCACGTGCATCGCGATAATACGCTAAGAAACGGTTGAACTCAATCGAAGCAAAACGCTTGATGATATCTTCTTTCGATAAGTCGATCAGTTCATGATATACTTCCGGCAAGAAGCTGTCAATCTCCTCTTCGTTCACCTCTACGTTGCGCATCTTGCGTGTCAGCTCCATAATCTTGCGCTGGCACACCTCATCACCCGTAGGGATCATGATTTTGGTAAACCTGCGCTTCAATGCTTTTTCTATCTGGCTGATCTTGCCCATCTCTTTTTTAGAAACGATGGCCAACGAAATACCCTTCTTACCGGCACGAGCCGTACGGCCGCTTCGGTGTGTGTAGTACTCCATCTCATCAGGCATGTTCATGTGAATCACGTGCGTGATACCCGTTACATCTATACCGCGAGCTGCCACATCCGTAGCCACCAACATTTGTAATGTTTTGTTCTTAAAACTCTTCATCACACGGTCGCGCTGCATCTGCGTTAAATCCCCGTGAAGGGCATCTGCATTGTAGCCATCTTTCATCAAACTTTCTGCTACCCGCTGCGTGTCAATTTTAGTACGGCAGAAGATCACCCCAAAAATATCGGTTGTGTAGTCTACCATTCTTTTCAGCGCCTGGTATTTATCTCGCTCGTCTACTACAATGTATTGATGGTCGATGTTCTCGTTGCCCTGATTGCGCTCGCCCATGGTGAGCTCCTGCGGGTTGTTCATGTAGTTCTTCGATATCTCGCGCACCTCGCGCGGCATCGTTGCCGAGAAGAGCCACACATTTTTTTCATCAGGCGTGCCCGACAAAATTTCGTCTATCGCATCTTTAAAGCCCATGTTCAACATCTCATCGGCTTCATCCAATACTACGTATTTAATCGTACCCAGGCTCACCACCCTACGTTCGATCAAGTCAATCAATCGGCCGGGCGTAGCGACAATAATCTGAGCGCCTCTTTTTATTTTTCTAATTTGATCTGATATACTCGCACCGCCATATACGGTTACGATGTTCAGGTCTTTCACCGACTTGCAAAAGTTTTCTAAGTCAGTAGTAATTTGCACGCTTAGTTCGCGTGTAGGCGCCAGAACCAATGCTTGCGTGGTGCGGTCTTTCACATCGATCAGCTCGATCAACGGAAGGCCAAACGCGGCAGTTTTTCCAGTGCCCGTTTGGGCTAATCCGACCAGGTCGGTGTTTCCTTTCAACAAAACCGGGATGGCTTGTTCTTGAATGGGCGTTGGAGTTTCAAAGCCCATTTGGCGGATTGCCTCCACCACTTGCTCCGAAAGTCCCAGTTCACTAAATGATTTCATTCGTTTCTAATTGTTTTTTTTGGTCTCATGGAATGGCTCACTAAGCTGCACCTCAACACTGAGCGCAGTGTGTAACCATTTCATTAAAATTGTTTATGTGTAAAAATTAAGCCGCAAAGGTAACCTAATTAATTGGAAGTGATATTATTAGCTCAATCAGCAGCCCCAAAGGGTAATCTGCTGTTGAAAGCAAAACCACCCCTACTTTATTCGGAAAAGGAGAGTTTTTGCAAGAATGGTCCGCAAGCCGGAATTTAACAATTGGGCGTGCCCCTTGCCGAGGCGGCCGGGTCGCGCTGTCGCTACTCGCCACCTGCCGCACATTCCATTTCGGGCTCAAACATGCCGCTCCATCGCTCACGCTAGAGTTTCAATAACCATTTGTCCCGGATTAAAAACGGGGAACCCCCGTTTTTTCAGAGCAATTTCTGGCGTAAATTTCCAAAAAACGACTGTGGCCTTCAACGAAGACTCCCGTGTAAAAATCCCAACCATTCTGCATCTGTGCAGATTAGGCTACACATACCTTTCGTTGAACAAGGCCAAATGGGATGAGACCAACAATATCTTCCCAGACATTTTTAAGGAGAGCATCAGCAGAATCAATTCCGACCTCAAATTAGCAGCAGGCGATCTTACTCGGCTTTTCGATGAAATCGCTCTTTCATTGGAGAATGAAGATCTGGGCAAAGTCTTTCATGAAAAACTGCTAGATCAATCCGGTGTTCGCCTGATAGACTTTAAAAACTTTGATAACAACTCCTTCCATGTTGTCACCGAGTTAACATGTAAAAAAGACGAAGAGGAATTTCGTCCGGATATTACTCTGTTGATTAATGGAATGCCACTGGTGTTCATTGAAGTAAAGAAGCCGAATAATCAAGATGGCATTCAAGCGGAGTTGAACCGAATCCACAAACGCTTTCAAAATAAGAAGTTTAGAAACTTTGTCAACATCACTCAGTTGATGATTTTCTCCAACAACATGGAGTATCAAGAAGATTCCCTTCAGCAACTAGAAGGTGCATTCTATGCCACCACTGCTTACGGTAAAGTTTCACTTAACTATTTCCGTGAGGACAAAGAAAGCAATTTTGACCTGAACAAAATTCTGAAGCCTATTGATCAGGATACTGAGAATCTTGTTTTGAAAGACACCAACTATGTGGGTATTAAAAACTCTCAAGAGTTTATTACTAACAAGAATCCTGATAGTCCGACTAACAGAATCTGCACCTCCCTTCTTCAGCGCGATCGACTGGCATTCCTCCTGAAGTATGCTTTTGCTTATGTGAAAAGTGAAGAAGGCTTGCAAAAGCACATCATGCGCTATCCGCAGATATTTGCTTCAAAGGCAATTCAAAAGAAATTAGATGAAGGAGTAAGAAAAGGAATCATCTGGCACACACAAGGCAGCGGTAAAACTGCGTTGGCATACTACAATGTGAAGTGCCTCACAGATTATTTTCAAAGCAAAAATATTATTCCGAAATTTTATTTCATCGTTGACAGGCTCGACCTATTGATTCAGGCAGCTAAGGAATTTAGGAGTCGGGGCCTTGTTGTGCACGAAATAGAGTCAAAGAGCGATTTTGTAAGAGATATTAAGACTACTAGCGTAATTCACAATGACTCAGGTAAACGCGAAATAACAGTGGTTAACATCCAGAGGTTTCAGGATGACCCAAGTGTAACACGTAATGCCGACTATAACCTAGATATTCAGCGAGTTTATTTTCTGGATGAAGTTCATAGAAGTTACAACCCCAAAGGAAGTTTCCTGGCTAATCTGAACGAGTCCGACCCTAATGCCATCAAGATTGGTTTAACGGGCACACCTTTGCTCGGCAGCGATTACAACTCACGCGCCCTTTTCGGAAACTACATTCATAAATATTACTACAACGCCTCCATTGCCGATGGGTATACACTTCGCTTGATCCGAGAAGAGATTGAAACGAAGTACAAACTTGAGATGAAAAAGGCGTTGGAGGAGATTGATATTTTGAAAGGAGCAGGCGACAAGAAAAAAGTATACGCACATCCGAAGTTTGTAGAACCCATGCTCAAGTACATTGTAGAAGACTTTGAAAAAGCGCGGGCTACAACGGACGACCCCAGCATTGGTGGGATGGTGATATGTGATTCGTCCGAGCAAGCTGAAAAGTTGTACGAAATATTTCAGTTTAAATACGCCAATAACAGCATTGAAGAAGCATTACCACTGGCGGCTGAACCGGCACCAAGTTATGCTGAGGATAGAAAAAAGAAATATAAGCCTACCACAGCTTCCATTATTCTTTCTGACATCGGTACTAAAAAGTATCGCGAAGACTTGATCGATGACTTTAAAGACGGCAAGACTGATTTGCTTTTTGTTTTTAATATGCTTCTTACCGGATTTGATGCACCCAGACTCAAAAAGCTATATCTAGGTCGCTTGATTAAGAAACACAATTTACTTCAAGCGCTAACGCGGGTTAATCGTACATATAAAAATTTCCGATATGGCTATGTGGTTGACTTTGCCGACATCGAAGAAGAGTTCAAGAAAACCAATCAGGATTACTTCAATGAGTTGCAGGAAGAGTTAGGTGATGAACTTCAGCACTATTCTGATTTGTTTAAAACCCCAGAAGAAATAGAGAATGACATACAAGAAATAAAAGAAGCTCTTTTTCATTTCGATATAGCAAATGCAGAAACGTTTTCGCAGCAGATTTCACAGATTTCAGATCGAGGAGAAATGCTTAAGATCACGCGTGCGTTGAATACTGCGCGTGAATTGTATAACCTTATTCGTCTTTCCGGTAATTACGATTTACTTGACAAACTCGATTTTCAACAGCTTACCGTGTTGGCCCGGGTAGCCAATAGTCGATTAACAATGATCAATACGCTCGAGACGCTCAAGACCGGACAGGAGACAACCAATCTGCTAAACCTTGCCCTTGAAGATGTGATTTTCGCCTTTACTAAAATCAAAGAAGAAGAAATGGTATTGGCCGATCAGTTGCGCAATACATTACAAAGAACACGCGAAAAGTTAGCTGGAATCTTTGATCAAAAAGACCCGGTCTTTATAAGTCTGAAAGAAGAGCTGGAACGTCTGTTCAAAAAGAAAAACCTTTCTGAAGTAACGCAGGAAGAAATGGAGGCCAATATTAAGGCGTTGAACGAAATTTATGCCAAGGCTCGTGAACTGGAACGCAAAAACCAACTGTTGCGATCCAAATATCGGAACGATGAAAAGTATGCCCGCATCCACAAACGCTTGATGGAGAAAGACCCGCTGACCGAAAGCGAGGCTAAACTCTTTGAAGTTTTAAGCGGATTAAAGGAAGAGGTGGATAATCACATTCTCCAAAATTCTAACATGCTCGAGAATGAGAGCTTTGTTGAGAAAATGATTTTGCGCCTGGTCATTGACCAAATTAAGAACAAGCATCAAATGCCGTTGGATGCCGCCACTTCTAAGCGCATTAACCAGTTGATTGTAAAAGAATATATGAATGAATTTTTGGGCAATGCCGCCTGATTGAAGAGGACACCATGATAAAGAATATAGAATTTGAGAAGAAGACCAAGGAGCTGATTGATAACCTGAAAAGCGTATGCGCTAATTACGGATTGGGCAACGATGGCAACGAATTTAAAATCATTACGCAGGTATTTCTGTATAAATTTCTGAACGACAAGTTTATTCACGAAATAAAGCAGACAGATAAAAAGCTAGCCAAGCTAGAACCGAAAGAACTGGATGCCGCCTTAAACAAACTTTCAGCAGATGATTATGAGATGCTCACGATGCAGCTCAATGAAAACACGGCTCGCCTTGCACCCAAGCAATTTATTTCCAGCTTATTTGCTCACCAGAACAAGCCTAAGTTTGCAGAACTTTTTGATAAGACATTGCTCGACATTGCTAAAGAGAATAGTGAGATCTTTTCTGTAGTAACGGAGGGTGGTGAAAAGGTTGTGCTTTTTGAAAACATCAGTAAGTATGTAACCGATAAGCGCGATGACTTCTGCAGGGCCATCATTAACAAACTGGTGAACTTTAGTTTTGAAAATATTTTTCACGAGAAGTTTGATTTCTATGCTACCATCTTTGAATACCTCATTAAAGATTACAACACCAACAGTGGTGGTAAGTATGCCGAATATTTTACACCCCATGCCGTAGCTAAAATTATGGCGAAGTGCCTCGTGCAGGGCAAAGTAAAAAATGTAACCTGCTATGACCCCAGCGCGGGTTCGGGCACATTGCTTATGAACCTGGCACACGAAATTGGAGAAGACAAGTGTACCATTTACTCGCAGGATATTTCTCAGAAATCATCCAACCTGTTACGCTTGAATTTGATCTTGAACAATCTGGTGCACTCCATCCCCAATGTAGTAAAAGGAAACACGCTGCTCGACCCATATCACAAAGACATGAAGGGGAAATTACAGAAGTTTGATTATGTGGTGAGCAACCCACCGTTTAAGCTCGACTTTTCTGATTACAGCGCGCAGCTCAACACTAAAGAAAACCACGAGCGTTTTTTTGCCGGTGTGCCCAACATACCTAATGCCAAGAAAGAAAGCATGGCTATTTACCTGATGTTCTTGCAGCACATTATGCACTCGCTGAATGATACAGGCAAGGCCGCCATTGTAGTGCCGACTGGGTTTATTACGGCACAAAGTGGTATTGAAAGGAGGATACGTGAAAAACTGGTAGAAGGAAAAATGCTCCGCGGTGTAATCTCCATGCCCAGCAACATCTTTGCAACCACAGGCACCAATGTATCCATTTTGTTTTTAGACAAGGCCAACACCAAAGGCGACATTGTTTTAATGGACGCCTCCAAGCTAGGTGAAACGGTGAAAGAAGGAAAAAACCAAAAGACACTTTTACGGCCAGATGAAGAGCAACTCATTATTGGAGCCTTTAATGCGCATAAAGCTTCAGAAGACTTTACAGTTGTGGTGGGTTACGAACAAATCAAAGAGAAGAACTATTCATTGAGTGCTGGACAATATTTTGAAGTGAAAGTTGAGTATAGTGAAATATCTAAGAAAGAGTTTGACGCTAAGCTATTGAGTTACAAGAGAAATCTAGACTCACTATTTAATTCATCAAAAGAATTGGAAAAAGATATAATGAAGCAATTAGAGGGCTTAAAGTATGAATAAATTTAAACTCTCAAAGTTATCTGACTTAGTTGATCGTGTAAAAGTAGGATTTGTAGGGCCTATAAATGAATTCTATTGTGATGAGAAGGAAGGGATTCCGCTTATAAGAACCACCGATATTAGTGATCTCGGGATTGATTATTCTAATCTAAAATATGTAACGAAGGAATTTCATGAGAAGAATAGAAAATCTCAAATTAAGAATGGAGATTTAATCATTGCAAGGCATGGAGAAAATGGTAAGGCAAATATATTTAAAGAGAGTTTTGAAGCTCAAGTTCTTAATGCAGTTATCATCGAACCAAATAATAAAAAGTTAGATTCTAATCTATTAAAGATTTTCTTTGATAGTCCTTTTGTAAAAAGGCAAATTTTGGGAGTTGTAAAGGGTAGTGTTCAAGGTGTTATTAATACCGCACATGTAGCTAATCTTCTGCTCCCAATTAGCGAAGAGATTGATTATTTGAAACTGACAAAGTTAATTGGTGACTTAGATTCCAAAATCTCCCTCAACAACCGCATCAATGTAGAGTTAGAAGCCATGGCCAAAACTCTGTACGATTATTGGTTTGTTCAGTTTGATTTTCCAAATGCAAAAGGCAAACCCTACAAAACCAGCGGTGGTAGAATGGTGTGGAGTGAAGAGTTGAAAAGAGAGATACCGGAGGGGTGGGAGGTGAAGAAATTACAGGAACTTGGTGAATTTAAAAATGGTGTAAATTATGATCCTTCAAATCCAGGCGAGGTGGCTTGCCCTATAATTAACGTTAGAAACATCAGCGCAAGCAGTTATTTTTTAAAGAATGAAGATTTAGACATTATTTATCTGAGAGAATCAGATGTTAGAAAATATGCAGTTCACAATGGTAGTATAATTATCGCGAGAAGCGGGATACCAGGAGCAACAAGATTAATAGCCGACATTGCAGAAAATACTCTGTATTGTGGTTTTGCCATTCATTATGAATTAAATTGTTTAGAATTAAAAATCAGGATTTTTTTCTACCTAAAATCCATTGAGCAAGAGATACAAAACGGATCGGGCGGAACGATTCTAAAAAATGTAAATCAGGCCACTTTAAATTCACTAAGAATCACATTGCCAAAGGACATAAAAGTTATATCGAGCTTTAATGATTTGATACAACCTATATTCAGCAAACTGAATTTAATTCAGAAAGAAAACCAAAAACTCACCGAACTCCGCGATTGGCTCTTGCCCATGCTCATGAACGGCCAAATAAGAATTAAAGATGCGGAGCAGGAGTCCTCCTTCGCTATCGGTACGGAGGATAAATTGGCAATGGCTGCGGAGCCGGAAACCAACTATCGCAAAAAGAAGTGACCAATGGCCCAACTATTTGACATCACCAATTGGAATGAACAACCCTGGCTCAATACAGGTGGTACTCGGAACAAAAAAATTTATCTCAACCCGGCAGATAACGAACTCTATTATTTTAAGCAGTCGCTGAAGAAGGAAAAAAAGGATTACAAATACGAATTCTGGTCAGAGATCATCGCGTATGAAATTGGCAAGATGTGTGGGTTCAATATCCTACCCTACCACGTGGCTATGCGAGGTAACGAAGTAGGGTGTATATCAAAGTCCATGATCAATCCCGATAAGGAAGAGTTAGTCGAAGGCGGCAGGTATATTCAAGCTTTCGACAACACATTCAATCCTGAAGATCGGTCGCTACGGAATCAATACACATTTGAATTAATCATAGCTTCTCTAGCATCTTTAAAGCTGGATAAGTATTATGAGCACTTTATCGAAGTCTTGGTCTTTGATGCTCTTATTGGAAACAGCGACCGTCATCAGGAAAACTGGGCATTTATCACTAGCCATACTTTGTTATCAAAGTCTTTGGCTGATTTTGAGTTTTCAATTGAGCATGAGAAATTCCTTGAAGCCGCTCCAAAATTGGTTAAGAAATTTCTTCAGACAGTTTATCTTGTGAGAGGGAAACTGAGGCCAGAGTACAAAAAATTAAGGCTTACCTCTCCCAAGTACACAAAGTTTTCGCCCATCTACGACAACGGTTGTAGCTTTGGCCGTGAGCTTGTGGACGACAGAGTATTGGAAATGATCAACGACCCAACCCTCATTGAAAAATACGTTAAAAAGGGAGAAAGTGAAATTCACTGGCAAGGCAAGAAGGTAAGCCATTTTATTTTGCTGGATAGTCTGTTGAAAGAAGAAGATTTCAAGCAAATGGTGGAATCCCCCATAAAGAGGATAATTGAAAAGTTTGACGAGAAGACCGCAACTGAACTTATAAACCAGGTTGACGTTGAACTGCCAGAAGATTGCGAATACATCAAAATACCTTCGGAAAGGAAGCAACTGATTTGTAAATTGGTAGTTTCGCGGTTTAATTTGTTAAAAGCACTGATCGGAGGAAAGTAAAGTGAAAGAGATAGGTCATATATATCTAAGCTGGCGGAGGGGCCAGGGCGAAAGAAGGCACATTGTTGGTGTTTTGAAGAAGAACATTACCCAGGGTGCGCGCTTTTCCTATCTACAAAAAGGAGTAGATGCCGCTAAGCTGGAAGGTTTTACACCCTATCCAGAGTTTCCGGAAACAACCAAGGAATACACTGATAATGTAGAAGAAATTTTTGGTCAGCGTATTACAAAATCAGAGCGATCTGATATTACAGACTTTCTTGATTTTTGGGAAATTGATCCCAAGTTTAAAGACCAAAAATTCTATTTATTGGCTCACACTCAGGGGTTAAATCCCACCGACAACTTCGAGTTTTTGGCAGACTACAACCCAGTTAAATCACTTCGGTTTCTGACAGATTTGGCGAGTCTTAGTGTGTTGAAATTACCAGCTGGAAGCATTGAAAAAGGGGATAAGCTTACCTACCAATTAGAATCTGATAATCCACACGATAAAGAGGCCGTTAAAGTTTTTAAGGGAGAAACTCTTGTAGGTTACATCAAAAAGATTCACTGCAAAGTGTTTTATAAACCTCGAGCAAGCAAACTCAAGCTTACTGTTAAGGCCATAGAGCAAAACGGTGTTATGAAGCGTGTATTCGTAAAAGTAGCTGGTCAGTAAGAGTCCTTAACCCACCTTAGTTCGTGTCTTCGCGAATCAAGCAAACTCAACCCTCTCTAGCGCAAGCATCTCGCTCGTGCTTCTACTTCTGTGATGGCTGACAAAAGTCCAAGCGTGACGCTTGAACTAGGTTGGGGAGGCAGCTCTAACCTAGTTAGTTTTATTGCCCTTGCTCAGTGCTATCATCGATCAACCGCATGATAGTAACCTAATCAATTTTTTAATGCAATAAATAACCGCGTATCCCATTTTTTGCCCCTAGCCGATGTTATCACCGACCTTAGATAAAATTTCACCGTTGGTTCTTCACCATTTTATGCCCATGCTTACTTTCACAAAATCAATATTGTAAGGCTCGTGGATTCGAGGTATATTTCAATTTAAAACCCTTACCTATGAAATTTGAGCGATTTCTTCCTTTCGTTTTCTTACTGAGCATGCAATGTGCCCCCTCTGGAGATACGAAAAGTGTACTAAAATTTTCAATTTCGTTTACAAAAGAGCTAAGTGAACAGGCTCAGGACGGACGGCTGTTACTTTTACTCTCAACTAACAACAAAGCCGAACCGCGTTTTCAAATAAACGATGGATTGGAAACTCAACTTGTTTTCGGTGTGGACGTAGAGGGTATGAAACCCGGGGACGAAATTAAAATCGATGAATCTGCATTTGGTTTTCCTATTCAAAATCTGAAAAATATTCCTGCCGGAGATTATTTTGTTCAGGGACTAATCAATCGATATGAAACGTTCAATTTAAAGACAGGCCATACCGTAAAACTACCTCCCGATCAAGGGGAAGGCCAGCAGTGGAATTCAAAACCGGGAAACTTTTATAGCAAACCCACCAAGGTTAACATTGATCCTACAAAAAATGAAACGATAAAGGTGGTGATGGATCAAAAAATTGTGCCCGTAAAGGAACCAGAAGATACGAAATATGTAAAGCATATAAAAGTGCAAAGCAAGTTGCTGAGTGAGTTCTACGGAAAACCTATGTTTGTCGGAGCTCACGTGCTCATCCCCGAAGGTTTTGATGAACATCCACAAGCGCATTATCCGTTAATGATCTATCATGGCCACTTCCCCAAAGACTTTGGCGGCTTCAGCACCGAACCGCCAGATCCAAAAATGGACACTAGCGATTACAGTGCTCGTTTTGGAATATATGGCTACAATAAATTGCAAAAACAGGAAGCCTATAATTTTTATAAGCAGTGGACCAGCAAAAATTTCCCTCGTTTTCTAGTGGTAGAAATCCAACATGCCACACCCTACTATGATGATTCGTATGCCGTTAACTCGGCCAGCATGGGGCCGTGGGGCGATGCTATCATGAAAGAATTGCTGCCTGAAATTGAATCTAAGTTTCGCGGAATAGGACAAGGTTGGGCTCGTTTTACCTATGGAGGTTCTACGGGAGGCTGGGAGGCTTTGGCCGTGCAAATGTTTTATCCCGATGAGTTCAATGGATGCTTCGCAGCTTGCCCTGATCCAATTGATTTTCGTGCCTTTTGCCTAGTGGATATTTATAAAGACAAGAATGCGTATTGGTATGATAGCGAGTTTAAAAAACTCCCGCGTCCTGCCCACCGAAACTATTTAGGTCAGATTCAAAATACCATGCAAGAAACGAACCATTATGAATTAGCACTCGGCACACACTCGCGCTCTGGGCAGCAATGGGATATTTGGGAGGCCGTGTACTCTCCGCAAGGAGAAGACGGTTATCCGAAACGAATCTTCAATAAAGAAACGGGAGAAATAGATAAAAGTGTTGCTGAGTATTGGAAAGAACATTTTGACCTGCGCTATATTTTAGAGCGTGACTGGAAAACACTGGGACCAAAGTTGGAGGGCAAAATCCACATTTACTGTGGTGATATGGATAACTACTATCTTAACAATGCTGTGTATTTGATGGAAGATTTCTTAAAGAAAACAGAGTCGCCATTTTATAAAGGAGAAGTAGACTATGGCGATCGAGCAGAACATTGCTGGAATGGCGACCACAACAATCCTAATTATGTATCCAGACTGAGATACAACACACAATACTTACCAAAAATTTTGAAGCGTATCGAGGAGAGTGCGCCTAAAGGCGCTGATGTGAAAAGCTGGAAATATTAAGAATAGTTGAAGCCACCGGTTCACCGATTTTAAGTTTGAATCTGTGGCTGCCAACCTGGTTTTTATCTTCACGAATCAAGCAAACTTAACCCTCTCTAGCGCAAGCGTCTCGCTTGTGCTTCTACTTCTGTGATGGCTGACAAAAGTCCAAGCGTGACGCTTGAACTAGGTTGGGGTGATTTCCGAGTAGAACTAAATGAAGGATTGCTGGTCGGAGACCAACAATAATAACGGAACTTTTTTGATTTTCTTTTTCAGTTTGAGAGAGTGCATTCCTAATTTGTAACTACTCGATTTGCTTACTTTCGAACAGCAAAATTCTATTCTTTTGGTTTACTAAAATGATGGATTCGTCAGAGGCTAACACATACTTATACTCAACGCCCACCTCAATTTCTCTGGTTGTTCCTGTGCCCAGGTCAAAGATTTTCATTTTGGTTCCATCTAAATAATACAACTCCTCACCAAAGAAATTGAAATTGTTGATGCCTTTTTTATCGATTTGGTAGATCCTTTTTCCAATATGGCTATACACAGAAATCCCGGATTGTTGATCTAGCAAAAAGATCATGTTTTGGTATTCCCTTAAGTGAGTGTAAACAGGTGGAACCTTAGCTTTTAAAGTATCTGTGTAGAATTCAATAACAACTTCTTTTGTGATTGGATTGACTTTTTTGATAGACGCATCTGCGGCATCAAAAAGCCAAAGCTTATTATCATTGCTTGGACAGACCAAAGTCGGCTGAATGGCCCACGATGGGTCTAACGAATACTCCTTTCCATTTTCAAAATAGCGACCGTAGATCCAGTATTTTTGGTTTAGTTGATTATATAAAAAAATGGAAGGATGATACCAGGGCTCGAGCAACGTTGTGTTCTTTCCTTTTAAAGTGGCCATTAATTTCCCTTGCGCGTCAAATTTTTTGATTACATTATTTTTTGAGACGATAAAGAAATTCCCTAGCCGATCAACAGTTGCACAAATAACTTCTGCACTCTTAATTTCTTTAATTTTTTTACCAATCTGTTGGCCATTTACGAGGAAACAGGAAGACAACGTGAAACAGAAAAAGTAAACTGTTTTACTAATTGACATGGCAATAGGTCTTCAAGGCGACAGCTTGTCCGTCAAACTCTGCATAGGTGTTGAAATGAACCCACTCTCCTAAATTGATGTAGCGACTATTTACGCCCACTTCCAGGTCAAGTGGCAAGTGACGATGTCCAAAGACATAGAAATCGTGGTGCGTCTCTTTTTCAATTGTCTTGCAATACGAGAGCAGGAATTCATTTTCTTCCCCATTGAATTTTTCTTCTCTTTTGGTATTCGCCAATCTGCTTTGTTTGCTCCAAAGTTGAGCAATGCTCATACCCAGGTTGGGATGGATGCGTGCAAACAGCCATTGGCAAACCTTGCTGTTAAAAAACTTTTTTTGAATTTTATACATAGAGTCGCCTGGGCCAAGCCCATCGCCATGGCCGATCAAAAGAACCTTGCCATTGATTTGTAAAATTTGTGGTTTGCGGTAAATCATAATGTCAAGCTCTTTGGTAAAGTAGTCGAACATCCACATGTCGTGATTGCCGGTGAAGAAGTAAATAGGTATGCCTGCATCTCTTAACTCTGCTAGTTTTCCCTGAAAACGAATAAACCCTTTTGGTATAGCATGATTGTATTCAAACCAGAAGTCGAAAATATCGCCCAGTAAATAGATGCTGTGCGCGTCTCGTTTTATTTGATCCAGCCAAATGATGATTCTTTTTTCACGCTCCAGACTGGACGCATAGTTCGGAACTCCCAGATGAAAATCGGAGGCAAAGTATATTTTTTTATCGGATGGAAGGAGAATCTCCATTGGCTATGTCTTTGCAAAAATAGAAAAAGCCATTCAGAATAGCTGAATGGCTTTTCAGTTGTTTTCAACAGATACTATTCCTTTACTGAATCTGCTACTGGTTCAATTGGAGCGGTAGTTTCTGCGGCCGCCTCAACTTTTTCTTTGTCTGTTCCATTAGTAAACTTCTCATAGGTTGTTTGGCCCGCAAACGGACGTTTTCCTATTAATCGCTCTAAGTCAGACTGGAACAAAATTTCTTTCTCTAACAGTTCTTTCGCGATAATATCCAGATGTTCTCTGTGGTGAATAAGCAAATCTTTAGTGCGCTGATACGCCTTGTCGATGATCTTTTTTACTTCTTCATCGATTCGTTGCGCAGTTGCATCTGAATAAGGCTTATTGAACGTGTAGTCAGATTGTTTAGAATCAAAGAACGACATGTTCCCAATCTCTTTGTTCATGCCGTATACTGTTACCATGCTATACGCCATTTTGGTGATGCGCTCTAAATCACTCAATGCACCCGTTGAAATCTTTTCAAAAATGATCTCTTCGGCAGCTCTGCCACCAAACGTCATGCTCATCTCATCGAGCAATTGTTCAGTTTGATACAGGAACTGTTCTTTAGGCAAATACTGTGCGTATCCCAACGCAGCAACTCCGCGAGGTACGATACTCACTTTTACCAGTGGATCTGCATGCTCCAGAAACCAACCTGCTACTGCATGACCTGCTTCGTGGAAAGCCACAATTTTTTTCTCTTCTGGCGAAATGATTTTGGTTTTCTTTTCCAAGCCTCCAATCACCCGATCAATGGCGTCATGGAAATCCTGCATCTCCACTTCTGTTTTGTCTTTACGTGCCGCAATTAGCGCAGCCTCGTTACAAACGTTGGCAATTTCGGCACCGGCAAACCCGGGTGTCTGTGCTGCTAATTTTTTTACATCTACATCTTTCGAAAGCTTAATAGGCTTCAAGTGCACTTTAAAAATATGCTCTCGACCCGCGATGTCCGGTTTGTCGATACTGATTTGTCGATCAAAACGACCGGGGCGCATCAAGGCAGAGTCTAATACATCTGGTCTATTGGTAGCGGCTAGTATGATTACCCCACTGTCGGTTGCAAAACCATCCATTTCTACCAACAACGAGTTCAAGGTGTTTTCACGTTCGTCATTCGACCCTGGCATTTGCCCTCTGCCACGAGAGCGACCAATCGCATCAATCTCGTCAATGAAAACAATACATGGAGCTTTCTCTTTTGCCTGCTTAAACAGATCGCGTACGCGTGCTGCTCCAACGCCCACAAACATTTCTACGAAGTCTGAACCTGATAATGAGAAGAAAGGCACCCCTGCTTCACCGGCTACGGCTTTCGCCAAAAGTGTTTTTCCTGTTCCTGGAGGGCCTATTAAGAGTGCGCCTTTTGGAATCTTGCCACCCAGTTTTGTAAACTTCTGTGGTGTTTTTAAAAAGTCAACAATCTCCTTTACTTCTTCTTTTGCTTCCTCCAATCCTGCCACATCCGCGAACGTGATTTTTACTTTGCTCTCTGCATCAAAAAGAGCCGCTTTTGATTTTCCGATGTTAAAAATCTGCCCGCCCGGACCTCCACCACCTGTCATTCTTCGCATCAACATCCAAAAGCCGAATACGAGCAAGAATAGAAATCCAATATTAAAAATAGTGTTGGTATAGTCTACCCGATCTTCCTTTTTAAGATCGACCTTGTCATTGGCACTGAGACCTTTAGTAAGTTCCTCATAACGATCTTCAAATTTTTCGACCGATCCAATTTTTAGTTTGTAATGCGGACCATTCGCATTGAAGCCCAATGGGCTGCTTGTTTTTTCAATTTCCTGCTTGTACTTGGCGTTCTGAAGGGCTTCCGCCTTTAAGGTGATCTCAACCATTTCTTCATTCTTGATGAGAACCAGTTTTTTGATATCACGGGAACGCACCATTTCCTCAAATCGGCTATCCAGTATCTCGGTCAATTCGCCACTGTTCATAATACGGCTAATGCCGAAAATCACTACGATCAGCGCCAAAATAAGCCAAGTCTGATAGTTTGTTTTGGGGAGTTTGGGGGGATTTATCTTTTTATCTTTCTCTTTGTCTGCCATTTGTTTATAAAATCTAAGTTCGAATTACTAACGTCTGCTGCTGATTTAAGTTCTTAGTCCTCAATTTCTGTTATCTGGGCATCGCCCCATAAACGCTCGATGGCATAAAATCCTCGTTTGTCTTTACGGAAGATGTGTACGACAACAGTGATATAGTCGAGAATCACCCACTCTTTATTGCTTCTTCCCTCGATTTGCCATGGATTTTCTTTTATTTTCTTGTAGACTTCGTCATCTACCGATCCGGCAATCGCATCTAACTGCTTATCCGAGCTTCCTGAGCAAATGACAAAAAAATCTGCGACTGCATTCTTGATTTCCCTCAAATCCATCACAACAATTTCAGAAGCTTTCTTTTCCTGCATTCCGTGCACGATGGCTTTACATAGTTTTTCTGAGTCTGCTTTCTTCTTTTTTTTGGTCATTCAGCTATCTTAGGATCTTTGGGAAAAAGTAAAGCAACAAATCTAACCAAATTCCATTGTATAAAATCCTTGCCAACACGCTGTTCTTAGGAAAAAACGTGGTTTTCGTGCCAGAATGTCACTCGACCAGCACTCTTTTATCAGAACTTTCACAAAAGACGAATCAGCCAGAAGGCACGATTGTGATCACTAACTCACAAACCCGAGGGCGTGGGCAAAGAGGCAATGGATGGGAGGCTGAACCGGGTTTGAATTTGACGTTTTCTCTGCTGCTCAAGCCGCATTTTATGTTGGCCAAACAGCAATTTGATCTAACCATAGCCATATCGTTGGGTGTTTTTGATTTCCTTTCGGCACGAATCCCCGGGCGAGTAAAAATCAAGTGGCCCAACGACCTTCTTATTGGTGAGAAAAAAATTGCCGGAATTTTGATTGAGAACGGGCTGGCTGGCGAACAAATTCAGCAAAGCATAGTTGGGATTGGATTAAATGTTAACCAGTTTTTATTTTCTATAGATACGGCAACGTCATTGAAACTGGAGACCGGGCTTGAGTTTGTGAATAGCGATGAACTCAATTCACTACTTGAAAAACTGGAAGGTAGGTATTTGCAACTTCGTGCGGGAAGGCGATTAGAACTACTGTCTACTTACTTGAAGAATCTGTACCGAGTAGGTGAGGAACACCATTTTCTAGTTAACAGCCAAAAGATACAGGGTCGCATTGAAGGCGTTGATGAAAGTGGAAGACTAAAGATCCACACAAATGGCATGGATCGATTTTTTGATTTCAAAGAGATATCTTTTGTCCGTGAATAGGTTGAAGGCTTGGATTCGTAGTTTTTTTGGGTTCTCACGATCGGAGACGAACGCACTTCTCATTTTGTTACCCTTGATGGTTTTATTGATTTTCTCAGAACCTGCCTATCGCTACTGGTTTACGAATCAAGAGTTAAGTTTTTCAAAGGACTCACTGCGGCTTGATAGCCTGGTTGCCAAATGGCAATGGGAAAAAGCAGATAGTAATCCCGAATCAGTTGATCGACCGCTTTTCAGGTTTAACCCAAATACAGCCTCCAGGGATAGCTTATTACAATTAGGTTTCTCGCCATCGCTTGCTCGCAGAATAGTCAACTACCGCACAAAGGGTGGAGTATTCAAAATCAAAAGCGATTTGTTGAAAATGTACGGTGCCGATACGTTGCTTTTCCAAAAGCTCTATTCGTTTATTGATTTGCCCCTTATCGCTGAAAAGAAAAGAAAAGAATTCCCTAAAGACTCATTTCCAACCCGCCCCATTGTTGCGATCACTAGACTTGACTTGAATGTGGCTGACACCGCGCAGTTGATAACTGTTTATGGCATAGGTTCAAAATTTTCGCTGCGAATCGTAGAATACCGGGAGCGCTTGGGTGGATTTGTTTCAATGGATCAGCTGAACGAGGTGTACCGTCTCGACACCACAGCGGTTGGTCGCCTCAAGAAAAAATTCTTTGTGTTGCCAGATTACCGCCCCCGACAAATGCAACTCAACACTGTGGTAGAAAGGGAACTCGCTGCTCACCCGTATTTTTCTTACAAATTGGCGGCTGCGATTGTCGCCTATCGGTTTCAACATGGAAACTTCACATCGATTGAAGATCTTGTGAGCTTGAAGTTACTGACCGAGAGAGATTTCCAAAGGATTAAACCTTATATTACCATAAACCCGTAACGTGGCTTCGGACCAAACAAAAAAAATACTGACTAACTACTTGCGGAAGCTCACCAATCTTTCTGCAAGGAATAAGTCAATTTTTTTGCCGCGCCTCAATGCAGATCGTTTTTTGGATATCCAAACGCTGAGTCAGCTCAATGGTGAAAAAGCGTTTTCGATCATTGAGTCTTTGATTAGCGGTAAATCAAAAGTGATCTGCCCGGTGTTGGACCCGCGCATGGAGGAAGCCAACCTGGGAAGTGCCAGGCTTAAAAAAATTCAACGCGCTGACCATTTTATTTTCGAAGAGTCGGGCTCGCGAGAACTCCATGTAGGTTGGCCATTTGTGCGTGGAAAATTTTCAGATGGTACCTTCGTCCATTGTCCGCTTCTCTATTTTCCGGTTCAGCTGGAGATCAAAGACGGTTACTGGACGATGGCACTTCGGTCTCAAGCTGAAGTGACTTTTAATAAGTCGTTTTTGCTGGCCTATGCCTTCTACAACAAAACAAAAGCAGCAGAAGAGTTGCTGGAAAAAACATTTGAAGGCAGCGATGTAGATACTACCATTTTCCGAACTCAGCTTTACCAGCTCTTGCAGAAAGCAAACATGGCCATTCATTTCAATCCCGACAACTATCGAGATGAATTGATTTTGTTTCGTACGTACAAAAAAGATGAATTTGAAGAGCAGCATCAATCGGGTGAACTAAAGCTGTTTCCCGAAGCGGTTTTAGGATTGTTTCCACAGGCTGGTTCTTTTTTGGTGCCCGACTATCAACAACTTTTGGCAAGTGAAACATTTGTTGACTTAGAAGATTTTTTTCAGGCGCGGTCGCCCCAGAAAAACGATACTTCCTTAGGCGATGCTTTTCATTTAGTGAAAGAAGAAAAAGTCTATTCGATTCTTCCCATGGACTCATGGCAGGAACACGCGTTGAAAACGTCCAAGCTGGGTCATTCGTTAGTCGTGCAAGGACCACCCGGCACGGGCAAATCGCAACTGATTTGTAACCTGGTTTCTGATACTATTGCTCAAGGTAAAAAAGTGTTAGTGGTTTGTCAGAAACGTGCAGCGCTGGATGTGGTTTATGTACGCCTGGCAGAAAAGAGATTGGCTGATTTTGTGGCCCTTGTTCATGATTTTAAAAGCGATCGCAAGGAGATTTTTGAAAAATTGGCGCACCAGATCGAAAAGGTGGATGAATACAAATCCAAAAATATTAGTTTGGATGCCATTCAATTGGATCGCCAATTTTTTCAGTTGGGTAAGCGTATCGATCAGATAGCAGAAGAGTTGGAGTCGTTTCGCACTGCACTCTTGAGCGAATCGGATTGCGGAATGAGCATTAAACAACTCTATCTTTCCTGCGATCCACTTCATCCCTCTATTTCATTGAAACAAGAATGCAACCAATATAAAGCCTTAGAGATCAAAGATTTTGTACGACAGATCGGAGGGTATTGTTTTTATGCAAAAAAGATAGAGCAAAAAGAGTATCTATGGCGCGAACGAAAATCATTTTCACAACTTCAGGCCAGTGATCGTCAGTTGATGGCTGATTATTTGGAAGAGATACCGGTATACTTTGGCAACGTAAAGAGTGAATTTTTAAAACACTTTAACACGCAATTTGATTGGGAGCAATGTGAGGCACTCATCGACAAACGCTTGGATGCGATTACAATTAAACAATTGTTACCATCGGACGAGCGGTACCGCTACTTTCAAAAAATGGTACCTGAAACCGAGGACGAAACAAGCGCGTTGTGGCTGGCAAATATTGAGCGCGTCATTATGGCTTGTTTTGAAGGAGTGGCGATAGAGAAATCATTACCTGCTGCGCAGCTAGGACAATTGCAAGTTGCGTTGCACCGCAGTATGAAAGTGCGTAAAAGTTTGATTGGGCTTATCAGATGGGAGTTGTTTTCGAAAGATAAGTATTTGGTAAAGCGTGCGTTGGTAGGTAATCAACTTGATAGTTCGAAGGAAGGGTTCAAGCTATTGGAGCAAAAACTAGATCACCGATTGAATTTGGAGCACAACATTTCTAAACTAAAAGGAAAAAATTGGCTTATCGATTTTCCGGATGGAACTTCAAAGTCTGCAGTGGCGACTTGGTTTATCGATCAACAAAGTGCGATCAAAGCGAAAACAATTTTCAAATCCATTCGAGGGATGGGCAATTTGATTTCGCCTATAGGAACAGAAAAAAAGGAATTCATTGGAGCCTTGGAGACACTTTTTCAGGTAATCGCTCAGCTACCCGGTAAAAAAGATGAGTGGCTGCGCTATTTCTTGTCGTCACAGATTAGTGCCCTTACACAAACTGGTACCCACCATGATAAACTTCGAAGCGTGCTTCTGGAGGATTTTGATCATCTTGTTGAGTTTGACAGATTAAAGGAATCGTTGACGGAGGAGGACCGCGCTATACTTAATAAACTATTTGAAAAATGCCAGGCTTGGGACGAATTATCGATGATCGAACTCTTTAAAAACAGTATTTGCTTAGCCTGGATTGATAATCTTGAAGCAAAACATCCATTGTTGAGAATGGCTTCATCAGGGAAAATCGGTTTGCTGGAAGAAGAACTGAAAGAATTGATCGTTAGCAAACAGTCGATCAGCAACGAAATATTGCTGCTTCGTTCGCGTGAGCGAGTGACGGATGAGTTGGCATTTAATCGGTTAAACAATCGCGTGACCTATCGCGACTTACTTCATCAGGTTACCAAAAAGAAAAAGATTTGGCCGCTGCGAAAAGTGTTGACTGATTTTGAAGACGATGTTTTCCGGTTGCTACCTTGTTGGCTGGCTTCGCCCGAATCAGTGTCAGCTATTTTTCCAATGAAAGAAACGTTCGACCTGGTCATTTTCGATGAAGCCTCACAATGCTTTGCAGAACGTGGCATACCCGCACTCTTTCGAGGCAAGCAAGCCGTGGTGGCGGGCGATTCGCAACAATTGAAGCCGGGTGACTTTTTCCAGTCGCGCTGGGAGGAAGACGAAGAGCAGGCGGAGCCAGATACAGAAGTAGATTCGCTCTTAGAGTTATGCGATCGCTACTTGCCCAATGTACAATTGCAAGGACATTACCGCAGTAAATCACTTGCATTGATCGAGTTTTCGAACAAACATTTTTATGGAGGCAAACTGCAGATGTTGCCTGAGCTAGCCGTTGCCAACAGCCGAGAACCGGCTATTGAGTATGTGAAGGTAGATGGAGTTTGGGAAAATTTTTGCAACGAGATAGAGGCTTTAAAGGTAGTTGAACTGATCGTTGAATTATCATCAACAGATCCGGGAAAAAAAATTGGTGTGATTACATTCAACGCACCACAGCAATCGTTAATTCTTGATTTGTTGGAGGCGAATTTTGCGCGGCTGGGGAAAGAAATCCCGCTTACTCTTTTTGTAAAGAATATCGAGAACGTGCAGGGCGATGAGAGAGACATTATTATTTTTTCAGTAGGCTATGCACCAAACAAAAAGGGAATAGCATCTACTCAGTTTGGTAGTTTAAACCAACAAGGAGGTGAAAACAGATTGAACGTTGCTGTCAGCCGTGCCCGCGAAAAAGTGATGGTGGTAACCAGCCTATGGCCTGAGCAGCTGATGGTGGCAGATACAAAAAATGAAGGACCTAAACTCTTAAAGGCATATTTACAATTTTCACGAGATGTTTCGCAGGGAGAGTTTGAGCCAAACGTGGTAGTTGAAGAGACTGGTCGCTTACACTTGAAACATAAAATCAGAGATTGGTTTGCGAGCAGGGAATATGCCGTTGATTGCGATGAATTGCCTTACTGCGATTTGACCATGAAAAAAAATAATCGATTGATCGGGGCGTTGCTCACAGACGACAACAACTATGTAGAAAGTCTGTCGGCTAAATCCATTCATGCACTGGTTCCAGGCGTACTTGAGTCAAAACGTTGGCCATTTTTGCAATTGTACAGCCGCAATTATTGGCAAGACAGAGACCGATTTTTTAATGAGATTGGGAAATTTGCGCTTAACAATTTAAAAGGATAGAACAATTGTCAACAATAACATTGGGGTTAATAAACTTATGGATGAATGAGAAGGTTAACAATTCTTATATTTTTTATTGTAATTCAATGCCATGTGGTGTTCTGCCAAAAGAAGAAACTTCCAAAAGGACTTCAATATGGAATAATAAAGGACTTTGATGTTACTGGAAAAATAAAAGATAAATCGAGCAATCTTAATTTAGATTCAGTTGCGGTGATTCTTGAGTTAATGCAGTTAACGCTAACTGATTTACCAAAGTCGTGCGATGAGATATTTAATTACAATGAAAGATTTAATAAAGATTCGACATGGCTACATGACACATTTCCTATTTCTAAAACGTTAAGCAATTCTGAAGGGAAATATGAAATAAAGGTGTATGGAGAAATGTATGAAAATACTTTTCATTACAGAAAGACGATATTGATATATTCTGGAGGTAGATATCCTTCTTTTGGTTATTTAAGAATTGTGTTTAGAAAGAAGGGGTATGAAGAACAGAGTTTGGTTGTATCAAAAGAATGCTTTTCAGATTTTGAGAATGTTTTTTTAAAGCCCAAGTGATTTCACACTCGCCTTTGTTGTTGTTGTTATTCACCAACAAACAAAAGCTGTCGCATCGGAGTCTCCCGCCTCGGGGACTCCGCGTATAATGAACCCGCAAAAATAGATAGCTGACGGAATAGTTGAATGCGAAGGCTATTTTTTATAACTTTGATATATGAATAACACAAATTTAACGATACGACATAAATTGTATGATTTCATCCGCGTGGCCGATGACAAAAAACTAAATGCCATTTATAATCTGCTCGAAAATGAGATCGAGCAAACAGCGGAATGGTGGAAAGACAAAGGATTTGTGGATGAACTTGACCACCGCTACAAAGCTCTTGAGAACGGGACAGATAAGGGATTTACATCTGAAGAGTTGAAGAGCTCTGTCAGCAAACTCCGGAAAAAAAGATATGGCTAGCCCATCCGTCTACATTGCCATTTTTTCAAGCAGAGCGCAAAAAGAAGTTGCAGAATCATGGAATTGGTATGAAGATAGACAACAAGGATTGGGTGACCGTTTTTTAAAGGAGCTAACAGACCGCGTTCATAGTATAGAACAGGCACCAAAAAGATACCCTACACGCTTCAAATCCTATAAAGAAGCACCTATACCCGTCTTTCCTTTTCTGATCATTTACAGAGTAAGTGAGAAAAGGAAAATAATTCGTATCGTATCCATTTTTCATACTTCCTTAAATCCAAAAAAGAAGTATTGACAAAAGAAGTACCAAGAGACCAAATGAAATTTACGATACTATGTTGGCAAAACTCAGAGTCTCGGTGCGGACTTAACAATTTGAAAAGAATAGACCAATTGTGAAGATGAATTTTATTTTCGTTCACATCATTTTGATATTCGGATTGTTGGTCGGAGACCAACAGTAAACAGAGGTGTATAAAAAAATTATTGATGCGTTCCAACCTTTTCATTATTGCTTTTGTGCCTAAGTGGATAGCTGAACTGCAAAAATTGTACTTGAAATTTATTTTTAGTGTGCTCTTTTTAGCGATGGCTGAACAGGTTTTTTGTCAAGATGTAGTTCGATTCGACTCGCTGGCTATCGGATGTTTCAATTTGGTAAATGAAATACCCTCCAAATTTGTAGTCAACACACAGTTGGAGTATGAAAAATTAGTGAATTATATGCATAGCTATAGAGATTGTGGAGATTATGATCTACCAAAGATTGATTTTCATAACAAGACACTTCTTGGGCTTTTTGTGAGAGCTAGCGGCTGTCAGCAACCAAGATATAAGCAAACAGTTATAAAAAATGACGGGGCATTTATTTATGTAGTCGATATAAAAACCTTTGGCATGTGTAGAAGGGGTTATTCAGATATTCTTTGGGTTCAAGTTGACAAAATTGAAGAGAATAGCTTGATTAAATTTGAAACAAAATATAGCCGCTAAGCATGAAGTTCCCTCGCCTTTATTGTTTTCTTAACCAACAAACAAAAGCCCACTGATAGTTTAGAAACCACCAGTGGGCTATTTGCTGAAAATTTAGGCTATTGATCGAGCCCCTTCTTTTCCATTATCTTTTGCATTGCTGCCTCTTTACTCAGCTTGCCAGATGAATACTCTTTCAAAATACTATTTTTAACAGTTAGCTCCAGTGAAGAGGGGATTCCGCAGCCGACACATCTTGTCAGTTTGATATTGAAGATAAGATTCTCGTCATCTTTTAAGCTTTTCAGTGTTCGCCCGTATTCGAGCATGTCCTCTTTGATAGTGTTGGCAAAAAGTGGATACAGTTCTTTTACTTTTTCGTCCCTTG
>VYLL01000066.1_pt1 | contig 45412 bp, 51 predicted proteins | sample 5114301 | NCBI WGS metagenome assembly VYLL01 (sample SAMN12291809, study PRJNA351875) | freshwater metagenome | isolation source: freshwater lake | place: USA: Michigan, MSU2 Lake | collected 2011-08-16 | reverse complement strand
TTTTTTTTCACGTAACTCATTTTGATGAATCAAAAATACAATATCACTGCCCTTGCTCCAAATACTTCACAATCATTTTGTTATCTGAAAATTTCTTAAAAGCGATTTCCCTGTTGGCTTACGCGCCCTGACTAATAAAGTGGCAACGGTTTTGAAGGAAGAATTTATTATAAGGAAAAGTGTGCCCTCAGTAATTTCTGGCAATTTGGTTATCCATCGTAAAGCAGCTTTGGCTTATTTGAAGGGAATTCCTATCAAATTTTCTAAACCAGAATTTGAGTTGCTTTTCTTCTTTGCGCAGAACCCCAAGAAGGTAATAAGTTTGGAGAATTTAGTGAATAACATCTGGGGCTCTGAAGTTTATTCAGCCACCAGTTCTATTGAATCTTACATCGAGAGCATAGCGCAAAAGCTCGGAGGAAAGTGGATGACCAGTTTAGGTAATGGGAGATATAAGTTCAGCCCTCACTAGTCTCCAATTGCTCAAGAACGGTTGATAAGTGATCGTAATTTTTTAACCCTGGCATTGCTTCTGTTTGTCCAGTCAGTACTAAACCAGCTATTGGCAAGCTGAGTAGGTCACCGAGATTACCCGGCTGGGGTTTTTTGAAGGAAACTAAAACCTTGTAATTAAAAGAAGTTAGTTCTTCAAGTTCGGTAACAGATATATCCTTGGTCATTACAAACTGAATTCGTTGGGAGTGCGTTGACAAATTCTCGATGTTTGATCGGTCTTCCTCGTTCATTCGCACGATTAACGGTAATGAACTTCCTTTGGCTATTGCGTATAGCTGATCGGTGTTCACTAAAATAAAGTCGGCATCATATTCGTTTACATCAGGCTGCTCCTCGGATTCACTTATGTCTAAGATCATGCTCGGCCCCGTTATCCAGCTCTTGATGGCGGCAAAAAGGGTCGGATTCACATGAGCCACCGGGCAAGCCAGCAATTGAACGCCCATGCCTGAACAATACCGTGCCTCGCTTAGATTGCAAATGTTTTCCACCAGTACGTTCGTTTTGAGAGTCATGCCCAAATATCAAAAAGAAAAAATAACTTTGAGATTAAAGCGTGTAAAAATTGTGTGGCCTAAGTTTGCAGGTATCGTACGGTACGGGATTGTGATGGCGTTTCTAGGTCTTTTAGGAATCAGCTGTGATTCAGACACAGTTGAGAAAAATGTCAATTATTTTCCTCTTCGAGTGGGTCAAACCTGGCTTTATGATATCGAAGAGACAAATATCACTCGGGCAGCTTGCACAGACAATGGCACGACAACGCTTAACTATCAGTTATTGGTGGAAGTGATGGATTCAATTGTTGCTGATCAAGGGTTCACTTATCGCTTCAAACGTTCTAAGAGGACAAATGCTGCTGATCCATGGCTTGATTTCGAAACCTGGACAGCTCAGCGGATTGGCAATAGAATAGTGGTCAGCGAAGGCAATATTTCTTACGTCAAGTTACTCGCACCCATAACAAATGACTTGGTTTGGAACGGTAATCTGTACAACAATCGCCAAGAGTTAAATGGAAAGAACGAGGACGACTATAAGAGCACACTTGTCGATAAGCCCTACGTGGTTGAATCGTCCGGTTTGAGTTTTGGTCATTCAGTTTCTGTGGTGCAAAATGATGAACAAAGCAATATTATTTATAGAGATTCAAGATTGGAAGTGTATGCAGATCAGGTGGGTTTGGTTTACAAAGAGAGTTACCTCCTAAACTACTTTGCCAATTCTCAGTTGCCATGCTTTGCACAAAAGCGAACCCAACAAGGTGTTATTTATAAGCAGAGTTTAAGGGAATTTAGTAAATGAGTCGCGGTGAGATGAGAAAACTCCTGACATGGGTTTTGATTTGTGGGTCGTTGCCGGTTGTTGCTCAATCCAATCGCTATTTTGTTTTTTTTAAAGACAAAAGCAATTCTGTTTTTTCGGTAACTGATCCAGTCAAGTTCTTAACCCAAAAAAGTATCGATCGGAGAGCAAAGGGCGGTATCGCAATTGGGCCTGATGACTTGCCTGTTAATGCCAGCTACGTCAGTCAGATTAAGATGTTAGGCGCGAAGACATATTTCACTTCCAAATGGTGGAATGGTGTATTGATACAGGCAGATCAATCGATTATTCCAACGATTAACGCGCTTCCATTTGTTGCAAAAACAGAATTTGTTGCGCCTGGGACACTTCTGCAAGGTGGACGAATGGCAACAAATAACAAATCAAATCAGCCAGACGCGGTTGCTCAACAAAGCGACTTCCAGCTTCAACAACTGGCCATGGATAAAATGCAGGAGGAGGGATATAGAGGAGAAGGGGTCATCATCGCGCAATTTGATAGTGGCTGGCAGGGAGTAAACTTGACTGCGCCTTTTCAACCTCTGTTTTTCGAAGGTAGGATAAAAGGCGTTTTTAATTTCGTTAGGAATACTAGCAATGTCTATTCTGACGATGATCACGGAACAAGCGTATTGTCTGTCATGGCTGCTTATGTCCCTGGTACTTTTGCGGGTGGAACTTACAAAGCCAACTACTACCTTTTTGAAACAGAAGATGATGCCACGGAGTACAGGATTGAAGAATACAACTGGGCATTTGCTGCCGAAAAAGCAGATAGTTTGGGGGTAGATGTGATCAACTCCTCGCTTGGGTATAGCACCTTTGATGACGCTGCGATGAACTATACTGTTTTTGACCTTACGGGCAAGAAAGCAGTTGTAAGTATGGCGGCACGCAAAGCTGTTGAAAAGGGCATAGTCGTGGTTTGTAGTGCAGGCAATGAAGGGAATAACAATTTTTGGAAATTTGTGACTACCCCTGCTGATGCAGAAGGTGTGTTGGCTGTCGGCTCGATTACATCGCTCGGTAGCAAAAGCTCATTTAGTTCTATTGGCCCAACAGCTGACCAACGACTAAAGCCTGATGTTGTTGCATTGGGCTCCGGCACTGCAGTGATTTCCGCCACTGGTTCTTTGAGTACGGCTAGCGGCACATCTTTGTCAAGTCCACTGGTCGCTTCGTTGGCGGCCGGTCTGATCCAAGCGTTCCCCAATAAATCAGCCAACGAGATAACGAACGCGATCATCCAATCAGGGAGCCTTTTCTCCACTCCCAATAACTCATTGGGTTACGGAGTTCCCAATTTTGAAATCGCAAAAAGCTATTTGAAGTATGGCGTTCTGGAAGAAGATATTTCTGTGTTTCCAAACCCTGTATCGCGATCGTTAAATATTTTGTTGAAGGCACCTTCCAACGGATTGATTACCGTTTCAGTTTACAATTTGTTGGGTCAGCAGATTTTTCAGCAGTCGACTTCAGTTAGCTGGGAAACGAATCCAATACAATACGACCTATCACTTCTGGCCAATGGAATTTATTTATTGGAGGTGAAAAGCGACAAGGCAACGCTGGTTAGAAAGATTGCAAAAACAGATTGACAAGTAAACTGTTGTTATCTCACGCTTCGCTCCACCTCGCGAAGATTCTCTAGTTTTTTATTGCGTAAAAATCCATTGATATCTTCAAAGTGTTCTTTGATTCTCTTGTTCCCGAACTCAAAAACTTTAGTCGCCAATCCGTCCAGGAAATCGCGATCGTGAGAAACTAGAATCAGTGTGCCGTCAAATGCTTTCAGCGCATCCTTTAAGATCTCTTTTGTTTTAATATCCAAGTGGTTAGTAGGCTCATCTAGGATTAATAAATTCACAGGTTGCAGAAGTAACTTGATCATTGCCAGTCGTGTCTTTTCTCCCCCCGAAAGCATCTTCACTTTTTTATCGATGGCTTCGCCACTGAACATAAACGCGCCCAGGATATTTTTTATTTGAGTACGCACATCTCCAAACGCGATTTGATCGATGGTTTGGAAGACGGTCAAATCTTCATCGAGCAATGAAGCCTGGTTTTGCGCAAAGTACCCGATCATGCTATTATGGCCCAATTGAAGTTTCCCGTCATACTCTATTTCGCCCATAATGGCTTTAACGAGCGTAGATTTTCCCTCGCCATTTTTACCGACCAATGCCACCCGCTCACCACGAGCAATCGTAATAGACGCATCTTTGAAAACGACATGGTCTCCATATTTTTTCGTAACACCTTCCATGATAACCGGATAATTTCCAGAGCGTGGGGCAGGAGGGAACTTTAGGTTCAAGGCCGATGAATCGACTTCATCTACTTCGATGATTTCGATTTTCTCCAACATCTTCACGCGCGACTGCACCTGAAGTGTTTTGGAATAAGTTCCTTTGAACCGATCGATGAATTGTTGAATATCCGCAATCTGCTTTGCCTGATCATCAAATTGCTTTTGTTGCTGCTCGCGTCTCTCTTTCCGGAGTTGTAGATAATGAGTGTAATTGGTTTTATAGTCGTAGATACGCCCCATCGTCACCTCGATCGTACGATTGGTAAGGTTGTCGACAAACATTTTATCGTGACTAATCACGATCACTGCTTTCGCACTTGTTTTTAGAAACTCCTCCAGCCACTGCACCGATTCAATATCCAAATGGTTGGTCGGCTCATCGAGCAAAATCAAATCAGGTTTTTGCAATAGAATTTTAGCCAACTCGATTCGCATACGCCAGCCGCCACTAAACTCGGTGGTGGGTCTGTTAAAATCTGTGCGCAGGAAGCCCAGACCCATCAGTGTCTTTTCTACCTCCGCATCGAAATTAATCTCTTCAATAGAATAGTATTTTTCGCTTAGCTCAGATACTTGTTCTATGATTTTTGAATATTCATCCGATTCGTAATCGGTACGCGTTTCCAGTTGACTATTCAGGTAATCCATCTGCTTTTTCATGGCGAGGATTTTACCAAACGCTTTAGAAGCTTCCTCGAAGACGGTGGCATTATCTTCGGTCAGCAAATGTTGAGGGAGATAAGCTATAATCGCCTCTTTGGGTGCTGTTACCTTACCACGGGTGGCTTTACTCACACCTGCAATAATTTTTAACAGGGTGGATTTACCCGCCCCGTTCTTACCCATGAGGGCGATCCGGTCATTTTCGTTGATGTTGAAGGTGATATCGCTAAAAAGCGCAGAACCGTTAAACTCTACTGTAAGGTTGTCGACTGAAATCATTGATTAAAAATAAGCGCGCAAAGATATTACTATTTTTACATCGAAGCCACTTGATTTTAGTGCAGATTCATATCAATAGGTGGTAACGCCAAACTTCAAGTCGAACTGGTTAATCGTCATTTTGTATTCCTTTAACCACTTTTGTTTTTGTCACATTTTTTTTGGTCTCCCAACCACCAATCACTTTGTTTTTGATAAATAATTTTATTGAGTTAAAAGGAATCGCTACAAAGCCAAATTTCATGCCTATTAGAACCAACCTGATTCTTGTGCTGTATTTGACTTGGTCGATAAAATGTGATAATCTTTTTGAACGAATAGGCACTCATTCGAGCTGTGTAACTTATGTTACAAACTTAGCATGACCAAACCGGTACTTTTGTACTTCAATTAATTACTTCCATGGAAATTTTTGGATATGTGGCTTCAATAGTTATGGGGCTTTCGCTGGGTTTAATCGGTGGGGGCGGCTCAATTCTTACGGTACCGATCTTAGTTTACATTTTTGGTGTTGACCCGATACTTTCCACGGCTTATTCACTTTTTGTGGTAGGCCTTACTAGTGCGGTAGGCTCATTCAGCCATTTTACAAAAGGTAATGTTCATTTGAAAACCGCCTTGATTTTTGGTTTACCCTCTATCGTTGCTGTGTATTCGGTACGCAAGTTTATTATGCCAATCATCCCCGATCCGGTGTTTACACTAGGAAGCTCGGAAGTATCTAAATCGGTAGCTGTGCTATTATTGTTTGCAATTCTGATGCTACTCGCTTCCATCACAATGATTCGTAAACCAAAGAAAATAAAGGAAAAAACAGGAGAGTTATCCTATAACTATCCACTCATATTTGTAGAAGGTGTTTTAGTAGGTGGCATAACAGGTCTAGTAGGTGCAGGTGGTGGGTTTCTCATCATTCCAGCCCTAGTATTGTTGGCAGGCTTACCTATGAAGCAGGCGGTAGGAACTTCGCTTCTTATAATCGCACTCAAGTCACTCATTGGATTTACCGGTGACCTGGGAACAGGCCTGGAAATTGACTATCGGTTTATGCTTTTCTTTTCGGCCTTTGCCATGGTAGGTATTTTGGCGGGTAGCTATCTATCCCGTTTTATTCCCAACGAGAAACTCAAACCGGCTTTTGGTTGGTTTGTCATGGTGATGGCAGTATATATTTTCGTTAAAGAGATTTTATTTTAAAATCTTCGCCAGAAGCTAATTCAAGCAACTTGGGATTATAGATAAACTCCACCCTCACTTAAAAAGTTCATGCAGCAGGGGCTTAGAGAAAATTGGAAGCAGTTTACCTTACTGGTAATCATCAACGCTTTTGTTGGTGGCATGGTGGGGCTTGAGCGTTCAATTCTTCCCGAACTCGCTTTAGAAAAATTTGGTGTAGATGGTCATTACGCCATCCTATCCTTCATCATTGCTTTTGGCTTTGTTAAGGCTGTTTCAAATTATATCGCAGGAAAATTTGCTGGCAGGCTTAGTCGCAAGAAATTATTGGTTGTCGGTTGGCTATTTGGTTTGCCTGTTCCGTTTCTGCTCATCGTTGCCTCTTCGTGGAACGTGGTGATTATTGCCAATGTTTTTCTGGGTATCAATCAGGGCCTTGCCTGGTCGACTACCGTGCTAATGAAAATTGATCTAGTAGGCGAAAGGAATCGTGGTTTTGCTATGGGCCTCAATGAGTTTGCAGGCTACCTGGCAGTATCGATAATGGCTTTTATAAGTGGATGGGTCGCGACCGAATATGGTTTGCATCCGTATCCGTTTTACATAGGAATCTTTTTGGCTGCAGGTGGCTTTCTACTTTCGTGGCTTTTGGTACATGACACTACGCAGATTTCGTTAACCGAAAGAGATCTTTCCAACACTCCGGGTTTACAGAAGATGTTTTCTGATACTACGTGGCGCCATCCAAACCTGGGCTCCATTACGCAAGCCGGCTTTATAAATAATTTAAACGATGCGTTGGCCTGGGGCATCATCCCGATCTGGATGAGTCAGCAAGGCTTTTCAATTTATGATATTTGTTTAGTGGCGGCTGTCTATCCAGCCTTCTGGGGTATTGGACAACTATTTTCCGGTAAACTCGCGGATAAATTTTGTAAGAAAGACATACTAACTTATGGCATGTTGGTGCAAGCTTTGGCTCTTTTTTTATTTCCACTCATGACCAGCCTGGTTGCTTTATTGATACTAGCTTCATTGCTGGGTATTGGTACCGCGCTGGTATACCCCACTTTTTTAGCGGGTATAGCTGAGAACACAACTGTGAAAGATCGGCCGGAAAGTATTGGTATTTTTCGTTTCTGGCGCGACTCTGGTTATGTGGCCGGTGGGTTAATTACAGCCATGGCCGCAAGTTGGTTTGGATTTGCTTTCTCGATTGAGCTTGTTGCCCTGATTACTTTATTATCTTCTATCATTCTTGCTGTACGGATGCATTGCCCTACGAAAATAAAATCAGTGATATCATTTAAATATTGACTATGTGATCTTTGTCACTGATAAAGGTCATACCATCGCCCTACTTTTGTGTATATAATAAGTTAACCCTAACCAATTATGTTTGAAATAATCCGTCAACCCTGGCCCTGGTATGTAGCAGGAGCCGTTATAGGTCTTACAGTGCCTGCTTTGCTTTTGTTGGGCAATAAGCATCTAGGCATTTCTTCATCTTTGCGCCACTTGTGTGCCGCTTGTTTGCCCGCCAACATCACTTTTTTCAAGTACGATTGGAAAAAGGAAATCTGGAATTTGTTTTTTGTTGCGGGCGTATTGTTGGGTGGGCTAGTAGCCACACAATTTCTAACCAATCCAGAAGGGATTATTATTTCTGAAAAGACCATAACGGATTTGCAAGCCCTGAATATCACAGTTGATAACGAACTGATGCCTGCCTCAATCTTTACGTTTGAGAATCTTTTTACCCTCCGGGGCTTGATGTTTTTTGTAGTGGGAGGGTTTCTGGTTGGCTTTGGAACGCGATATGCCGGTGGTTGCACAAGTGGTCATACGATCATGGGCTTGTCAAACCTGCAATGGCCCTCGTTGGTAGCTACCTGTTGTTTTATGGCGGGTGGATTCGTGATGGTCCATTTCATTTTCCCTTGGTTAATGAGTTTATAACAATCAAAAAGAAATTAGTATGAAGGAATCAGAAGGTAATTTTGTAGATGTATCACCAGTTGCGCACCCAATTGAGTGCGAGGCGCCCAATGATCAGGTGGCTCGTGAAACATTAATAACATCCAATATTAAGTATCTGATCACAGGTATTGTGTTTGGAATTGTTTTCGTCAAGGCAGAAATTATTTCCTGGTACCGCATTCAGGAAATGTTTAGGCTTCATTCCTTTCATATGTATGGCGTAATCGGCACGGCTGTGATTGTGGGCATGATATCAGTGTGGGCTATCAAACGCTTTAACATTAAAACAGCACAGGGTGAAAAAGTAATCTTTCATAACAAGCAATTTAGCTGGGGGAATATTATAGGGGGTTTTATTTTTGGATTGGGTTGGGCCATTACGGGTGCGTGCCCGGGGCCGCTCTTTGCCCAGATAGGAAGCGGTTTTTTGGTTGTGAGTGTTACTCTGCTAAGTGCGGTAGCAGGCACCTGGGTATATGGATTGTTTCAGGAGAAACTGCCACATTAATTCAATAGGTCTAATTGCCAAAGGCAATAGGACTATCGATATCTGATTATTAAATGACTCGAGATAACTAAAGAATGGAAAACCATTCGTTGCAAGATCGTCCCCTGATAAAAATGGTAATCCTCGTTGTTGTCCTGGTTGCAATATTGCTGGGACTAATGGGAGTACTTACCACAGTAATTGTTATTGGCCCACAAACAGTGATAGCATGGTTTGCCCAGCCAGAACATTCTAGTCCGGTTATAGCCGAGAAGCCAAAGCCCGATATGTGGAAGGCTCCGGCTCTCAGCGATGTTCCAAAGAACGAAGAAGGCAAGTTAATTGAGTATGGTCGCGAGTTAATCGTTCACACTTCGACTTACTTGGGTCCCAACGGCTCGGTGCAAGCGATGAGCAACGGTATGAATTGTCAAAACTGTCACCTCGATGCAGGCACAAAACCGTTTGGAAATAACTATAGTGCGGTGGCATCCACGTATCCAAAATTCAGAGCGCGGTCTGGCACTGAAGAATCAATTGAAAAACGTGTAAACGATTGCTTTGAACGAAGTCTGAATGGCGATGCCCTGGCCGAAGATAGTCACGAGATGAAAGCCATTGTCTCTTATATTCATTGGTTGGGTAAGGATGTTGCGAAAGGTAAATCGCCTAAAGGATCAGGACTGGTAGAACTTGGATTTCTTGACAGGCCGGCAAGTGCAGAAAACGGAAAGCTTTTATACGATCAACAATGTGTTGTGTGTCATGGAAAAAATGGTGAGGGCATTGCGCTGGCAGATAACACTGGATGGCAGTTTCCACCGCTGTGGGGCGAGGGTAGTTATAATCATGGAGCTGGCCTCTATCGACTCTCACGCTTTGCAGGATATGTGAAAGCTAACATGCCTTTGGGCGCTACCTACGATGCACCCATACTGACTGATGAAGAAGCATGGGATGTTGCAGCGTATGTTAATTCGATGCCGCGACCCACTAGAAATTTAAGTAGAGACTGGCCGGATATTTCTAAAAAGCCACTCGACCATCCTTTTGGTCCTTATACAGATGGCTTTGATGAAACACAACACAAGCTGGGTCCCTTCAAGCCGATTCAAGAAAAACGAAAAGTAATTGCCAATAAATCCAGATGAAATTTGTTGTGAGATTATTGTTATCTGTTGCGCTGGTGGCAGTAAATATTTTTACCTATGCCCAACATCACGATCCAAATTGGTCGGCCAAGCGGGTGTTAATTGACAAGCACAGTCTAGAAAGCGATAGTCTTTTAAATATTTTACACAACACAGGAACTTTTGAAGGCCACATTCGCAATTTCTTCATGGCAACCACTAATCATGGAGATTTTCCGGATTACTATGCCTGGGGTGTTGGTGGTGGGTTGGGATATTACTCTCCAATCATTAAAGGATTTCAGGTAGGTATGTCAGGGTTTATTATTTTTAACCTCGCTTCTTCTTCACTTGCCCCGGCACTTCCTTATGCCAATCGCTATGAGCTTGGTTTATTTGATGTATCCAATCCAGAAAATCATCAGGATCTTGATCGTTTGGAGGATCTCTATCTCCGCTATTATTTTTCTGAAAAGAGTAAATCGTTTATTCAGATTGGTAAGTTTCATTTAAAGACTCCGATGATAAATCTTCAGGATGGTCGAATGCGACCTAACTTACAAGAAGGAATATGGGCCGAATGGAGTGAGTCAAAGAAAATAATGCTTAAAGGCGGTTGGCTCTGGCGCACATCACCACGCTCCACCATTCATTGGTTTGATATCGGAAAGTCACTTGTTTATCCGAATGGGCGGGCGGTTAATGGTAATAAAGCAGATTATACACAGCACACGAAGAGTAGTGGAATCGCCCTTGCCAATGTAACCTGGAAACCCGTTAGTGGTTTGGATTATCAGGTATGGAATTATTATGTGGATCGCCTTTTTAATATGTCGTTGAATAAAATTGAATACAAGAGAAAACTTGATGATCGCACCCTCATGGCGGGCGTCCAATATGCATGGCAAAAATCATTGTATAACGATACGCTGGCGATCGAAAAGCAATACATCACAAAAGATGAACAATCGCACACGTTCAGTGGCCGGGTAGGTTTAACAAATCGCAAAGGTGAAGAATGGTTTCTGAATTATACCCGCATCACAAGTCACGGCCGTTTTCTATTTCCGCGCGAGTGGGGAGTAGAACCCTTCTATACATTTATGCAACGCGAACGCAATGAAGGATTGGGTGATGTGCATGCGGCAACAGTGCAACACACACGATTTTTGGATAATGGAAAGCATTTTGAATTGCTGGCAGTAGCTGGTATGTATTGGTTGCCTTCGGTGGACGATGCGAGGCTTAATAAGTACACAATGCCTTCCTACTATCAATTCAATGCCCGTTCGCGGTATCGCTTTCAAGGATTTCTTCGAGGTTTAAACCTGGAAGTGCTTTATACCTACAAAGGGAATCTGGATAAGAGTCTAGAAATAAAACCATCGTTTTATCACAATAAAGTAGACGTGCACCACCTGTCCGTAGTGTTGGATTATTATTTTTAGAAGTTAGAAAATTTAGATTGCGCTACCTGGATTATTGAGATAGTGTTTAATTGTAACATTTGTCACATAAAAGGAATCCCATTTTACTAATCTTTGTTGTTGAATCTAAAATATTGAATATGCGACAGCAACGACTTTTAACCTTTATGTTATTAATGGCCATAGCGGGCTCGTTTGTCCAGGCCCAAACCGTGAATAAACTTGATCCTCAAAATTTTGAGAAGCAACTAAAAGAATCAAAAGATCCTATTGTGGTAGATGTGCGCACTCAGGGTGAATATGCGCAAGGACATCTGGCCAATGCGGTATTGATTGATATTTATTCAGCTGATTTCAGGAGTCGAGTTGGCAAGCTGGACAAATCAAAGCCTGTGTTTGTATATTGTAAAGCGGGTAGTCGCAGCGGTTCGGCAGTTGGGGTATTTACAGAAATGGGATTCAAAGAAATTTACGATCTGAGTGGCGGGATCACTGCATGGCAACGAGCTAGTAAGCCTATAGAAAAGAAATGAGGAGAATCGGTTTCATAATAATCATGTTTGGATTCTTACAGGCTTCTGCCCAGGTGCAGAGTAGTGCATATAATCTTACCCTAAAAACTCTTCTTTCTCATTCTGTGCCTGAGGTTAATGCTTCTCAAGTAAAGGGAATGAAAGATGTGTTACTGCTAGATGCCCGCGAATGGAATGAGTACCATGTAAGTCATATTAGAAATGCGATATATGTTGGATATGATCAATTTGAACCGGGAAGAGTGAAGTCAATTGACAAAAGCCAAAAGATCGTAGTGTATTGCTCTGTAGGTTATCGGAGCGAAAAGATTTCCGAGAAGTTAAAACAAGCTGGCTTTACCGATGTTTCGAATTTATACGGAGGCATATTTGAGTGGGTAAACCAGGGAAATCCTGTGGTGGATGAAAAAGGAGAGGAGACAAAAAAGATTCACGCCTATAGTAAAACCTGGGGCGTGTGGCTAAACCAGGGAGTGAAAGTTTACGATAATTAATTTTTTAGCATGGAGAATTACTGGAAGATTGTGGTTGATTCTTACACTGGCTACTGGAACTATCTGGTAAGTGAAGTAGCCTATCCGGGATGGCATAATTACTTCTGGTGGCTAGTGGGTCTTTCGCTAGTTGTATGGTTGCTAGAAATAATGGTTCCGTGGCGTACAGGACAATCGATCTTCAGAAAAGATTTCTGGCTCGATGCCTTTTATATGTTTTTCAATTTCTTTTTGTTTTCACTAATCGGCTATAATGCAATTTCAAATATTGGGGTCAACCTTTTCAACGACTTTTTGGCATTGTTTGGGATCGAAAACCTGGTGGCAATTCAGATCCAACGTTGGCCGGCATGGACTAAGTTATTAACCATGTTTGTGATAGCAGATTTCATTCAGTGGAATGTACATCGGCTTTTACATCGGGTTCCCCGGTTGTGGGAGTTTCACAAAGTGCATCATTCAGTAGAAGAAATGGGATTTGCTGCGCATTTGCGGTTTCATTGGATGGAAACGATCATCTATAAATCTATTCAATATATTCCGTTGGCTATGATTGGTTTTGGGCTGCAGGATTTCTTCATCATCCATATAATCTCGGTAGCGATAGGGCACCTGAATCATTCCAATCTTTATATCACGTATGGGCCATTAAAGTATTTGCTGAATAATCCGGCCATGCACATCTGGCATCATGCCAAAACACTCCCAAATCAATATGGCGTTAACTATGGCATTAGCCTCAGCATTTGGGATTATCTTTTTAAAACCGCGTACATTCCAAAAAACGGGCGGGATGAAAAGTTGGGGTTTGATGGCGATGAGCAGTTTCCAAAAACATTTTTACAACAGCTAGTCTATCCTTTTAAAAAGTAAATCATGTCCATTCACCACACCAAGTGCGGTTGTTCTTCTTGTCACAGCGAAGCTGCTACCAAACAGGAGAAGGAGTTGAATATTTCAGTATCTGAAAACAGTCGTAGAGAGTTTTTAAAGAAAGCCTCGGGTATGGGTTTGGCCTTGGGTGCAGGGGCAGGTTTGATTTCACCGCTTGCCGCTTCAGCACTTAGTAATGAGGACGCTGCAGGACTAAGTAAGGAGATGGCAAACGCGCAATCCGTGAAAACGGGTAAGGCTAACAAGCTCACGTTATTGCACACTGCTGACATACATTCTCAGTTAATGATTCATGATGAGTTTTTTATTGAAAACGGAAAGCCTGTGTACAAAAAGCGTGGTGGCTTTGCCACGCTTAAAACCATGATTAATGAATTGCGAAAGCAAAATCCGGAAAGCACATTGGTGATTGATGGGGGAGATTGTTTTCAGGGTGGTGGTGTTGCCGCACTAACTGAAGGAAAAGCCATTGTGCCGCTGATGAATAACATCGGCTATGATTTAATGTTGCCCGGCAACTGGGAAGTGGTATATGGCAAGGAGATGATGATGAGAGACATGTTTGCTTATAACGGTCCTAAGGTGTGCGCCAATATGTTTCATAAAACGGATGATGCTTTAAATGGAGATCTGATTTTTCCACCGTACTTCATAAAGTACATAGCAGGAATTAAGATTGGATTTATTGGTTATAATGATCCGCTCACTCCCAAGCGCCAGTCACCGGCATACAGCTATGGAATTCAGTTTACTCAGCCCGAGCTTAATGTAGCAAAGTATAGTAAGCTTCTTCGTGAGTACGAGCGCTGCGATATGGTTTTTCTAATCACCCATATGGGACTAGCACAACAAGTAGGCCTGGCAAACACCGAATTTGCAAAAGGCATTGACTATATTATCGGTGCCGATACCCACGAGCGGGTACGAACACCGATAGAAGGAAAATATGCAAAAGTTACCGAGCCTGGTGCATTTGGTTCTTTTGTTGCCAAGTTAGATATCGTGGTGGAAGACGGGGTCATTAAAGATCACACCTATCAATTGTTGGACGTAGATCCGGAACGATACAAGGAAGATGAGGAAATGAAAGCGTTGGTACAGAGTGCCCGCGAACCTTATCGAAAGGAATTAGATCGGGTGATTGGAAAAACAAAAACTCCGCTGGTACGCTATTATGTGATTGAAACACCCATGGATAATTTTATTACGGATGCAATTATGTGGAAATATAAACCGGATATTGCGTTAAGTAACGGCTTCCGTTTTTGCCCTCCGTTGGTGCCTGATCCAAAAACAGGAGAAGCCGAGATCACCATGGATTTTTTGTGGAGCATGCTGCCGGTGGATAGTGAAGCGAAGCAAGGTGTTATCACAGGTAAGCAACTATGGGACTGGATGGAGAAGGAATTACAAAACGCATTTGCTAAAGATCCGGCCAAACGATTTGGAGGTTGGGTTGTTCGCTTCAATGGAATGCAGGTAAACTTTTCTATTGGTAATGAACTGGGCAAGCGTGTTAATTCTATAAAAGTCAAAGGCAAGGCGGTTGATTTCACAAAAAAATATACATTCGTTGCGTGCGAACGGGACGGGGATCCTGACACAACTATTTGCAGAGTGGAGGGGGTGGATGAACCAACACGTTTGGGCAGCACCTTGCATAAAATAATTCAGGAGTATCTTGTAAAGGCTTCACCCATTGCACCTACTTTAGAAGGTCGCGCCACAGCTACAGATGCGCCCAATACATTACTAACACAGTTAATGGGAGTGGGTTATGAGTTTAGATAGCAAGCGTAACTTTGGTATTACAACATTGAACAAAGAAGTGTTTAAATTTCAAGTGCTAGAAATGATGTTGGGTGAAATACAAACAAATTCTTTTTGGAGAATTTATCTGAGCGACTTTTGATTTATGGATAAGGAATTCTGGAACAACCGGTATGGACAGCATCCAACCGTTTATGGAGATGAACCCAACGAATTCTTCAAGGCGCAAATTAAATCTGTAAAGCCCGGAAAGCTATTATTGCCGGCTGAAGGCGAAGGAAGAAATGCAATTTATGCGGCCTCCCTTGGATGGACAGTAACTGCTTATGATTTTAGTGAAGTAGCCAAAGCCAAAACACTCGAGCGTGCGGCTTCTCTGGGAATTTCTAGGATTGATTATCAAGTACATGATTTAGGTAAGATAAAGTTACCAGGTAAAGAGTTTGATGCAGTAGCTTTGATTTACGTTCATTTACCTATGGAAGTGAGAAAGCATCTGCACCTACAGTGTAAACAAAGTTTAAAGACTGGTGGTAAGCTGATTTTCGAATCTTTTTCCAAAGATCAACTTAAGTACAACACGGGTGGGCCGAAGGATTCGGCTTTACTCCATACCATGTCGGATATCCACCGTGATTTTGCGGACTTTCGGATTGACGAATTGGAGGAAAAATTAATAGAACTAAAAGAGGGCCCATTTCATTCAGGGCCTGCCAGTGTAGTTCGGCTAACTGCCTTTAAGATCTAATTTACAGCGGGATTGTCCTATTTTTCTGTTACTAAAAGACGCTCTTCAATTACTTGCTTAAACGCATTTTTAGGAAGGGCGCCAGGTTGTAACATCGGTTTCCCTTCCATGGGGATAAAAAGAAAAGTAGGAATGCTGCGGATTCCAAAAACAGAAGCCAGTTCTTGTTCCTTTTCTGTGTCAACTTTATAAATAATTAATTTGCCTTCATATTCTTTGGCTAATTCTTCTAATACCGGGGCCACCATTTTACAAGGTCCACACCAATCGGCATAAAAATCAATAATCGCGGGTTGCGTTCCCTGATAGTTCCATTCTTGTTGGGTGGTATAGTCCAGTACTTTTTCTTTAAAGTCTTCAGTTGTAAGTTTTATCGTTGTCATAGTGAATTATTTTGCTGTAAAGGTTGTAATATGTCTATGATTTGAGTGTGACATTAATCACACGGATTATGGTTTTGTCATTGATATTTGTTTCAGCAAACCCTATTTTTTTTGAATGTTTTCAGGTTGTGTAACTTAAATCACGGAAGTTTAAACCGGCCGTGCCATATCTTTGTATCATACTTTTTCAAAGCTCTTAAGTCGGGCGAAAAATGAATCCATTTAATAACTAAAATTTATTACTATGTTTTTTCAACACATTTACGACAAAACGTTGGCACAGGCCAGCTATCTTATTGGATGTCAGAAAACAGGTGAATCAATTGTCATTGATGCAAAGCGGGATGTGGACACTTATCTCGAAGTAGCAAAACAGAACAACCTGAAAATCACCCATATCACAGAAACTCATATTCATGCTGATTTTTTAACTGGGTCGCGCGAGTTAGCAAAGCTAACGGGTGCCCAGTTGTATTTATCGGATGAAGGCGGTGAGGGTTGGTTATATGAATTCCAACACAACGGCCTAAAAGATGGCAGCGTAATTAAAGTGGGTAATCTCACATTGAAAGTATTGCATACGCCAGGCCACACACCGGAAAGCATTAGCTTCCTACTAACGGATCATCCTGCCAGCAATGAACCGGTGATGTTATTTACTGGAGACTTTGTATTTGTTGGTGATGTAGGTCGCCCGGATTTACTAGAGAAGGCTGCTGGATTTGCAGGCACTAAGGAGGCCGGAGCCAAGGAAATGTATAAGTCTATCAATAAGTTCAATGCACTAGCGGATTATATCCAGGTATGGCCAGGTCATGGAGCGGGTTCTGCTTGTGGCAAAGCATTAGGTGCAGTGCCGAGCACAACGGTTGGTTATGAAAAAGTACGCAACTGGGCGTTTCAATATCCAAAAGACGAAAATGGATTTGTTAAATATTTACTGGAAGATCAGCCTGAGCCGCCAAAGTATTTTGCAATGATGAAGAAGCTAAATAAAGTGGATCGTCCATTACTGACGGAAGTTCCTAAAGTAAAAAAGTTAAGCAAAGAAGAGTTTAAAATTGCGATGGATAAAGGCATCAAATTGATTGATGCGCGAGTCAAAACAGAATTTGCAGCCGGGTTTATTCCGGGCAGTCTCAATATTCAGGGCAACAATGCCTTTGCAACCTGGGCGGGTTGGTTAGTGAAGTATGACGAGCCCTTTATGCTGATTGCAAGCGGAGCGCAATTAGATGATCTTACCCGTAAACTGATGCGTATTGGGTTAGACAATATTTATGGATATGTAGAAAACGTTTCTGTGTGGACAGAGCTTGGCAATAAGCTGGAAACATCTAAAGTAATTTCCATTGATGAGTTTGATGCTTTGGCCAAGAACAATGGCATCCAAATCGTTGACTTGCGTGGAGAATCGGAATACAAAGCTGGCCATATTGCCAAAGCAGATAATGTATTTGTGGGAACACTTCAGGATAACCTGAATAAAATCAGCAAGGATAAAACGACCGTTGTTTATTGTCAGTCGGGCGACCGCACTGCCATTGGATACTCGTTGCTTGCAAAAAATGGCTTCAAAAATATTCTAAACTATTCAGGCGGCATGAGTGAGTGGGCGAATAAAGGAAAGCCCGTTGTGTCGGAAAATTAATTGCAACTAGATTTTAATAGTGGCAGGCAGTGCACTCACTGCCTGTTTCTTTTACCATACAAATAAATTGTTTTCCTAATGAAGATTTTTGGCGATTGGAGATTTCTGTTGATGGCTTGTCTTACTTTAGGGCTTGCTCCCTTTTTTCCGGAACCTCATATTTTAGGTAAGATTGAATGGATTGCCGGAGGGGCGGTAGGCATGCAACCCCTGGATTGGTTTGACGCCCTATTTCATGGCACTCCTTGGTTGTTGATGATTGGATTTTTGATTGGAAAGGCAATAGAATTTCGCAAACAAGTAAAAAGTTAACTCATGACATTGGAGACAATCAAAAGTACACTATTTACAAACTGGCACGTTGTGCGAATTTTACGTCTTGTGTTTGGAATATTTGTTTTGGTGCAGGCAGTAACAATGCGCGATGCCCTTGCTGGCATGATCTCGGCTATTTTTTTATTTCAGGCATTGACGAATACAGGTTGCTGCGGAGCAAGTGGGTGCACTATGACACCCACGTCTATCAATAAGAACCAAAAAATAGAAGAGGTAGATTACGAAGAAATAAAATCCTCTTTAAAAAACTAGTTATTCTAACGTAACCTATTGAATCCATGCGTGGTGCTTGATGCCTAGTCGAGTGCATTAATCATCGTTATGACTACCAATAACTAAAACAGGTACATCTTCGTGGTTTACCAGATCTTCAGCCACGCTGTGTGAAAGAATAAATCCCGTTTTATCATATTTTGTTATCGCGATCATCTCGGCATCTGTCTTTTCCAAAAATTGATGAACGCCCCATTCTTCATCGTTTACTTCAATACTACTTTGGGTAGTCGATAAGTCTGGGTAGGGTAGGGCCAGTTCTTTTACCACTTTGTCGATTAACGCCTGATCTCCCGGTCTTTCAATGAAATTGATAACGAGAATATGTACAGTGGCTTTCCACAACCTGGCAAGCCCCGCTACTATGTCAAATGCGTCAAGCACATTGCCTTGAAGTGTAGTGGCGAAAACGATACCTTTCACCGAAAACGATTTTGTAGGCAGGTTCTTAATTACCAGCACGGGAACGGAGGATTTGCGAACGACCCGTTGGGTATTGCTTCCAATTACCAACTCCCGAATTCCAGTTGCACCATGGGAGCCCATTACGACAAAGTCAATGTTCAGAGGTTTGATGTACTGTTCGATTTGTTCATTCCCTTTATCAAAAACCAATAGGGGAGTAGCCATGACACCTGCTTTGGAGGCCGCAACTACTAACGCATTGAGCTTGTCCTGCGCATGCCCCTTCTGCACATTGTTGCCTTTCACCTTGGCAATGTTCGGCACATGAAGGGATTCATCGGGACTGGGCATGATGTGTAAAAAATGAATGCTCGCCTTGACTTGTGACGCAATTTGCAAGGCGACTGTCGTTGCGTTTTGAGCGCATTCAGAAAAATCCGTTGGCACTAAAATGTTTTTCATAAAGTAACTGAGTTACTGGTGAGTATTACTTTTTCGATTTTATGGTGTATGTCCAAACCGGGCACTTTACATGATTGACAACACTTTCGGTAATGCTGCCGGAAACAAAGTGGGAAAGCCCTTTGCGGCCATGGGTGGCCATGGCTAACATATCGGCCTTCACTTCATTTGTAAACGCTATGATTCCGTCAGGCTCATAGCGATCGTTGCGGATGTTGAGTGTATAGTTGCGAAATTCAAAATGTTTCGCATAGTCTTTTAATTCATTATCACGCACAAAGTTGAAAGGTGTATTTAAGAACAGGATATGCAGTTTGGCTTTGAAGAATGCCTGCACGACCATCAGTTTCTTGATAAAATCGGTTTGATTTAGTTCTAAAGAGGTAGGGAATACGATATTTTTAATCTTTGAAACCGGAATAGCTTTGCGAATAGCGAATACAGGGACTTTTGAGAATCGAACGATCTTCTCAGTATTGGATCCAACAAAAAACTCTTGCAGCCCGGAGGCTCCATGGGTTCCCATTACAACTAAATCCGGCTTCTTCTCTTCTATGAAGTCGCGGATCATCATAGAGGCAGGTCCGTGAACGACAAAAAATTTAACTTTTTTATACCCTTTACCAAATTTCTGCTGCAATTTGTCAAAGCTCTTCCTTGCATCTTCTTCCAATTCCTTGCTCATCCCCAGGTTAAATGCATAGGTGGGCATTCCAAACGAGGCTTCATATGCTATTGGTATGTCAATCACCTTTACTACCAATACAGACCCCTTACTTTTTTTCGCAAGATCAAGGGCAAATTTGAAGGCCTCAATGGCGGGCTCAGAGAAATCGCATGGCACTATTATCTTTTTCATATCGTGGTTTGGGTAATGGAGTTAACGGTTCGATCAAATTAAAGGTGAAGTTACAACTTCTTTATTGCATTTCTTAAACTTTTGTAGTTGCTGCTTATTTCTGTCTTGATATCATCATAGGCTGCGGCTGGCAAGGCTTTTAACTTCTTTGCTTTCTTTCGAAAAGATTCGATAGACTTTCTCACGATATCCATTTCCGACCGGAAGCCTTCTTTGATTTCAAACTTCTTGATGCCAAATTTCAAGCGCAGGATCTCTAGTTTGAGCAAGAATTTTTCGATCTCATGACCAAAATAGCCCTTCACTTCCATTTTATGCAGCAACGATTTGATTTCCTCCTCCAGAGCAATGGTGGCAGCGATCAGTGTCTTTATCTGCGAATCAAATGACTCCTTTGATTGAACCTTGCCAACCTGAAGCTGTAGTTCCACCGCCTCAAATTTCATTTTCAGTGCCAGTGGAATCGGTTGATCCAAAGCAGAACGAAGGGATTTTTTTAAGGTGCTTATACCCCTGACGAATTCCTTTTTTACCTCTTCCAATTTTTCTTTGGCTTCTGATTTGCCCAGCGATAGTTGAAGAGCCAGTTCATCAATCTCTTGCTGCGCTAGCAGTAATCCTTCCGCCATTTTTTCCAGAAGGGGTGTTTTGATTTTGGTTGCGATGGTTTTCATAAACAATGTCATTTGATTTGATACCGTGATTCGTCAATCACAAAACTCAATATGGGCAATTTGGAATGAAAAAGAACGCTTTCTGTAACTCCTACCAGATAGCCCGCTTTTTGCTTTCGTAGATGAGTAGCCATCGAAATTATTTGAGCATTCCTTTTCTTCGCACAAGTCAATATTCCCTCATCTTTCTCGGCACTGTTTTGTATTACATGGTGAAACTTGACTCGCTTTTGAACAATGGTAAACTGTTTCATTCTTGCTTCCATCGTGACGTCATCTACAAAGTGGTGGGGTGTATTGACGTAAGCCAGATCAATATTTGCACCAACGTCACTTGCTAAATTTTTGATAGTATTTATTATTGGGTTCACGTTTTCGTCAAAGTTCGAGGCGAACAGAATTTTTTTGATAGAGCCAAAGGTGAAATTCTTTTTAACTCCCAGTACAGGACAGTGCGCCATTCGAATCACTTTCTGCGCAGTCGAGCCAATGTACTTGAGCTCGGTATCTCCGGCTCCATGAACTCCCATTACGATTAAATCTATTTTGTTCTTTTTGGCGAATAGTACAATTTGTTCAAAGGGCACCCCACCGTAAACATGTGTAAATACGTTGCGATCTTTAAATACTGCCTGTTTGGAAAATTTCTCCAACTTTATTCTCGCATCTACCAGCGCCACTTCCAATGCTGGATACTTTTGTTGTGTCGAAACGGCTAATTTGTGCCACCCTACGGGAATTTTGGCCAGATGCAGGAGATGAATATTACCACCTGTTTTTCGAGCAATTGTCACTGCTGCTTTGGCTGCGCTGGAGGAGTAGGGCGAAAAGTCGATGGGAACAAGAATGTTTTTCATAGCTATTTATTTTAGATAGTTGAGTTCGTTAGACATGTTCTGCTGACTCGTTTGCTGATACTAAGTTAACCCTGTCTGTCCGGTTGAAGAACCTCGGTCATCATTACTCCGCATGATTTTCATCATGCTTTTTCGCGAGATAGAGTTATTGGAACAGGAGAAAAATCTGTTCTGCAATTGATCTAAGTCATGCTATAATGTTAGATTCTCTATTACCTTTCTAAGCCAGATCGGCTGTAGATTGGAAAATGAAAAAGTTAAGTTCTTATGCTAACAAACGCTTTAAAGCCCTCATCGATAGCTTACATAGTTATCATCAAATTGATGACCCGGAGGTGCTTCATTCTTTAAGGGTTGAACTGAAGAAAATCAAATCAATTCTCAATCTATTGCAATACGGGTTACCAAATTTTAGAGGCCATAAACATTATATTCCTTTTCGAACGATTTTTAGAAGAGCCGGAGAGATTCGTCAACCAGAAGTTATTTACAAGCTGCTTTTACAAAATCAAATTGAAGGAATTACAGATTCACAAACGCCAAATGCTGACCAGGAAGAACGCTTACTCTCGGCATTTAAGAATGACGTGCCAATGTTTATAGCAACAGTGACTGCTAAAAGAAGTAAATTGAAGGAGTACATAAAAAATCTTACTGAAAAAAAGGCTGGAAAATACCTAACAAAAAGAAGGCGACAGGTAAAACGTCTGCTTTTCCCTGTTTTCGAACCAGATGCACTTCATAAGACGCGAAAAATTATCAAAGAGATTATTTTTCTCGACTGGGTAGATAAGGACAAGCCGTCAGTTACTTTTCTTAAGAAGATAGAGAATAGAATTGGTCAATGGCACGATAAACAAGTCTTGTTGAAGATTTTGAACAGTACTCAATATAAAGATCAATCTGCTATTCTGATAGCCAGTTGCCAGGAAGATTTGGTGAATCTAAAAATGGCTATCCAAGCGCACTATGGCAAAGGGAAAATTTGAAGAGCATTGTCCGCAGAAAATATTATTAAGCATTATCTGAATGGATTCGATCACACATGTTGCATTAGGTGGATTACTAGGCGAGGCTATTGTAGGAAAGCAACTTGGCAAGAGAGCATTGGTATGGGGTGCAATTGCTCAGTCAATACCGGATATTGATTTTCTTGCATCTTTTTTTGTAGATGCTTCGCACAATCTACTTGCGCATAGAGGGTTTACTCATTCATTCTTTTTTGCATTGATCATTACTCCAGCGTTGGCATGGCTAACCTCATTCCTGTATCGCGAGGAGGGGATTGGTTATCGGAAATGGCTTGCTTTTTTTGGACTTCAAATTGTGATACATCTGCTGATTGACTCTTTGAATGCCTATGGTGTAGGGTGGTTAGTACCATTTTCTGCGCAACGGTTTTCTTTTAACGTGCTCTTTGTGGCGGATCCGTTTTACTCGATTGGTTTGGGTATTTCTTTCTTAGCATTGCTTGTTATCCCTTTAAAAAGCAAATACCGTGTTAAGTGGGCATTTGTCGGTTTGGTTTTATCGTCTGGTTACCTGTTTTACACGTTTACCAACAAGTATGGAATTAACAACGATGTGCAACGAATCATTAAACAGCAACATCTTGCCTCTGTTCGCTACTTTTCCACACCCACGCCCTTGAATAATTGGTTATGGTACATAGTAGTAGAGGAGAAGAATGGCTACCAAATTGGCTATCGCTCGGTTTTCGATCAAAAGGACTCCACATTGTTTCATTACTTCTCAAAAAATGATTCATTGCTGCAGCCTATTCGCTCGCGCGAAGACGTGAAGCAGTTAGTTCAATTTTCCCAAGGTTACTATACGGTCAGTCAGCGCTCGGACGCGTTGGTTTTTAGTGAGCTTCGCTTTGGCCAACAGGCTGGTTGGTATGACCCACAAGCGAAATTTGTCTTCGAGTATGATTTGACGCATGCTGATAAAAATCAACTTGCCGTGCAGCGAGGTCGTTTTGCCAAGTGGAATGCGGCTAGTATAAATGCTCTGATAGAGCGTATCAAAGGAAATTAAAAAAGCGAATTCACTGCGAGGATCCGCCCCTGTTTGATCTTCAAAGAAATTAGAAAATGGACTGGATGTTTAGTAGCGTCAATTCTTCCTCTATTTTTCACATAGTTTAGCAGCATCGGGAATGGCTTGGTCCGCTGTTTCTGATAACTCGGCATATCAAAGTATTTTTTATGTTTATTTTTCTAAAAAAGTATTTTGTTTTTTACGGATGCAAGATTCTTTTGATCGCTAGAGTTTCAAATCTAGTTGGCGTCAAAGCCTAAGTTGCGTTTTCTCTTAATGAAGAATACTATCTAAAAGTTACCCGTCAGTATAATTTTTAGCCATCAATTTTTCTGGGCAAAATGGATGATCTTAGTCACTCAGAAAGTGAGAGGAATAGTTGCCTCCTATTGCTTAATGATTCTCCCGTCTTCCATCTCAATGGTACGGTGTGTATTTTTGGCAAACTCCTGATCATGGGTAACTACCAGCAAGGTTTGTTTGTTTTCTTCTGCCAGTTTCTTAAAAATATCAAAAACCACCAGACTATTTTTCTTATCCAAATTCCCGGTGGGTTCATCGCACATCACGATACTGGGGCTGTTGATCAGGGCACGGGCGATGGCTACGCGTTGCTTTTCCCCGCCAGAGAGTTGGTTGGCTTTTTTGGCTGCCAGCGACTGAATGCCTAAGGTATTCAACCTATCCATAGCGAGATCCTTCACTTCAACTTCTGAATGAATCCCTAGCTTGAGACCAGGAAGCATTACATTTTCTAATACAGTAAATTCATTTAGTAAATAGTGAAACTGAAAAACAAAACCAATACTCTCGTTGCGTACTCTGGCCAGTTGCTTTTCGGTTCTTCCCCTCATTGCCTGTCCACCAATGTACAAATCACCCTCATAGTCGGTATCCATGGTAGAGAGTATATAGAGCAAGGTAGATTTACCGCATCCTGACTTACCGGTAACTGAAACAAACTCACCTTTTTTAATGATCAAGGAAACATCTTTTAACACCGGAATGGTGACCGGGTCATGAAAACTCTTGTTGATGTGCTCGGCTTGTAGTACAATGCTTTCGTCCATACTATTTGCCGCGAATGATTATAACAGGATCTACTTTACTGGCTTTACGAGAAGGTGCCCAGCCAGCCAGATAGGTTGTCACCAAAGAAAAAATAGAAGCAATCAGATAAAAAGCGGGATTGTAATTGATAGGATAAGTTCTAATCGTAGGTAGTGAAGGAGTATTGAACGGAATTTGATCAATGAACATAGACAGCAGAAAACCAAAGAACAGCCCCAACAAACCACCAAAAAAGCCAATGCTTATGGCAATGACTAGAAAGATTCTATTTACATCCAGACCAGAGAAGCCGATGGCTTTTAAGATGGCGATCGAATCCATTTTTTCATAGATCATCATATTCAGAATATTGTAAATTCCAAAACCCGCTACAATCAACAACACAATTCCAACGGAGTAGGAGATCAACGATCGCACCGATGAACCGGTTTCAAATTGCGAGTTGGCCGTCTGAATATCTTCCGCATCTGCGTTGAATAATTTCGCAAACTCTTTGGCAACCGTTGGTGCTTGGTTGATATCCACCATTTTTAATTGAATATCAGTAACGTAGTCACTTGGTTTGCCAAGTATCTTTTGAGTAGTACCGATAGAAGCATAACTCTGCACTTTATCTAGCTCTTGCAATCCGGATTGAAAAAAGCCAACTACTTTGAGTGAGAACTGCTGTTGTTTGGCCGTGGTTACCAGTACTACATCGCCAATATTGGCCAGCAGTTTGGCGGCCAACCCTTTCCCTAAGATAATGCTGTTCGACACATTTTCTATATCGAGGGGGTTTCCTTGAGTGACGTAGTCGTTGAAATGAAACAAGCTGCTTTCTTCCCGTGCATCGATGCCGTTGACTACGCCTGTAATGTCGATGGACCCATCATTAAAGAAAACTTGTGCAGTGATTTTGGGTGCCACGCCTGTTACCCGATTGTCTTTTCGTAAGGCCTGCATGATCGCCTGACTATTATATATTTCTTGTCGGCTACTACCCGATTTTATGGATCTTATAAAATTATAACTGCCTTTGTAGTCTTTTGACTGGTTGATGGGTTGATCCAGACTAGGTTTGATCTCATTAAATAACCGGATGTGCGCTGTACGATTTAAGATGAGCCCATCGAGCAAATCATTTAAACCTGTCATGAAACTTAGCAACGTGATGAACATGGTGATGCTAAAGGTCACACCGATAGCAGCAACTAAAGTTTGCTTCCAGCGTGCCAAGAGCAATGCTTTGGCGATGCGTATGATTAGGCGGGCGTTCATGGATTAGGCTTATAGATCACATCGGAAGCAGACAATCCATTGAGGATTTCCACTTTTTGGTAATCTCGTAAGCCGGTGGTTACTTTTCGCTGTTCATCCTTGTTAACCAACACAGCCGAATCTCCTATTAAGTAATTTCTTGGAATCGTGAGGGCTTTCTCTTTGGTGTTGATAACTATGTTGGCTTCTATCGATAGGTTAGGGTAGAGTATGGCGGGCTTGGAGATAAATTTTGCGTTTACGGTAAACGAGCGAGATTGTTCGTTCATGAGTGGCTCAATCTTGGTTACGATTGCTTCAAAGACTTGTCCTTTATAGCTGTCCATCGTAAAAAGTACCTTTTGTCCTTCTTGCAAACGCACAATATCAAATTCATCCACTTTCATTTCCAAGATAAAATCAGAGGCATCGCCCAGAATGGCTACGGGGTTTAAGGTGTTGACAAATTCTCCTTTCTCCTTCAAGATTTTATACACTTTCCCATCTGCATCGGCCTTTACAATGTAATCCCCAGCCAGGGCGTTGCTTATTCTTAAATTGTTTTTTGCCTGATCAGAAGCAAATTCCAATTGCTTTTTTAAATCGCGATAGTTTAAGAGTGATACTTCATAGCTGGTGACCGAGTTTTTATAAGCCAACTCGCGTTGTTCTAACTCAACCATACTGCCTACCCCTTGTTTCCTTAAATTTGCCTGCCTTACAAAAAGTAATGAATCATTTTTTAGTTTGCTATACGCAAGATCACTGTTTACTTTGGCAGCTCTTAGTTTATCTGCATTTGACCTAATGTCTGTATAATCGGAAGCCAACTTGGCATTCGACATGTTTAATTTAGATGGCTCATTTAATATTTTGAACAAAGGAGCGCCCTTTTTTACCAAGTCTCCTTCTGTTGCCATTATTTCCTGAATAAGACCGTTTACAGTAGAGTAGACCTGATATTGATTTTTGCTTTTGACGGTACCTGAGGCATATACTGATTCAGAGATATTGACAACTGAAGGAGACGTTACTTCTGTCTTTTTGTTGCAGGAGAAAGTAGTTAGAAACAGCAGCGTGAGCAAGAAATACCTCATACGGATTGTTAGTAGAACTACCAAAATAGGAAAAATTATCCGCGTTTCGGAGGAAACTCTTTTAGAATTTCGTAGACGGCTTCTGCAATTTCCTTTTCTGTAAGTTGGAGATTACTATCGTTCAAAACTTCGGTGGCCCATCCTCTCCAAATCAGGTTGTTATTTTTGGCATCCATCAAATCGATGATAAGCGTGCCTTCTTGATATTGATAAACATACATTTGGCTGCGCATCCAATAAGGACTGTAGTTGTACCCATAAGGCGCTGCGCTTACCGATGAGCGATTCTCAACAATGATGTGATAGTGCACGCGGAAGTCCGGATTCGCTTCATCGAAAGGTATTCCCTTTGCCTGAAACTGCAACTCGACTGCTTTCCTGATTCTTTTGTCGGTGAGCTCGTTGTAAAGCAATGGGTTGCTTTTTGATTCAATTTCTTTGTAGGGGAGCCATGCATATGTTTTATAAATGGCTAAGTTAACGTCTCGGTCGTAGTCTGAGCGAACACTAATTTGATTGCTGCAATTGATTTCGAACAGTAAAAAACTTGCTGCTACTACTATCATAAGTTTCGTTTTCATACTATTATACTCTAAAGAAATTGATAAACCCGTTTACATATCTCCCTCAAGAAATTTGTTTTGAACTCTGTTCGCAGAATCACTGCTGACGAACCAGATTGGTCTAACGACCTTTTGCGTTCAAAGATAGCTCTCTTAATATCCACGAGGCTATGAGCAACGTTTGCTTCAATGATGATTTTCATCACTCGCCAAGAATAGATGATTTCGTTTTCTGTAAATCTTGGAAGCGATGATGTTTATCGCCCTTTCTAACAGATAAACTGAGTGCTCCTGCTTCTTTACTCCAGAACATTGCTTTGGCTGAGAAGGGCAGCCTCTGCAATGATTTGCTCAACTCGGTCGGGTGAAAAACCGAGTTCTTTAAATAGCTTTTTATTGAAAGGAACGTCACGGCACAGCACTAGCCCTGCCTCCATGATGGGTACTCTTTCTTTCTGCGATAATGATTGAAGGCACGTGATTGGATAGAGGCCTGCTTGATCAATCATTTCTCTGATCCCGTTACCGTTCGGGTAGTCCCAACCTAGTAGATTTAATTTTGAACATAGGGCATAGGCGATGGCATCTGTGGAAAATCGTGTGTTTGTTGCAATCCAACCCTCATTCGTTTTATTTACAGTATTCTCACTAACGTCCCTGAATCTGGAATGAACGTACAAAGGGATTTTTACATCGCAAATGGTTCCCTGCAAATTATGATACTTGCATTCAAAGAGCTTTTGAATTCCCTCTCTTTCAGCTAGAATATCAATCTCGTGGTTCACGCATCGCCCTTTAAGGATTAAATTGAGTTGAACGATGTGACCTTGGTATTTCAATATCTCGCTTATATACTTCTCGAAAGGATATCCGGAAGGCCCCAATTCCATGATAGCTGTTTTTAGTTTGTATTTAGAGGCTGCCGGCTTATGCTTTTTCTTTAGTAGGTTAAAGGCTAATTGATAGATCTTTTTGGTGGTCATGCCTTCCTGCAAATGATCTTCTACTTCTTGTATCACCGCTTTTATGATTGCTTCGCTCGCACCCGATCGCTGTAATGATTTTCGTAACTTAATAGCGGAAAACCAAGCCTTTTCACCGGATGCTTTGACGATTTGAATTTTTGATTTCATGACTAAATTTCCTTTTGACCCTCCAATTTAACAATAAAAAAAGAGGACGAGACTTTTCGCTCTTTGCCTTGAGGAATATCACGCTTAATAATGATTTATGTCACAAATATTTTCGGGTATTTTGCTCAATTTACCGATGCAATTAAAGCCGAATCACATGAAAAAAATATTATGTCCAGTAGATTTCTCAGATGTTTCAGCAAATGGCATGGAGTATGCATCGCATTTGGCAAAGGCACTTAAGGCGAGCCTTACTTTGCTTTACGTTCGGACCTCCATTTGGCCGGAAGCTGTACTGCTAAAGCAGGAATCGAGTAAAAGCAATGAAGAAATTCAATCCAGCCTGTCGCTATTCAGAACAGAAGTTCAAAACGAGTTTAGAATTGATTGCAACTATCACATTGCAACTACAACCGATACGTTAGAAGACACAGTTGCTACCGTTGCCAAGCAATATGATTTGGTTGTAATGGGAACGAATGGAGCCGATAACACCTATCAGTATTTTTTTGGCAGCAATACCTATCAATTGATTGAGCAATCTGATTGCCCGATTGTTGTTGTGCCCCAGGGATGTACCTATCGGCCAATAGACCTGATTGTCTATGGGTATGATCCGGATACAAATCCCATCTTTTTAATAGATCAACTAAAGAAACTAGCCGCTCCATTGAATAGCGAGCTCAAGGTTCTCCACATTGCAGATGACAAACCATCCGCAGAAGTAAAACGGAGGATGGAAATACTTCGAGATGCCGTTAAAGTACGTGAATCCGGAAATCTGACGTGGAGTTTTGATTTTCAATATTCTGGAGATGTGTGGTGGGCACTAGATCAATACATGAAGAACAATAACGCTAGCGTGTTGGCTCTTTCATTCCATCAGCGATCGTTGATAGAAATGCTCTTCAGTGAAAATGTGATCAAAAAGGTAGCGATGGTTGGAGATTATCCGTTGTATGTTTTTTGGAAGTAGTAAAAAAATCGTACAAATGGAGTTTATAGATTATTACAAGATACTAGAATTAGCGAAAAGCGCTACTGATGCTGATATTAAAAAGGCGTATCGCAGGTTAGCCAGAAAGTATCATCCCGATTTGAATCCAAATGATGCTGCCGCCAAACTGAACTTCCAACAAGTCAACGAGGCAAATGAAGTTTTAAGCGATCCTGAGAAACGAAAAAAGTATGATGAGCACGGCAGGGATTGGAAGCATGCCGATGAGGCAAAGCGTTACCAACAGCAAAGGGGTGCTAAAAATAGGCAGAGGCCGCAATATGCAGGGGAAGGGTTCTCAGGAGATTTTGGAGGCGGAGACTTTTCTGATTTTTTCGAATCCATGTTTGGAGGCCAGTCGAGTCGAAGGGGTGCGCAGGTAAAATTTAGAGGTCAAGACATTACGGCTGAGCTTCATCTGAATTTGAAAGATGTCTACAACTCGCAAAAGCACGCATTAAATGTAAATGGAAAAAACATTCGATTGACTATACCTGCGGGTGTGGAACACGGTCAGACCATCAAGATTGTGGGGTATGGTGGAGAAGGGGTAAATGGTGGTCCATCGGGTGATTTGTACATCAGTTTCTCTATTGAAAATACGACAAAGTTTAAACGCGATGGCAATAACCTTCATACGGAGGTGGAACTTGATCTCTATACGGCACTGTTGGGTGGCGAGGTGACGATAGATACATTTGACGGCCAAGCAAAGCTGGTCGTGAAACCGGAAACTCAAACTGGCCAAAAAGTCAAACTCAAAGGAAAAGGTTTTCCTGTTTACAAAAAGGACAATGAATTTGGAGATCTGTTTGTCACCTGGCAGATCAAAATCCCTTCCGGCCTCACCGAAAAGGAAAAAGAATTATTCCGGCAACTTCAAAAACTGAGAGGTTATGGAAAATAGACAGTTAATTCCGGTAGCAGACTTCTGTGATCATTATCACATAGAGTTTTCGTTTGTTCGCTCATTGCATGACTTTGGCTTGGTGGAGTTTACGACCGTCAAAGAAGTCCAATACCTTAGAGCGGAGGACCTCACAGAATTGGAAAAAATGGCGCGCCTTCACTATGAGCTAGATATCAATATGGAGGGGATAGATGCGATCAAGCATATTCTTCAGCGAATGGATAAATTACAGCAAGAACTGAATTCCCTAAAAAGCCGACTTAATCTATATGAGCGTTCGGAATAACGCCTAATCCACAGGCGGTCGTTAGAAAACTTGGTCTATTTAAGTTTGAATGGCTGTTCTATTCAAAGTCGTCATCCTCCAGCTGTTGATCGGCTGAAGCAGTTGCTTGGTTGTGGAGTTTAGCTTTATGTTTTTTGAGTTGACTTTCTAAACTTCGACAGACCTCTTGCGCTGCAGTTTCAAAGCTTTCTGCGAGTTCTTTTGCAAACAGATCATTGCCTGGGATGACCAGGATAGCCTCTACCAGAAAGTTGTTGCGCTTGGCGCTCTTTTCCTTTTTTAACAAAATATTACACCGCTCAATACGATCAAATTGGCGTTCCAGTCGCTCAAATTTTTCTTCTATTAACTTTTGTGTTTCCGGATTCAACTTGTGAATATGCGGAGATTGAATGTGGAATTTCATGATTGCGATAGTTTAGGGATTTTTGAGGACTCACCATTTAGAACAAAGCATCAATGCTTAACAAAATAGTTTTTTACATACGCATGCTGTTGCTTTTCAGTCATTTTCTCGGCTGACTGCATTTTTATAGTAATATGTTTCAGTTGCTTATCTTCAAGTAGCGAATTATACAGTTCTACTTTTGCATTGGTGGGGCCAAAGATTACTACATCGCTGTATTCTTTGATTACATCACCCAATTGGTGATAATAGTCTGATTGCAGAGCTTGTTCTTTGCTGTGCATGTGATCTTCCCCTTTTCGCATGATCACCTCCCTTACGGCTGGAGTAAATTTCGAAGCAATCGTCTTTGTCGATATAGGATCTGGCGTAAACTCCATCAAGTGGGCACTTGCATGATCCATCCAAATACCAAGTTTTTTAACGGTTTTCATAATTCATGTGTTTATAAGTTGACAAACCAATTCTCTTTAGGGCTTATCGCGAATAATTGTTTTGCTTTTGTAAGTCTGCCTTTAAATGGGGTGGTTCCAATTGGAGAACTAAGCGCTAGGGCAAAATCTGATCTTACATGAAATCCGCCTCTTGGTATTGCCTCCACAACAGCATCTTGATCTCGTCCTTTATACCTGATCAACTTCTCTGCTAAGAGGTGTGCAGCATGTTTTCGATCTTGAAACATAACCTTTTTTGTTCAAGTAAAATAAGGAACTACCAGGCCACCAAACCATGATAGGTGTTGTTCATCGTCATGATAAATATCAAGACCTCATTATTTTCTTTTTTTCGATGCTTTTGAAATAGAATCTTCTTTTGCTTTTTTTATTTCCTTCTCCTGCTTTTTAAAATACCCCCGGAAAAGGAAATTGTGCTTCATCGCCTCCATGTTTTCATTAAATCGATCAGTGCCAAATTCAATATTTTTCATGCTTTTTTTCAAGTCCTTGGCGAAAGCGGTATCGCTGATTAGCACACCAGTTGCTCCCTGTCCTTTTTTCAATTGTTCAGTCACTATGCGGATATCGCTGGTCAGTTCTACGGCCTTTGTAGTAGCTTGTTGGAGTTGCTGAATACTATTCTGAAGTCTTTTTGTGGAGACAGTATCATTCAATAAAACGCCCGCAACTCCCTTTCCATTTTTTATATCCTGAATGAGAAAATTGAGATCCTTCGAAAAAGCGGCTGTATTATCGGTTGTTGCCCGAATGTTCGAAATGGACAGTTTGACATTTTGAGCGACTGAAGTATCCATTAGAAGGCTCCATAGTGAGTTACTACTTTTCAATTTTTGAGTGATTCGTTTTAGGTCTGTTGTTATTAGGTAGAGATTTTGGTTGGTCAAATCCAGGGTTCGTAGCATCTCATCCGTTTCCACAGGTTTAATAGAAGTTAACATATCTCCTTCTTCCACAATCTCGCTAGATCCACCAGAAGTATTTGAGATATTCACTAGTTTATTTCCCATGAGTCCATCTGTTCCAACGGTGGCAATTGAATTTTTTTTGATAAATGGGTGAATATTATTTTTAATCGCCATCGTCACCTTCACGGTGGTGTCACTGATGATTTCTACTTTTTTGATCGTTCCTACATCTATTCCGGAGAAGCGAACATTGTTGCCTTTCATGAGTCCATTTACATTGTAAAAAGTGGCTTTAACTTCGAACGTCTGGTCGAAGAGGTTTTGGTTGCTACCAATTAGATAAAGTGTAAAAAGTAGAAATGCCAAACCTATCATGACAAAAATTCCTAGTTGCACATTGCTGGAGGTGGTATTCTTCATAGTATTATTTTAATCAAAGAACAGTTTTACTTTTGGATCTTGACTTTTCTTTAACTGAGGGTACGTCCCTGTCGCATAGCAAATCCCATCGATGAGCATGGCGACCCTATCAGCGGCCATGCTTACACACTGTAAATCATGCGAGATAATGACCGAAGAAGTCTGATACTTTTTTTGAATATCTATCATCAATTGAATAATTTCCTTTGCGGTGATCGGGTCTAGCCCTGTGGTGGGTTCGTCATATAATATTATTTCCGGCTTTAGTATGAGTGTTCGCGCAAGGGCTATTCGTTTGCGCATCCCGCCCGAAAGTTCTATAGGCATCATATTGATCGTGTGTTCTAATCCCACATTATACAGTGCCTCCAATACGAGCTCATCGGTCTTGTCCTTATTCAGTTCTTTTTTGAGCCAATGCCTGCGCAGCGGAAATACCAAATTTTCTCGGACGGTCATAGAATCGTACAATGCATTACTTTGAAAGAGAAAACCAATTTTCATTCGTAAGCGATCAAGGTCTTCATGCTCTAGGGTGAGAACATCCTGACCAAAAATGGTAATTGAGCCATCTTCCGGCTTCATTAATCCAATGATGCATTTGATGAGTACGGATTTCCCAGATCCTGATTTTCCTAACACGACAAGATTTTCGCCTTTATATAATTCCAAATTGAAATGATTGAGTACATGATTAGTTCCAAATGATTTACATAAGTCCCGAATCACTAAAACAGCTTCACGTACCACAGCGTTTTCCATATCCACTAGGTTAAGCCCAAGAGATCTGTTATTTGGACAGCAATTAAATCAATTACGAAAATGGTTAATGAAGACACGACAACGGCTGAGTTAGCTGAGTTGCCTACACCTTCCGTTCCCTTTTGGGAGTTGTATCCTTTATAGCAGCCAATCACCCCAATAGCAAAACCAAAAAAGAAAGTTTTAATCAAAGAGGGAATAAAGTCGCTGTAACTGATTGCCTGAAAGACTTGAGACCAGTATAAACTCCAACTCACTATGCCTTTAATGTTCGCTCCCAAATAGGCACCGTAGAGTGCAATGGCATTCGACCAAAGAGATAAAATAGGCAACATTAGCGTAGCGGCCAATATTCGTGTTACAACCAGGAACTTGAATGGGTTAGTTCCGGAAACCTCCATGGCATCTATCTGCTCTGTGACTTTCATTGACCCGAGTTCAGCGCCAATGCTGGAGCCAATTTTTCCGGCAGCGATTAGTGCGGTAATCATGGGTGCAATTTCCCGAACTAATGATACAGACACCATACGTGGCAGCCAAGATTCAGCTCCAAATTCTACCAGGGTTGGTCGAGATTGGATTGTTAGTACTAAGCCCATAATGAAGGCGGTGATTCCAACAAGTGGCAAAGACTTGTAACCAATGAAAAAAGCTTGTCTGACCAGTTCGCCAAATTCATAACGTGGTTTAAATCCTTCTTTGAAAAAACGAGCAGCAAAGCGACTGATATCACCCGTCTCCTCAAAAAATTGCTGCAGATAGCTTGGCGTTTTCATTGTGTGATCAATTAAGCAATATTATCTTTAAGCCGAAACCATTGAGTTCTTTTATTCAACAAAAAAACATCTTTTTTAATCAAATCTTACAAAAACGAGTCTGTGAAATAATGACTATCATCATTGTATTTTTTGACAGTTGTCAGTAGGGAAGGATGACATGAATTTGAGTCGCCAAGGGTCCTGACCCGATCCATTGTGTAAAACACCTTGTCCTTTCCTGATTTTATCCTTATTTTTTCATCCAATCCATTAAACCAAACCCATGGTAAGAATCATTCCCTTCCTTTTGCTCCTATCGCTCGGTGTAAAAGCGCAATCAGTGCCTTCCAATTATTACCAAGACCTTCAGTATCGCCTTATCGGTCCATTTAGGGCTGGTCGCACAGTTGGAGCTGTTGGCATTCCTTCACAACCCAATGTATTCTACATGGGTGTGAACAATGGAGGAGTTTGGAAAACGGATGATTTTGGCCGTACATGGAAACCAATCTTTGACAAAGAAACTACCGGCTCCATTGGTGACATTGCAGTTTCACCCACCAATCCAAATGTCGTGTATGTGGGTACTGGCGAGGGACTTCATCGCCCTGACTTAGCTACCGGAGACGGAATGTTTAAATCAATCGATGCTGGAAACACATGGAAACATGTCGGATTGAATGACGCCCAGCAGATAGGTCGTGTAGTAGTGCATCCAACCAATCCTGAAATTGTTTTCGCAGCAGTCTTAGGTCATCCCTATGGTGCGAATGAAATGCGTGGTGTATACCGAACCAAAGATGGTGGTGCCAGTTGGGAACGGGTTTTATACATCAATCATAATACGGGTGCTATTCAAGTTGAATTTGACCCGACCAATCCTGAGATCTTATTTGCCGATCTGTGGGAACATCGCGAAGGCCCTTGGGAGAATGCATCGTTTTCAGGGATAAATAGTGGTTTACATAAATCAACAGATGGGGGAACGACCTGGCGAAAGTTGACAGCGGGCTTGCCCACAGCGGCACAAGGCCTTGGTAGAATTGGGATTGGAATCTCCAGCAGCAATCCAAAAAGAATATTCGCCACTGTAGATGCTAGAGAGCAGGGAGGAATTTATAGAAGCGATGATGCCGGTGAAAGCTGGAAATTGGTAAGCACCGAACGAAGAGTATGGGGACGTGGAAGTGATTTCGCAGAGATTCGTGTGCATCCGAAAAATCCTGATGTTGTATATGCTGCCAATACTGCCTCTTATCGTTCTACAGATGGAGGAATTACCTGGACGTCATTCAAAGGTGCGCCTGGCGGTGATGACTACCACCGCATCTGGATCAATCCTTTACAACCGGAGATTATGATTTTCGCGGCCGATCAAGGGGCTACTATTACAGTGAACGGAGGGAAGACCTGGAGTTCGTGGTACAATCAGCCCACGGCACAATTGTACCATGTGTCAACAGACAATCAGTTTCCCTACTGGGTCTATGGTGGCCAGCAGGAGAGTGGCGCGATAGGAACAGCGAGCCGTGGAAATGGTGGACAAATTTCTTTTCGCGATTGGATGGGCGCAGGTGCTGATGAATATGCCTATGTGGCACCTGATCCAAAGAATTCAGATATCATTTACGGTGGAAGAGTAACGCGCTTCAACAAAAAAACAGGGCAGACACAAAATGTGGCACCGGAAGCCTTGCGCTCTGGTCAATACAGAATGCTTCGCACCTTGCCGCTCCTTTTTCATCCGGCTGACCCAACGATGTTGCTGTTCGCCACTAATGTATTGTGGAAAACACATTCAGGTGGAGATCAATGGGAGATAATCAGCCCCGATTTGACAAGAAAACAACCAGAAGTACCCGCCAGCATTGGCGATTTCAGAACAGAAAGTTTGAATACAATGAAGCAGCGAGCTGTTATCTATTCTGTTTCAGGATCACCGCTGGATAAAAACATCATTTGGGCTGGTACAGACGATGGTCTGGTTCATCTAACCACCGATGGAGGAAAAAATTGGAAAGACGTAACACCTGCTGCACTCACTTCATGGGATAAAATTTCTCAATTTGATGCCAGTCATTTCGATACGAAGACGGCTTTCTTTTCAGTCAACGCATTTCGCAAAGATGATTTGCGGCCGCACATTTATAAAACTAACGATGGAGGCGCTACATGGAAAGAAATTGTAAATGGAATCCCAGCTAACGGATCTGTCAACGTAGTACGCGAAGACCCCAAGCAAAAAGGATTACTTTTTGCGGGCACAGAGCGAGAAGTGTTTTTCTCCATCGATGAAGGAGAAAATTGGCAATCGCTTAGAAAAAACATGCCGGCTACTTCCATTCGTGATTTAGTCATTCATGAAGACGATTTGGTGATTGGTACACATGGAAGATCAATTTGGATTCTAGATAACATCAGCCCTCTTCGAAATCTCGCCAATGCTTTTGCAGCTAAGAACGCCTACTTATTTCCTCCGGCTCTGGCCACCCGAGTTCGCAACAACATGTTTTCTGATACACCACTTCCCCCGGAAGAACCAGCCGGACAAAATCCCCCAGATGGTGCGACTATCGATTATTGGCTAGCGGCCAATGCTAGTGTGGTGCGTATTGAAATTGCTGGGTTAGATGGAGCAGTAATGAGAGTGCTTTCGAGTAAGGATCAGCCTGAACCAATAGACACCCTTTCGATTCCGCATCCTACGTACTGGATAAGACCTAACCAAACGATCTCCACTCAACCTGGTCATCATAGAATCGTTTGGGATTTGCGTCATGATCCACCAAAAGGAGCAGACCGACAATTTGCGATAGCCGCTGTATACCACAATACACCAAGCGGTCCGGTGGGACCTTACTTCCTGCCTGGTAAATATAAAGTCAGACTAGTAGTGGATGGTACCATTGCACAAGAACAGGAAATCCACGTCAGACTGGATCCTCGAGTGACTTTCTCAAATGACGATTTGGTTTTGCAATCCCTTCATTCAATGATGTGTTATAGATCTTATAATGAGTTGCTGGCGTTGAGAAATGAGATTGATTTGAAATTGTCTAATCCAAAAGCGAAATGGGGGAGAGGGAAGAAAGAGCTTCTTATTGCACTTCGCGGAGAAGGCCGCCCCGAAAATCCAGATGTGATGTATGGAAGTATTTCTGACACATCCATTGAGAAAGAGACGATCGTGGCACTTCAGGAAAAACTATTGTATTTGATGTCTGTTCTACAAAGTACAGAGGCTAAGCCAACGGCTGCACAGGTTCAAGCGGTGGTGAAGCTCACAGCAAATGCCTTAGAACTAAAAAACAGAAGTACTACCATTTCTAAATAGAACAAAAACTGTTTGGATAGTAACGATTCAAAGAAAAACTGCTCGATAATGAAAACACCCAGTCTTTGTACTTTGAAGTTACATGAATCTGAAAAATGGATATCGAGACAAACTTCTATTTCTCATTTTCTGATTTTGTTCTTAGTGATATTAACCTCTGCGAGTTGTAGGCAAGGCCAGTCCAATGTTGTTGATAAACTACCTGATGAGATTAGTTTTAAAGAAGAACAAGAGTTATCAGGGACCTCTATGATCGAAAGACTATCGTATGTTACTCAATTGGATAATTTAAATTCAACTGGCTGGGATGAATATCGATGTAGTGCATCAGCAGCCATCAATTGTTATTTGTATATGGGGGGCAGTTGGCAAAATTTGGCTTCTACATTAGAGCTTTCCGAGTCGAGTCTGACCTACGCTAACGTTCATCATGCGCAGGAAAAATTATACATTTTGTCTGGAGGAGATTCGACCGGAATGCTTGGCCAGTATTACGCGAAATGGGACGATCGTGGCGACCTAACTGGTTATAATGTAAAAAAAGATAACCTTCTCACCTTTGTCTTTGAGAACTTGAGTATGTACGCCAAACCGATCCTCCCGTTGAAATTAACAGATACCAAAGGAATGCAACAGGCCATCAACGAGATGTATCACAAGCCTGTCTTACCCATTCATCCGGAAGATCTTAGAAACAAAAAAGAGCAAGTGGAAGCCTATTTTAGAAAGAATCCACAAGGTGCTATCTTTATGGGGGTAAATGAAAATTCTAAAACTGGTGAGACATTACCCGCGATTGACGAGCGAATTTCGTCCCAAAACCATTATGTAATGTGTGTGAAAATCGATGAGCATTACTATGAGCTGGATACCTGGAGAAAGCCTGGGCAAAAAACGTTAACAAAACTGACCGACAAACAGGTAGATGAATTGCTATTCAATACACATAACATGCTGCTTGAAATGTATTTTAAGTAGAGTTCATTATTGATTTTTTAGGAATCTGTTTTTAAAACCAAAATCGACTACATTCACATTTAAAAAACAACAACATGCCAACCTATCAGCTTAAAATCAACGGCAAGAGTATGCAGGCAGAAGCGGATTCTGATACACCTCTTTTGTGGGTGTTGCGAGATAACCTCGGTTTAGTGGGAACAAAATATGGTTGCGGCATCGCGCAATGTGGTGCTTGCACTGTTCACTTAAATGGAGTGGCTGTTCGTGCATGTTCATTGCCTGTCTCAGCAGTGGGTAGCAAAGCGGTAACAACCATCGAAGGGCTTTCTGAAAAAGGTGATCACCCTGTACAGCAAGCGTGGAATGAAGTTGATGTGGCACAATGTGGCTATTGCCAGACCGGACAAATCATGACAGCAGCAGCCTTGCTTGCCAAGAAATCAAAGCCAACAGATCAGGAAATAGAAACCGCCATGAATGGAAATATTTGTCGTTGCGGTACCTATCACCGCATTCATGAAGCGGTGGTACTAGCCTCAACTAAAATCTCAAAATAATCACGATATGGAAACAATAGCTAAGACCAACAGACGTGATTTTTTAAAATTAGGACTTGCCACCGGAGGTGGATTGATACTCGGCTTCCATTGGAATACTTCCTCCGCATCTTCCTTCGAAGTCGTAAACCCTGTTCTTTTAGATAATATTAATTTCAATAGTTATCTCTCTATTTCTTCGGATGATGTAATTACTATTTTTTCTCCCAATCCTGAACTAGGTCAAAATATCAAAACGTCTTTTCCGATGATAGTAGCGGAGGAGTTGGATGCCGATTGGACAAAAGTGAAAGTAGTGCAGGCAATGTTGGACACAAAAAAATACGAACGTCAATTGACGGGTGGGAGCGGAGCTATTCCACATTCTTGGGAGCGGTTGCGTAAAGCAGGTGCTACTGCTCGACAGATGTTAATGGAAGCGGCAGCAAAAAAATGGAACGTTTCAGTAGCCTCCATCACAACTGACACAGGGCTTGTCATTCACGCGGAGAGCGGCAAGAAAGTAACGTTTGGATCTCTAGCTACAGAAGCCGCGACCATCCCTGTACCTACGGAGGTAAAACTGAAAGACAAAAAAGATTTTAAGATCATCGGCCAGCCATTACGCAATGTCGATAATCAGGACATGATTACCGGTAAACCTCTGTACGGAATTGATTTTTATCGGGAGGGAATGCTGATCGCAATGATCCAGCGCCCCAAGTCTTTTGGGATGAAAATTAAATCAGTAGACGCTAGTGCAGCCAAAGCAAGTGCCGGAATTATTGATGTAGTTACATTCAAGAATAACGTGGCGGTAGTTGGCAAATCAACTTGGCAAGTAAATAAAGCGCGCAAGCTGTTGAAGATTGAATATGAGGTTGACGGAAAAATTGAAAGTACAGAGGATCATGACAAGCTCTTCAAAGAATTATTGGAAAGCAAGGAGGCAACAGTAAGACGGAAAGATGGCGATGTGGATGCTGCCTTTGCAAATGCTTCCAAAGTGATTTCAAGAGAGTATCAGTGCCCTTTTCTGCCACACAACCCTATGGAGCCAATGAATTTCTTTGCTCATGTAAGGCCCGATGGAGTAGAATTAGTAGGCCCTTCACAAACACCGGATATGGCACGTAACGAAGTAGCTAAATTGTTGGGTGTTGCACCAGATAAAGTTACGTTGGAATTGACCCGATTAGGAGGTGGTTTTGGAAGACGTTTGAAGGCCGATTTTGTCTTAGAAGCTGCAGAGCTATCGAGTATCATGAAAGCTCCTGTGAAAGTAATCTGGACGCGCGAAGATGACATGGGTGGTGGAAGCTATCGCCCAGCCGTGCGTTATCGTTTTCAAGCAGCATTGGATGTTGACGGAAATCTGATTGGATATAAACTTCGTGGTGTGGGCATTAATGCAGGTAACTCAACTCGTGAAGATAACTTCCCTGCAGGTGCTGTCGATAATTTGCTGATTGATTCGGTAGAGCATAAATCAGCGATTACCACTGGTGCCTGGCGTGCACCCATTACTAATTTTCTCGCTTTCGCAGAACAATCTTTTCTGGATGAAGTAGCCACAGAAGCGAAACAAGACCCCATTCAGTTTCGATTGAATTTGTTGGAGAAAGCTAAGAGAGCACCGGTAGGGGCGATTAAGTACGACATTGACCGAACGAAAGTCGTGATTGAGTTAGCTGCCGAGAAATCGGGTTGGGGAGAGAAAAAAAATGTAGCTCAAGGATTTAGTGTATACTTTTCTCATCGATCATATGTTGCACAAGTGGCAGAAGTTGAGATAGTAAAAGGCAAGCCCGTTGTGAAGAAAATCTTTGCTGCTGCTGATTGTGGAGTGGTGGTCAATTTAAGCGGAGCCAATCAACAAGTACGCGGTGGAATCGTAGATGGTATGGGGCATGCTTTTTTTGGAAACCTAACGTTTAAAGATGGTGCCGCTGAGCAGGTGAATTTTAATAATTACAAGCTAATTAGATACAATGAAGTGCCTGAAATAGATGTTCATTTTGTGAATAATGGAATTGATCCAACCGGACTAGGTGAGCCCGCACTTCCACCGACTGGTGGAGCCATCGCGAACGCACTTTACAAGGCAACCGGTAAGCGACTATACAATCAGCCATTTAGTAAACAGGACGCTTTGACTGGAGTAAATTTGAATCCAAAGGGATAACACCGGATGGATTTGTTACAGGTAAAAGCAGTTAGCAAACAACGAGAGCATCGGTTTGCGGTAAAGAATATTACTTTTTCTCAAGCCCGACTGCAAAAAATTGCCATTGCTGGCGAAACGGGAAGTGGAAAAACTACTTTGTTAAAAATTATTGCAGGGCTTGAGCAGGCAAGTAGCGGAGAAGTTTTTTTTGAAAACACGAAAGTAGATGGACCCGAAGAGACACTTGTGGCAGGTCACCCATCTATTGCTTTCTTGCCACAGTATTTCGAGTTGCCCAAGTTTCTACGAGTAGAGCAGGTGCTTTCTTATGCAAGTCACGTTAGTGCTGGCGAAGCGACTCGGTTGTTTAAGCTATGTCAAATCGAGACTCTGTTAAAAAGAAAAACCAACGAATTGTCAGGCGGGGAGAGGCAGCGAATTGCATTGTGTCGATTGCTCATCGGACGACCCTCTTTGTTGCTCCTTGATGAACCTTTCTCCAACCTCGACATGGCGTTGAAGAATAAATTGAAAGATGTTATTCAGAACATCTCGACAAAACTAAAAATCACTTGCCTTCTTGTTTCGCATGATCCTGATGACACGCTTTCTTGGGCCGAAGAAATCATTGTGTTGAAAGAAGGAAAAGTGGTGCAAAAGGGAACACCTGAAGAAATCTATCGTGAGCCGGTGAACACTTACGTGGCTGGGCTATTTGGGAAGTTTCTTCGGTTAAGTGATAAACAACAAAAATCACTTGGGTATTACAAGAGAAGAATTGTCAGGCCAGAAGATTTTAAGTTTGTTAAAAAGAATAGGTACAGTTTGGGAGGAACTGTGCAAGAGATAGCTTTTTTGGGGAATAGTTTTGAAGTGAAAGTATTGATGGGAAAGAACATGGTAAGTATAAAAACAACGAGAAAGCTAAAAATCAACCAACCCGTTTTTATTGGTTTAAAGGGCAGGCTATAGACATTCCTGAAATCGAGCCATACTCTGGCTTTTCGTTCATACTTCGTTCTAGCTATTATTAGGTAATAGGCTCTAATTTGATTAGCTTGCCATGTTTTTTAGGGAAAATCATTCTGATTCTGTGCCGTGGTAGTACTACTTCAGCCACCTCTTCTAATCATTTGAACTGAAAATACATTGTTTAAGACAACTTTGTCTTGAAAATACGTGTTATACCCTGAGAGAACAGAAGTGTAGACGTAAAAAGTAAAAAAACAGAATATGCAAAAAGCAACATTCGAAAGGAGTCAAAATTCATTTTTTATTGCCTTGAAGGCGAAGGTAGATCGTTATTTTTCTGAGAATAAACTGGATCAGGCTGGTAATAACCGATTGTATATCAAAGGGGGAATACAAGTATTATCTGCTATAGGTCTTTATGTGTCGGTTGTATTTTTCAATCTTCCGCTTGCTGTATCAATTGCGCTAGCAGTATTATTAGGGTTAAACATGGCATTGCTTGGTTTTAACATCATGCATGAGGGAGGGCATCAGAGCTTTTCAAAATACAAATGGGTAAATAGCGTTGCGGCTTACTTTTTGAATTTACTGGGCGGCAGTACCTATTTCTGGAAAGTAAAACACAATGTGAATCATCACACATTTACAAATATCGAGGGTGTTGACTCTGATATTAGCGTAGAACCATTCATGCGGTTACATCCCAATCAGCCGTTGCGGAAAATGCATAGATATCAGCATCTCTATTGGTTTATATTGTATGGAGTTTCTTACATGGCATGGATTTTCTATGATGATTTTGTAAAATACTTTACACGAAAGATAGCCCCTCACATGGATCCTAAATCCCTGTCCATGAGAGAACAAATAATATTTTGGGCGACTAAGCTTTCTTACGTGGTGATTTACCTCGTATTACCCATTGTGATGTTGGGCTGGTTGAAGGCTCTTGTTGGATACTTTATTGTGACATTCGTCTGCGGACTCTTTATTGCCATCGTCTTCCAGCTGGCGCATGTGGTTGAGGCGACCACATATCCTGACCAAAAAGAGATCGAAAAGGAGTGGGCAGTTCATCAAGTGAGCACGACCTCAAATTTTGCAACGCAGAGTAGGTTTCTTTTTTGGTTGCTGGGTGGGTTGAATTTTCAAGTCGAGCACCATTTGTTTCCACGCATCAGCCACATTCACTATCCACAAATCAGTAAACTGGTAAAAGAAACCTGTGAAGAGTTTAATATAACCTATAACGAATACACATCCATGTCAAAGGCGTTTTTATCGCACTTGCTGCATTTGCGCAGAATGGGAATGGCCTATTAATTTTTCAATTTCAATTATTACATGAGACAATTAAAGATTGTTAAGCAAATTACCAATCGCGAAAATCAATCGCTGGATAAGTACTTGACAGAAATCGCGAAAGTAGATTTAATCACAGCTGAGCAAGAGGTGGATTTAGCACGAAGAATTCGAGCCGGAGATCAGATGGCTTTGGAAAAATTAGCGAAAGCGAATTTGCGTTTTGTTGTTTCTGTAGCGAAACAGTATCAAAACAACGGCATGTCGCTGGGTGATTTAATTAATGAGGGCAACGTAGGTCTTATAAAAGCTGCGGGCCGTTTTGATGAGACACGTGGTTTTAAATTTATTTCCTATGCGGTATGGTGGATTCGTCAGTCCATTATGCAGGCGCTGGCAGAGCAATCACGAATCGTCCGTTTGCCGTTAAATCGAGTGTCTTCACTCAATAAAATATCAAGAGCATTTTCGGAGTTGGAGCAGAAGTTTCAACGGGAACCCACACACGAAGAACTATCAACGAAACTGGATATAGGCATCGAAGAGATTGAAATCAATCAGCGTATCTCCGGCCGCCAGGTTTCGATGAATGCTCCCTTCGTACAAGGAGAAGATAATAGTCTTTTAGATGTACTTGAGAATGATGGCGAAGACAAACCAGATCAGGGATTAATGGAGGGCTCGCTAATCAAAGAAGTTCAGCGTGCGTTATCTACCCTTTCCGATCGCGAAGCAGATGTGATTTCTCTTTATTTCGGCCTGAACGGAAAACATCCTCTGACATTAGAGGAGATTGGACAAACGTTCAGTCTTACGCCAGAACGTGTTCGCCAGATCAAAGAGAAAGCGACAGTTAAACTCCGTCAGAATGGACGAAGTAGGTTGCTAAAATCTTATTTAGGTTAGTAAACCTTATTTTGATTCATCTGGTACAGTAGAAGTTACGGGCGTTTTCCGAACAACCTTCAAAAGGAAATTTTTATCAAGGCTCAGTTCGTAGGTGGCTTCCTTCAACAATTGCATTGCTTTTGTTGATTGTTGCAAGATCTGCAAAAGATCATGTGCTATAATTGAACCTTTAATGTTATTGACAGCTTTACCATTGGCTGCCTCAAGAACGAAGCTATACCCGGATTTTACCTTTTGACCCATCGCCTTGAATTCGTGGCCATACAACTTGTATTGTTGTGGCTCCTGCTCAGCCGCACTCATTAATTTTAAAATCACAGGTCGGTACTTGTTCCAAATGGGCGAGTAGGGGTTGTAATCCACGGTAGGTTATTAATTGGTGGTAATTTCGTAAAGATAGTTAATTCTGCCGGAAGCTAGCCTAAACGTTTTTAGCGGGTGCATTTCAAATTGTCGCGATTTTGTAAATTTAAATAAAAACAAAAGACTATGAGCAAGGAGGAATTTTTGGCCGTAGCGGAACAGCGCTATGATGCCCTTCAAGAGCTGA
>VYLL01000064.1_pt1 | contig 46257 bp, 32 predicted proteins | sample 5114301 | NCBI WGS metagenome assembly VYLL01 (sample SAMN12291809, study PRJNA351875) | freshwater metagenome | isolation source: freshwater lake | place: USA: Michigan, MSU2 Lake | collected 2011-08-16 | reverse complement strand
CGCCGCGCCCGCGACCGGTCCGGCGCCCGCCACGGCACCCGCACCCGGCACGCCCGCCACGTCGCCCGCCAAGCCCGGCTGAGTCCGGCGACGTCGAGCCGCGCCTGCGAAGGCCCCCACTGCCGAGTTCCTCGTGCCAAGTTGCCAGTGCCCAATGCCTGATGCCCAGTGCCCCTCCACTTCCGCCGGAGCCCCATGCTCAGCACCTTCTTTATCCGCCGTCCGGTCTTTTCGAGCGTGATCTCGATTTTGATCGTGCTCCTGGGCGCCGTCGCGGCGTTCCGCCTGCCCATCGCGCAGTATCCCGAGCTCGCGCCGCCCGTCGTTCGCGTCGAGGCGCTCTACCCCGGTGCCAACTCGCAGACCGTCGCCGACACCGTCGCCTCGCCGATCGAGCAGGAGGTCAACGGCGTCGATCGCATGATCGCGATGTCTTCCACGTCCTCTGACGGTCGCTACTCGCTGGACGTGTCGTTCGAGGTCGGCACCGATATTGACATGGCGGCGGTGCTCGTGCAAAACCGCGTGAACATCGCGCTGACGCGGCTGCCCGACGAGGTGCGCCGACAGGGCGTCACCACGCGCAAGCAATCCACCAATCTCGCCGGCGTCATCAGCCTGTCCTCGGACGTGGGCCCTGATGGCAAAGCCGTCGTTGACGACCTGTTCCTGGCCAACTACCTCACCATCAACTGGCGTGACGAGTTCTCGCGCGTCTACGGCGTCGGCGCCATCAACATCATCCCGGGCAAAGACTACGGCATGCGCGTCTGGCTTGACCCGAACAAGCTCAAGGTGCGCAACCTCACCGTCAACGACGTCATCAACGCCATTCGCGAGCAGAACGTGCAGGTCGCCGCGGGGCGCGTCGGATCGCAGCCGGCCCCCAGCGGGACGGACTTCGAGCTGACCGTCACGACGCTCGGGCGTCTGACCGACCCGGCGCAGTTCGAGAACATCATCGTCCGCAGCGTTGAAGGGCGCATCGTCCGCATCAAGGACATCGCGCGAACAGAGCTCGGCGCGCGAGACTATTCGACCGCGGCACGGTTCAACGGCCGGCCCAACGCGATCATGGCGGTGTATCAGCTCCCCGGCGCGAACCTTGTCTCGCTCACCGGCGCGATCGAGGAAAAGCTCAACGATCTGCGCACCCGCCTGCCCGCCGGCGTGCAGGCGAAGTTCTTCTACGACTCGTCGATGTTCATCAAGGCCTCGCTCGAGGAGGTGCTCGTCACGCTCGTCGAGGCGTTTGTCCTCGTCTTCATCGTCGTGCTCATCTTCCTGCAGAGCCTGCGGACGACGATCATCCCGGCGATCACGATCCCCGTCTCGCTCATCGGAACGTTCATGTTCCTGGCGCTGCTGGGCTTCAGCATCAACATGCTGACGATGTTCGGCCTGGTGCTGGCGATCGGCATCGTGGTGGACGACGCGATCGTCGTGGTTGAGAACGTCGAGCGCAACATGACCGTACACAAGCTCGGGGCGTACGACGCGACGGTGCGGGCCATGAGCGAGATCTCTGGCGCGGTCATCGCGATCACGCTGGTGCTGATGGCGGTGTTCATTCCGTCCGCCGCGCTGCCGGGGATCACCGGGCAGATGTACCGTCAGTTCGCGCTGACGATCGCCGCGAGCACGCTGCTCTCGGCGGTCTGCGCCCTGACGCTCAGCCCCGCGCTCTGTGCGCTGCTGCTGAAGACGCACGCGATCGGTCACGACGGCAAGCCGAAGAAGGGCTTCATCCTGTTCCGCCCGTTCGCGTGGGCGGCGTCGGCGTTCAACTGGGTGTTCGACGGCATCACCCGCGGGTACACGTTTGTGATCAGCGTCACGACCCGCGTCGCGTTCGTCATGCTCCTGCTGCTGGCGGGCGTGATGGTCTTCACCAGCTATCTCTACACGCGCGTGCCCACCGGCTTCGTCCCCGCGGAAGACCTCGGCTTCGTCGTCGTCGCGGCCCAGCTCCCCGATGGCGCATCGCTCGAACGTTCCGAAGAAGTCATCGCCCGCGTCAACACGCTCCTGCGCGGCGACAGCGAGGGCAAGGGCGGCGTTGACGGCGTCGCCGACGTCGTCACGCTCGCGGGCTTCAGCGTGCTGGACGGCAACGGCACCAACCTCGCCAACGCGTGGATCGTGCTGGAGCCGTGGGACGAGCGGACGAAGAAGAAACGCGACGTCGGGAAGATCATCGACGAGATCAACCAGCGCGTCACGGGCATCAAGGACGCGAGCTTCCTCGTCTTCTCCCTCCCGGCCATTCCGGGCCTCGGCAATGCCTCCGCCATCGACATGCGTGTGCAAGACCGCGGCAACCTCGGGCGGGCCGCGCTCCAGCAATCCGTCAACGAGACGATCGGCGCGATGATGGGCCAGCAGCCGCGCAAGCTGTGGGTGGCGTTCAGCTCGTATCGCGAGGGCGTGCCGCAGTTGTATGTAGACCTTGATCGCGAGAAAGCCCTGAAGATGGACGTGCCGTTGCAGACCGTCTTTGACGCGCTGCAGACCTACCTCGGCTCGGCGTATGTCAACGACTTCAACCAGTTCGGGCGCACCTGGCAGGTCAGCGCGCAGGCCGACGCGAAGTTCCGCCTCAAGCCGCAGGACATCACGCGGCTTGAGGTGCGCAGCCGCGGGGGCTTGATGATCCCGCTGGGCGCGATGCTCACGGTGAAAGACGGCTTCGGCTCCGAGCGCGTCACGCGTTACAACATGTACGTCACTGCGACGGTCAACGGCATCCCGCTGCCGGGCGTCGCCACCGGCGAGGCGATGGGCACCATGGCCGCGGCGGCCAAGAGCGCGCTGCCCGCGGAGATGGGCTTCGAATGGGCCGGGCTCTCGTATCAGGAGTCGCGCGTCGGCTCCGAGGGTCTTTACGTGTTCGGCGTCGCCATCCTGCTGGTGTACCTCATCCTCGCGGCCCAGTACGAGAGCTTCATGACGCCGATCGCGGTGGTGCTGAGCATCCCGCTGGTCATCATCGGCGCGATGGCGGCGCTGTACTACCGCGACCTTGACAACAACGTGTTCACGCAGATCGGCCTCGTGCTGCTGGTCGGCCTCGGCGCCAAGAACGCCATCCTCATCGTCGAGTTCGCGCGCGAGAACCGCGCCCGCGGCGTGCCTATTCGCCAAGCCGCGATCGAAGCCGCGGCGTCGCGCCTGCGCCCGATCATCATGACCTCGCTTGCGTTCATCCTGGGCGTTGTTCCGCTGCTGACCGCGACGGGTGCGGGTGCCGCGAGCCGTCAGGCGCTGGGCACGGCGGTCTTCGGCGGCATGGTGGGCAACACGCTTCTGGGCCTGCTGTTCACGCCGGCGCTGTATGTGGTGGTGCAGAACCTCGCGGAGTTCTTCCGCCCGTATCGCCCGCCGCAATCGCCCGGTGCGAACCCAACGGCCCACGACAGCATTGTCGCCGGATCCGCGCCGGAGCCTGCGGGACCGGCGAGCCTGCCGGTGGTCTGAGATCGCGGACGCGACCCGTGCGCTGGGCGTTTGCTACGCTCGGTGCTTATGACCACGCCGCCACCCGCCGCTTCCGCATCGTCTCCGGCCGCCACGCCACACACACCCGCGGGCGCGGACCTCAACCTTCGGCAGGTCACCGACCTGTTCATGGTGCAAGAGCAAACCATCCGTCGCGGCGGCGGCACGTCCGCCATCGCCCGCCAGCACGAGAAGGGACGCCTGACCGCGCGCGAGCGCATCAACCTGCTGCTCGATGGCGATCATCAGGACAACGCGTTCGCGCCATTTGATCCGGCGCGGTTCCAGGAACTGGGCATCTGGGCCGCCAGCGGTATGTACGCCGAGCACGGCGGCGCGCCAGCCGCGGGCGTTGTCACCGGCATCGGCAGCGTGAGCGGCAATCGCTGCATGATCATCGCCAACGACGCGACGGTGAAGGCCGGCGCGTTCTTTCCGATGACGTGCAAGAAGATCATCCGCGCGCAGACGATCGCGATGATGTCGCGGCTGCCGCTGGTGTATCTGGTGGACTCCGCGGGCGTGTTCCTGCCATTGCAAGAGGACGTGTTCCCGGACACGGATGACTTCGGGCGGATCTTCCGCAACAACGCCGTGGCGTCGGCCGAGGGCATCCCGCAGATCGCGGCGATCATGGGCTTCTGCGTCGCCGGCGGCGGGTATCTGCCGGTGCTGTGCGACACGCTGCTGATGACCGAGGGCTCAGGGCTGTATCTGGCCGGGCCGGCGCTGGTGAAGGCCGCGATCGGCCAGGTGACGGATGATGAGGAACTCGGCGGCGCGAAGATGCACGCGCAGATTTCGGGGACGATCGATTTCCGGGAGAAGGATGATGTCGCGTGCATTCAGCGGCTGCGGAGTCTGATGGCGAAGTATCCAACGCATCGCGGTGCCAAAGTACTGCAAGAGCTCGACGACGCACTTCAGTTGATGGACCGCCGTGTCCACGAAGACATCCGCGAAGCCATGTCGAGTGACGAACGCGACGCGCTCGAGAAGCACTATCGCGCTCGCTACGGCGAGCTTGTTTCCGAAGAAGCCATGCGAGAGCGTTTCGCGAAGCTCGACCGTGCCTTGAACGACTCGTCGGAAAAGCCGGTGCCCGCCCGCCCCGCGGCCGACGTCTACTCGATCTTCACCGACAAGCAAGGCGGCCAGTACGACGTGCGCGATCTCATCGCGACGTTCGTCGATGCGAAGCTCGACAACTCCAAAGTCCCGGACTTCGACGAGTACAAGTCCGAATACGGCCAGTCCGTCATCTGCGGCTACACGAAGATCGGCGGGCTCGCCTGCGGCATCGTCGCGAACCAGAAGAAGGTCAGCAAGTCGGGCAAGGGCCAGGTGCAGATGGGCGGCGTGATCTACGAGGAATCCGCGGACAAGGCCGCGCGGTTCATCATGGATTGCAACCAGCGCAAGGTCCCGATCGTGTTCATGCACGACACCAGCGGGTTCATGGTGGGGCGCGAGAGCGAGCAGGGCGGGATCATCCGCTCGGGCGCCAAGATGGTGAACGCGATGAGCAACTGCGTGGTGCCCAAGATCGTGCTCATTACGGGCTCGAGCTACGGCGCCGGCAACTACGCCATGTGCGGGCGCGCGTTTGATCCGTACCTCACGCTCGCGTGGCCCGGGAGCAAGTGCGCGGTCATGGGCGCCAATCAGGCCAGCGGCGTGCTCGCGATGATCGAGGAGCGCTCTCGCGAGCGCAAGGGCGAGAAGATCGACGAGGCCACGCACGCCGCGATTTTGAACGCCGTGAAGGCCGGGTACAACGAGCAGCAGGACATCCGACACGGGGCCGCGCGCGGCTGGGTTGACCGCATCATCGAGCCGCACCGCACGCGCGACGAGCTCATCACCGCGCTGGAGTCCACAGTGAACTGGAGCTATTCGAAGCCGTTCAACGTGGGTGTCTTGCAGACGTGAGCGCAATCGCTTGATCGCGGCTCGTGCGCTCTCGCCGCGCGTGGGGAGGTTTGGAGCACACGACCGAAACCCCTCCAGCAGCCTGAAAACCCGCGAGCATGGCGTTTAATTCGGGAAATCCGGTTTCCGTTTCCCCGTTCTGGTTTATTCTGTTTGGATGAATACCAAACCCGCACGTCGTTCGCCGCGCTTCGCTGCGGCCTGCGCCCTCTCTGCCCTCGGGCTACTCGCCGTCGCCTCAGCCCTCGCCGGCCCGCTGAACCCGCCTTCGGGATCAGTGACATCGACGCTCAAGCCGCTTTCAGAGGTCGAGCCGCGCCGCGCCATCAACGCGACCAACACCCCGGGCGATGCTGACAGCATCTTCCGCATCATCAGCAGCGGCTCGTACTACCTCACCGGCAACATCAACGTCACCTCCGGCCAGGCCGGCATCGAGATCGCGGCGAGCAACGTCACGATCGATCTCATGGGCTTCACCATCGCCCCGGCACTGCTCGCTGAGGGCACGCTCGACGGGATCGTTGAGAACACCACGTTCCTTCACACCAACATCGTCATCATGAACGGATCGATCTCGGGCATGGGTGGCAACGGCATTTTTCTCGGCGATAGCAGCAACAGCCACCGCGTCGAACGCGTGACCGCCAGCAACAACGGCTCGATCGGCATCCGCTTCGGTGACAACGGCATCATCGATTCCTGCCAGGTCTTTGCCAACGGCAGCAGCGGCATCACCTGCTTCGGTGCCAACGGTGTCATCCGTTCGTGCACCGCGAGCAACAACGGCAGTTCCGGAATCATCCTCACCAGCACCGGCTCCGTCATCGACTGCGCCTCGTCGAACAACATCGCCGTCGGTTTCCGCGCCGGGCCGGGCGCATCGCTTCGCAGTTGCACCGCTCGCGGCAACGGCTCGGACGGCTTCGACATCGCCAGCACCTCGATCATCGACTCGTGCGCCGCGTATCTCAACGCGGGCGACGGCATTGACGCCGCGCTCAACTGCACCATCACCAAGTGCACCGTCGGACTCAACACCGGCGACGGCATCCTCTCTGCCGGCAGCGGCAACATCTCGGGTTGCTCCGTCTACGGAAACGCCGGCGACGGAATCGAAGTCTCCGGCGATTCGCTCATCGAACACAACATCTGCGACAACAACGGCAACGGTGGCGACGGCGCCGGCATCCACGTCACGTCCAGTGACAACCGTGTGCATGACAACCACTGCACCGACAACGACCGCGGCATCGACATTGACGCCGCGGGAAATCTGATCATCCGCAACACCTGCGCGGGCAACGCCGTCGCGTGGGACATCGCGGCTAATAACGTCTTCGGGCCGATCATCGACCGTCGCGCGCCCGCGAGCGTCGCGGTGGTCGGCTTCTCCGCCGCGTCAACGCTGGGTTCGACCGATCCGAACGCCAACTTCTCGTACTGAGTCCGTGATTTGGACTCCGCACCAAACGCTGCGCACCCGAGCATGTCAACGCCCACCGCATCTGAACTCCGCTCACCCATGGACGCCACGATGACCCACACGTTCTCGGACTTTCGTTCCCGCGCTACCGGCGCCGTCGCGGCCTGCTGCATCGCCGCGTGCTTGACCGCCGGCGCCCTGTACGCAGGGCCCTTGAACCCACCGACCGGCACGATCACGCCAACCGCCAAGCCGCTGACCGAGGTCGAGCCGCGCATCGCCATCAATGCGACCAACACGCCCGGCGACGCGGACAGCGTGTACCGCATCCAGGCGAGCGGCAGCTATTACCTCACCGAGACGGCCTCGACTTCGGCCGGAAAGATGTGTATCGAGGTCGCCGTCGGCAGCGTCACGATCGATCTCAACGGCTTTCGCATCGTCGGTACATCGACCGGGCTCGCGGGCATCGGAACCACGAGCACGACGCTCGAGCGAATCACGATCCGCAACGGCACGATCGTCTCGTGCAGCACGGGCATCGACCTTGACCTGACCGCTCGCGTGCGCGTCGAGGGCGTCAACGTTGATAACTCGCGCAGCGGGAACGGCATCCACCTGGGGCAATACGCACAGGTCGTCGGTTGTGGTGCCCGCGAGAACGATCAGTCGGGCATTGTGGTCGGCGAGCGTTCTTTGGTGTCTGATTGCATCGCTGCGCTGAACCAGGCCGAGGGCATCTGGACGTCCGACGATTGCATCGTTCGCGACTGTGTCGCGACCAGGAACGTTCAGAACGGCATCCGCGTCGGCACCGGGAGCGTGACCAACTGTGACGCGTCGGGCAATGACGTCAACGGCATCTCCATCTTCCTGGGCACTGTCAGCGGGTGCGTCGCTCGCCAGAATGACAACCACGGCATCACCTGCAGCTCCGATTCGTTCATCATCAACAACACCTGCGTCGGCAACGGCGTCACGAGCTCGACCGGCGCCGGCATCTTCGTCGATGGCGAAGACAGCCGCATCGAGGCAAACAACTGCACGAGCAACGATCGCGGGATCTCCGTGGCCACCGCCGGCAACTTGATCATCAAGAACTCGTGCGCGGGAAACACAATCAACTGGTCCATCGTCGCCAACAACGTCTTCGGCACGATCATCGACCGCACGTCGCCCGGCTCCGCCGCGGTGAGTGGCAACGCCGCTGGCGGCACGATCGGAACCACTGACCCGAACGCGAACATCACGTACTGACCGCCACGTTGCCCCCTTCGGATATCGAGAAACGTCATGCATACCGACACCACGCGCCACTCCCTTTGGACTTGCCTCGCCGCCGCGACGATCATCTCGGCCGCCAGCGTGCTCTTCGCCGGGCCGCTGGACCCGCCTGCGGGCCCGGTCGCGCCGACGTCCAAGCCCCTCAGCGAGGTCGAGGCTCGCATCGCCATCAACGCGACCAACACACCCGGCGACGGCATCAGCGTCCACGTCATCAGCCAGCCCGGCTCCTACTACCTCACCGGCAACATCACCGGCACCGCGACGCGCAGCGCGATCAAGGTCACTGCGCTCGGCGTCACCATCGACCTCAACGGCTTCCGGCTCGTCGGCGCCGGCACGGGTACGTCCTCGGGCGTCGTGGCCGAGGCGGGCGCGATCTCGCTTCGTGTTCTCAACGGCACCGCCGTGAGCTGGGGTGGCCACGGCTTTGATCTGCAAAACGCCTCACAGATCAGCGCCGCAAACCTCGTCGCCGTCGCGAACCTCAGCGGCGGCGTACGCGTTGGCAACTCCGCCCTCGTCGAATCGTGCCAGGCTTCCGGAAACACCGGCAACGGAATCTCCGCCAGTGGCAACGTGATCGTCCGTTCGTGCATCGTGCAGCAGAATACCTCCCACGGAATATCGACGTCCGATGGCGCGCTCGTTGACACCTGCTCCGCCAGCAACAATGGCGCCGGCGGCATCGTCGTCGGGTCCAACTCACGCGTCGTCAACTCGCTTGCGGTGTCCAACGGCGCCAGCGGGATCTCCGGCGCCACACAGGTCGTCGTCTCCGAGTGCAACGCCGCCTCCAACGTCGCGCACGGCATCTCCATCGGCGTCAGCGGCACCGTTGAACGATGCAACACCCGCGCCAACAGCCTGGACGGCATCCGCGTGCTGACGTTCGGCCATGTCGTCAACAACACCTGCACGCTCAATGGTTTCGGTGCCACATCCGGGGCCAACTTCCGGCTGACGTCCGGAGAGAACCGCGTCGAGGGCAACTCCAGCGCGGGCGGAGATATCGGCTTTGACATCGGCGGCGGCGGGAACTTCGTTTCACGCAACATCTCCGCCGGTGCGACCACCAACTGGCAGGTCGCCGCGGGCAACATCATCCTCGTCGTCAACGCCAGCCCGGCCGCGGGCTTCAGCGGAAACGCTGGCGGGACCGCCCCGGGCTCCACCGATCCAAACGCAAACTTCTCGTACTGAACCCCGCCGTCAAGGACCACCGCCATGAACACGCACGCCGGCAAAACTCGCACCGCGCTTTGCCTCTCCACGCTTGCCCTGCTCAGCGCGGCGGGCATCCTCTTCGCCGGCCCGCTGACCCCGCCCACCGGGCCGGTGGCGTCAACGGCCGGCCCCGAGCCGCGCGTCTCCATCAACGCGACCAACACGCCCGGTGACGCCGACAGTCTCTTCAAGATCACCCAGCCCGGCTCGTACTACCTCACCGGCAACATCACCGGCGTGGTCGGCCGACATGGCATCGAGATCGCCGCCAGCGGCGTAACGATCGACCTGAACGGATTTGACCTGGTCGGCGTGCCTGCGATGGGCGTGTTTGACGGCGTGAGCGTCACCGTGGGCGGCCTGACCAATATCGCCGTGCTCAACGGCTCGGTGCGTAACTGGGGCGACGAGGGCGTGGACCTGGGAAGCTTTGGTGCGATCAACTGCCGCGTCGAGGGCGTGCTCGCCAGTGGCAACACCGGCAACGGCATCCGCATCGGCAACGGCGGCACGCTGTTGAACTGCTCCGCATTCCAAAACACCGGCAAGGGCATCGAAAGCGATGACGGCAGCACGGTCTCGAACTGTTCGGCGTATGACAACACCCTCGACGGCATCGAAGTTGGCATCGGCTGCACGGTCTTGAACTGCGCCGCGTCCAACAACGCCGGCAGCGGCATCGACGCAGGCATCGGCAGCACGGTCTCGAACTGCTCGGCGTACAAGAACACCGGCAGCGGCATCAACGCTTCGACCGGCTGCGCGGTCTTGAACTGCTCGGCAACGCTCAACCTCGGTACCGGCATCAGGGTTGTGAGCGGCTCCACCGTCATTGATTGCAGTGTCCGAAGCAACTCCCTCGACGGCATCGTGTGCACCATGCAGTGCCTGATCCGGGGCAACTCCTGCTCATCCAACGGCAACACCGGCGACGGTGCCGGCATTCAAGTCATCGGCAATGACAACCGCATCGAGGGCAACAACTGCGCGAGCGCCGACCGTGGGATCGACGTGGATGGCACCAGCAACATCATCATCAGGAACACCTGCACGGCAAACGGCACCAACTGGGACATCGTCGCCGGCAACTCGGTCGGAGCCATTGTTGTCGCTGGCACCAATGCCGCCGCCATCGTCGGCAACGGCCCCGCAGCGTCCACGCTCGGCTCGACCGATCCCAACGCCAACTTCTCGTACTGAGCCGCGCCCGCGCCGCTCCCTACTTCGTAAGGACGACCCGACATGACTCGCAAACACCCCACCGACCGCACTGTGTTGACACTCGCCGCGTTGGCCATTCTCGCGACGGGTGCCGCGCTGTATGCCGGCCCGCTTACCCCACCCCCGGGCGCGGTGGCGCCCACACCCGGTCCCGAGCCGCGCACCGCCGTCAACGCGACCAATACTCCCGGCGATAACGACGCTTCGCCAAGCTTCTTCAAGATCACCCAGCCCGGCTCGTACTACCTCACCGGCAACATCGCCGGCGTCGTCGGCAAGTACGGCATCGAGATCGCCACCAGCGGCGTCACGCTCGACCTCAACGGCTTTGAGCTGCTTGGCGTGCCCGGCACGCTCGACGGCGTGATTGTCACCTCCGCCGTCCCGCGCAACATCGCGGTGATCAATGGCTCCATTCGAAACTGGGGTGGTGCGGGCGTAACTTTGGCGAACGCCAACACCTGTCGAATCGACGGGGTGCTGGCCAGCGGCAACGCCGGCACGGGTATCGCTGCGGGCCCTTACTGCGTCATCTCCAACGTGACCTCCCGGAACAATCTCGTCGGCATCTCCGCGGGAGACTCGAGCGTCATCACTGGCTGCACCGCCAACAGCAATACCTCAGGCGGATTCGGCACCGGCTCTGGCTGCACGATTGCCAACTGCACAGCGTCGTTCAACTCTGGTGCCGGATTTGACGTTTTGTCCGGCTGCACGATCGTCAACTGCACGGCCGCGAACAACACAGATTTCGGCTTCAACACAGGCTCGGGCGCAACAGTGACCTCCTGCACCGCCTACAACAACACCGGAATCGGCATCGCCGTCACCACCACCTCAACTGTGTCAGACTGCACAGTCTCCGCCAGCCCGCGCGACGGCATCCGCTGCGCGTCCCGGTGTCTGATCCGAAATAACACTTGCAACGGACAGGGCGGCGGTTTCGGCCTGAGCGCCGGCATCCACGCGACCGGCGGCGGCAACCGCATCGAGGGGAACAACTGCTCCAACTCAGATCGCGGGATCGATGTCGACAGCGACGGCAACTTCATCGTCCGCAACACCTGCTCCGGCAACACGCTCAACTGGACCATCGCCGCCAGCAACGTCGTTGGCCCGATTCTCGACCGCACCAGCACGGGCAACGTCGCCATCATCGGCAACTCCGCGTCCAGCAGCCTCGGGTCGACCGATGCCAATGCCAACTTCACGTATTGATCGATCTTTTCACCACAGCTATCAAGGAACAGAAACATGCGCGCGTCATCTCAGTCTTTGCTCGTTATCGCCGCGCTCGCGTTCGTCGGCCCGCTTTCACTCGTGCTCGCGCTGGGCCCGCTGACCCCGCCCGCCGGCCCGGTCGCGTCAACGCCGGGGCCCGAACCGCGCACCGCCATCAACGCCACCAACACGCCCGGCGATGGCGACAGTCTCTTCAAGATCACCCAACCCGGCTCGTACTACCTCACCGGGAACATCACCGGCGTCGCTGGCAAGCACGGGATCGAGATCGCGCAGTGGGGCGTCACGCTTGATCTCAACGGCTTCGAGATCAACGGGGCTGCCGCCGGGACGCTCGATGGAATCACCATCAGCGCCGGCGGGCCGCGGAGCATCACCGTCATGAACGGCAGCGTGCGAGAGTGGGACGGCAACGGAGTGAACGTCTCGTTGGCCGTTGGATGCCGCGTCGAAGGGCTCATCGCCGCGAACAACACCGGTGACGGCATCACCACAGGCTCCTACGGCGTGGTCGAGCGGTGCGTTGCGTACAACAACGATGGCAAGGGCATCATCGTGGGCACCAGCTCTTCGGTGACCCACTGCACCTCAGTCAGCAGCGGGAGCAACGGCATCAGTCTCGGGAGCGACAGCTCCGCCAGCGATTGCGTCTCGACCGGCAGCGGCGCCAACGGGATGACGACCGGATCAAACTGTGTCGTCACGCGCTGTGCGATAACCCGCAGCGCAACCGACGGCATCCGCGCAACCGACGGGACGGCCGTGATCGACTGCGCGATCCGCGACAGCGGGCTGGACGGGATCGATTGCAGCGACAAGTGTGTGATCCGTGGAAATGTGTGCGTGGGCAACGGCACCACCACCGGCGCCAGCGGCGGCGCGGGCATCCACGCCACCGGCAGCGGCAACCGGATCGAGGGCAACCAGTGCTCCGACGCCGACCGGGGAATCGACGTGGACGGCACCGGCAACATCATCATCCGAAACACCTGCGCTGGCAACCCGCAGGCTTTCGTCATCTCCGCCGACAACTTCTACGGCCCCATCATCGACCGGCGTGTGCCCGCGCCCGTTGCGGGCACCGCCGCCGTGCTCGGCTTCTCCGCCACCAGCACACTGGGCACCAGCGACAGCAATGCGAACTTCGCCCAATGACGCACACCCAGCCCCCAACCGCATCGCTGCTCCTGCTCAGCACCGGCGTAGCCAAACTTGAACGCGAGGGCGGTGTCAATCTCATCGCCTCGATCAACGCCCGAGAGCGGCTCCGCCCGCAGTCCTGAGCAGGCGCGGTATCCTTCGCCATGACGACGCTTTCCACGCCATCTCGGGCCACCGACCCCATCACCGGCAGCGGCCCGCGCACCCTCCGCGCCCCGCGCGGCGAGCGCGCCCTTACGCGTATCTGCAAGTCCTGGCAGGCCGAGGCCGCGATGCGGATGCTCTTGAACAACCTCGACCCCAGCGTCGCCGAGCGGCCCGAAGACCTCGTCGTCTACGGCGGCCGCGGCAAGGCCGCGCGCAACTGGCCGGCACTCGACGCGATCATCAAGTCGCTGATCGCGCTCGCGCCTGACGAGACGCTCCTGGTGCAATCCGGCAAGCCCGTCGGCGTCGTGCGCACACACGCCGACTCGCCGCGCGTGCTCATCGCCAACTCCAACCTCGTCCCCGCCTGGGCCACGCAAGCCAACTTCGACGATCTTGAAAAGCGCGGCCTCATGATGTACGGCCAGATGACCGCCGGCTCCTGGATCTACATCGGCACGCAAGGCATCCTCCAAGGCACCTACGAAACCTTCGCCGAGTGTGGCAAGATCCACTTCGGCGGCGATCTCTCCGGTCGTCTCTGCGTCACCGCCGGCTGCGGCGGCATGGGCGGCGCTCAGCCCCTCGCCATCACGCTCGCCAAGGGCACGTGTTTGCTTGCCGATGTTGACCTCGCCCGCCTCGAACGCCGCGCTGCGGACAAGTACCTCGACGAAGTCATCGCGGCGCCGGCGATCGCTTCACCGGTCAATGCGGCGCAGACGTCCCATGCGCCGCCGCTGGAGTTGATCGACCAAGCGATCGATCGCGCCGTGCAGTACGCACGCGAGAAGAAAGCCCTGTCCATCGGCGTGCATTGCAACGCCATCGAGCTGCTCGAACGGCTCATCGAGCGCAAGATCACCGTCGATGTGCTCACCGACCAGACCAGCGCCCACGACCCGCTCGTTGGTTACGTGCCGCTGGGCATGACCGAAGACGAGGCCAAGCTCGAACGCGCCCGCGACGCCACGGCCTACCAACAGCAATCCATGGCCAGCATGGCCCGCCACGTCCGCGCCATGCTCACGCTGCAGCGCGCTGGCACCATCACTTTTGACTATGGCAACAACATCCGCCAGCGGGCGCTCGATACCGGCGTCGCCGATGCGTTTGACTTCCCGGGCTTTGTGCCGGCGTTCATCCGTCCGCAGTTCTGTCTGGGGCGTGGGCCGTTCCGGTGGGTCGCGCTCTCGGGCGATCCGACGGACATCTACGTGACCGACCACGAAATCCTCAAGCTCTTCCCCAAGGGCCACAGCGAATACGCCGAACGCCTGCACGCGTGGATCCTGGGCTGTCACAAGCACCCCGAAGCGCTGCTCGCCGGCGACTACGCGAAGTGCTCGCCGCGCTTTGAGTTCCAGGGCCTGCCCGCGCGCATCTGCTGGCTCGGCTACGGCGAGCGCGACAAGGCCGGCCTCATGTTCAACGACCTCGTCGCGACGGGCCGCGTCAAAGCCCCCATCGTCATCGGGCGCGATCACCTGGACTGCGGCTCCGTCGCCAGCCCCAACCGCGAAACCGAGGCCATGCTCGACGGCTCCGACGCCATCAGCGACTGGGCCATCCTCAACGCCATGGTCAACATCGCCAGCGGCGCCTCATGGGTCTCCTTCCACCACGGCGGCGGCGTCGGCATCGGCTACAGCCAGCACGCCGGCCAAGTCATCGTCGCCGACGGCACCCCCGACGCCGCGCGACGCCTCAAGAACGTCCTCACCAACGACCCCGCCATGGGCGTCTTCCGCCACGCCGACGCGGGGTACGAACTCGCGCAGAAGTGCGCCGACGAGAAGGGTGTGAACGTGCCGATGCGGAGTTGGTAGTTCCCGTGCCACTGAGCGGTCGGTGCTTCGCTCCTTACCGGGTGATTAGTTGACGTCACCGGGTGATATACTGACCAACGTTCCGACAGGGATGATGGAGATTCAGATGGCTTGCCCGAGCGAAGTAGCACGGGCGGAATGCAAGGACGCGACATGCCTGGAAAAGATGCTCATACGCTCGCCGGTGCAGGCGCCGGGCTCTTGGTTGAAGTGTTTTCCCCTTCCCAGCTCGTCGGTCTGGACCAGTTCTGGTACTTGACGGGACTTGCTTCCGGCGGTGCCACGGGCGGTCGCTTGCCGGACGTCTTCGAACCCGCGTGGTGTCCAAACCATCGCCAGTTCTTTCACGGGATCATTCCAACAATCGCCGTGGCGCATATCTTCGCAAAGAACTACGCCGCTGCGTGCCGTTGCACGCTTGACTGGGCCCGGCGCGGTGAGAGCGGGTTCTTGTGGCCCGAGATGTACGACGGCGGGCGTGGAGTTCCCCGCGCAATGCGGATGTTCATCGCCGGTTTCCTACGCGGAATTGTGGCGGGCTATGCATCGCACCTTGCGCTCGATGCGTTCACCCCGCGCAGCCTTCCGCTCTTTGGGTCTCTGGAGTCCCCACCAGCCCCGCCCCGGCCACGCGTGAAGCGAATCGCACAACGCAAGGCCCGACCGCGTCGCGCGCGCCGTGAAGCAATTTATGCTGGCAGATTCTTCTCGGCATCCACAGTTGTTCCCGTCACCGCCTGAGTCCGCACGCATGGCACATCGCAAAGCTCGCATCGCGCTTGTCTACGACTTTGACGGCACGCTCGCTCCCGGCAACATGCAGGAACAGAGCTTTCTGCCCGCCGTGGGCACCGATGGCGCTACGTTTTGGCCCGACGCCAAGACCCGAGCCAAAAAACACGACATGGACGAGATCCTGGCGTATATGGAGTTGATGCTCGAACGCTCCAGAGCCACTGAGATACCGATCAAGCGAGAGACATTCAAAGGTTACGGCAAGAAGATTAAATTCTTCCCAGGCGTGGAGTCGTGGTTCGGCCGAATCGACGAGTTTGCAAAGACCTCCGGCGTCGCCACCTCGCACTACATCATCTCTTCGGGCAACCGGGAGACGATCGAAGGTACGAAGATCGCCAAGCACTTCAAACGCATCTTTGCCTCCGGGTTCCGCTACGACGCGAGCGGCGTTGCCGTCTGGCCCGCCCTTGCCGTGAACTACACGAACAAGGCGCAGTTCCTTTTCAGGATCAACAAGGGCATCGACAACGCCCACGACAACAGCACCATCAACAAGTACACACCCGAAGAGATGCGACCGGTCCCGTTCAAGAACTTCATCTATATCGGCGACGGCGAGACCGACATCCCCGCGATGAAGATGGTGACGTACCAGGGCGGCAAGTCGATCGTCGTCTACCAGCGCCGAAAGCACGGCGGCAAGCAATACGCCCACGACCTCGTCGAGCAGCACCGGGCCGACATTGCTTTGCCCGCCGACTACTCACCCGGCTCACTTTTGGAGAAGGCTGTACGAGCTGCGATCCAACAGATCTCAGCCCGGCACACGTTCGAACGCTGCGACACCAGCAAGTTGAAGGGCGTGCGGCCGCCCAAGTGACCGTTCTTCGTCTGAGTACTCGGTTTCGGCCTGACGCACGGAGCACGCTGCGGTCCCTTGTCATGCGACGCGCTCGTCAGAACCGCAGCGAGATCCCCGCGAACACGCCGAGATCCTCCGCGGCTTTCGTCAGGCCCACGCGGATGCCCGCGTCGAGTTGGATGTCGGGCGTGAGCCCGTAGGTCAGGCCCGCGTCGAAGTAGCCGCGGTACTTCTCGTCGCCGTTGAGGTTCGTGAACCCGGCGTATTCGAGGTACCCATTCAGGTCGTCGATGATGCTGTGCGAGATCGTGGCGGAGTGAACGAGGTCCACGACGTAGCGGTCGTTGTCTGCGCTTCGATTGAAGTCGAGCTCGATCATGACCGCGGAGCTGAAGTCCGCCGGGAGATCGATTGCGAGCGCCGAGATCACCCCGCCCTCGACATACCGATTTCCCAGGTCGCTGTTGGCGGTCGGGATCTTGATGAACGGCATGATCGCGAAGGCGGTGTCGCCGAGGCCCTCTTCCGGCCCGTCGTTCCCCCAGAGGTTGACTTTGAGGCGCACGATCGTGTCGCCGAAGCCTTGAATCGTTTCGGTGGTCTGGGCCGTGCGGTCGGTGGTCCGCTCGGTCGAGTACGGGTCGATGCCGATCTGCAGGTCCACGTTGTTCAGCAGGCCGAACTTCAGCAGCATCGGCGCGACCGCAAACGCCCGCACCGTCTGCTCATCCGCGTTCCGCCGGTCGTACGTGAAATCCACGAACGACATCTCGATCTGAAAGTGCCCGGCATCGACGGTGTACGCGCTCTCGGTGGTGTCCGGGCGATCGGTGCTCAGATCACGCATCAAATCCCGCGGCGTCGGGTTGAACAAATGAAATCCCGACTTATCCGGCTTCGGCTCCGACGCCGCAGCACCCTGCGCACGCGCGGCATCCGCCACCGACATCCCTGCCAGCGCCGCGACGACCAGTGTCAAACGCGTGTGTTGACGAACCGCCTGCTGTACTCGGAGAGCGTGGGCATTCATGTGGGGCCTTCCGATCTTGAGCCGTGTCGGCGGCGGCGAACCACGCCACCCGCGTCGCCGCGAACGTCGCGGCATGACCCACCAGATCGGCGCACCCCGGCCCCGGCTGCTCTCAGATTTACAGATCCTGCGAACTCACCGCCCGATCAGCAAACTTCGCCGCCCGCGCGCGTCGAGTCATCCGCCCTCCCCCCCCACCCCCGCGCGGGTAGAACTCCTCGATTCACCCACCTGTTTGCGGGATCACCCGCGCCGGGCGTCCGGTCCTGACGCCCGCGAAGCGCAGTACAGATAGAGGCGCGTCGCGAAACCACTGACCCACATTTACATGCTCATGGTGCGATAAAAGAACTTGCCCTCGACGATCTTGCCGTCTTTGACCGTGTAAAGGCACGTCTCAGACATCTTGACGCGCTGGCCGGCCATCGGGCCCTCGCTCGACGTGCAGTCCAGCGCCATGTCGCACACGAACTGGTCGGCATTGACGCTCGGGTCGCCCACGGTGGCCGCATGAATCGTCGTGATCTTCTGGAAATGTTCGCCCATCGCCAGCAGCGCCGCCTTGCCCGACGTCACCGTCTCGCAGCCCGGCATCATCATCGGCTCTATGTGCTTCGCGTTGTCCGCATACAGCTCTTCGATGGCCTTCATGTTGTCGCCAGCTCTGGCAAGCTCAACCAAGCGAGCGGCGACTTTGTGGGTTTCGGTCTGCGGCGGCGTGAAGTGTGGTGTGCTCATGCCGCGAGGCTACCAACTTCCGTCGGCCACTTCGACCGAATCTCGCAAGCAAATTTCCGTAGTCAGCAACGCCGCGTCCTTGACGACGTCAAGCACCCCCGCGTCTCAGGGACGTCGCGGCGACGCATTGAAACCCTGAGCTCGCACTCAGAGTTTTTTCCCTGATCCCTCGATCCCTTCCTCCCCCCTCTGCCCTCGGCCCTCAAACCTCGGCCCTTCCCCTTGGCACCGTCCTTGCTCCCTGCCTGTGCGGATCTCCCCTTTCGCACGGAGTGCGGCAGTATGAGCAGGAAGCACCCAGTCCTTTGCGCAACCACGGCCCACTTCGGGCCTACTCGCGCAACTTTCGCGCACGCCTCGTATTCCTTCCTCGCCCGGATCCCCGCCGCCTATCTCTTCGCGGTCCTCATCCTTGCGCTCACCGCGATCGCCAACGCGCAAGGCCCCGCGCCCGCTGGCACCCCCGCCGCCACCGAACCCGAAGCACGCCCCACCATCGACGCCGTGAGCATTCAAGAGATCGCCCGCCTCGAAGGCCAGGGTGAAGTCATTCTCCGCGGCGTCGGCATCGTCACCGGCCTCAAAGGCACCGGCGACTCCGGCCAGGACCTCGCCCTCGCTCGCCCGCTGGCCAAAATCTACGAGAGCAACGGCAACCCGCTGGGCGATCTGAAGGAGCTGTCCAAGGCCAAGTCCGCCGCGCTGGTCTTCGTCACGCTCACGATCCCCGCCCAGGGCGCACGCGTGCAGGACAAGCTGGACGTCCACGTCACGGTCTCGCACAGCGCGACGAGCCTCGTCGGCGGCCGCCTGTACCTCGCACCGCTCTCGGGCCCGCTGCCCGGTCAGGGCGTCTTCGCCATCGCTGAGGGCGCACTGCTCGTCGAAGACGTGAACAACCCCACGGTTGCCGTGATCCGCGGCGGGGCCCAGATCACCCACGACATTCTCATGCCCGTCGCCTCCGACCGCTTTCGCCTCGTTGTTCACCCGCACCTGCGGTCGTTCACGGTGACCGAGCGCATGGCCGCGACGATCAACGCACGATTCCAAGATCCCGCGATCTTCGCTGAGGGCGTCGACGCCGCCGCGACGCCGCCGGCCATCGCCCGCGCGATTGACGACGTGGTCGTCGAAGTCACCGTCCCGCCGGAGAGCCGACGCGAGCCGGCGGGCTTTGTCGCCGATTGCCTCACGGCGAGCATGGACCCGGCCGAGCTGCGTCTCCCGGCGAAAGTCGTGGTGAACCAGCGCACCGGCACGATCATCGTCACGGGCAACGTCGAGATCTCGCCGGTCGCCGTCGCGCACAAGGACTTGGTCGTCACCACCACGCAGCCGCTGCCCGGTCAGCCGCTCACACCCGCAGCCCCGAAGAACACGCGCTGGACCTCAACCGCGACCACCAGCCGCGCCAGCGAGCGGGCCCGCATCCAGGACCTGTTGCAGGCATTCCGCCAGCTCGATGTGCCGGTGCAGGACCAGATCAACATCCTCACGCAGATGCATCGCTCGGGCCGCCTGCACGCGCAGCTCGTGATCGAGTGAGCCGCTTGATACGCACTGCTTGCACCGCAAACTGCCCTCCGCTCCCACATGAACATCACCACCGACAGCACGTCGCCCGCACCGTTCTCGCCCACCGCGTTCATGCGCGTCGGCGATGACACGCTTCGCGATCGCCAGGACAACTTCGCCGGCGTGCTCAGCCGGCGACAGGACGCCAGCGCCAGTGCGGAGGAGCGGGCCACGCAGGCCGCCCGCGACTTTGTCGCCGTCGCGTTCATTCAGCCGGTGCTGCAGCAGCTTCGCGACACGAACCACGCCCCGCCGCCGTATGGCCCCGGCCCGGCGGAGAAGAAGTTCCGCGCTCTCACCGACGCGGCGCAGGCGCAGCACCTGGTGAAGGCCGCGAACTTTCCGCTGGTGGACCGCATCGCGTCGGACATGCTCCGCGCCGGCGGTCGCGCCAGCCCCACTGCACCCTCCGCCTCCACACACGACACCGCCGCCAAGCTCGCGCTCTCCGCACTTGCAGCACCCGCCGGAGGATTCGCCAAATGAGCACGCCCGCCTTCAAGTCCAATACCCCCGCCGCCGCCCTCCCCTCACCCACGCTCCCGGCACTGAACGCGGCCCACGCCTCGGCGATCGCGCAACTGCTCACCGAGTACATCGCGCAGCAGCGGGCCCAGCTCCAAGCCACGCTCGCGCACCGCCAGGCGCTCTCGACTGGCGACACCGCCGCGATCGCCCGATGCACAGGTCTGCAGCGCCAAAGCGCCCAAGCGCTGCTGGACCTTGACGCCAAGCGCGCCGCCCTCATCCGCACCATCGTCCACGGCAACATCCCCCTTCGCGCCGCCCTGGCGATCACCGATCGCGCCGCGCCCCCCATCACCATCCGCCAGCTCATCGCCCGCTGCCCCGCCAACACCCAGACGCAGCTCACCACGCTCGCCACCGAGCTCCGCACGCTGGCGCTGGAATCCGCACGCGAGCAGTCCACCCTCCGCGCCGCGGCTCAGTCCCTCGTCGGCCACATGCACGGGCTCATGGAACGTGTCGGCCGCGCCCTCTCACACACCGGCAACTACCGCCGCCCCGGCGCCGCCAACACCGCCGGCGCGGTCGTCGTCTCCTCCGTTGACGTCCTGAGCTGATTCGCCCGCCACGCCCTTCCGCCGATTTCCCGCCCGAGCCCGGAGCCCCTGCCATGAGCCTCTCCAGCGCATTTCAAATCGGCCGCTCGGCACTCTCCGCAAGCCAGCTCGCGATCCAGGTCACCGGCAACAACGTCGCCAACGCCGCGACGCCGGGCTACTCACGCCAGGTGCTCACGCTCGGCCCGACCCAGGAAGGCCGCTACGGAAACGCCCTCGTCGGCCGCGGCGTTGATGTCCTCGGCGTTCGTCGCCAAGTCGATAACGCGCTCCAGCAGCGCCTCTGGTCCAGCATCTCCAGCGAGTCGCGCGACTCCTCCGACCTCTCGCTCCTGGCCACCGTTGAGACCTCGCTCCGCGCGCTTGACGCCAACAACTCCCTCCCCGCCCGCCTCAACAACTTTTTCTCCACCTGGTCCAATCTCGCTGACCAGCCCTCGGTCGCCGGCAACCGCTCGCTCGTTGTGCAGTCCGGTCGCCAGGCCGCGGCGTACATGCGTGACCTGCGCACCTCCCTCACCTCGCAGCGCGATCAGATCGACCAAACCCTCGCCTCCAACGTCAACCGTGCCAACGACCTGCTCGGCCAGGTCGCGGCGCTCAACACGCAAATCGTCGTGACCGAAGGCGGCCAGGGCAACGCTGGCTCGCTCCGCGATCAGCGCGACGCCATCGTCACCGAGCTCGCCCAGTACATGGACCTCACGCCCATCGAGCAGGCCAACGGCAACCTCGATCTGCTCGTCGGCTCCACGCCCGTTGTTCTCGCCGGCTCCAGCCGCGGCGTCGAACTGCGCATCCGCACCGTCAATGGCACGACCGAAGCTGCGGTGGTTTCCAAGGACAACAAGGAAGTCATCCCGATCACCTCCGGCCAGGTCGGCTCATTGCTGGCGCAGCGCACCGAGCTCGTCGGCGACACCATCACCCGGCTGGACGAAGTCGCCACCGCGCTCATCGCCCGCGTCAACCGCCTGCATTCGCAAAGCTCACCCAGCGCGCCGCAGACGGCTTTCACCGGCACGCGCTCCATCCGCACCGCTGACCAGACGCTGGCGATGAACGACCCGCTGAACCAGTCGTTCGCGAATCTGCCCGCGCCGCTGCGGCCCACCAGCGGCTCGTTCGTCGTCACCATCCGCAACGCCGCGACCGGCTCATCGCAGAGCACGACCATCAACGTGGACCTCGACGGCATCACCAACACCTTCACACCCGGCACCGTCAACGACACCACCGTCGCCTCGCTCACGTCATCGATCAACGCGATCGGCAACCTCACCGCGACCATCAACCCGTCGGGCCAGCTCCAGCTCACCGCCGACACCGGCTACGACATCACGCTGTCTGACGACACCTCCGGGGTGCTGGCCAACCTCGGCGTCAACACGTTCTTCACCGGCTCAACCGCTGAAGACATCGCAGTGCGGGCCGATCTCACCCAAGACCCGAACCTCCTGGCCACCGGGCGCACGTCCAACGGCGCTCCGAGTGCCAACGGCGGCGCGCTCTCCATCGCGCAGCTGAAATCACAGACTATCACCGAGCTGGGCGGCGTGACTTTCAACGACTCCTGGGATCAGGCGGTGCAGTCGATCGCGGTCCGCACCAGCGCCGCCCGCACCAACGCCGGCGCCGGCAAGGTCGTCCGCGAAAACCTCGACGCTCAGCGCTCCAGTCTCGCGGGCGTCAGTCTCGACGAGGAAGCCATCAACCTCCTCAACTCGCAGCGCCACTACCAAGCCTCCGCCCGCTTCATCACCGTCGTGGACGAACTCACGCAGACGCTGCTATCGCTGGTGAGCTGAGAAGAGCGGCAATCGGGATCCGGCAATCGGCAATCGTGAAGACCAGAGACAACCGCCGCGACCCGCTGACCGAGTTCCTCGTGCCCGACGCCTTCCCCTCAAGCCTCACGCCTCAAGCCTCAAGTTTCCCCCCGAGCACCCCATGAGCATTCCCGCCGTCACCGTCACACGCGTGCCCCTGCTGCTGAACAGCAACACCAGCCTGAGCAACCTCACGCGCACGAATCTCGAGCTCTTTGACGTCAACAACCAGCTCTCCTCGGGCCGCCTCATCAACAGCCCCAGCCAGGACTCGGTCCGCGCGGCCGCGATCGGAGTCCTCGACTCGCGCCTCTTCAACAGCGTGCAGCGGGAACGCTCGCTCCAGCACGCCGACAACGTCTTGGCCCGTCTCGATTCCTCGCTGACCGAAGCCAGCGATCTCGTCCGCGAAGCCCAGTCGCTCGCATCCTCGCAGATCGGCGTCACTTCTGATCCGGCCACCCGCGCCAACCAAGCCCAGACCGTCAGCGCGATGATCCGCCAGCTCTTCACCCTCGTCAACCGCTCGCACGACGGCTCACCGCAGGGCGTCTACCTCTTTGGCGGCGACACCGCCAACCGCGCGCCCGTCGTCGAAGTTGCCGGTGGCTTCCGCTACATCGCCCGCGGCACCGGCACAAACACCGACCTCGGCCTCGCCGATCAGATTCCCATCACCTTGGGCGGGAACAACGCGCTCGGCGAGACCTCCACCCGTGTCCGCTCCACGCGCAACCTCAACCCGCAGCTCTGGCCCGGGGCCCGACTTGAAGACCTGCGTGGCGCACGCTCCGTCGGTGTCTCCCCCGGCGCGGTCAACTTCACGTTCAGCGGCTCGGCCGCCGTGGGCACCGTGGACCTCACCAGCGCGCAGACGATCCAAGATGTCGCGACGACGCTGACTGCCGCGATTCGTCAGTATGAAACCGCCAACGGCGTAAGCGTGCTCGGCCCTGCCGGCGTCACCGTCAACGCCACCGGCTTGAACTTCCCCGTCGTCGCCGCGGGCGCACCAACGCTCACCTTCAGCGATCCTGCCGGCGGCACCACCGGCGCCGACCTCGGCCTTCTCCCCGGCACCTTCAGCAGCGGCGTGCAGACCGGCTATCCGCTCAATCCGACGCTCGACTGGAGCACACCGCTCAACACGCTCTCGGGCCTCTCGATCCCGCTCGGCTCCATCCGCGCCCGCTTCGCGCAAGGTTCCTCCTCCACTACCGTCGACATCAACCTCGCCGGCGCTCAGACCCTGGGCGACCTCCGCTCCATCATCGAAACCACCGCCCCCGGTCTGCGCTTGGACATCAACGCCCTGCGCACCGGTATCAACCTCGTCACCGAGATCGCCGGGCCCACGCTCTCCATCGAAGAAGTCCCCGGCGGCGCCAACACCGCCAGCCAGCTCGGCTTCCGAACCCTCGACACCGACACCCTCATCACCGACTTCAACAACGGCCGCGGCGTCCGCATCGTCGACGCCGTCGTCAACCCCGTGACCGGCACCGTTGACCCCACCCTCAACTCCGACTTCCGCGTCACGCTCAACAACGGCCAGTACTTTGACGTGGACCTCCGCCCGCAGGACCTCACCACCGTCCAGACTGTCATCAACCGCCTGAACAGCCAGTTTGCCAGCGCCGTGGGCTCACAAAACAACGCCAGCGCACCGGCACTGGCCGCCGGCGATTTCAACGCCCAGCTCACCACCGGCATCAACGGGCTGGCCTTCAGCTCGGGCGTCGCCGGCCCGCTGCGGTTCACGACCCTGAACAACTCCGCCGCGGCTGAGGATTTAGGGCTCCAGAACGTGACATTGGACAGCGCAACATCGCTCTATGTCGCGCAAGATCGCGCCGGCGTGCGCGTGCAGAACCTGTTCTCTGACCTCATCGACCTGCGCGATGCGCTCCTGCGCAACGACAACGCCGCGATCACGCAGGCCGGGGCCAATCTCAACCTGAACGCCGACCGACTCACGGGGGCCCAAGCCCTCGTCGGCACGTACGCCCAGCGGGTGGATCAGGCCGGAGAGCTACTGGTGGACCAGCGCGTGATCGACAGCAAGACCAAATCCGAGCTGCAGGACGTCGATTACGCCGAGGCCGCGACGCGGCTCTCGCAGCTACAAACTCAGCTCGAAGCCAGCCTGCGCACCGCGGGCATCATCGGCAGCACCTCGCTCTTCGATTTCCTCAGCTAAACAAGCGGCTTTTCCGCCTTCGTCTCCCTGTCTTCGTCTTTCCTCGATCCCTCGATCCCTCGGTCCCTTGATCCCTCCCCTCCTCTGGCACGCAGCTTGCGGTAGAAACCAACACGACAGGATGTCGCCCGGCGTGGACGCCGGGACGGCTCTGGACTCTCTTCCAGGAGCGCACACGCATGGACGTGCGAACGACTCGATTCGGTTCGGTGACGATCGCGGAGGACCGCATCATCACCTTCAGTAAGGGCCTTCTTGGCTTCGGCAACTTCACCCGGTTCTGCCTCTTGGAGCCCGCGGACGACGCGTGCTTCTTCTGGCTTCAGTCTGTCGAGGAGCCCTCGCTGGCCTTCGTCGTGACCGACCCGGCGTTCTTCGTGCCGGAGTTCAACGTGCCCATCCGCCCCGAGCAGATGGGCGACCTCGGCCTTGACAACCTCGCCGACGCGCAGGTCTTTGTCATCGTCAACAAGATCGATCAGGCCCTCACCGGCAACCTCCAGGGTCCGCTGGTCATCAACACGCTCACGCGTCACGGCGAGCAGTTCGTGCTCGCTGAGAAACGCTGGACGACTCGCCACCCGCTCATGCGTGTGGGCGCGCCGCGCCAGGCCGCCGCGAGCGCATGATCAGATCCTGACCTTCGCCTTCTCCGCCCCGCTCTCTTCCGGCACCTACCCACGCGGCGTTCGCTCCCGCGCCCGCGCATGCCCGCCTCGCCCCGACAGCTCCCCTCCCCCCGCGTTCCCGCCTCACGCAGGACGCTTCCGAACCCCCACGCGATCAGGGACGATCGCTCGTGCTCGCTCACTCCACGCTGACACCATCGCAAGGAAGGACCCTCGCATGCTGGTGCTCTCCCGTCAGCGCGACGAAACCATCATGATTGGCGACGACATCGAGATCACGATCGTCGACATTCGTGGTGACAAAGTACGCCTTGGCATCTCCGCTCCCACACGCATCGCCGTTCATCGCAAAGAGGTCTACGACGCCATCAAGGCGGAGAACCAGCGCGCCGCGCAGTTCTCCTCCGGCGACCTGGCCATCGCCCGCACCGATCACCCGTTGATCCGCCCCCGGATCGCTTCACACCGCCTCAGCTCGCCGGCCTCCGGCAGCGCGTCGCCCGCGGGCTCCATCCCGCTGCGGCCCACCACCGTCCGGCCCGGCAACCTGCCGCCACCGGCCGCCCGCGCCTGACCCCGTCCTCGTCCCCGTCCTTTCCACGTTCCCGTTCGCGTTTCGCCTCTTCCGCCTTCCCTGCCTAGTCGTGCCGCCCGGTCGGAGCACCCGCGGCTCTCCTCGTTCCGTCCCAAGCAATCACGGAGGATTGCCATGTCCCGCATCAACAGCAACATCCCCAGCCTCATCGCCCGCAGCAACCTGAACACGTCCAGCAAGGACCTCAACCTGAGGCTCGAGCGGCTGTCCACTGGCCTGCGCATCAACCGGGGCAAGGATGACCCCGCCGGGCTCATCGTGAGCAACCGGCTCGGATCGGAGATCAGCGGCCTCAACCAAGCCGTCAAGAACTCCGAACGTGCCTCATCGGTCATCTCGACCGCCGAGGGATCGCTCTCAGAGGTCGCCGACCTGCTCAACTCCATCCGCGGGCTGGTCGTCGAGGCCGCCAACACCGGCGCCATCTCCGGCCAGGAACGAGCCGCGAACCAGCTCCAGATCGACTCGGCCATCGAGTCCATCACCCGCATCAGCAACTCCGCTTCCTTCGGCGGGCTGAAGCTCCTCAACGGCTCCCTCGACTACGTCCTCTCCGGGCTCTCGTCGACCGCCATCGCCAAGGCCAATATCTACGGCGCCGACCTCAGCAACCGCACCAACATCCAGGTCAACGTCCAGACCATCGCCTCCGCGCAGACCGGACGCCTCTACGTCCGTGGTGACTACGCCGGCGGCTTCGGCAACGGCCGACTGCAATCCTCGATTACCCTCGAGGTCGCAGGGCCCAAGGGCGTCCAGGTCATTCAGTTCCTCTCCGGCACGACCCTGACCGAAGTCCGCGACGCGGTGAATCAGTTCAAGGCCGCCACCGGCGTCTCGGCCATTCTCAACAACGCCAACCAGAACTCCGGCCTCGTCTTCAGCTCACAGGAGTTCGGCTCAGGTGAGTTCGTCAGCGTCCGCCAGATCGATCGTGTCGGTGCCGGTGGCTTCTTCCAGACTTACGCACTGAACAACAACGCCGCGGTGCCCGCCACGGCAGGCATCCCCGCGCTCATCACCGCCGGCACCCTCGTCGCGGCCCAGCGCGACACCGGGCGCGACGTCTTCGCCATCGTCAACGGCGCTTTGGGCACAGGCAAGGGCCTCTCCATCAGCCTGCCCAACGCCAGCAGCCTGGCCCTGGACCTCCAGCTCACCCAAAGCTTCGCCACCGCCAACGGCTCCACCTCCACCTTCTATATCACCGGCGGCGGTGCCCTCTACCAGCTCGGCGGCGACATCAACTCCAGCCAGCAGGTCAACGTGGGCATCCCCTCGATCGCCGCGTCGCGCCTCGGCGGCGTGCTCGTCGGTGGGGCCCTTCAGTTCCTGGACTCCGTCCGCTCCGGCGGCAAGAACGACCTCAACAGCGGCAACTTCGATACTGCCACCAAGGTCCTTCTGCAAGCGATCGACGAGATCTCACTCCAGCGCGGGCGCCTCGGTGCGCTCGAACGCAACACGCTGGACACCAACGTTCGCTCACTGCAAGCCGCAATCGAGAACCTCACCGCGTCGCGCTCGGTGATCCGCGACGCCGACTTCGCCGCGGAGACCAGCGAGCTCTCGCGAGCCCAGGTGCTCTCCAGCGCCGGCACGAGCGTCTTGCAGCTCAGCAACTCGCAGTCGCAGAACGTCCTGCAGCTCCTGCGAACCTGATCCGCCGCGTGACGACGCACGCGCCGAAACTCCGGCGCGTGCATCGCGATCCGATTTCAGTCCGCGAATACCGCACAGGCCGCCCCATCGGGCGGCCTTTTTACTGGGCGTACACAGACGGCACAACCGCCCGCGCCATCACCAGCGCACCGGCGCGTCTCAACCGGCGTGAACCCGCAGGCTAGCCCATTCCACCCCGCCGCACCCGCCCGGCACACGCCAACCAGCCCTCCGCACCCCTCTCGCCCCCCGAACCCCGCCAGCCCGAGGTGGGTTTATGACGGCCAGGTATGCCATTTTGCATGTTTCCAGGTCCGAATGCTCAAGAGGCGTCCGAGAGCCCCCGATGACCGAGAAGCGTGGCCGACTTACAGGACGCCCCGCCCCGCACCGGTATGGACGCCGGATCGGGTCGTCCGGCCCGAGAAGCAACGGCCCGACCGCACACGCACGGAGGTTTTGTATGGCTCGTATCAACACCAATCCCTCGTCGCTCATCGCTCAGCGGAACCTGACGCAGAACAACAAGACGCTGAACACGACGCTCGAGCGTCTGTCCACCGGCCTGCGTATCAACCGCGGCAAGGACGACCCGGCGGGCCTCATCGCCTCCGAATCGCTCCGCTCCGAAAAGGCCGCGCTCACCGCCGCCATCGGCAACGCCGAGCGCACCGACCAGCTCGTCAACATCGCTGAGGGCGGGCTCCAGGAGCTCAGCAACCTCCTCACCGATGTGCGCGGCCTAGTCACCGCCACCGCCAACAACGCCGGCCTCTCCGCCGAGGAGAAGAAGGCCAACCAGCTCCAGATCGACTCGATCCTTCAGACGATCGATCGCCTCGCGGAGTCCACCAACTTCCAAGGCAACAAGCTGCTCAACGGCAGCTTCGACTTCCAGACCACCGCCGTTGCCTCCGGCATCAGCGACTACAAGGTCAACGGTGCCAAGCTCGCCAAGAGCGGCCCCCCACTCACCGTTCAGACCATCATCACGAAGTCAGCCCAGACCGGCACACTCTTCCTTTCGACGAACGCTGCGCTGAACCTCGCGGGCAACGGCAACCTCTTCACGATTGAAGTCGGCGGCTCCACCGGCAGTCGCGAGCTCTCCTTCGCCTCGGGCACGACCCGCGCTGACATCGTCGCCGCGATCAACACTTACAAGGACGTCACGGGCGTCTCCGCCCTCGTCTTCACCTCCGGCGGTTACAGCACCATCAAGCTGAACACCACCAGCTACGGCAGCGATCAGTTCGTCTCCGTCAAGGTCGTCAACGCGTCGGGCACCAGCGGCACTGTCGGTCTCTATGACCCGCTGGCCGCGAACAACTCTGCACGCCCGGGCACCACGCAGACAGCCTTCACCGCGTCCAACGCCTCCAACGGTTACCGTCGCTCCGGTCAGGACCTCGTCGCCACCATCAACGGCGTCCAGGCCACCACCCGCGGCCGAACCGCCCGCGTCTCCACCGATTTCCTCGATGTCGAAATCACCTACGACAAGGGCCGCGCCAGTGCCCTCGGCTCGGTCAATGCCTTCCAGATCACCGGCGGCGGCGCTGACTTCCAGCTCGCCTCTCGCGTGGACATCGCCGGCAAAGTCGCGCTCGGCATTCAGAACGTCGCCTCCCGCAAGCTCGGAAACACCGAACTGGGCTTCCTCTCCGACCTTGCCAGCGGCAAGAGCAAGAACGTCGTTGACGGCGACCTCACCAGTGCTCAGAAGGTCGTCGATGAATCCGTCCGCCTCATCTCCGGACTCCGCGGACGACTCGGTGCCTTCCAACGCAACACCGTCGGTGCCACCATCCGCAACCTCAACATCAGCCTTGAGAACTCCGCAGCCGCCGAATCGGTCATCCGTGACGCCGACTTCGCGGTGGAGACCGCGGCCCTCACCCGGTCGCAGATCCTCTCACAGGCCGCGCAGAACTCGCTGCAGCTTGCCAACAACGCTCCGCAGTCCGCACTGACCCTGCTGCGTCAGTAAGCTCCGGCCTCTGACAACCTGACAACTCCGTAGCAAAGCCCCGGGCCCCGAACCCGGGGCTTTTGTTTTTGTCAGCAAGGCGTCAGACTTGGGGCGTGAGGCTTGAGGCGTTCAACCCGTTCCGGCTCGATGCCTCGATGCCTGTTGCCTCGATGCCTTCCGCTGCATCAACCCCGTTGTCTGCGGACACAGTCCACTCGTTACGACACGCTCAATCGGCCTCCTCACTCCCGTCTCAAGTCTCAAGCCCCTACGCCTCACGCCTCACCGTCCTTACCATCGCCCCTCGCAATGCCCACCTCGCTCCGAGACCAACTCGCCCGCACCAAGCGCATCCTCATCATCCGCCCCAGCGCCCTGGGCGATGTCTGCCGCAGCGTGCCCGTGCTCACCAGCCTGCGCGCTGCGGCCCCCGCCGCGCGCATCGACTGGCTCGTGCAAGACTCGTTTCTTGACGCCGTGATCGCCCATCCCATGCTCGACGGCGTCGTCCCGCTGCCACGCAGTCGGCTGCGTCACTGGGCCACCCCCACCGGCGCGATCGACGCGCTCCGCTGGCTCGGCACGCTCTCACGAGCTCGCTACGACCTGGTCATCGACGCCCAGGGCCTGCTCCGCAGCGCCGGCTTCGCGCTGGCCACCCGCGCCCCGGTGCGAATCGGATACGCCAACGCGCAGGAACGCGCGGGGTTTCTCTACACCCACGCGCCACGCGTGCCACTGGATCGCCACAGCGTGGATCGCATGTGCGCGCTGCTCGAACCGCTCAACGTCGCGCCCGTGCTGGACATGCGGCTCTACGCGCCGCCCGGAGCGTGGGACCGCGTAAGCAAATCGCTCGAGCTCGATGCCTCGGAGCCCTACGCCGTGCTCGCGCCCACGAGCCGCTGGCCGGGCAAGCGCTGGTCGATTGATCGCTTTACCGAACTCACCACGGCGTTGCTCGCATCAGGCACCATCACCCGCGCCGTCATCGTCGGCGCCGCGGGCGAGCGAGCGCAGTGCGCCCCGCTCATCGATGCGTCACTTCGCGACGCCCGCATCGTCGACGCCGTGGGCAAGACCTCCGTCGGCGAGCTCATGGCGCTGATCGAGCGCAGCGCACTGGTCATCGCCAACGACTCCGCCGCGCTGCACATGGGCGTTGGCTTCGCGCGCCCCATCGTCGCGCTCTACGGCCCCACCGACACCGCCCGCGTCGGCCCCTGGCAACGTGATGCCAGCGTCATCCAGCACATCAAGCCGTGCGAAAAACTCGATCACAAGAACGAGTCACTTGGCCGCGGGCTCATGGAACGCATCTCCGTCGCGGAAGCCCTCGATCGCTCGCTCGCGGCGCTCAACGCGACGACGCCCGCACCGACACCGACGCTCGCCACCGCGACCTGAGCCGCGTTACCGCATCGCGTGTACGACCCACACGTAGAGCGGAATCCCCACCGAGATGTTGAACGGGAACGTGATTCCCAGCGCCATCGGGATGTACAACCCCGGGTTCGCCTGCGGGATGATCAGCCGCATCGCGGCGGGCACCGCGATATAGCTCGCAGACGAGCCCAGCACCGCCAGCAGCACCGAATCGCCCTCGCTCAGCCCGCACACATGCGCCAGCGCGATCGCCAGGGCCGCGTTCACCGGCGGCGAGATCAACGCGAACGCGATCAGGAACGTGCTCTGCCCCTTCATCGCGCGCAGCTTTCGCGCCGCCACCAGCCCAAGATCCAGCAGGAAGAACACCAGCACGCCGTTGAAGAGATCCGTACACAGCGGCTTGAACGCCTGATACCCGCGATCACCCGTCAACACGCCGATCGCTAGCGAGCCCAGAAGCAAGATCACCGGCCCGTTGAGAAACGCCTCGTGGAACAGCATCCACCAGTTGATGGGCGCGTTCGGATCGCGCGTGCGCGACGCTCGCGAGCCGAAACTTGCCTGCTCCGCGCGTGCCTCGCCCGCGTCGCTCGATCCCGACGCAACCGCGCCCTTTCGCGCCTCGCTGCGCTCCGCCTGGCGCAGCAGCAACAACGCGATCACAATCGCCGGCGACTCCATCAGCGCCATTGCCGCGACCATGTGCCCGCCATACGGAATCTGCCTCTGCTCCAGCACCGTCGCCGCCGTCATAAAAGTCACGGCGGAAATCGACCCGTACGTCGCGCACACCGCCGCCGCGTTCGCCGGATCCAACTTCATCCGCAAGATGAAAAACGAATACACCGGCACCACCAGCGCCAGCCCGATCGCCAGCCCCAGCGCCACCATCGCCTGCTGTGTCAGCCCGCCCTCGAGCAAGTGGACGCCGCCACGAAACCCGATCGCCCACAACAGGTAGAGCGACAGCAGCTTCGTCACCGCCGGCGGCACACGCAGATTGCTCCGCACCGCCGCGGCCAGCGCACCGAGAAAGAAAAACAAGATCGGCGGCGACAACGTCGCCAGCCAGCTCGGCGCTAGGCCGTCGATCGCCAGCGTCATCACGCCGCCGTGGGGTGTCGGTGCAAAGCTCATCACACGCCCAGCCTAGCGACCCGCGCGGCCACTGCCAACTCGCGACGCCCATCGTCCACATACCCTGCTCGCCATGACGACCGACACGACCCAAATCCCGCGCGGCTTCCTCGACGACATGCTCCAGCGCGGGCTCGTGCAAGACTGCACCGACCGCGACGCCCTGCGCCAGCACCTCTCCACCGGCACACGCAAGGCCTACGCCGGCTTTGACCCCACCGCTGACTCGCTCACCATCGGCAACCTCGTCGGCGTCATGGCCCTGGCGCGATTCCAGATCGCCGGCCATCAGCCCGTCGCGCTCATGGGCGGCGGCACCGGCCTCATCGGCGACCCCAGCGGCAAGTCCGCCGAGCGCACGCTTCTGGACCAAGACGCCGTCCGCGCCAACGTCTACTCGATCGAAGAGTCGCTCGCCAACGTCTGGACCGCCGCGGCCGCCGAAGCCGACCGCGCCGGCGTCAAGAAGCACGACCTGCAGATCGTCAACAACATCGACTGGCTCGGCAAGCTCGGCTACCTCGAAGCCCTGCGCGACATCGGCAAGTATTTCAGTGTCAACCAGATGATCGCGCGCGACAGCGTCAAAGACCGCCTGCACAACCGCGAGCAAGGCATCAGCTACACCGAGTTCAGCTACATGATCCTGCAGGCGTACGACTACGCGCACCTGCACAAATCCGAGGGAGTCACGCTCCAGATGGGCGGGAGCGATCAGTGGGGCAACATCATCAGCGGCGCGGATCTGATTCGGCGCGAGGCTTCGAATGCATCGGGCCTGGCATTCCAGGTTGCGGCAGGTGCTTTGCGGCTTGAAGAAGCACTGCCGGCAATGGTCTCGTCTTCACACGCCCCCGCCTTCGGCCTCACCTGGCCCCTCATCACCAAAGCCGACGGCGGAAAGTTCGGCAAATCCGAGTCCGGCGCGATCTGGCTCTCATCGCATCGCACCTCGCCCTACGCGTACTACCAGTTCTGGCTCAACGCCGCAGACGCCGATGTCGAACGGTTCCTGAAGGTGTTTACCTTCATCCCCGTCGAAGAGATCACGGCGATCATCGCGCGCCACGGCGCGAACCCCGGCGCTCGCGAAGCCCAGCGCACGCTCGCGCAGCACGCCACCGACATCCTCCACGGCCACGATGCCCGCAAACACGCCGAGGCCGCCGCGAGCGCCCTGTTCTCCGGCGAGGTCAGCCAGCTCCCACTCGCCACGCTTCAAGAAGTCCTCTCCAGCGCGCCATCCACCAATCACGACAAGCAACAGCTCGCTGGCGAAGGCCTCTCGCTCATCGAGCTGCTCACGCAGACCTCGCTCGCCAAATCCAAGACCGAGGCCCGCCAGTTCCTCACCGACGGCTCCGTGAGCATCAACGGCACCAAGGCCGCGATCTCCGACCGCCTCACGCTTGACCACCTCCTGCACAATCAGATCATCGCGCTCCGCCGCGGCAAGAAGAACTGGCACGTCACACGCTGGGCGTAATGCCTTCGTGCCACCGACCCGGCTTTGTGGGTCGGTGCGGGCCGTGCTTGGAGTGTTGATTGACCGTATGTGGAGGCGTTTCGCGGAACTTCGCCACGCACGCACACTCGAGGTGACGTGCCGACCAACACTCCGCCCGACCAGGTCACTTGTTAGTTCGCATCATAACCGGTGCCGTTACATATGGAACAGGTGCTGTCATTGAGCAGGCCATCGCCAAAGCATGCAGGGCAGCCATATTCAAAGGACGTCAATCTCCATCGCCCAAGCTCGTCGCTCGCGAAGGTACAGCGGAACGGGTAGTCGGTGGACGAGTACTTGAACGCGATCACCAACTGGTTCTCGACCCACGAAACGCTCTGGAGTGTTGCGGGGTCGGAGTGAAGCCATTCCAACCCGGCGATGTCAAATCCAGGCGTGACAAGGTCCGCGAGCGCGGTGACATCTGAAGAAGCCCGAATGATCTCATCGAGAACGCCGAGACAAGCGGCGACAGGTTCATTCTCGGGAACCATTGGTCCTCACTCCCCCCGATACCTCGGCCGCACCGCCCAGTGCATCTTCTGGATCAGCGTTTCCCAATAGTTCTCATTCGGGTTGCGCACAAAGAGCACCGACTCCGCGTGGGCCGTGACGATCACCTCGTCGCCCTTGTTCAGGCGGCAGGCGACCTGACCATCGAGCACGAGCGAAGTCCCCGCGCTGCCGTCCGCGGTGCTGTTGACGCGTGTGAGCGCCAGCGAAATCGTCGAGCTCCCACGCACAACGACTGGGCGGAAGCTCAGCGAATGGGCCGCGATCGGCGTGATGACCAGCGCGTCAACATCGGGCGCGAGGATGGGCCCGCCGGCGCTGGCGTTGTACGCAGTGGAGCCGATCGGCGTGCTGACGACGACGCCGTCGCCCATCGCGGTCGGCCCGGTCTGCCCGTCGATGGACAGCATGGTCTCGACCATGCGAAACGGCGCACCGGCGGTGATCACCGCGTCGTTGAGCGCCGCGCCGATGACCTCCGGCTCCGCGCCAGGCCCCGCCGCGGCTCTGCGCACGCGCACATCGATCATCCGTCGCGTCAGCAATGCCGGCTCATTCACGCCGAAGATTGCTGGCGCATGGGTTTCCAGCGTGTTGATGTCAAACTGCGCGAGCATTCCCAGCTTGCCGAAGTTCAGCCCCAACAGCGGCAGCCGCAGGTGCGCATACCGGCGGGCCTGCGAAAGGATCGTGCCGTCGCCGCCCAGGATCATCACCACCTGCGCACCGTTGGTCTGTTCCTTTGACACCGGGCCATCGGGAAACGCGTCGCGCTCGCCGACGACCTCGCCCCCCGCCGCGGTCACGATCGCGCGAACGCGCCCGAGCTGCGCACAGATCTCCGTCTTGGACCGGTTCACCAGCATGAGCACGCGACGCGCCATAGGGCCAAGCGTATCGCTTCGCGGCATGTCGCGGGTTCGGTCAACCGGCAACGCGATCGGCAACCGGGAACCCGCAGCCGGTTGCCGGGGGAACCGCCCAACCAACTCCTCACGCCCGCATTCCACACGATTGCCGATTCCCGTTTGCACTCGCCAAAACGAAAAAGCCCCGGCTCAGATGAGCCGGAGCTTGGGGTTTCGTCAAGTTGCGAGTTCCGAGTCGCGAGTGAGAAGCTGTCAGCCGGTGGTCTGCGGGGTGGAGGCGAGACGCCTGCTCCACACATGCCTTTCCACTACTCGGCCCTCGGCCCTCAAACTTCGGCCCTTCCCTCGTCCTTAGAAGCCGCAGCCGTCGAAGAAGACGCTGAAGAAGTAGTTGTAGTCGCCTTCGGTCACGCCGTTGTTCGTCACCGAGCCCGCAGCCGGGGTCGGCACGCGGCTCACGCCGTCGTCGTTGGCGATGTCGGCAACCGGGTTGGCATCAAAGAAGTTGGCGAAGAAGACGTTGTAGTCGGCCTCGGTCACGCCGTTGTTGGTGCCGTCAAACGGACCGACGATCTCGGGCGTGCCGTTGGTGCCGTCAACGATCTCAGCGCGGGGGAGGAAGTCGCCGTTGTCATAGGCGATGTCGGCACCGTTGCAGCGGGCCGGGTAGACCGGGGCGACGACGTCGGGGTAGACCTGGACGAACTGGTTTCCGGCGATCGTCGAGAAGTCGATGTTGCGGGGCTCGCCGAGGTTCACAGAACCCTCGGGCAGACCGCCGAGCACCTGGTTGGAGACGAAGTCGTAGGGATCGTTGGCGACGAAGCCGGCGAGGCGGATGCGCGGGATCGGGTTGTTGATGTCGATGCCCAGCTCGCGGAGGTCAATCGAGAACTCGACGCCGGTGTCGACCGCCAGCGCGTCAGCGGGCTCGGCGAAGCCGCCGTTGATGCCAGCGACGTTCGAGTTGTCGATCTGCAGCGCGAGCTTGTTGCCGGCGGCTTGGGACAGGTTGTTGTTGAGCCACGGGAAGACCGAGCCAGCGGAGGCGCTGGTGTCGATGTTCGCAGCGAGCAGGCGCGGGGAGTAGCCGGCGAAGAGGTTGTTCAAGCCACCGTTCGGCGGGTTGGTCTGCTGGTCGGCGTTGGGCCCGTCGAAGGAGAACGGCGTGGAGCGCTTGCGCCCGCCGTCGCTCGAGCCGTAGTCCAGCGAGTTGCCGGTCGGCGTCTGGAGGCGTCCGGAGGTGCGGAGGACCGCGGCGTCCATGAACACGCGGGCAGGGCTGCGCCCGTTGGTGATGGAGAGGAAGTAGCTGGCGCTGAAGTCCGCGTCGAACTTCAGACCGTTGGTCGCGTCCGCCGGCTCGGTATCGTTGGCCTCAACGCCCATGCGAACGAGGCGGTTGAACGAGACGTCGACGTTGGGACGGAAGGTGGTGTTGGTCACGCTGCGGCCGCCGCGGAGGCGGTTCTGGCCGGAGACGCCTTCGACATCGAAGAAGAGACCGATCTTGTTGAAGTTGGTCTCGAGGTTGCCGGTGATAAGGACGAAGAGGCGGTCGCCCTCGACCTTGGCGTACAGGGCGTTGAACTCCGAGCCGCCCGAGCGATCGGGGCTGGGATACTCGACGAACGTGCCGCTGTTGCCACCGACGACGCCGGCGGTGTTGGAGTTGTCAACCGACGCGAGGATGACGGGGGCATCGAAATCGCCGCCGGTGAGCGTGCCGCCGACGTTGCCGTACGACGCGCTGCCGGTATAAAACGCGCTGCCGAGGCCGCCCGCGGGGGTGGTCGCGTAGTCCACATAGAACGCGACGGGGTTTCCGCCGCCGTTAACGTTCAGATAGAACTCGGGGGAGAAACCGGCGTCAAAGCGAAGGCCGAATCCGTTGCCGGCCTGGTCGCTGAGGCGCGTCAGCGCCCCGGGGCCGGTGTTGGCCGCGAGCAGGTTCTGCCCACTGCCCTCGCTGAAGTCGGTCTCGAAGAACATGTGCAGCTTGTTGAAGTTGGCCTCGATATTGCCGGCCACCAGGACGTGAAGCTGCTGGGTTGCCGTGTCGTTCCACATGTACACCGCGTCGAGTTCCGAGCCGCCGCCGCCGACGGCGGTGGCGGTGTTGCTGTTGCCGAAGGCGGTGCCCGTGGTCTGGACAGAGCCGGGGACGAGGACATAGGGCTCGGTGACATCGAACTTGCCGTCAACAACCACCGTGCCGGCGCCGCTGGCGGGCGTCGTGCTGACGAACTGATTGCCGGGATAGGACGCTGCGCCGAGATCGACATCGCGCGGATCCGCGAGATTCTCAGAGTTCTCCGGGAGCGGGCCGATCAGTTGGTTGGAGAGGAAGGAGCTGTCACCAGAGCTGACGATCGCGCTGAATGCGATCGGGCCGCCGGCATAGGAACCGAGCGCTGACCACGGGATCACCAGCTCAACGCCGGTGCGCACATCGGCTGGGTTGCCGAGCGAGCCGCCGACGACGCTGTTGGGCTGGTTGTCACCGAAGCCGGTCGGATTGGCGTTCACCCACTTGGCGTCGCCGTAGTTGTCGCCGGCGGTCTTCTTGCCGTCAATCACCGGAACCGCGATGGCGAGCGAGCCCGCGAGCGCAATCAAAGCCGCGGCCGTACAGACCTGTGTCCCATTCTTCATAACAAATGCTCCCTGTCTGACGGCCTTTTCTGAGGCCGTCTGCTGGTGAATGATGTCGGCAACCCGACCACCCCCGATGCCAGACGTGCATCGGAGGGGGCAACAACCCGAGGTCGCGGGCTCCAACCGAGAGTCTAACCCGAAATTTCTGAAGGTGAAAGCAAAATCAGTGGACACCCACGGAACTTTTCCGGTCTTCCACTCGCACCGGTAGAACCGGCGGTGCCTGGGCGACGCGTGCGGCGACGTGACGCTTTCTGCAACGCTCGCAAGTCAAGTCTTCTAGAAGACTTGACTCCGGCTTCTTCTGGTATCTTGGGAACTGTGGGCTGCGACACCCCGCTGACACCGAACTCCTCAGATCTTTTGGTCACCCCTTTGCAATCGGCCAGAAAAACACGATACTGATGATCCCCCATCGCTCTTCTCGGACGCGCCCGCGTGGGCCGGTCGACAAGAACACGGCGAGAAACTGAAGGACCTGCATATGCAAGGTGCGTACTCCCAGCAGCAACAGGCACACGCTCACTGTCCGGTCCATCAATCCTCCCTCCGTCAACGACTTCGTGCCTTCACGCTCATCGAACTCCTTGTCGTTATCGCCATCATCGCGCTGCTCGTGGGCATTCTCCTTCCGGCTCTGGGGAAAGCCCGTGCGCAGGCAAAGGTCGCGGCGTGTTTGAGTAACAACCGGCAGATGGGCATCTCGTTCACGCTCTATGCCAACGACTCGCGTAGCTGGTACCCGATCATGCCGTTTCCGAACGCACCGGCACTTGCAGACTGGACCAATCCGATCCAGTCCGCGCGTTCATTGTCTCAGCAGTGGACCAATGGCGGCGTCGCCGGGCTGTTCAGCCTATTCCAGCAGGGCGACGGCGTTGACTTGGGATATCGAGGTGGCACGAGCGTTGAAGACGCCGTCTATCGGAACTCGAGGAATAACAAGCCGCTGATGCGCGGGTACCTGGAGGGCTTCGGTGTGCTCCTCTGCCCGTCAGACCGAGAAGACCGTTACTTCGGGGCTACGTATAACCCCGGCGCGCCGTCCTTGGCCAGCGGACGACTCAAGATCCCGACAATCGCGAATACTGAAGAACAGGTCGCCACTTACACCATCAGCTATATGTACATCATGGGCTTCCAGACCGACGAGCGCGTGCTGCCGAAGGCAGCGCCGCTGTGGGGTGATGAGACCAACGGTGTGGACTTGAGCACGCGTTCGTGGTACGGTGCCAGCGGCGGAAACCCGAACACCGCCGACGCCGTGACGGCGCAGACGACCGCTGGCAACTACGGCCCGTTTGATAATCACGGTCGCGACGGCGGTCTGTGGGTGTTCACGGATGGGCACGCCGAGCTGCTCAAGGGCAACATCCACGACGAGTTCTTCACCAACGATCCGTCGAAGGGCCAATCGGTCAACAGCGTTGACCCGACGCGCTCGCGCCGCTTGCAGACGCTGGACTGAGCGTGATGCCCGCGTTGTGTCTGACACCAAGTTTTCTGACGACGCCCGCGCTCGCGGGCGTCGTTTGTCGATGGGCGCACCGAGTCGGCTGAGCGCCGAGCGCGCGGGGTGCGATCGCACTGGTTATCATGGCCGCTCGACGCGGATCGTGTCGTTTCGACTGTGGGCGTGAGACGTTGTGTGTCGCGCCTGGTTGTAGCCAGCACGGGGCACCCGCCTCGGAGAGGCGGGCCACCTCGACACTGGCCACCGCGGGGCGGGCTCACTGACACGCTTGATCGGAGGTTTCTGCCTGATGGACAGTGTGGGCCAATCGTCAGCGGCAAGCGTGACAGCGCACCGGCACTCATTGCTGGGTCGCATCGTTCGCGCTCAGGAGTTCGGTCTGGCGATGGTCATCGTCGCGATGCTCATCGGGCTCACGCTCTACACCCACTTGCGGTACGGGCCGGTGCAGCAGAAGAACCTTGTGCAACTCGTTGAGGGAAGCCGCGTTGCCAGCGAAACCGAGAGCGGCTTCACGCTCGTTGAGCCTAGCGGCAAGACGCGTGAGTTCGCGATTGCGGACGGATACGAGTTGAAGGGTTCGGAGCAGGCGCCGGTAGTGCGCCGGGCTGTGAGCATCAACAAGTTTCTCAACCCCGACAACTTGATCTCGGTGATGACTGCGACCAGCTTCATCGCGATCATGGCGGTGGGGATGACCGCGATCATCGTGCTGGGCGGGATCGATCTGTCGGTGGGGTCGATCTACGCGCTGGCGGCGGTGCTTGGTGCGATGGCGATCCAGTGGGCCGCGCCAGGGGAGAACGGGGCGATCTCGTCCATCGGCGTGTTGCCCGGACTGGCGGTGGCAACACTGGCGTGTTGCGGCATCGGCGCGATGTGCGGACTGGTCAACGGCGTCGCAACCGTGGGCTTGGGCGTGCATCCGTTCATCATCACGCTGGGCGGCATGGCGATCTATCGCGGCATCGCGTTCGTCACCACCAAGGGCCAGACGATCTCGGGGGCCGAGTCGCTGCAGAGCGGCGCGTTCAAGGCGACGTACTGGGGCGTGACGCCGGTGCCGCTGATCCTGATGGCGCTGATCGCCGCCATCGGCGTGTTCATCTTCGCCCAAACGGTATTCGGCCGGCGGGTGTTCGCCATCGGCGGCAACGAGGTCGCGGCCCGGTACGCGGGCGTGCCGGTCGGCCGCATCAAGATCATCTGCTTCACGCTCTCGGGTTTGCTGGCGGGCCTGAGCGCGATGATGTACCTGGGGTATTACGGCGCTGCGAGCAGCGACGCGGGCAAGGGGTACGAGCTGAACGTGATCGCGGCCGCGGTCGTGGGCGGGGCGTCGCTTTCGGGCGGGCGCGGCTCGGCCCTGGGAGCGGTGCTCGGCGCGATCATCATCCAGTTAATCGACAACAGCATCCTGATGATCGGCATATCTCAGGAGTACAAAGACATCGTCATCGGCCTGGCGATCGTCGTCGCGGTGGTCATCGACCAGACCAAGAACGGCCTGAACAAACGCAAGTAGCCCAGAGGGAGCCGGCAGGGCGGTTCGCCCGGCGTGCGGCGTTGGTTCGCCTGTCCTGCGCTGGGCCCGCAGCCGTGCCCTACGCCCCCAGTCCCGAACCCCCTGCCTGCTGAACGCTGACGGCTGGCGTCTGAGGGCTGACAACTGACCACTGACACCGGACATCTCTTCGCCCTCTGCGTCCAGATCGGGTACGCTGGCGAAGTCATGGGTGCCCCGCGTGTGGGCGGTGAACGTTGCCGGCGGAGATGTCTCGCTCGGCCCAAGGAGTGAATCGATGAAGTTTGGATTCAAAGCCGTGTTGACCGGTGTGGCGATTCTCGGTCTGGCGGGCGCCGCCCTTGCGGTGGCCAACGCCGCGCAGCCCAAGGTCAAGACGTATCGCATCGGGTTGATCGCCAAGAGCCAGAGCAACCCGGTCTTCATCGCGGCCCGCACGGGCGCGATGGACGCCGCGAAGGCCCTGGGCGAGAAGATGAACGCCAAGATCGAGATCGACTGGCGCACGCCGACCGACGAGGACGCGCAGAAGCAGGCGGACGCGATCGAGCAACTGACCGCGACCGGCGTTGACGGCATCGCCGTGAGCTGTACCGACGCCAAGATCCTCACCGGCGCGATCAACAGCGCCGTGGACAAGGGCGTGCCGGTCGTGACGTTCGACTCCGACGCGCCGGCGAGCAAGCGCTTCGCCTACTACGGCACCGACGACTTCGCCTGCGGGCAGCAGCTCGGGCGCGAGCTGGCCAAGGCGATGGGCGGCAAGGGCGTGGTCGCGGTCCTCGCGGGCAACCAGACGGCCCCGAACCTGCAAGGCCGCGTACGCGGCGTGCGCGACGCGATCGAGAAGGAGTTCAAGGACATCAAGATCCTGGACGTCTACTACCACAAGGAAACCGCGCAGGACGCCGTGGCGAAGGTCGAGCAGGTCCAAGCGGCGAACCCGCAGATCACCGGCTGGGCGATGGTGGGCGGCTGGCCGCTGTTCACCGAGAACGCGCTGGACAAGATCAAGGGCAAGGCCAAGGTCGTCGCGGTGGACGCGCTGCCGGCGCAGTTGAACTATGTGGACCGCGGCGAGGTGGACGTCCTCCTCGGACAGAAGGTCTACGAGTGGGGCTACGAGAGCGTCGGCCTCATCGTGAACAAGATCACCAAGAACGAGTCGCCCAAGGAGGCCGTGATCAAGGCTGATTTGGTGCCGGTGACGAAGGCGAATGTGGTTGAGTATCGGAAGAACTGGGACAAGTGGCTGGGGAAGGAAGCGAAGAAGTAAGTCGCGAGACGCGAGTCGCGAGACACGAGTAGAAGAACCAAAGGCCCCGGCGCGGAGCGCCGGGGTTTTTCTATACTGTAGATGTGCGCTAGATTTGCGGGCACTTCCACAATGCCGCGTTGGACAAACGGCATAACGAGGGGGCTTCATGTCCAGCGGAACGACCAATCAATCGGCAGCATCACCACCGGAAGGTTGGAAGGTCATTGTTGACGGACTTTGGCAAGGGCACGCCGCGCCTGCTGCGCGGGCCGATGTCGTGTTCGTTCACGGCCTCGGCGCACACTGGGAGCGGACGTGGCGAGGCAAGACCGCCACCGAGAGCTGGATGAAGTGGCTCGGCGCGGACCTCGGGTCGGTCAACGTCTACGCGTTGGAGTACGAGGTCGCTCGCTTCGGCGTGCAGGGCGCAGCGATGCCGCTGCTGGACCGGGCCAAGAACCTGTTGGATCGGCTCACGCTTGGCATCACCTCGGACCTGCCCTTGGTGTTCGTCTGCCACAGCATGGGCGGGCTGCACGTCAAGAAAATGCTCGAGCTTGCCAGCCGGCCGGGTTCGCCGCCGAAGTGGTTGCAACTCTCGCAACGCATCGAGGGCGTCGTCTTTTTCTCCACGCCGCATCAGGGCAGCCCGCTGGCGGAGAGGGCCAAGGGATTCCCGCTCAGTTGGTTCAAGCCGACCGTGGCCATCGCCGACCTGCTCGCCCACACGCCGCAGCTCGCCGATCTTCACGACATCTTCTGCAACTTCGTGCACGCGAACGATGTCAAGGTGCATTCATACTTCGAACGTGACAAGACGACGATCTTAAGGTTCTGGCCCTTCCCGTGGAAGGAGGTCGTGGTCGATCGCGACAGCTCCCACCCGCACATCATGGGCGCGCAGCACGTCATGCTCGACGGCGATCACTCGTCGATCTGTCAGTTGGAATCGAGGACAGCGCAGGCGTACGCCGGCGTGCGAAAGTTCATCGCTGAACTGCTGCCAGCCTCAGGCGTTGCGACTCATTCACGAATTCTTTTTTCACGCAGGCCCCTCCCACCACCGCCCTACGTCTTTGCACGCGCGACACCCTCACCACCGACCTTCGTCAATCCCACGGTGCCGTCTCCATCGAATCTTCCGACACTCTCGCGGACGATCGTCCCCCGCCCCGATGTCACTGAGCGGATCCATGCCGCGCTCCTGGCGGGCACGGGCGCGATCGGTCAAGCCGCCGCCAGCTCGCACGGCGGCTACGGCAAGACGGTCTCGGCCCTGCTCTATGCGAACGAGAAAGCCGACGCGTATCCCGGCGGCCGGTTCTTCCTTTCGATGGAGAACGCGGACTTTGTCAGCCAGCTCGCGTCGCTGGCACCGGCGCTTGGCCTGACTGTGCCGAACGACACGCGCGAGGCGGCGCAGATCGTGAAGACCGCGATCGAATCGCCCCGAGCGCAGACGAGCGAGAGCTCGCCATCGCTCTTGATATTGGACAACGTGACCGACGCGAAACAGTGGGAAGCCATCGCGGCCACGGGCCTGCTGCCGCGCGGCGCGTGCCGCGTGCTGACGACGACGCGGGCGACGAGCCTGCCGCAGACCACGCCGGTGAAGATCGGAGCGCTCACGGTCGAGCAGGCTCGCGAGGTCTTCGCGAGGCACGCCGAGGGCGTGCGCGATCACCCCACGACGAAGACCGCCGACGCGATCACGCGACTGGTTGGTGGGATGGCGGTCGCCGTCGCGGCTATCGCCGCGACCGCGCGGCTGAATCCCGAGGAGCCGTGGGAGGATGTCTACCGCACTCTCGTTTCAGCGCCGGTGTCGGCCTTCCCGGATGTTGACCCGGCCGTGCGCGCCGAGATCGGGCACGACGGCCTGGCGCTGGCCGACCAGCGCCGCACGCTCTACGCGATCGACGCGGCGCTGGACAGCCTCAGCCCGTTGCAACGCCGGGCTGTGCAGTACGCGGCCCTGCTGCCCGAGGACATGGCCCCATCGGCATGGCTGGTGTCCCTGATCGATGCTGACTTGGCGCGGACGGTCAAGATCGGTTCTCGCGAACAGGACCCGCTGGCGCTCGCGCCCGAACTCGGTCCAGACGGTGTCGCGCAGACGGGCGCGAGCGTCGTGGCGGGCCTGCGGAAGCTCGATGTGCTGTCGCCAGCCGATGATGCGGGAAATCTGCTGTCTCTCCACCGCCTCTGGCACGCCCGCGTGAAAGAACGCGCCGTGATGGAGAAGCTCGACACGGCCCCGCTGCTGCTGGCCATCGCCTTTCACGCTCGATCGCGTCATACGGTGATCGTGGGCGGCGGTGCGGCGGGCGAGGTGCAGGGGATTGACAACCCCGCCGCGTTAACCGATCAGTCGCTGCGCTGGGAGCTGGCGCCGCTGGTCTCAGTGTGCGAGGTGATGTGGGCCAGAGCGCGTGGCGCGCGGGATTCGAACGATGAAGTCGGGTGGATTGACTTCGCCGGCGCAGCGGCGGCGCTTGCGGCGTGGTTGGCACCGGTGCTCCGCATGCTCGGTCGCTTAAACGAAGCCGCGGAGTGCCTGCTCCCTGTGCGGGCACACCAAGGGTACGTTGAAGTGACGATGCGTGATGAACAGATGGCCGCATGCCTTTCCAACCTCGCGCTGATCCAGCAGGACCAAGGCGACCTCTCGGCGGCGCGGGCGAGCATGGAGCGGGCCATCGCCATCGACAAGAAGCACTTCGCCCCGGACCACCCGACACTCGCGACGAGCTATTCAAACCTCGCGCTGATCCAGCAGGACCAAGGCGACCTCTCGGCGGCGCGGGCGAGCATCGAGCGGGCCATCGCCATCGAGGCGAAGCACTTCGCCCCGGACCACCCGACCTTCGCGACCAGGTACTCCAACCTCGCGATGATCCAGAGGGACCAGGGGGACCTGCCGGGGGCACGCGCGAGCATGGAGCGGGCCATCGCCATCCAAATGAAGTGCTTCGCCGCGGATCGCCTGACCTTTGCGACCAGCTACTCCAACTTCGCGATGATTCAGAAGGACCAGGGCGACCTTCCGGGCGCGCGGGCGAGCATGGAGCGGGCCATCGCTATCGACCAGAAGCACTTCACCCCGGACCACCCGACCTTCGCCACCAAGTACTCCAACCTCGCGACAGTCCAGCAGGTACAAGGCGACCTTCCGGGGGCGCGGGCGAGCATGGAGCGGGCCATCGCCATCCAAGAGAAGCACTTCGCCCCGGACCACCCGACCTTCGCGACTCGGTACTCCAATCTCGCGACGATCCAGAGGGACCAGGGCGACCTACCCGGGGCGCGGGCGAGCATGGAGCGGGCCATCGCTATCGACCAGAAGCACTTCACCCCGGACCACCCGACCTTCGCCACCAAGTACTCAAACCTCGCGATGATCCAGCGGGATCAGGGCGACCTTCCGGGGGCGCGGGCCAGCATGGAGCGGGCCCTCGCCATCGAAGAGAAGCACTTCGCCCCGGACCACCCGACCTTCGCGATCAGCTACTCCAACATCGCGACGATCCAGCACGCCCAGGGCGACCTTCCGGGGGCGCGGGCGAGCATGGAGCGGGCCATCGCCATCAAGTTGAAGCACTTCGACGCGGACCATCCCAACTTGGCGATCAGCTACAGCAACCTCGCCCGCATCTGCATCGCCGAGGGCAGCATCCCCGAGGCCGTGGCCCTCTGGCGCAAGGCCTACCCCATCCGCCTCAAAGCCCTCGGCCCCGACCACCCGTACACCAAGGGCGACGCGGCGATGCTTCGCGAGTACGACCCGCCGGGCCCGTGAGCGTGCGTGGGAGTGAACGTCTCTCGCCGCAGACGTCGGGCTGTTCAGCATTGGCGGGGCTGCGTTCGCGTGAGGGGAAACGCCGCAGCGGCGTGCGGGTTGAGTGGCGGCGTGGTTGGCGAGATTTGCGGGTATTTGGTGGTGGCCGTGAACTTGGGCCGGACTTTGCTGCCTGTACACGGAGTCTGTCCGTTCACGCCGCAGCCGCCCCCCGTCATGCGCGTCAACCCGCCCCCCGGCACC
>VYLL01000063.1_pt1 | contig 46384 bp, 45 predicted proteins | sample 5114301 | NCBI WGS metagenome assembly VYLL01 (sample SAMN12291809, study PRJNA351875) | freshwater metagenome | isolation source: freshwater lake | place: USA: Michigan, MSU2 Lake | collected 2011-08-16 | reverse complement strand
TCGACGATACGTGCGGTGACGGCTTCGACGACGGGATCAAGCGTCATGCCAGCTCGCTCCGTCGCGCTCGATCATACCCACCGACGCCGACGGGCCCCAGCTGCCCGCAGTGTAGGGCTTCGCCGTCACCCCGGCCGCCGCCCAGGCCTGATGGATCGAGTCGACCCAGGTCCATGCCGCCTCGATTTCATCGGCCCGCACGAACAATGTGGTATCGCCTTCGAGCAGGTCGAGGATCAACCGTTCATAGGCCACCCGCCGCCGCTGGCCGTTCGCCGTCGGCGACAGGCTGACGTCGAGCTCGGCGCGCGCCAGCTCGACCCCGTCGCGATCGAGACCGGGAGTCTTGGTCATCACCGACAACGCCATCCCCTCGTTGGGCTGCAGGCGGATGACGAGGGCATTGGCCTCGAGCCCCGCTGCACGCCCGCTGAAGATCGAATGCGGGACAGGCCGGAACTGGATGAGGATTTCGGAATGGCGCATCGGCAGGCGCTTGCCGGTGCGGAGATAGAAGGGAACGCCCTTCCACCTCCAGTTGTCGACATGCGCCTTCAGCGCAACAAAGGTTTCGGTGTCCGAAGCCTTGCCGAGTTCGTCGGCATAACCAGACACCGGCTGTCCCTCGATGGCGCCGGCGCGATACTGGCCTTTGACGCTGTGCGTTATCGCCGTCGTGGCGTCGAGGGGACGGAGCGAGCGCAGGACCTTGACCTTTTCGTCACGTACCGCAGTCGCGTCGTATTTGGCGGGCGGCTCCATCGCGACGAGCGCGAGCAGCTGGAGCATGTGGTTCTGGACCATGTCGGAGAGCGCACCGACGCCATCGTAATAGGATACACGGCCCTCGAGGCCGACGGTCTCGGCAACGGTAATCTGGACATGCTCGATGCTCGCCGAATTCCACAGCGGCTCGAACAGCATGTTGCCGAACCGCAAGACCAGCAGGTTCTGGACCGTCTCCTTGCCAAGATAATGATCGACGCGAAACACGCGATCTTCGCTGAAGCTCGCGCCGATCGCGGCATTGACCGCGCGCGAGGAAGCGAGGTCGTGGCCGATCGGCTTTTCCATCGCGATGCGTGTTTCAGAGCCGGTCAGCCCGACGCTCTCGAGGCCAGCGACGACCGGACCGAACAGCGACGGCGGCGTCGACATATAGAAAGCGATGCCCTGCGCGCGGCGGTCGGCAATCTTGCTCGCAAGGCAGCCGAAGTCGTCTGGCGTTGCCGCGTCAACCTTGCAATAGCCGAGCCGTGCGAGGAAACGTTCGCGGACCGCGCTATCGATGCGACCTTCGGGCAAATGACCGTGCAAACCCGCTGAGACGAGTTCGATAAATCCGGCATCGTCCATCTGCGACCGCGCGGCGCCGAAAATCCTGAGGCCGGGCGCGAGCAAGCCGTCGGCATCGAGATTGTAGAGCGACGGAAACAGCATGCGCTGGGCCAGATCGCCCGTTGCGCCGAAGATAGCGATGGTTTCGAAGGGTCCGCTCACAAACTCTCCCCTGCTTCGCGGGCTCCCTAAGCGTCACAGGCGCCAGACGCAATCCACATCGCAATCGATTGCGTTTCCCATGCAGACGTATGCAGCGATGGGTTGCAATCGAAGACGAAATGTCGACAAGAGTCGTTCGAGGAGATCAGCTATGGCGGATGCGGACCCCAGTCTTGGCACGTCGGCGAAGGCCGAGGCCATGGCCGACGCCCTCGCACAGCAGCGGGCGGCATTCGCCGCTGAGCTGCCGGTTGGCGAAGCGCCGCGCCGCGACCGGCTGAAGCGCTGCGTCGCGCTTATCAAGGACAATGCCGTAGCCTGGTGCGACGCAATGTCCGATGATTTCGGCTATCGCAGCCGCGAACAGTCGATGATCGGCGACATCGTGTCGTCGATCGGCCCTGCGAAGCATGCGCTCAAGCATTTGTCGGACTGGATGAAGGCCGAGAAGCGCCCGGTGCGCTTTCCGCTGGGCCTGCTCGGTGCCAGTGCACGGGTCGAGTATCAGCCCAAAGGGGTCGTCGGCATCATCTCGCCGTGGAACTTTCCGGTGAACCTGACCATGGGGCCATTGGTTGGTGCGTTCGCGGCGGGAAACCGCGCGATGGTCAAGCTGTCCGAGTTTACGCCCGCGACCGCAGCCTTGTTCGATCGGCTCGGGCCCAAGTATTTCGACGGGAACGAAGTGTCGTTCGTCACCGGCGGCCCGGATGTGGGGCAGGCGTTCGCGAAGCTGCCTTTCGACCATCTGTTCTTCACCGGCGCGACGGGCATCGGGCGGCACATACTCCACGCGGCGGCCGACAACCTGACTCCTGTCACGCTCGAACTTGGTGGCAAGTCCCCGGTCATCATCGGCAAATCGGCAGATCTCAAGCAGGCTGCCGAGCGCATCGCGATGGGCAAGATGATGAACGCCGGGCAGATCTGCCTCGCGCCCGACTATCTGCTGGTACCCCGCGACCGCGAAGCAGAAATGGTGGAAGCGCTCAAGGCTGCCGTATCGGCGATGTACCCGACCTTGCTGGCAAACGCGGACTACACGAGCATCGTGAATGCGAGGCACCGCGACCGGTTGCGTGACCTGTTGGATGACGCCCGGGCGAAAGGTGCCGAGATCGTCGAGATCAACCCGGCCAGCGAGGATTTTTCAGGGTCGAACGGTGCGAAGATGCCCTTGTCGATCGTGCGCGATCCAGCGGACGACATGAAGGTCATGCGGGACGAGATCTTTGGCCCCATCCTGCCGATCAAGGCTGTCGCCGATGCCGACGAAGCAATCGCCTATGTCAACGCCCATGACCGTCCTCTCGGCCTCTATTATTTCGGCCAGGACAGCGCAGAGGAGCGGCGCGTGCTCGAGCGCACGATCTCAGGCGGCGTGACGGTCAACGATGTCATCTTCCACATCAGCGTGGAAGATCTGCCGTTCGGGGGCATCGGCCCGTCCGGAATGGGTACCTACCACGGTAGGGACGGGTTTCGGACGTTCAGCCATGCCAAGAGCGTCTACCGCCAGTCAAAGATCGATATTGCCAGATTGGCAGGTCTGAAACCGCCCTATGGCGCAGCGACACGAAAGACGATCGGGCGAGAGCTGGGCTAGGCGCCCCTTCCGAATGCGACGCTAACCATTTCTTCGCACACCCTATCTAAGCCTTTGCCCAGGGGCCGCATGACGCGTGCCTGCAAACCGGCACAGGGCTTTCGACTTGGTCGCCAACAGCGTGATGATGCCCATGACACCGTGGCAACGCCTGCGCGTTCGCTGGCGGGATGCGGCGCGCACGCGCACGATGGTCTGGGCGTTGCTGATCTCGGTCGTTTGCGGCGTTACCGGACTTCTGGAACCCGTCGATGACATGTACCGGAATCTGCGCTACCTGGCGCGGTACGAAAAGGCCGACCAGACGCTCGTTGTCGTCGGGATGGACCAGAAGTCGCTGGAACGCCTGACCGACTGGCCATGGTCGCGGCGGCAGTATGCCGAGATGATCGACAAGCTCAAACGGGCAGGGGCGAAGCGGATTGTAATGGATAAGGCGTTCGCCGACCCGGACACGCCTGAGAACGACCGGATTTTCCGTCAGGTTGTCGAACGCCACCGTCCGAGTATTATCTTGGGCGCAGGTTTCGGAAAACGCCGCGGAGCAATCTTCGAAGAAATGGCCTTTCCGGCCGCGCCGATCAGGTCGAGCGTTGAGATTGCAACTTTCGCGACCTGGCATAATCCGCTGGGTCAGCAGGACGAAATCTTCAGGAGCGTGAGCGACGGCAATCGTCGATATCCTTCACTCTCCTGGGTGCTGGCAGGGCGCCAAACACTCGAAGGCGGACGTTTCCGACCCGACTATGCCATTCGTGCAAGCAGCTTCCCATACGTCAGCGCTATCGACGTCATCGACCTTCCAGTAGAAGAACTTGCCGCAAGGGTGTCTGGTCGCGACGTGCTGTTCGGTTATGTGGCGCGCGAGCTTGGCGATATCATTTTTGTCCCTGGTCAAGGACAGATGGCTGGAGTGTTCAGTCATGCCATCGCCGCAGAAACGCTTAAGCGTGGCACTCCCATAGATCTGCGATGGTGGGCCGTGATGCCGCTCGCTCTTGTCTTTGCACTGCTTGCATTGACTGCCACACGGAAACGTAAGGTGCTCCTGACCGCCTGCGCTGGCACACTCGTCTTCGCCGTTGCACCATTGCTGACGGATTCGATGCTGATCAATGTCGATGTCGCGCCAGCGCTGCTTGCGCTCCTGATCGTCGTGGTTCAAGCTGCGCGTCTCCAGTATGGCTGGCTCAAAAGCCGGATCAATCTCAACTCGGGCCTCTCGAACGTCGTCGCGCTGCGCGAGGCTGCGGGGGTTGAGCACAGCACCGTCATTGCGGCCAAAGTCGGCAACTATGCTGCTATCGTGACCAGCTTCCCCAAGGAGGTCGAAGCCTCGCTCGTTTCGCATATCGTCGAACGGCTTAGGGTACGGGATTCCTCGATCACGATGTATCAGGGCGACGACGGTGTCTTCTTCTGGACGACCCCGTTGATCGATCACGACGAATTGGGCGCGCATCTCGAAGGCCTGCACTCGTTCTTTGGGCAGCCCGTCATCATCGATGGACACCGCGTCGATGTCGCGCTGACGCTGGGTGCCGATACCGACCTCACGCGCTCGGTGACGAGCCGTACAGGAAGTGCGTTGCTTTCGGCAGAGGAAGCGGCAGCCACCTCGTCGCGCTGGCGCATTTACAATCCGTCCCGCGTCGCCGACGCGACTTGGGTTCTGGCACTGCCTAATGAAATCGACCGGGCGATCGAGCAGGAACAGTTTTGGCTGGCTTTCCAGCCCAAGGTCGAAATTGCAACCGGCCGGATGACCGGAGCCGAGGTCCTGCTTCGCTGGACCCACCCCGAGCGCGGCGCGATCAGCCCTGCCGAATTCATTCCTGCCGCCGAGCGCGCCAACAAGATCGGCCGCCTGACCGCGTATGTCCTGCGGCGCGCGGTTGCCGCGCTGTGGCACTTGTCGCGCGAGGGCGACTACAAGCTTGCGGTCAACATTTCGGTCCCGGCACTTGCGCAATCGAACTTCACTGGTTCGCTGATCGCGCTGTGTCAGCGACAGAAAGTCGATCCGGCACGTCTCACGCTCGAGATCACGGAGTCGACACTGATTGCGACCGACGACAGCCGCATCGATGCGACGCTGTTCGCCTTGCGCGAGCATGGGTTCGGGTTGTCGATTGACGATTTCGGAACAGGCTTCTCGTCGCTGGACTATGTCCGCCGCATTCCCGCGCATGAGATGAAGATCGATCAAACCTTCGTGCGCCGCATGCTCGACAGCCCGGCGGATCGGGTTGTTGTCGAATCGGTGCTTCACATGGCGCATACGCTTGATCGCCGTGTTGTGGCCGAGGGCGTCGAAACCCGCGAAACCCTCGATCTGCTTGCCCAGCTCGGATGCGACGAAGTGCAGGGTTACCTGGTCGGACGGCCTGTGGACTTTGACACGTTCATGGCGCCGATCCTTGCAGCAAAGCGCGCGGCCGCGTGATATGATTAATGACTTGCTAACCAGTTAACGTTTTGGTAACCATGACACGACCGCGCGCCATTGCGCGGTGGGACACAGGGGACCGAACATGGTTAAGGTTGCGCGTCCGACCCGCGGTATCTGGGACTGGTTTTTTGGCGAAGGTGACGCCGGAAGCCGCTAATCGCGGATCGAGGATTTCAGGGCTCCGGAAGCACTTCCGGAGCCCTTTTTCGTGCCCAACATCCGTCTCAAGGAACTAAATCAGCCGGTGCTCGCAGACGTTTTCGAAGAAAGCGATCGCGGCTGAACGCGCGGGCCATTGCGGCGCCCGGTGGGTGGTGATCATCTGAACGACCACGCCGCGATCCAGGAAGCGAACGATGTTGAGGGAGGCCGCGTGACCGGCAGCAGCGGCTCAGGTGTAACGCTGCGACAACTATGTTTACACTTGATACGGGACCGACTGCCACAACCGCAAGCGCGATCAGACGCGATCTGCGCTCCAGAGGGCGGGGTTCCAAAGACGCAATGGGCGGACGAACCTTACGGTCCGCCCGCCCGATCTTCTCGCGCAGTTGTGATGTTTAGCGGAGCAGGTTCAACACGCCCTGCTGGCTCTGATTGGCCTGCGCCAGCATCGCGGTGGAGGCCTGCGCGAGGATCTGCGCAGAAGCCAGCTTGGTGGTTTCGACCGAATAGTCGGCATCTTCGATACGCGACTTCGACTCCGACAGATTTGTGACGGACGCCGTCAGATTGTTGACGGTGGCGTCGAGCCGGTTCTGGACCGCGCCCAGGCTCGCCCTCTGCGTGGCCACGGTGTTGATCGCGGTATCGAGCGCGGCAAGGGCCGTCGATGCGTTTGCAGCGCTCGTGAGATCGACGGTCCCGACGGCGAGACCGGTTGCGGTCATGTCGCCAATATCGATCGCAACGGTCTGGCCGGTCGCGACCCCCGTCTGAATCGAAATGCTCGTCGACGCGCTGTTCAGCAACGCGGTTCCGTTGAAGTTGGTCCGTGTCGCGATGTCGCCGACCTGAGCAATCAGCTGCGTGACTTCGCTCTGGAGCGCGGTACGGTCGGATGCGGCGAGCGTTCCGTTTGCCGACTGGACGGCAAGTTCGCGCATTCGGACGAGGATGTTCGACGTCTCGGCAAGCGCGCCCTCCGCTGTTTGGGCAAGTGAAATGCCATCATTCGCGTTCCGGATAGCCTGCGAAAATCCGCGTACATTGGCGTTCATCCGGGTCGCGATGGCGAGACCAGCTGCATCGTCTTTGCCGCTGTTGATGCGCTTGCCGCTCGAAAGGCGCGCCATCGCGGTGCTGAGTTGTTTGTCGGCCATCCGTGAACCTTCTTGCGCACGCAATGCACCGACGTTCGTTGATATCACTGTCATCTGAAATTCCTTTCGTGGCCTTTTCCGGTTGGGGCAATCCGATCAGCTTGAAGTGCCGCCGAAAGCCTCGCCATCAGTAACGGGATATCTGGCCTGCGCTTTAACTGGAGGCACCCCCCGAGGTTGGCACAGTGCTTGCTGATCCTTTTGCATGACGGATCAGGTTCGAGACAGCTGGCGGTACGCGTGATGGAAATCGCATCGACCCATTCTCTGATGCAGTTGCGGAGTGCGATCCTTGCTCAGAACGCGACGTTGCAGCGCAGCGCCACGGGCATGGCAGTCAATGATACTCCAGGCGGATTCTCCGCAACGATCGCCCAGGCTCTCGAAAAGGTGAGCGAAACCCAAAAGGTCGCGGCTGACATGTCCGCGAGTTACGAGCAGGGCGAGACGTCCGATATTGTCGGGGTCATGCTCGCGCGACAGAAGGCGTCGATTGGTTTCGAAGCCACGCTTCAGGTGCGAAACCGACTCTTGTCGGCATATCGCGACATCATGAGCATGCCGGTCTGAAATGACCGAGCTCGCAACATCGAAGCTGCCGCTCAAGCTCCCACGACTTGAGACGCTTGGTCCGATCACGGCATTCACGAGCAGCGTCGCGTTTCGTCGCGCGCTTCCGATGATCGGGACGTTGGCCATGGTCGCGCTGGCGCTGTGCGTCTGGCTGGTGTTGCGCGCCCCGCAACAGCGTCCCGTCTTCGATGGGCTCGCCGATAACGACAAGGCAGCGGTTGCCGCAGCACTTGAGGCGGCGGGGATCCGCTATTCGCTCGACCGATCGACTGGCGCCGTTTCGGTCGCTGAGGACGATCTGCATCGCGCACGAATGATGCTAGCCGGGGAAGGGCTGCCGAAAGCGCGGCCATCCTCCGACAGTATCATCGGGGCAATTCCGCTCGGTGTTAGCCGCGCGGTCGAGACCGAAACGCTGCGCGCGGCGCGAGAAGCAGAGTTGGCGCGAACCATCGAAGCGATCGAAGCAGTCGCGCATGCGCGCGTCCACATCGCGCTCAGCGAGCCGAGCCCATTCATCAACAGTAACGACCAGTCGGCCGCCTCGGTCATGCTGCGTCTGCACGCCGGTCGGACCCTCGACCGTTCGCAAGTCAGGGCCATCAGTTTCCTCGTTGCGTCCTCAGTTCCGAACCTGCCCGCCAAGCAAGTCTCGGTCGTCGATCAGTCCGGGCAGCTCCTTACATTTGCAACTGCGGACGACGGAACGCTCGTTCAGCAATCCGCGATCGAGGACCGTATCCGCAAAGGGCTGATCGCCCTGCTGACACCGGTTCTTGGGACCGGGGGTTTCTCTGCAGAGGTGCACGCCGATATCGACCCTTCTGAAAGTCAGGCAACGCGCGAGAGCTTTCCTGAACAGGACCGCGCACTGAAAGCCGAAGAATCCAACACGACGTCGCGTGTCAGCGCTGGTGCCGCAGTCGGCATTCCAGGTGCCACATCCAACACGGCCCCGACAGCCAGTTCGGTAACAACAAACCCGCAGGGGTCCGAGCCGGCGGCGCCAGGCGAGGGAATCCGCGAGCAGCGTCTCAGCCGCGCCTATGAAATCGGCAGGGAAGTCTCTGTAACACGGCAGCCAGAGGGCCGACTACGGCGGCTTTCGGTCGCGCTCGTCCTGAAGCAGGGGGACAAACCGCGCAATCCACGCGAGCTCGAGGCTGTGGAACGGATCGTCAAAGGGGCCATTGGCTTCAGCGCCGACCGTGGCGATCAGATCGCCGTCGTGGAACGACCGTTCGCGCAAGTTCAGGATCCGACGACTCCCTTTTATGCGCGTCCGGACGTCCTGCCCTTGATCCGCAACGGCATGGCGTTGGTCGGCGCGCTTATCGCCGTCCTGCTGATCGGACTTCCGCTTCGTCGGGCCATCCGGTCGTCTGCCGAACGTGCAGGTGAGCGCGCGGCGATCGAAACATCGCTGCTGGCAGCAACTACCGAAAAGGCACCCGTTACGATTGAGATGATTTCAGCGGCTCCGAGCTACGAGGCGCGGGCGAACCTCGTTCGAGAATTTGTCCGCCAAGACCCCGCCAAAGCCTCACAAATCGTGTCGGCATTGATCAGCGAGAAAGCCGATGGGTGATGCAGTTGACCCGCTCGACGGCGCATTCGTCGCGGCGATCCTGCTTACGCTCGTCGACGATGATTCGGCGGTGCGTTTGCTCGCGCCTTTGGATGCAGCCGAGATTCGTCGCCTGGGCCCCGCAATGCTGGCGGTATCGAACGCAACTGTTCCCCAGATCGAAGATGCGATTGACGCCTTCCTGAACCGCTGTCGTGAATCAACGACGATCGGCACCGATGTCGAGGCACGGACCCGGTCGATTTTCAGTCAGGCTCTTGGAGAGGGCAGGGCGTGCAGCGTTCTCCCTTCTCCAGTGAACCCGCTCGATCGGCTCCGCGTCACGCTGCGCTGGCTGTCCAGGGACCGGATCATCGCCACCTTGAGGTCGGAATCACCGCAAGCAGCGGCGCTGATCGTCGCCAGCCTCGACCCGCTTGTAGCAGCCGAGGCGCTTCAAGAACTCGATGAAGCACGACGTATCGACGTCGTACTGCGCGCCGCCCGGCTAGGAACAGTGGAGGCATCGGCAATTGAAGCACTGTGTCGCGATCTCGAGACTCCGACCGACGAAGAGGCGCTTTCGAGCGTGAAAGTCGATGCCGCGACCGGACTGGCGAAGGTCGTTGCTAAGCTGCCGCGCGAACAGTCGACCCGGCTCATCGGCGCGATCCGGAAGCGCGATCGCGCGCTGGCTGAGCGGGTCGAAGACGAGATGTTCGACTTCGGCGATCTCGCCGCGGTTCCCGACCGTGATTTGACAACGCTGCTGAGGACCATCGACTCTTCCGTTCTTGCGATGGCCTTGCGCGGGGCAGACGCAAAGCTGGCTGACCGCCTGTTGGGCTGTCTGTCGGCACGCAGCGCGCAATCGCTTCGTGACGATATAAGTGAAGCGGCGCCGGCAAAACGGGCGGACGTTGTCGAGGCCCAGCGTTCGATCATTGCGGCCGCACGCTCCATGGCGAACGACGGCACCATTCAGCTGTCGATCACGAGTGACGACTATGTCTGAGCATTCGGCTGCGATGGTAGTGCCGCTTCATCAATTGCCGTCATCGGATGGCTTTTCCGCCATTTCTTTCGGGCGCGTTGTCGATGATGAAACACCCGCCCCACAAGACCCGTTCGACGCCGGGTTTTTGGCTGGCCTGACACAGGCTGAAGAAGCGCTTCGTTCCGAACGCGAGCGGCTGGCCAGTCTCGTGGCGGCTGCGCAAAACAGGCAAGCCGAGCTTCCTTCGGCGATGTCGTCTGAAATTCTCGCGCTTGTCGAGACGCTCGTCGTCCGCTTGACCGGGGCCGCACCTGTGAATCCAGAATGGCTCAAGGAAAAGATCGACGCTGCGCAGGCGATCGTCGCGGACCAGCTCCAACCCCGGATACTCCGGCTGCACCCCGCCGACATCGCGCTGATCGCGGACACTGACCTGAACCTGGAGATTCTGGCGGACGATGGCCTTGTCCCCGGGAATCTGATTCTCGAGTCAGGCGCGACCCGTGTCGAGGACGGTCGCGACACGGGACTGGCGCAACTGCGCGACGCAATCCGGTCGGACGCGCGATGAACGCCAAGCTGGACCTGTCGACGCTGCGGCAGCGCATCTCTTTGCTCGAGCTAGGTCCCCGGCTCTCGGGGCTGGTTGTCGCAGTCAACGATCATCTCGTGGAAGCCGACGGGTTGAATTGCCCTACCGGCACCGCGGTACGGATTGAGCGATCCGGGATGACCGATGTCGATGGCGAGGTCGTGGGTTTCAACGGCGGTCGCAGCATTGTTGCCCCGTTGTCGCCCTGCGATGGAATCGTTCCCGGAGCGCGGGTCGAACTGATGAAGCGCGCAACCGAGGTCGCGTGCGGCAATTCGCTTTGCGGGCGCGTGGTGGACGCGCAGGGCCGCCCTGTTGACGGCGGTGGCCCGATTGGTTGTACTGACCGGCGATCGGTATGGGGGCAGGCCGATGACTGGATGGCGCGGGCCCGGGTCGAGCACCCGCTATCTACCGGCATTCGGGCAATCGACGCCTTGATGACGATGGGCGTTGGTCAAAGAATTGCAGTCATCGCACAGCCGGGAGTCGGGAAAACCGTTCTCACAAACCAGATTCTCGACAACGCGAGCTATGATGTCGCAGTTGTCGCGCTCGTGGGCGAACGCGCCCGAGAGATTGCGGATTTCGTTGCGCGGCGAAAAGCGACGGATGCCTGGCTTCGGACGTGCGTGATCAGTGCAGCCGCCGACGATCTGCCATTGCTCAGGGTACGGGCAGCAGCGCGCGCAACTGCCGTCGCCGAGTATTTTCGCGACCAGGGTCGCCATGTCTTGCTCATCGTCGACAGTCTGACCCGCGTTGCGAATGCTCAACGCGAGATCGGTCTCGCGCTCGGCGAACCGCCTACCATGCGGGGCTATCCGCCATCGACCTTTTCGCTGATACCACGACTCGTTGAGCGCGCCGGTGCCAGTGCGAGAACGGGCGGAGCGATCACCGCGCTCTACACGGTGCTCACCGACCGAAGCGATAACGACGACCCCGTCGCCGAGTCCGTTCGCGCGATCGCCGACGGCCATATCGTTCTGTCGCGCCAACTCGCAGAGCAAGGCGTCTTTCCGGCGATCGACGTTGCACGCTCCCTTTCGCGAGTCATGGACGACATCGTCGACGCCGAACATCTTTCTACTTCGCGACGGTTTCGAGCGCTGTGGTCGGCGTACGAAGCCAATCACGAACTTCAACTGATGGGCGCCTATGTCGCGGGGATCGACCGGGTCGCTGACATCGCGCTCCAGCGCCGGCCGGAGATGATCGAGTTCGTTCGCCAGCCGTCAGGGCAAGCTGCGGACTTCGCCCAGACGCGCGCCAGGTTGGTAAGCGAGTTTGGCGAACGCTGATGCGCGCAGATCTTCGTCGCAGAATTGTGTGTTTGCGAGAACTGGAAGCGCAGAAAGCATCGGTCCGGCTTGAAAAGGCGGTTACTGCGCGGCGACACCACGAAACGATCTCTGAACGCATCGACGCCATTCTGACGGCGATCGTTGAACTCCGCGGCACGCAGGCGATGCTTCCGCTTCTTTCCAGCTCGCAGCTGCGAGTTCGCCTGCTTTGCGCGAAGAACGATCTTTCCAGTGCTCTGGCGCGATCCATTGAAGCGGAGGCGCACGAACGTGACCGGTTGAAGGCCGCACAAGCTTCGCGCGATGCGACGCTTACGTGGGTCGAGGTCGCTGCGCGCGAAGAAGCAGAGCTCGTTGCATCGCGATTTGAAGCGCTTCGCGGACGTCATCGATCGGGGCCGACGGGATGATTACGCAGCTGACAGGCTCGGCAGGCGCCGATCCGTTGCCAATGCTCCGTCCGCTGGGGATCGGTTTTGAACTGCCGTTGCAGCTTGTAGAGTTCGTCCAAATCCGGAGCGAGGGTTGCGTGTCGCCAGCGACCGACAAGGCTTCAGCGGTCGAACCGGAAACTGCGGATGTCGGCACCGCGGACGTCACTGAACTTCTTGCCAATATTGGCCAGTATCGTGGGGCTGCTGCTGAGCTGATTGGATCCTCGCCAGTGGGTTCCGATCGTGCCTTGGCGGGATTGGCGGCGGCCCGACCGATTTCTGCGCTGCGAACGTGCTCCAGCGTCGCAATCGGTCCAGACTCCTCAGACCTCGTGACAAAAGCGCGCGCCGAGACGGCAACTCTCGAGGTTCAGTCGTCCGTTATAGGACGACTAAGGGTCGACATTGAGCGTCTTGAAGTCCCGACCCTGATCACACTTGTTATAAAAATCGGTGAGGAAGCGGGCTCTGTTCCGCCCGTCGCGCGGAACCTGATCGAAGGGCTCGCCCTTATAGGCAGCGCCGTTGGCCATAGCGCAACGAACGCCGCAACTCACGTCACCCGCTCCAGACCGGAGCGAATATCAACTTCGCGGGAAGCCCGTGACACTAGCGAAGGGCTTAAGCGATCGCGGGTGCCTCCCCGTCGCGAACTCGAAGACGAGGCGGAACGGCCACGACCATGACCGATCAACAAAGCATACCCAATGCCAAGCCGCGCCGACGCAAGATGATCCTCGCTGCCTGTTTTGCGTTGGTCGCTTGCGGTGGCGGTGCTGCCGGCGTCGTCCTTGCGAGCCGAAGTTTCGTCGGAAAGCCGGCCGAAGATCCGCGGCGCCCGAAATTGGTGCCGCGAAGTGCGGAGGCGGAGACCGTCATCGAGAGCGGCGCAGACAAGGAAGCGGCGAGCAAACGGCGGGTCGGTACGGTCGCCGTGGAAAGCGACACCATGCGCGTTGACCCCAGAAAGTTCGAGCTCGCCTATTATCCGATCGGTGAGAGCTTCACCGCAAATCTTGCCGACGGCAGTGGTTTCATCCAGATCGGGTTGAGCGCCTCGACATTCTACGACAGCCGGATCGCCGACAATCTCTCAAGGCAATCCGTTGCCATCAGGTCGGCGATCCTCCTGGTTCTGTCGGACCAACACGCAGCGGAGCTTTCCACGCCCGAAGGAAAGCAAAAGCTGCAGCGTGTGCTCGCACGGGCAATCAATCAGGTTCTGCGCGACCGGGAGGGTTTTGGCGGGATCGACAACGTCTATTTCACTTCGTTGATCGTCCAATGAGACGAAATAGCAAGCACCTGCAGCTTCCGCCGGGTTTCGCTGAGATTCTCCCCGCGCATGCCCGGGCAATCGATATTGCAGCCCAGCCCCCGCTCGCCGAGCTAGGCCAGTCGATTGCTGAAATAGCCTCTCGGACCCTGAAGACCACCTTGACATGCACAAGCCGAGAGGTGTGCCTGGGACTGGGAGATTCTCCAGAGGACTTTGGAGATCTCTTGGCGTGGCGAACCGAGCTATCGCAGCTGGTGATTGATCCGCGGGACCTGGTCGCAGCGGTCGACGATGCGCACGGGGGCGAAGGTTTCGAGAGGCGTACGGGATCGCATCTGACTGCAACGGATATGCGAGTTGCAAGACAGCTTGCAGCGGAGGTCGATAAAGCACTCGCTGCTTCCGGTAACGTCGTCCCCAGCGGCAAAGGGAATTCCTGTCCAAGAGCCAAGCTTGGTTTCACCGTTTCCCATGACAGAGACGAGAGACCCGCGATGGCCGTCTCTTTCCTGTTTGCGGCCCCCGACTCGGCGACGACCTTACAGGAACACGAAGCGGCGACGTGGCTGCACGATCTCCAAACGAGCGTCCTTGAGACGCGACATAAGTTGCGGCTCGTCATCGCACGGCCCGAAGTAGCGCTGGAACGTCTCGCGCGCCTGCAATCAGGCGACTTTATCGAGTTCGTGCTTCCAGCGCGCGTGCCAGTGACCGTCGATGGCTATCGGCTCGCGTCAGGGACAATCGGTGTGTCGGACGGCCGGACAGCCATACGCCTTGAACATGTCGAAACGGAAATCTGGCCATGACGGATGTCACCACCGCAGACAGTGATCAGAAGAACGAGAACATCATGAAGCTCAACGCGCTCGGCGGCGTCATGGTCCGCTTGTCAGTCGAGGTGGGCTCGGTCTCGATGCGATTGGCCGAACTGCTTTCGTTGGAACCTGGCAGCGTCATCGAACTTGACCGGCAGGCCGGCGACCCGCTCGACGTCCTCGCAAACGGAACGCTGGTCGCTCGGGGTGAGATCGTTTCGGTCGATGGGCGCTACGGCATCCGGATCACCGAAACCATCACCCCCGACAGCTGGAACGCCCGTCGGGAACGACGCGGGTCATGACGGAGTATTTGCTTCGGCTGGCGATCGCGCTGCCGGCGGTCGGCCTCATGGCGTGGGCTTCGCTGTGGCTTTGGCGGCGCGCCCAACAACCTGCACAAGCGGATAGCTCTTCGCAGCCAAGCCTTGCGATCGACACCGCGATCTCGCTTGGCCGCGCCGGCCGCCTCGCAGCAATAAGGTTCGGCGATCAACGGCTGCTCGTTTTCATCACGAACACGGATTGCAGACTCCTGTCCACCTGCGGTTTGGAACGGCGCGATGCGCAAGTCTAAATGGGCTGCGGCGCTCGCTGCGCTCGCCATGCCAGCCGTCGCGACGGCGCAAAATCTGCAGTTGCCTACAAGCGGAACGCTGTCGACGTCCATTCAGCTCTTGCTGATGATGTCGCTGCTCACCGTGCTTCCGTCGGTGCTGCTCATGATGACAAGCTTCACGCGGATCATCATCGTGCTGTCGATCTTGCGACAGGCGCTTGGCCTCCAGCAAACGCCGCCAAATCAGGTTCTCGTCGGAATGAGCCTCTTTCTTTCGCTGTTTATCATGCAACCGGTCGTCGAACGGATCAACCGCGATGCGTACTTGCCCTATCAAGCCGGCAAGATCAACGCACAGGCGGGCATCGCAGCCGCTGGCGACCACCTGCGCGCGTTCATGATAAGCCAGACTCGAAAGAACGACCTTGCCGTATTTGTTAAACTTGCGAAGTCGGGGCCTTATGATCGAATTGAAGACGTACCCACGTCAATCTTGCTGCCTGCGTTCGTAACGAGCGAATTGAAGACCGCCTTTCAAATCGGATTCCTTATCTTTCTTCCGTTCCTCATCATCGATCTGATGGTTGCGGCAGTCCTGATGTCGCTTGGTATGGTCATGTTGTCGCCAACCATCATCTCGATGCCATTCAAGCTACTGCTTTTTGTCTTGGTGGACGGCTGGACGCTGACCATGAGCTCTCTGGCGTCCTCGTTCGGCACCTGAAGCAGTGGAAGCCGACCCCTTCCTCGATGCGGCTCAACGTGCGCTCTGGGTTCTCAGCCTTGCGGCAATGCCCATGCTGTTGCCTGCCCTTGTCGTCGGCCTCATCGTCGGCGTGGTCCAGGCGGCAACGTCGATCAACGAAGCAACGCTGAGTTTCATACCGAAAGTCGTTATTGTCGGGGTTTTCGCCATCTTGTTTGCCGGTGTCATCGGCGTGCTGCTCGGCGATTTTACGCGGGACATTTTCGGGACGATCGCGAGGCTTAACCGGTGATCTCATCGGGGCTTTGGCACATGGATGCGATGCTTCTCGAGCTGGCTTTCGCGATGCTGCGTCCGGGTGCGGTCATGATGGCAGCGCCCCTGTTCGCGGCGGTTGCCGTACCGCTTCAAGTGCGCATCGCGGCCGGGATCGCCATCGCGTTCCTGTGCACGCGAGTGACCGACTTCTCGGCCGTGACTGGCGACATCATGTCGGTTGGGGGCGCAGTGACAATCTTCACCGAGATCCTGCTGGGGCTCGCAATCGGGTTCTCTCTGCAGGTCGGCTTTGCTGCAGCCCAGATCGGGGGTGAATTTGTCAGCAACGCCATGGGCTTGGGATTTGCCGCACTGAATGATCCGTTGTCCGGGGCGTCCAGTCCCGTGATCGCGCAAATGTTTGGACTGCTCGCAACGCTCGTCTTCCTGACGTGCAATTTTCACCTCATGCTCATCGAACTCGTCGTCCGGAGCTACGCGATCCTTCCGCCAGGCACCGCGGCACTCGGACAATCGTCGCTTTGGGACATTGTCGCCTTGGGAAGTGTCATGTTCCAAGCAAGCGTGACAATTGGCTTGCCCGTTGCGGCAATGGTCATTGCGACGCAGCTGATCATGGCGTTCGTTTCGCGTGCAGCGCCCGCGCTCAACCTGTTCGCAGTCGGGTTCCCTGCATTGCTACTTTGCGGCGTGGGGATGATGGCCTTGACGGTTCCATCGGTCGGCGAGCCGCTCATCCACGTCCTGACCGAAGCGCTAACGCGCGCCACAAAGTTGGTCGGCTGAGATGGGGCAGGGCGATCCCGACCAGAAAACAGAAGCGCCGACGCCCAAGCGGAAGCAGGATGCCGCGCGGAAAGGCGACGTACTACAGTCACGCGAATTTGCAGCGACGCTCGTAACGGGCGCAGGGATAGGATGCCTAGCCTTTGCGGGTCCAGAGATGGCCATCGCTTCGCGGGCAATCTTGAGCGCGGGTTTGAGTTTCGGGCGAGAAGACGTGGTTGTCTTCGCCCCCTTGGCAGCGGTTCGTTCGTTGCTCGAACCGGCTGGTTTTCCCTTGGCGATTTTCGGATTGGCAACGCTTTTGACCGCTTTGGCGGGGTCGGCGCTCCTGGGGTCCTTCGGGTTTCGCGCAGCTGCCGTCGCGCCGAAATGGACGCGGCTCGATCCGCTTGCCGGGATGAAGCGCATTTTCGGCGTTCAGGCGGCCAGTGAATTTGGCAAGGCCTGTCTGAAGTTGACGGTGTTCGCGGCAATCGGCGCCTTCGCGATTTCATCGGGAGTGACATCGGCAATCGGGCTGGCCGCAACCGAATTTTCCAATGCCATCGGGATATTCGGTGCCGATATGCTTGCGCTGATGACCGTCTTGACGGGAGGTCTCGCCGTCATCGCCATTGGCGACATCTTCGTTCAGCGTTTTTTGCGCTTGCGACGTTTGCGGATGAGCCGGCAGGACATTCGCGATGAAATGAAGGAGAGCGAGGGCTCTCCCGAGACACGACATTTCGCACGTCAGAGACGGCAAGAGCTGCTCGCCAGCTCCATGCGCCGCGCAGTCGGGCAGGCGACGGTGGTGCTCAACAATCCAACCCACTTCTCGGTCGCTCTGCGCTACCGTTTGGGCGTTGACGCCGCACCCGCAGTCGTAGCGCGTGGCTGCAACGAGGCGGCGTCTGCAATCCGGCAAGTTGCATCCGAAGCCGGAATCCCGCAGCTGGACTGCCCCGAACTCGCACGGGCGATCTATTTCACGAGCCGTGCTGGTCAATTCGTGAAAGACGACTTGTTTGCGGCAGTTGCCACGATCCTCGCGTTTGTTTTCGCGCTCGACCCTAAAGCGAGCGTCCCCAAGATTACTGTACCTGGAAATCGCCGGTTCGACGAAGAGGGGCGGCGCATTTAAGCAGAGGCCGCTCGCGACGTTCTTGTCGATATGGTCATCAATGTTTCCAGCAGTCTCGGCTATGGTTCCGGGCTCGACATCCCCAAGCTTGTGTCGGATTTGGCGGCGGCCTCGCGCCTGCCAAAGATCGCACGACTGGACGCACGCGCCGCAGTCGCACAAACGACCATCTCGGCTGTCGCGAGGATCAAGTCGTCGCTCGAAGCAGTCGCGTCCTCGCTTGCAGCCGTGGTCGGCGATGGGACGCTGCAAACGCAGCCTAACGTAAGCGATCCTGCTGTTCTGACGGCAAAGGCAATTCCCGGGCAGTCGCTTTCACCGATAACGACCCAGGTCGAGGTCTTGGCGCTCGCGCGCGGCCAGACGCTGGCGTCGGCACCGAGCCCTGCGGCCTCCGCCCCTGTTGGGCAAGGAACCTTGCGCCTTACCGTCGGCGGAGTCGCGCACGACATCGTCATCACGTCGAGCAATGACAGCCTGAGCGGCCTCGCGGCAGCGATCACTGCGAGTGACAGCGGCGCGCGCGCCAGCCTCGTGAATGACGGAGGCGGGGTGCGGCTCGTCGTGCGCGGACCGACCGGGGAGGCGAATGCCTTCACCCTCGAGAGGATTGCGGGCGACGCGGCGCTCGACCGGTTCTCGACTGCTCAGATGACGGTGGCCCAAACCGCTGCCGACGCATCGCTGCGCGTGGATGGCATCATGCTGTCGCGTCCGTCCAACATCGTCGATGACGTCGTTCCGGGAATGGTGCTCACGCTTCGTACTGCGCGCCCGGGCGGCGAGGTATCGATCGGCACCCAACCGCCGGGCGACGCCATCAGGAGCGCGCTGACCGATTTTGCCACAGCCTACAACGATGTCCGCAAGATCCTGGCCGAGGCACCGGCAGCAACGCGCAACGACGGCGAGGTGCGCGCTTTCGAACGGGCGTTCACGAATCTCGTGTCGCAGCCGCTGACGAGCGATCCAAACATCAACAGCTTGACGGCGATCGGCTTCAGCACGAACCGGGACGGAACGATCGCCTTCGACAGGGAGCGGTTCGCCGGCGCCTATCGGTCGGATCCTGCAGCAGTGGAGCAGATTTTCGTCCCCCTTCGCACTGATACACGCACCCAAATTACCGATCCCGGACTAAATACCGCGTTTGGAACTCTCGCAACGGCGTTTGGTGCCCGTCTCGGCGGGGTATCGACGCGGTTGGGCAAGGAGGCCCAGTCCGTCGAACGAAAGCGCGAAAGGGTTGAAGCGCGCGAACTTCTCTATCGTGGAAGGCTCGAGCGCCAATTCGCGAACATCGACGTCAGAATTGGCGCGATCAAGTCGACGCAGAGCTTTCTCGACCAGCAGATCAAGCTTTGGACGACGCGCAATTGAAACCCGGTGTGGCTCAGTATCGAGACCTGGATCTGCGCACGCGTGTGGCAGATGCGTCGCCGCATGGTCTGGTGGCATTGCTGTACGACGAACTGTTGGTGGCACTCGACGCATTTCTCAGCGCCCGCCGTCACGGACGCCGATCGGCATCCGCGGCGCAGCATGCGCGGGCGTTGTCGCTGCTGCATTCGCTCGAGGCCGGGCTGGATGCCGCGCGCGGCGGGACGCTGGCAACCGAACTCGCGACGATCTACCGCCAGATGCGCCGCAGCCTCGGAGACGCACGAGACGGTGACTTGGTCCCGATCGAAAGCGTCAGGGCAGGGGTCGCAAGCCTTGCCGAAGCTTGGAGGGCAGTGGCTAGCCGACCCGGTACTTCCGCATCTTCTCGATCAGCGTCGTCCGTTTGAGCGTCAGCAAACGCGCCGCCTCGCTCACGACGCCGTCAGCCATGTCCAAGGCCATCTGGATGCGTTCGAGCTCCATCGTTTCCAGCAGATCTTTCAGATTGATCGGAACTCTGTCCGTCGCAGCACCACGCCGGTGATCGATCGCAATCGGCGTCCTGACGCCGGCGGTCCCGCGGCCAAGCAGTGCGCCAACAGCCGTGCCGCCGAGCATCTCGCCCCCGTGCAGAATTCGCGCACGCTCGACGAAGTTACGCAATTCGCGAACATTTCCCGGCCAGTCGTGAGCCTCGAGTACCTGCCGTCCCTCCGCATCGAAGCCGACACGGCCCTTTTGACCTCCCGCCTGGAAGTAATCGATCAATTCGTGAATGTCGCCGGGACGGTCTGCAAGGGCAGGTGTACGGATCGGGAGGACGCTCAACCGGAAGTAGAGGTCCTCACGAAAACGCCCATCGCAGATCTCGCGCGCGAGGTCGCGGTGCGTCGCGCACACGATCCGTACGTCGACCCGTTTCGGTGCCCCCCCGCCAACACGCTGGACAATGCCGTCTTCAAGCACGCGGAGAAGCTTGACCTGCATATCGGTGCGCATGTCGCCGATCTCGTCGAGGAACAGCGTACCGCCGCAGGCTTCCTCGAAGCGACCGATGCGCCGCGCCACCGCTCCCGTAAAGGCGCCTCGCTCATGGCCAAAGAGTTCCGATTCGATCAACTCGACGGGAATTGCGCCGCAGTTTACGGCGACGAAGGGGCGGGAAGCGCGTGGGCTGGCCGCATGAAGGGCCCGCGCAGTTGCTTCTTTGCCCGACCCTGAAGGGCCGGTGATAAGCACGCTCGCAGCAGATGGTGCGACCCGCAATACCATTTCGCGAAGATGGACGATCGCCGGACTGCTGCCGACGATCAGTTCGTCGATCGCAACCGAACGCTCATCCATGTCCCGAACCGCCAACGCCTGCGCCATCCATGCCCCCAATTGCTGAAGGCATTCGATTGGAGCAGCGCCGTTAACGGCGAGGTGCCTACTCCGCCGGTTTGGAGCGATCGCGCTTCGAAAAAACGCGATCAAAGACCGTGTCGACGTTGCGGAAATGATAGGCGAGGTCGAATTTGTCCGCGATTTCTGCAGCGTCGAGCCAGCGCATCACCTCGGGATCGGCCTTCAGCAACGCTTCGAGGCTCAGCGAGCCGTCCGACTCCCACACTTTCATCGCATTTCGCTGGACGAGAGCGTACGCGTCCTCTCGGCTCGCTCCTGCCTGAGTCAACGCAAGCAGCACGCGCTGCGAATGGACAAGGCCGCCCATCCGATCGAGATTCTTCCGCATGCGGTCAGGATAGACGAGCAGCTTGTCGACAACGTTCGTCAAGCGCGCGAGCGCAAAGTCGAGCGTGATACAGGCGTCGGGGCCGATATAGCGTTCGACCGACGAATGGCTGATGTCGCGTTCGTGCCACAGCGCGACGTTTTCCATTGCAGGCGTCACGGCACTGCGAACCATGCGCGCAAGGCCGGTCAGATTTTCGGTCAGCACGGGGTTGCGCTTGTGTGGCATCGCCGACGACCCCTTTTGACCCGGCGCGAAATACTCCTCCGCTTCGAGCACCTCGGTCCGTTGAAGATGCCTGATCTCGATTGAGAGCCGCTCGATGCTCGATGCAATCACCCCAAGCGTTGCAAAGAACATCGCGTGCCGATCGCGCGGGATCACCTGGGTCGAGACCGGCTCGACCGCGAGCCCGAGTTGCGCTGCGACATGGGCTTCGACGCGGGGATCAATGTTTGCGAAGGTACCGACCGCTCCAGAAATCGCGCATGTCGCGATGTCGGCTCGGGCTGCGATCAGGCGCGACCTGCTTCGGTCGAATTCCGCATAGGCCTGCGCCAGCTTCAGGCCAAAGGTGACCGGTTCCGCGTGGATCCCATGGCTGCGACCGATTGTCGGCGTGAGCTTGTGCTCGTGCGCGCGCCGTTCGAGGACAGTGAGGAGCGCGTCGACATCGGTGATCAAGATATCGGCACTGCGGGTGAGCTGTACGGCCAGGCAGGTGTCGAGCACATCCGATGACGTCATGCCTTGGTGCATGAACCGGGCGTCGTCACCGACCTGTTCGGCAACCCAGGTCAGAAAGGCGATGACGTCGTGCTTTGTGACAGCCTCGATCGCGTCGATCGCCGCCACGTCGATTTGGGGATTGGTCGCCCACCATCGCCACAGCGAAGCAGCCGCCGATTTCGGGACGATGCCCAAGTCGGCAAGCGCATCCGTCGCATGCGCTTCAATCTCGAACCAGATGCGATAGCGCGATTCGGACGACCAGATCGCCGTCATTTCGGGGCGGGCGTAGCGAGGAACCATTCGCGCGCCGCTAGCAGGGACGGGGCGAGGCGACAACGCGGCGGGGCGAGCAACGGGCGTGAAACGAACGCGTTATCGTTCAGCAACGGCGCAAGTCGCTGCCCTTATTTTGATTTGGTTCAATAAGTTGAGGAATTTTCGATGAAGACGCTTTTGATCGCGACAACCGCATTCCTGTCGGTCCCGGCACTGGCGCAGACGCAGCCGACGACGCCGTCGGGGCCCTCGTCCACGACGACGCAGTCGCAGACGCAGGCACCTATGGCAGACCCGATGACATCGAGCACGACCGCGCAGAGTGGGACGAGCAGCAGCACTGCGACCACACCGTCGGATCCTAAGGCGCTGATTGCCTCCGAGTTTCCGACCTACGACAAGGACGCAAACGGCTCGTTGAGCAAGACAGAATTCGCGACATGGATCGGCGCACTTAAGGCCAAAACGGACGCAACTCCGACTCCTGCCGCCGAAATGACGAAGTATACCGACGGGGCGTTCGCAACTGCGGACACGGACAAGAGCAAGTCGGTCACCTTGGCTGAATTGCAGACTTATCTGACCGCCGGAGCGTAAGGGCTTCGGGTCGCGGGACGGGCCGTACCGAGAGGTGCGGCCCGTTTCGATTCAAACGGTGTCGAAGCTGCCTGTCTGCTCGTCGAGAACGAGCAGCTGTCCGTTCTCGATCGCGAACAATGCGCCATGGAGCTTCAGCCGACCTTCGGCTTCGCGCGCCGCGATATAGGGGAACGACCGGAGGTTCGCGAGGCTCACCTTTATCGCTTCAAGCTCGAGCGACGACTGCGGGTCGGCAGGCCGCTCGACCAACACGCGGCTTCGCGCCTCGCCAATGATCGTCATCCAGGCATCGACGAACCCGCTGCCGCCCTCCAGATGCGCGCCCGAAAGGGCGGCGCGTATACCGCCGCAGCGCGCGTGACCGAGGACGACGATGTGACGGACCTCCAAACCCAAGACGCCGAACTCGATCGCTGCCGAGGCGCCGTGCAATCCGGGCGTGCCCTCGAACGGGGGAACGAGATTTGCGACGTTGCGAAGCGCGAAAACCTGACCCGGCACGGTATCAAATACCGTCGCGGGGTCGACGCGACTGTCACAGCAGCTGATCACCATCACGGGCGGGGCCTGGCCCTCGACGAGCGCATCGAACCGGTGCTTCTGTTCGGCATAGGCGCCGGTGCGGAACCGGCGGTATCCATCGAGGAGCGCATTGAACTCGGGCATTTCGGCCGTCGGCTAGGCGAGCGACGAGCCGATGACAATCCCGTCGTTCGTCGCTATCTGGCACCTCATGAGCGAAGCCGCCCCCGTTCCTCTTCAGCGCGCCCGAAAGCCCGACTGGATTCGCGTGAAGGCACCGACCAGCATCGGGTTTGCTGAGACCAAGGCTTTGATGCGCCGTTTGAACCTCGCGACCGTGTGCGAGGAGGCGGCGTGTCCCAATATCGGCGAGTGCTGGACCAAGAAGCACGCGACCGTGATGATCCTTGGCGACACCTGCACGCGGGCCTGCGCGTTTTGTAACGTGAAGACGGGGATGCCGGGCACCGTGGACCCGATGGAACCGCAGCATACGGCCGACGCGGCCGCCGAACTCGGCCTCGAACACATCGTCGTCACGTCGGTCGATCGCGACGACCTGCCCGACGGCGGCGCGTCGCAGTTCGTCAAGGTGATCGACGCGCTGCGGCGGACCACACCCGGCACGACGATCGAAATCCTTACGCCCGATTTCAGGAACAAGTCTCAGGCTGCTGTGGAAGCAATCGTCGAAGCGCGGCCCGATGTTTACAATCACAATCTCGAGACGGTGCCGCGGCTCTATCCGACGATCCGTCCCGGCGCACGTTACTATGCCTCGCTTCGGCTTCTCGAGAGCGTGAAGCGCCACGATCCCACGATCTTCACCAAATCAGGCATGATGATGGGGCTCGGCGAGAGCCGGATGGAAGTTCATCAAGTCATGGACGACATGCGGAGCGCCGATGTCGATTTTCTGACGCTCGGCCAGTATCTCCAGCCGACGCCGCGTCACGCCAAGGTCGAGGAGTTCGTTACGCCACAGACGTTCAAGGCCTATGCGGCAATCGCCCGAGCGAAAGGCTTTCTGCTCGTGGCGTCCTCGCCGCTGACGCGATCGAGCTATCACGCGGGCGAGGATTTCGCACGGTTGAAGGCGGCGCGGGAGGGAAGGGGCTAGCGATGCCACGGCATCATGAGCGCCGTCACCTCCCCTATGGCGCGGAGGCGATGTACGACCTTGTCGCAGATGTCGCGCGCTATCCCGAATTTCTGCCGTGGGTTAGCGCAGTCCGCGTGAAGTCGGACAGCGAGACCGAAATGGTTGCCGACCTTCTCGTCGGGTTCAAGTCCTTGCGCGAGAAGTTCACGTCGCGCGTGATCAAGGCGCGGCCCCGAAGTATCCATGTCGACTATCTCGACGGACCACTCAAGTACCTGAGAAACGACTGGAAGTTTGAACCATCACCGACCGGTTGCACCGTCGATTTCAGCGTCGATTTCGCTTTCAAGAACCGTGTCTTCGAAATGATCGCCGGGCAAGTCTTCGACCAGGCGCTTCGCAGGATGATCGACGCATTCGAGCGCCGCGCGGTCGACCTCTACGCCTCGCCCTTCGGCATCAGCAGTTCGAGCGCGCATAGCGCCGCCTGAAGCCGCACACCGCCCCGACCGGTGTTCGGGAAATGGCGCTTGTCCGCCACGATATCGTCGGGACTTCCGCCGCGTGCGGCCGTCGCAAAGACGACCGTGCCGACGGGTTTCTTTTCGCTTCCGCCGTCAGGCCCGGCAATTCCGGTGATGGAAACGGCAACGTCGGCACCGCTCCGTTCCATCATGCCGCGAGCCATCGCCCAGGCTGTTGCGATCGACACCGCGCCGAACGTCTCGATGATGTCGCGCCCGACACCCAGATGCTCGATCTTGGATGAATTCGCATATGTGACGAGACTGCCGACGAAGACGTCGGAAGACCCCGGATGCTCGGTCAGCGCTGCTGCGACGAGGCCCCCTGTACAGCTTTCCGCGACCGCCACGGTGCGACCCGCCGCGCGATTGGCATCAAGCACGCGTCGTGCCGCCGTGACCAGCTCCTCGGGCAGCAGAGTGTCGCGATGCTCGCTCGCATCGCTTGAAGTCTCGTCGCTCACAAATCCTCCGGAAGCCGGATCGTCGCAATGGCCTGTGCAGCTATTCCCTCGCCGCGTCCGGTAAAGCCAAGGCGCTCGGTCGTTGTCGCCTTGACGCTAATCCGGGTGACGGGGACCTGCAAGATTTCAGCGATGCGATTGCACATCGCCGCGCGGTGCGGCCCGACCTTCGGCGCCTCGCAAATCAATGTGAGGTCGACGAAGTCGATCACGCCGCCCCTTGCGGCGATCAGCGAACGGGCGTGGTCCAGGAAGCGCCACGACGCCGCGCCGCGCCACTGCGCGTCGCTTGGCGGGAAGTGCGTGCCGATGTCGCCCTCTCCCGCGCACCCGAGGAGTGCATCGGTGATCGCATGGAGCGCGACGTCGGCGTCGCTATGGCCTGCAAGACCGTGTGTATGTGCGATTTCGACTCCGCCAAGCCACAGCGCGAGACCAGCTTCCAGTCGATGAACGTCGAAGCCACTCGCGCTGCGCGACACCATGCGGCTGGCGAGCATCGCTTCGGCACGGGCGAAATCCTCCGGATGGGTGATCTTGTCGAGCATCGGGTCCCCCGGCACCGTCGCGACCGCAAAGCCCGCCGCACGCGCCATCTGCGCGTCGTCGGTCGCATCGCCGCCTGTCCAGCGCAAATGTGACGTCATGGCGACATCGAAACGAAATGCCTGCGGTGTCTGGACGCGGACCAGTCCGGCGCGGTCCACGGTTTCGCCGAGCGCGCCCGCCGCCCGCGCCACCGTGTCCGGCACGACAAGCACCGGCACCGCCGCGTCATGGGTGTCGAGCGCGTCGATCAGCGCTGCGCGCACCTTCGCGGGCAGCAACGGCCGTGCCGCATCGTGGATGAGCACCTTTACCGCCCCGCCCGAAGGTGCGATCGCGCGCAGTCCGTTCAGCACCGACTCCCGCCGCGTTGCGCCGCCGGTTACCACGGTAACCGCGCGCTCGCCGAGCGCATCGGCGAGCAGCGCCTCTTGTCCAGCCCTGATCGCCACATAGACTGGCAGCCCTGCGAACGCATCGACCGCGCGGGCGACGACGGGAGTCCCGGCAAGGCCCGCAAACTGCTTGGGGAGGTCGCCGCCTGCACGCTCGCCCCGTCCGGCTGCGACGATCAGGGCAACGGTCGCATGCTGCATCGGCTCGAACTTCAGGCGTCGCTGAGGAAAGTGAAGGAAAGCCAGGATCGCACTGTGCCTGCGTTTCCAGCCGCGGGTCTGAAACGGGTCCGCAACGCTGCGAAACAGTCCGGTCGGTTCGAATCGGTCATTCCTCAGCGAGGTGACGTCCATTCGTCCATTCCGCAAGGCTCGTCGTCCCGTGCCCCCTCCCGGGATGCGGCGCGGCTTGCTAGATCGCGCATTCGCCGCTACGGCACTGCCTAGAAATTAGGCAATCTTTCATGACGCCCTGCATCCGCCCCATCCAGATCGGTCCGATCCGCATCGAGACGCCGGTCGTTCTCGCGCCGATGACGGGCGTTACCGACATGCCGTTCCGTCGCATTGTGCGGCGCTACGGGTCGGGGCTGAACGTCACCGAGATGATCGCGAGCCCTGCGATGATCCGCGAGACGCGCCAGTCGCTGCAGAAGGCGGCGTGGCATGCGAGCGAGGAGCCGGTGTCGATGCAGCTTGCCGGCTGCTCGCCGATCGAAATGGCGGAGGCGGCGAAGCTGAATGCCGATCGCGGCGCCGCCCTCATCGACATCAACATGGGGTGTCCGGTCAAAAAGGTCGTGAACGGCGATGCTGGCTCGGCGCTGATGCGCGATTTGCCGCTTGCCGCACGGCTGATCGACGCGACGGTGAAGGCGGTTGACGTGCCCGTCACCGTCAAGATGCGGATGGGGTGGGACCATCATTCGCTCAACGCCCCCGAGCTCGCGCGGATCGCCGAGGACTTGGGCGCACAAATGATCACGGTGCACGGGCGCACGCGCTGCCAGATGTATCGCGACAGCGCAGACTGGGCGTTCGTCCGCAAGGTCAAGGAAGCGGTGAAGATTCCGGTGATCGTCAACGGCGACATCTGCTCGCCCGAGGATGCGACGACGGCGCTCGACCAGTCAGGCGCGGACGGCGTGATGATCGGGCGGGGGGCTTATGGCAAGCCGTGGCTGCTCGCGCAGACGATAGCGGCTCTGACGGGGGCACGTCCGCTGCCCGATCCGTCGGTCGAGGAACAATATCATCTGATCGTAGAGCATTATGCGATGATGCTCGACCATTATGGAGAGACCACCGGCGTCAACATGGCGCGCAAGCACATCGGCTGGTATACCAAAGGGCTGACTGGGTCTGCCGAGTTCCGAAATCGGGTGAACCAGATCGCCGATGCCGCAACGGTCCTGCGGGCGCTCGACGATTTCTATGCTCCCTGGCGCAGCCGCGCGGCAGCGTGACCGAGGGACCAGATGCCGGGGCATTGCTGGCAGCCTTGCCATCGGCGCTCGTCGTGGTGGATGCGGACGGTTGTATCGCCGCCGTGAACGGGGCGACCGAGGTTCTGCTGAACGCGAGTGCCGCGCATCTGCGCCACAAGCCCCTGGGGATCGTGCTGCGGCTGCCGCCGGAATGCCTCGAAGGCATGCGCGAAGAAGCGCTGTTCGCCGCGTTCGACTGCACGGTGACGACGCTGCGCGGGGCGGCAATGCAGGTCGATGTCCATGCGGCACCGCTACCCGATTATCCCGGGTGGCGTTTGCTGACGCTGGCGAGCAGCGCGGCGGCGGCTTCGGTCGGTCAGCGGCTCGACCGACGCGACCGCAGCCGATCGGCCATCGGTGCCGCCGCGATGCTGGCGCATGAGATCAAGAACCCCCTGTCGGGCATTCGCGGCGCGGCGCAACTCCTCGAGCCGCTGGTGAACGGGCAGGGGACGGCGATGACCCGGCTGATCCGCGACGAGGTCGATCGCGTCGCCACGCTGATCGACCGCATGGAGGCCTTCACCGATGCGCGACCGCTCGATCTGAAGCCGCAGAACATCTACGCGATCATCGAACATGCGCGCGCGACGGCCGAACTCGGCTTTGGCGATAAAGTGGCGATCGGAGATGCTTACGATCCATCTTTACCACCGGTCCTCGCGGATCGCGACACGATGGTGCAGGTTCTCCTCAATCTGCTCAAGAACGCGGCCGAGGCGGTGGTCGGCGGGACCAGAGGACAGGTCATTTTGCAGACGAAATATCGGCACGGGATATCGGTCGCGGCTGGCGACGGGCGTCGGGCACTTCCGATCGAGCTGTGCGTGATTGACGACGGGCCGGGCCCGGCGCCTGAAATCGCCGATCACCTCTTCGAACCCTTTGTGACGACGAAGGCATCGGGGCGTGGCCTTGGCCTCGCGCTCGTCGACAAGCTCGTCCGCGCGAACGGCGGGATCGTCCAGTTCGCGCGGGAGAGCACGCCGCCGCGCTCGGTGTTCCGCATCCTGCTGCAGAGGGCCGCATGAGGGGCGCGCGCATCCTTGTCGTCGATGATGATGCCGCGATCCGCACCGTGGTGAGCGAAGCACTGCGACGCGAGGGCTATCAGGTTCAGGCCGTGGGCAGTGTCGCCGCGCAGGCCGAGGCACTCGCGCGATTCGCGCCCGACCTGCTGATTACCGATGTCATCCTGCCCGACGGCAACGGGCTGGATTTAGTCCCTGGCATTCTCGCCAAACGGCCGGATCTGCCCATCATTGTCCTATCCGCGCAGAACACGCTGATGACGGCGGTGCGCGCGACCGAACAGGGCGCGTTCGATTACTTGCCCAAACCGTTCGACCTTGACGTGCTGGCACAAACCGTGCGCGCGGGTCTCGCGCGGGTGCCGCACGAAGGAATCGTCGCCGGCCCGGACACCGATCTGCCCCTGATCGGGCGCTCGGCACGCATGCAGGAAGTCTACCGGATGATCGCGCGGGTCGTCGGCAACGACCTGACCGTGCTCGTCCTCGGCGAATCCGGCACGGGAAAGGAACTCGTCGCCCGTGCCATTCACGACATGGGCCAGCGCAAGGCGAAGCCTTTCGTCGCGGTCAACATGGCCGCAATCCCGCGCGACCTCATCGAGGCGGAATTGTTCGGGCACGAACGCGGCGCGTTCACCGGCGCGAATGCGCGCGGCGTGGGGCGGTTCGAAGAAGCGCACGGCGGCACGCTGTTCCTCGACGAGATCGGCGACATGCCGATGGAGGCGCAGACGCGGCTGCTGCGCGTCCTGCAATCGGGCGGCTTCACGACGGTCGGCGGGCGAACCGTGCAGGTCGACGTCAGGGTCGTCGCGGCCACCCACCAGAACCTGCCGAAACTGATCGAAAGCGGGCTGTTCCGCGAGGATCTTTATTACCGGCTGAACGTGGTGCCGATCGCGCTGCCGCCGCTGCGCGACCGGGACGAGGATATCGTCATGCTCGCCCATATGTTCCTCGAGCGGGCGTCGAGCGACGGTCTGCCGCGGCGGCGTCTGTCAGGAGACGCCGAGGCAGAGCTCAAGCGCCATTCGTGGCCGGGCAACGTGCGCGAAATGGAAAACCTGATGCGTCGGCTGGCGGTGATCAGTCGCGACACGGTCATCAGCGCTGCCCTTGTCGCGCAGCAGATCGGGGCATCGGGTGCTGGCCAGTCGACGACAGGGGAGCCGATCGAGAACGGAGTCGCACGCTGGCTCGCATCGTATTTCACGAGTTTCGGCGACGCGCTGCCCCCGGCGGGCCTTTACGACCGGGTGGTCGGTGCGGTGGAGCGCCCGTTGCTGAGCACGACGATGGCAGCCGTCCGGGGCAATCAGCTTCGCGCGGCTGAAATTCTCGGGATCAACCGCAATACGCTGCGCAAGAAGCTGACCGACCACGGGCTTAACCCGACGCGCGGGAAAGACGACTGACCGTGCGGCCAGCGGACTGTGCTTGGAAAAGCACGCCGATGTTGTAAAGTCGCAACAATGGCGTCATCTGCGCTGCGGCCCTTGTCGATCAAACTTGCGTTCGCACGTGCGCGGCGGCGTGCGCTGCCGTTTGTCGAGGTGGCGACGATCGGCGTGTCGCTGGTCATTGCGCTGGTCACCTGGCTGGTGCTGACCGGGGGCACCGACACCGACAAGCTCCTGACCCCGCCGGTCGCCGCCGCGCTGCTGCTCGGCAATCTCGTTCCGGCAATCGCGCTGCTGGTGTTGCTTGGACGACGCATCGCAAAGAGGCGCGCAGCGCGCTCGATCGGCGGGGACGGGCGCCTGCACGTCAGGCTGGTCGCGATCTTCTCGCTCGTCGCCAGCATTCCGACCCTCCTCGTCGTCATATTTGCCTCGCTCCTTTTCCAGGTCGGCGTGCAGTTCTGGTTCTCTGATCGGGCGAAGGCGACGCTCGAGGGCGCGGCGGCCGTCACACAAGGCAGCTATGCGCGAGAGGAGAAGCGGGTCACGGACAACACCGAAACCATGGCCTTCGACCTCGCGAACGCGCTGCGCGAAGCACCGATCGACGACCCACGCTTTCTCGATTTCGTCGGCAAGCAGCTCGTGTTCCGGGAGCTGTCCGAAGCGCTGATCGTCCGGGCCGTCGCGAACCAGCCGATCCAGACCCTCGTGCTCGTCGATCCGCGCGCGCGCGATCTCGACAATTTTATCGAGCCGCGCATGATCGACGCGTTGCGACGCGGCGCGCGCTCGGTCCCGGTCAGAAGCCCGAACGGCGTCGGCGCGCTCGCGCGCGTCCCGATCAGCAACGATCTGTATCTTTATACGGCCAGGTTCGATCCCGCATTCGGCAACGACATCCAGCGGGCAAGGGCGGTTCTCGCCGACTATCGCGAACTGTCGGCGCGCTCACGCTCGTTGCAGCTTCGTTTCAACGCCGCCCTGCTGCTGGTTTCGCTACTGATCGTCGGGGCGGCGGTATGGATTGCGCTTGGCGTGGCCGACCGTCTCGTGCGCCCTGTCGGGGCGCTGGTCGACGCCGCGCGCAAAGTCACCGCGGGGGACCTGACGACGCGCGTCGAAGGCCCGCTGTCGCGCGACGAGGTCGGCACACTCGCCACGGCGTTCAATCGAATGACACGGCGGCTCGAGCAACAGACGGCCGATCTGATGACCGCCAACGACCAGATCGAGCGTCGACGCGCACTTATCGAAACGGTGCTGTCCGGGGTGAGTGCTGGCGTCATATCGATCGATAAAAGCGGGGAGATAAGGCTGACAAATGCTTCGGCCGCAGCGCTCCTCGCGCGAACCGGCGAGACACTGGTGGGCCGCCCCCTCACCGAGCTCGCTCCCGAGCTGGTGTCACTGGTGGAGAGCGGCGACCGGGAGGCTGTCGTCAAGGTCGAGCAGCGCGGCGACGCGCGGACGCTCGCAGTCAAGGTCGCTCATGACGGCGAGGGACATGTCCTGACATTCGATGACATCACGCAACAGCTGAGCGACCAGCGCCGTGCGGCATGGGCCGATGTGGCACGACGCATCGCGCACGAAATCAAGAACCCCTTGACGCCGATCCAGCTTGCCGCGGAACGCTTGAAGCGACGGTACGGCGGAGAAGTGGCGACCGACCCCGCGACCTTCGCGAAACTGACCGACACGATCATTCGTCAGGTCGGCGATCTTCGTCGGATGGTCGACGAGTTTTCGTCGTTCGCCCGAATGCCGAAGCCCGCATTTCGTCCGGAATCGTTGGTCGACATCGCGCGCCAGGCGCTCTTCCTGCACGAAGTCGCGCACCCGGAAATCGCGTTCAAGCTCGCAGTGCCGGACGCGCATCCAGAGCTTGTTTGCGATCGGCGGCAATTGGGGCAGGCACTGACCAACCTCATCAAGAACGCAGTCGAGGCGATCGAAGCCCGCAGCGACGGCGGTGGACAGGTCGATGTCGCGATCGAGGTCGCAGGTCCGACCGTCCGGCTTTCGGTCGCCGACAATGGCATCGGCCTCCCGCCCGATCGCGAGCGATTGGTCGAACCTTATGTGACGACGCGGGCCCGCGGAACCGGCCTCGGCCTCGCCATCGTAAAGAAGATTGTCGAGGAGCATTTCGCGACCATGATTTTCGAGGATGCGGAAGGGGGCGGCGCGCGGGTCATCGTCACGTTCGACCGGAACCGGCTGGCGAGCCTTGTCGAGAACGGCGAAGATCTCGTGGCTGTCGAGGCCCACGGCTGATGGCGCTCGACGTCCTGATCGTCGATGACGAGCGCGACATTCGCGAACTGGTCGCAGGCGTGCTCGAAGACGAGGGCTTTGCAACGCGCGTCGCAGCCGACAGCGACACGGCGCTCGCGGCGATTGCCGAACGACGGCCGTCGCTGGTACTGCTCGACGTGTGGCTGCAGGGATCGCGCCTTGACGGGCTCGAACTGCTCGACGTGATCAAGGAGCGGGACCCGACATTGCCCGTCATCGTGATCTCCGGGCATGGCAACATCGACACAGCCGTCCACGCGATCCGGCGCGGCGCTGTCGACTTCATCGAGAAGCCGTTCGAAGCCGAGCGTCTCATCCTGCTGGTGTCCCGCGCAACCGAAACCGAGCGGCTGCGCCGCGAGAACGAGGCGCTGAGGGAGCGCGGTGCGGGCGACGAGGAGCTGAACGGCACGTCGAACGCGATCAACCTGGTGCGCGCGACGCTGAAGCGCGTTGCCCCGACCGGCAGTCGCGTGCTGATCACGGGTCCGGCAGGCGTCGGCAAGGAGATTGCGGCGCGGATGCTCCATAATTGGAGCCCGAGGCTCGGCGCACCCTTCATCGTCGTGAGCGCTGCCCGGATGGAACCCGAGCGCGTCGAGGAGGAGCTGTTCGGCAGCGAAGAGGGCGACATCGTCCGCCCCGGCTTGCTCGAGCGGGCACATGGCGGAACGCTCTTCCTCGACGAAATTGCCGATATGCCGCTACCGACCCAAGGCAAGATTCTGCGCGTCCTGACCGACCAGAGCTTCGTGCGGGTCGGCGGACAGCGGACGGTCCGTGTCGATGTGCGGGTGCTGTCGGCAACCTCCAAAGCGCTGGCAGAGGAAATCGAGGCCGGGCGCTTTCGCGAGGACCTCTATTACCGCCTCAACGTCGTTCCCGTGCACGTTCCGCCACTGGCGGAGCGGCGTGAGGACATTCCCGTGCTTGCCAATCACTTCGTAGCGCGGTTTGCCGCCGATCGTCGGGTCCGCACGCCGGACATCGCTGCCGATGCGATGGCAGCGTTGCAGGCCTTCGAATGGCCAGGCAACGTGCGCCAGCTGCGCAACATCGTCGAACGCACGATCATTCTGGCGCCAGGTGACCGGATTGCGCGTATCGACTGCGACCTGCTTCCGTCCGAGGTCACCGGCAGCAACGGCGATGCCGCGCCGGCAACGCTTGCGATGGGAGCGCCGCTGCGCCAGGCGCGGGAGGCATTCGAGCGCGAGTATTTGCGCGTGCAGATCCGGCGCTTCTCCGGGAATATCTCGCGCACCGCTTCGTTCATCGGCATGGAGCGGTCCGCGCTTCACCGCAAACTGAAACTGCTCGGGATACAGGACGGACGCGACGACGACGAATCTTGAGCGGTTGCGGCGCGGCGCGGTTGCACTATCTTGGGCGTCGCGCATCCAGCGCCAAAAGCCGAAGGTGAAAACACATGGCCGACAAGGCGAACAACCTCCAGGACCTGTTCCTCAATTCCGTCCGCAAGGCGAAAACGCCGGTGACGATGTTCCTCGTAAAAGGCGTCAAGCTTCAGGGCATCATTACCTGGTTCGACAATTTCTCGGTGCTGTTGCGCCGCGATGGCCAGTCGCAGCTGATCTACAAGCACGCGATTTCGACTGTGATGCCTGCTAATCCCCTCGATCTCGCGCCGGTCGCCGCGGCGTTCGCCGAAGACACGTCCAAGCCGAAACAGCTTCAGGACATATTTCTCACGGCCGTCCGACGGCAGAACAATCCGGTGACGATGTTCCTCGTCAATGGGGTCATGCTTCAGGGAGAGATCGCCGCGTATGACCTGTTCTGCATGCTGCTCCAGCGCGACGGCATGGTACAACTCGTTTACAAACACGCCGTATCGACCGTGCAGCCAATGCATCCGCTGAACTTGGCCGAGGAACCGGCGGGCGAAGCCGACGCTTGACCAAATGATGACCACGGGTGTCGATCTTAAGCGTGACGACGGCATTGCACGTGGCGCACGTGCGCTGATCGTTTGTCCAGAGCGGCCCGGTGGAGGCGGAAGAGATGCCTCGGCCCGTCTCGCAGAGGCTGCCGGACTCGCTGCGGCCATTGGTATCGATGTCGTCGAGCGGGTTGCGCTTAAGGTCCGCGATCCCCGTCCCGCGACGCTCTTCGGGACCGGGCAGGTCGAAGGGCTCGCGGAGCGTTGCCGAGCGGTCGAGGCCGAACTGACGATCGTCGACGCGTCGTTGACCCCCGTGCAGCAACGAAATCTGGAGACCGAGACCAAGACAAAGGTCATCGACCGGACAGGACTGATCCTCGAAATCTTCGGCGAGCGGGCCGCAAGCGCGGAAGGTCGGTTGCAGGTCGAGCTGGCGCATCTCGATTATCAGGCGGGGCGGCTCGTCAGGAGCTGGACGCACCTCGAGCGGCAGCGCGGCGGTTTCGGGTTTCTCGGCGGACCCGGCGAAACGCAGATCGAGGCCGACCGGCGCATGATCCGCGACCGTATGGCAAAGCTACGCCGCGAGCTCGACCAGGTGGTGAGAACCCGGGGACTGCACCGCGAGCGGCGACGGCGCGCGCCGTGGCCAGTGGTCGCGCTCGTTGGCTACACCAACGCCGGAAAGTCGACTCTGTTCAACCGCATGACCGGCGCGGCAGTAATGGCCGAGGACCTGTTGTTCGCCACACTCGACCCGACGATGCGTGAGGTCGCGCTTCCCGGCATCAGCAAGGCAATTTTGAGCGACACGGTTGGCTTTGTCTCCGACTTGCCGACCCAGCTTGTGGCTGCCTTTCGGGCGACGCTGGAGGAGGTGGTGTCCGCCGACCTCATCGTCCACGTCCGCGACATCGCGCATCCCGACAGCGCGGCGCAGGCGGCCGACGTCGAAACCGTCCTGACCGACCTTGGCGCGCGGGGCGGCACCGCAGCGCTGCCGTTGATCGAAGTCTGGAACAAGGTCGATCTGCTCGATGCCGAGACCCGCACCCAGATCGAGAACGCGGCTGGACGACGCAATGACGTCATTCTTGCGTCGGCGCTGCGCGGGGAGGGGGTGGAGGTGCTGGCCGAAGCGGTGAGTAGGGTGCTGACGGAAGGCCGAACGCTTTACAATTTCGACCTCGATATGTCCGATGGCGCATCGCTCGCCTGGCTGCACGAACACGGCAGTTTGGAGCGCGAAGAGCCGAGAGACGACCGGCTCAACGTGTTAGTGCGCCTGACCGAGGCGGATTACGCGCGCTACAAGTCCCGCTGAGCCTTCGCCGCAACCCAGAGCGCTTCTTTCGCATCGAGTGACAGCTCTGCAAAGGCCTCCGTCGCTTCGATAGATCGGAAACGCCGTTCGAATTTGTCGTTCGCTTGACGAAGCGCTGCCTCGGCATCGACGTTCAGATGGCGAGCATAGTTCACGACCGCAAAGAGCAGATCGCCGATCTCTTCGGCGCGTTCGCTGGCGTCGGACGCCAACGCGATTTCCTGGAGCTCTTCGTCGATCTTGGCACGCGGCCCGCGGTCGTCCGGCCAGTCGAAACCGGTCCGCGCCGCCCGCTTCTGAAGCTTTTCCGCGCGCATCAATGCGGGCAACGCCAGCGCGACGCCGTCGAGCGCACTCGCATCGCTCGCACGCTCTTGTGCTTTGAGCGTTTCCCAGTCGGGACGCGACTTGGCGGTGCCAAAGAGGTGCGGATGCCGCCGCTCCATCTTGTCGGCGATTGAGTCGGCGACGGCATCGAGGTCGAAGGTGCCTGCCTGGGCCGCGATGCGGCTGTGGAGGACGACCTGGAAGAGCAGGTCGCCGAGTTCGTCCTTGAGCGCCACCATGTCGTCGCGTGCAATCGCGTCGGCAACCTCGTACGCCTCTTCGATCGTGTAGGGCGCGATCGACGCAAAGGTCTGGACGCGGTCCCAGTCACACCCTTTCCCGGGATCGCGTAACCGCTCGACAATCGCGATAATCCGCGCGAGCGCCCTGCTCACAAAACGCCCGCACGGCGCAGCTCGGATCCGAGCCGACCGGTCAACCAGAGTGCGTACATCTTGAAGTCAGCGTAGAGCGACCACAGCGGATAGGTGAAGGTGGCGGGCCGGTTGCGCTCCACCGCAAAGTGCGCGACCCATGCAAAGAAGTAGCCGGCAACAGGCATTGCCGCGAACCAGCGCGCATCTGCCCGCAACAGCGCCACCGCGAAGCAAGCGACGACGAGCGTCGTGTCGACATAGTGCAAGCCACGTGTCAGTGGTAGCGCATGCTCGCGCAGGTAAAAGGGCCAGAACGAGGCGAACGTCGTGTGACGTTCGCCACCGATAGTGGGCTTTTCAGGCATGGGACCCGGCGATCTTGGCGCTGAGCAAGGACATCAGGCGCACGTTTACCGGCGTCGAAGCCCGGCGACCATCCCCGGCGCGATCGCGCCCGCATCGCGGGTAGGCAATAGCTGAACGCGAGCCCGATCTCATGCGCCCCGTGCGACGCGCGTGCTGAGCACCGAGAGGACAGGTGCGACCCATTCGACGCGGCAGATGAGCAGGTCCGGCACATAAGTGTCCGGCCGATTGTAGATCAGCGGCGAACCATCGGTCCGGCCAACGAAAAGGCCGTGCGCCGCTGCAACCGCGACAGGCGCGCAACTGTCCCATTCGTGCTGCCCGCCGGTATGAAGATAAATCTCGGCCTCTCCGCGCACGACCGCCATCGCTTTGGCTCCTGCGGAACCCATTGGCACGAGTTCGGCGCCGATTGCGGATGCGACGGCGAGTGCCTCGGCGGCGGGGCGGCTGCGGCTGACGACGATCCGCGGCGGCACGCGCGCGGGTGGGAGCGGGGAAGGGCAGTCGCTGCGCATGACCAGATTGAGGTCGGGCAGCGCCACCGCGCCGGTTGTTGCAACGCCGTCGACAGCAAGCCCGACATGAACCGCCCAGTCGGCCCTGTGCTCGCCATATTCGCGCGTGCCGTCGACTGGATCGACGATCCAGACCCGCGACTTCGTCAGGCGGGCGCCGTCGCACTTCATTTCCTCGGACAACAAACCGTCATCGGGCCTAGCCTGCCGGACCGCATCAACGAGAAACCGGTTTGCGCGGCGATCGCCGACTTGACCGAGGTCCGCCGGCGACAACGCCCCGTCGTCGCGTACCGAAAGCAAAACTCGTCCGGCGCTTTCGGCAAGCTGCGCGGCAAGCGCGGCGTCCGTCAGTTTGCTCATTTGAGGGGAAGGATCGCGCGGATAATGTGCTGGGCAGCTTCTTCAGGGGTCATTTCGACGGTGTTGACACGGACCTGCGGATCGAGCGGTGGCTCGTACGGACTGTCGATACCCGTGAAGTTCTTGAGCTGTCCGCTCCGCGCCTTTTTGTAGAGACCCTTCACATCGCGCGCCTCGGCGACCTCGAGCGGCGTATCGACGAAAATCTCGATGAACTCGCCCTCGGGAAGCATAGAACGGACCATCTCGCGTTCGGCGCGGAACGGTGAGATGAAGGCGGACAGCACGATCAGCCCCGCGTCTGCCATGAGCTTCGCGACCTCGCCGACGCGGCGGATATTCTCGATCCGGTCGGCCTCGGTGAAGCCCAAATCCTTGTTCAACCCGTGGCGGACGTTGTCGCCGTCGAGCAGAAACGTGTGGCGGTTCATCAGGTTAAGGAGCTTCTCGACCTCGTTCGCGATGGTCGATTTGCCCGAACCGGACAGGCCGGTGAACCACAGCACGCGCGGGCGCTGGTTCTTGAGGCTGGCATGCGCGTCGCGGCCGATGTCGGTCGCCTGCCAGTGCACGTTCTGCGCGCGCCGCAGGCTGAAGTGGAGCAGCCCGGCACCGACCGTCCGGTTGGTGATCTTGTCGATCAGGATGAAACCGCCGAGCGCCCGATTGTCGCGATAGGGTTCGAAAACGATGGGCTTGTCGGTGGCGATTTCGGCCACACCAATCTCATTCAGCTCCAGCGTCTTGGCCGCAAGCTTGTCCATCGTGTTCACATTGATGATATATTTAGGCTGCTGGACCGTTGCCGACACCATTTGGGTGCCAAGCTTGAGCCAATAGCCGCGGCCCGGAATGAGCCCGTCGTCGGCGAGCCAGACGATCGTCGCTTCGAACTGATCGGAGACTTGCGGAGGCGCGTCGGCCGTCGCGATGACATCCCCGCGCGAGCAGTCGACTTCGTCGGCGAAGCACAGCGTCACCGACTGGCCGGTGACCGCCTCGTCGAGGTCGCCGCCGAGGGTCACGATCCTGCTGACGGTCGTGGTCTTGCCCGAAGGCAGCACGCGGACTCGGTCACCACGACGAACGGTTCCGGCCGTGATCTGGCCGCTGAACCCGCGGAAATCGAGGTTCGGCCGGTTGACCCATTGCACTGCCATCCGCAGCGGCTTGGCCTGATCGGCCGTACTGTCGAGGTCGACCGTTTCGAGGTGGGTCATCAGCGTATCGCCTCCGAACCACGGCGTGTTCGGCGATCTGGTCGTGATGTTGTCGCCCCTGAACCCCGATATCGGGATGCAGGTGAATTCGTCGATGCCTATGCTCGTGGCAAATCTGCGGTAGTCGTCGCAGATGGCGTCATAGCGATCGCGGTCATACCCGATCAGGTCCATCTTGTTGACCGCGAGCACGATGTTGCGGATGCCTAGCAGCTTCGCGAGATAGCTGTGTCGCCGCGTCTGGACGAGCACGCCCTTGCGCGCATCGATCAGGATAATGGCGAGGTCTGCGGTCGAGGCCCCGGTCACCATGTTGCGCGTATACTGCTCGTGCCCCGGGCAGTCGGCGACGATGAACTTGCGCTTCCCGGTCGCGAAGAAGCGATAGGCGACGTCGATGGTGATGCCTTGTTCGCGCTCGGCCGCGAGGCCGTCGACGAGCAACGCGAAGTCGATCTCCTGACCCTGGGTGCCGATGCGCCTGCTGTCGGCCTCGAGCGTCGCGAGTTGATCCTCGAAGACCGTCTTTGCATCGTACAGCAGCCGCCCGATCAGCGTCGATTTGCCGTCGTCGACGCTGCCGCAGGTGATGAAACGAAGCAGGCTCTTGTGCTGGTGACGCGACAAATAGGCGTCGATGTCCGTTGCGATCAGGTCGTCGGTTTTGTAACCAACGGCTTCGTCGAGCGCGGCCATTAGAAATACCCCGCCTGCTTTTTCTTCTCCATGCTCGCGTCGCCACCGTCCTTGTCGATCACGCGACCTTGGCGTTCGGAAGTGGTGGTCAGCAGCATCTCCTGGATCACGTCGGTCAGGGTCGCGGCGCTGCTCTCGACCGCACCGGTGAGCGGAAAGCACCCCAAGGTGCGAAAGCGAATCGAACGCTCGACGATCTCGGGGCGCTTGCCCATCACACGCTCCAGCCGTTCGATATCGTCGGCCATGAACAGCCCGCCCTCATATTCATAGGTGGGGCGCGGCGCACTAAAATAAAGCGGCGCGATTTCAATGGCCTCGAGCTGGATGTAATGCCAAATGTCGAGCTCGGTCCAGTTCGAGATCGGGAAGACGCGGATACTTTCGCCCTTGGCTTTGCGCGCGTTGTAGAGGTTCCACAACTCGGGCCGCTGATTTTTAGGATCCCAGCCGTGCGACGCAGTGCGAAACGAAAAGACGCGTTCCTTGGCGCGGCTCTTCTCCTCATCGCGTCGCGCTCCGCCAAAGGCGGCGTCAAACCCGTATTTGTCTAACGCCTGCTTCAGGCCCTCGGTTTTCCACATGTCGGTGTGCAGCGGTCCATGCTCGAACGGATTGATCCCACGCTCCAGCGCTTCGGGGTTCCGGTGGACGATCAGTTCCATGCCCGCATTGCGCACGGCTTTCCCACGGAGCGCATACATCTCCTTGAACTTCCAGGTCGTATCGACATGAAGCAGCGGGAAGGGCGGCGGCGATGGGTAAAAGGCCTTGCGCGCCAGATGTAGCATCACGGCCGAATCCTTGCCGACGCTGTAAAGCATGACCGGCTTTTCGGCCTCGGCCAAGACTTCACGCATGATGTGAATGCTCTCGGCCTCAAGCCGCTCAAGATGGGTCAGGACCTTGGTCATCGATTGGCGCCGCGCAAAGTTTCGAGGTCGATCATATCGTCAGCCTTGCGATTGCGCAGCGTCGAGAGGCAAGTTCAAGCGAGTCATTCTTTAGCGCGAGCGCGATTGACTTCGCCGCACGGACGGCGAGGGGTTCATAGCAGAGGAGCAGTTCGATGGGCGATGCGGTGATTTTCGATGCGCGCGACGATGGGATCGCCGTCATCACGCTCAACCGGCCCGAAACCCGGAACGCGCTGAGCGCAGAAATTCGGGAAGGGCTGTGGGCAGCTTGGGAACGCTTCGAGCACGACGCTTCGCTCCGGGTCGCAGTCCTCACCGGCGCTGGCGACAAGGCGTTTTGTGCCGGTGGTGATTTGAAGGCGATGGTTGCAGACGGCCTGCAGGTCCCGCCGCGCGACTTTTTTCCGGTACCCTACGACAACATCGAATTGACCAAGCCGACGATTGCGGCGGTAAATGGCATCGCATTCGCTGGCGGCTGGATGATCGCGCAGGCCTGCGACCTTTGCGTCGCGAGTACAAACGCGAGATTCGCGATTACCGAGGTCAAGGTCGGGCGCAGCTCGCCTTGGGCAGCGCCTCTGATCACCATGATTCCGCAGCGGATCATGATGGAGATTATCCTGACCGGTAAGCCGATCACGGCACAACGAGCCTATGAAATCGGCCTCGTCAACCGCCTTGCCGAGCCGGGGGCTTTGCTCGAAACCGCGCTCGAGCTGGCGCGGGAGGTCCTGGACGGGGCGCCGTTGTCGGTGAAGGCCGGGCGCGACACGGTGATGCTTTCAACGGAAATGGGCCGTTCCGCAGCGCTTCAGGCTGCCCGTGCGGCGTCCGAATACGCCTATATGAGCGACGACGCCCAGGAAGGTCCACGCGCCTTCGCCGAGAAGCGCGAGCCAAAATGGAAGGGGCGCTGATCGAGAAATGGCCCGTCACAAGGCTTCAATTTATATTCCCGATAATATGTATTATGTAAATCGCGTCACGGTTCCAGAATGAGGGTCCGCCCTTCGACGCGCCAGGCCTGCAATCGCGACAGAAAGCTCATGCCGAGCACCGCCATGTCGCCAAACGCCGGACTGACGACGACCGGCGCATCCTTTAGCGCGATCGGTCCGATGTCGAGCCGCGCCACGACTCCGCGCTGCGCCGAAACCGTGCCGTTCGCGGTGTTCAAGAGCACCGGCAGGCCGCCGACCTCGACGCCGGCAGCCGTGGCCACCTCCAGCGGCAGCGCCGTGGTCGTGGCACCGCTATCCACCATAAAGTCGACCTCACGTCCGTTGATGCGCCCGCGTGCCCAGAAGTGTCCATCGTCGCGCATCGGCAGTCGCAACGTCGATCCTTTGACAGTCCCGCGCGAACCCGCGACATCGGCTTTCGCACGCTGCCACACCTGCCCCGCTTCGTCGCGGAACAAAAACAGCACGAATACGACCGCAAAAATGGACACCCAAGCCAATGCCATCCGGAGAGTCTGACCCCAATCGAGCTTCCGCGCGACAAGACTGGATCCCACGAGCACGAGCATGAGCGCTATCGCAAAGGCTCGCAAGACGTCGTCAGGACTCAAAGCACGATCTCCATCCCGTCATAGCCGGGTTCGACGCCATCGGGCAGTTCGGCGCGCAGCGTTGTATAATCCATCGACTGATCCATATGAGTGAGTACCGCACGGCGCGGCTTGAGCCGCTCGATCCAGGCGAGCGTCTGCGCCAGATGTGGGTGCGTCGGATGTGGATGACGCCGGACGGCATCGACGATCCAGACGTCGCAATCTGCCACAAGAGCTGACGCTTCGTCAGGCAGGACGTTGAAGTCCGTGAAATATGCCACGCTTCGGCCACCACCCTCGAACCGCAATCCCGCGCTCGAGATGGGACCGTGCGGCAGATCGACGCATCTTACGTCGATTTCGCCGATCCGCGCATGATCGACCAAATCGTCACAACCGATGTAGGACGGATATCCTTGGTGCCCGGTGAACGCAAAGGCGAACCGCAGGCGGAGCTCGCCGCGAGCCCGCGGTCGGGCATAGCCGGGGATAGGCGCGTTGCCGTGGAAGTAGAACGGCCGCAGGTCATCGATGCCGTGGCAATGGTCGGCGTGCTCGTGCGTCCAGATGACTGCGCTCGGCCGCCCGCCCCCTTCCAACAGCAGCTGCTCGCGCAAATCGGGCGACGTATCGACGAGAATGCGTGTCCCCATATGCTCGCCCATAATCGACACGCGCCGTCGCCGGTTCTTAGGTTCGGTCGGGTCGCAAGCGCCCCAGTTTCCATCGACACGCGGCACACCCGACGAGGTGCCGCACCCGAGAATCGTGACTTTCAAGCAGCCGCCTTGGTGAACAGGGTCCGGAAGTTGCGCGTCGTGATTTCGCCGAGCGCTTCGACGACAATACCTCTCAGGTCGGCAAGGAAACGCGCGGTGTCGGCCACGAACGCGGGCTCGCCGGTCTTGCCGCGATGGGGCACCGGCGCAAGGAACGGCGCATCGGTTTCGATCAGCAGACGGTCTTCGGGAAGGGTCGCAACAGTTTCTTGCAAGTCCTTGGCATTTTTGAAAGTCACGATGCCCGAGATCGAGATGTAGAAGCCGAGGTCGAGCGCGACCCGGGCGAAGTCGGCACTTGCGGTGAAGCAATGAACAACGCCGGGGAACACCCCCTTCCCCATTTCCTCGGCTAGGATGGCCGCGGCGTCGTCTTCGGCGTCACGCATGTGAACGATCAGCGGAAGCTGGGTCTCACGCGCCGCGGCGATGTGTGACCGGAACGAGGCGCGCTGACGCCCGCGGTCGCTATGGTCGTAGTAATAGTCGAGGCCCGTTTCGCCGATTCCGACCACGCGGGGGTGCGCAGCGCGCGCGACGAGCTTGGCGGTATCGATGTCCTGATGCGCGTCCGCTTCATGTGGATGGATGCCGATGGACGCCCAGACGTCCGCTTCGCGCTCCGCGACGCCGACCACTTCGTCCCACTCGCGCTCGCGCGTCGAGATATTGAGCATCGCATCGACGCCTGCGCCCCGCGCGCGGGCCAGGACCGCCTGCTGATCTTCGACGAGGCCCTTGTAGTTCAGGTGGCAGTGCGAATCGACAAACATCAGCCCGCACCCTCCAAGGGCAGCCCGAGACGCGGGAAGATGGGGTTCGGCGGCGCGATGCAGCCGGAATCGACCATGGCTAGCAAGCGCGCGGCGCTGTCGGGAACGACCGGCGCGATGGCCTCGGTCAGCAAGCGGATGACGGAGAGCAAGGTGCCGAGGACCGCGCGCATCCGCTCGAAATCGGTCTTGCGAAGCGCCCAGGGCGCTTGAGTGTCGACATATCGGTTGGCTGCGAACACAGCCGTCATCCACGCCTCGATCCCGACGGAGAAGTTGAGCGTGCCAAGCTCGCGTTTCATCGACTCACACGCACTTGCCGTACGGGCGATAAGCGCCTCATCGTCCGCATGCGTTCCGGGTTTCGGCGGAGCGCCCTCAAGATTCTTGGCGATCATGCTCAGTGTCCGCTGCGCAAGATTGCCGAAGCTGTTCGCAAGCTCCGCATTGCACCGCGTGACGATGGCTTCCTCGCTCCAGCTTCCATCCTGTCCAAACGGGATCTCACGCAACAGATAATAGCGCAGCGCGTCGACGCCGTAGCGGTCGGCGAGATCGAGCGGGTCGACGACGTTTCCAGCCGATTTCGACATCTTCTCCCCGCCGCGGGCGAGCAGAAATCCGTGGCCGAACACCTGGTTCGGGAGCGGCAATCCGGCCGACATCAGGAACGCAGGCCAGTAGACCGTATGGAACCGCACGATATCCTTGCCGATCAGGTGCACGTCGGCGGGCCAGTAGTGCGCCCAATCCTTCTGACGGTCGGGAAAGCCAAGTGCGGTCATGTAGGCGGTCAGGGCGTCTACCCAAACGTACATGACGTGGTTAGGCGATCCCGGCACCGGAACGCCCCAGTCGAAGCTGGTGCGCGAGACACTGAGATCTTTAAGGCCGCCCTCGACGAAGCGAATGACCTCATTTCGGCGGCTCTCCGGACGGATGAAACCAGGATTTGTCGCATAATGTTCGAGGAGCTTGTCCTCGTACGCTGACAGGCGAAAGAACCAACTCTCCTCGACCGTCCACTCGACTGGCGTACCCTGTGGAGAGAGCTTTTCGCTCCCCTCCCCGTCGGTTAGTTCTTTTTCCTCATAAAATGCCTCGTCGCGGACCGAATACCAGCCTTCGTACCGATCGAGGTACAAATCGCCCTTCGCGAACATCGCGTTCCACAATGCCTGACTCGCGCCGCGATGGGCCCGTTCGGTCGTGCGGATAAAGTGGTCATACGAGATATTGAGTTTATCGCACATCCCACGGAAATGCGATGACATCTCGTCGGCAAATGCCTGTGTCTCCTTGCCCTCCCCCCGTGCCGTTTGGACCATCTTAAGCCCATGCTCGTCGGTTCCGGTCGTGAATCGTACGTCGCGGCCTTGCATGCGGTGGAAGCGCGCGATCGCGTCTGCGGCGATGGCTTCATAGGCGTGGCCGATGTGTGGGCGACCATTTGGGTAGCTGATCGCGGTGGTAATGTAGAAAGGGTCGCCGGGCATGGCCTAGCCCTTAGCGTGCGCCTCTTGCGGAGCAAGCGCGGCGACCTTGCCCGCGAGTTCGAAGACGACACTTTCAGCGGGAAGCGACGCCCCGACGGCAACGTCGGCAAGCGCCCGGGCTGCCTCCCACTGGCCGATCGCGGTTGCAAGCGCACCGCCGTTCCGTGCGCGGGCCTCACGCGCAATGAACGCGGGAACGCGTTTTAGAAAGGCGTCGTAGCGCGGCAATGCGGCTTTACCCGACAATTGTCCTGCGAGCTCGAGGCGAACGACGTTGTGCGGATCGCCCGTGGTTGCGATCTCACGCAGCGCAGCGTCAAGCCCCGGTAGGTCCGCCTCGACGACCGCAAGTGCGGTCGCGGGGATGCCGTCGGCGGCAGCGATGACGACCGACTGCGAAACCCCGTCGAGCTGCGGCGCCTCGGCAGCGAGAATATCCGCCATGACGTCATCGCCAAGGCGTCCGAACGCGAGCGCACGGCATCGCGAGCGGATCGTCGGGAGCAGGCGACCGGGCGTGTGGCTGACGAGCAGGAAGGTCGTGCTGGCGGGCGGCTCCTCAAGCACCTTCAGCAGGGCGTTGGCTGCCCCGCGCTCCATGTCGTCGATCGAATCGACGATGACGACACGGCGGTCGCCCTGCGAGGGGGTGCCCGCAAAGACATGCTTGAGCATCCGCGCCTGATCGACCGTGATATTCCGTGCCAAGTTGCCGGTCTTCTCGTTCTCGAGGCGCCGGAGTACGACAAGATCCGGGTGCGAGCCTGCGGCGATCAGGTGCGCGGTGGGATGGTCGTCGCTCAGGTCGAAAGCGGAACCTGCGGGCGGTGCGGCCGACGCCTCCGCAAGCAGTCGCGCAGCGACCGCGGCCGCAAATCCTGCCTTGCCGATCCCCTGCCGCCCGTGGAGCAGCCAGGCATGGTGCATCCGGTCGCCGTCGATCGTGGCCCGCATCGCAGCGAACTGCGCGTCGTGGCCGAGAACGGGCTTCACAAGAGATCGACCAGCGCGGCAAGCGCGCGGGCCTCGACGTCGCCGGGACTGCCGCTGGCATCGAGGACGCGGAAGCGCGCAGGATCGGCTGTTGCCAGCTGTGTAAAGGTCACGTTCAACGCATCGGTGTAGTCCACATCTCTCCTGGCAAAGCGATCGGCTGACGCCCCGTCGCGGTCGCTGGCACGGGCAGTGCCTTCAGCGCTCGGCATCGCAAGCAGCAGCGTCCGATCAGGCATCAAGCCCTCGCTGCCGAATGCGTGGAGCGCGAGGATGTCTGCGTCGTTTACGCCCCCCGCCCCGCCCTGATACGCGCGGGTCGAATCGACGAAACGGTCGCATACGACCCAGTCGCCGCGGTTCAGCG